>Ga0156096_145_pt1 | contig 86264 bp, 84 predicted proteins | sample RifCSPlowO2_02_FD_107749 | JGI IMG/M metagenome (GOLD analysis project Ga0156096, IMG submission 107749) | Deltaproteobacteria bacterium RIFCSPLOWO2_02_FULL_50_16
GACCCAGGTCATCTATCACTACTATTACAAACCCGAACGGGCCTATGGTTGTCGCCTCTGCGCCCAAAATAAAAACGGTATCACTTTTTGCTCCCCCTTCAATGCCGACTTTCCCAATGAGACCCCCGTCGATGAGGGGTCAGAAAAATGTCAGGGAAAGGCCTTAAGGAGTGATCCTATCCTTCGGAAAGAGGATAGGCCGCAGGGCATGAAGGGGCCCGCCGATGCCCTGTATACAAATTATATCAATGCCTTGGCTGGTAGTGGTAGGACACTTGGAAGATCGCTCGTCGGTGCCCGAAAAAAGGTCGTCGATATGGTGTCGCCTTTTTAATGGGGTGGTGGCAAATAACGTTTTCTTTTCCCCTTGACTCCCTTCCTTTTGACGGAGTAACCTGCCGCGGTCAAAATAGTGAATAATTCCAAAGAAATTCGGTAGTTATGGCACAAGGTCTCGACCGCGACAACCCGCTCATCCAGGAGAGACTCAAAAAACTCAAGGAGCTCCAAGGGCAGGGGATTGCACCTTATCCCAATGGGATCACGGTCTCTCACTTCATCGATCAGATTCAAAAGGGGTTTGATGCCCTCTCAGGAGAAGAGGTCGAGGCCAAAACCGCTACCTATCAAATTGCCGGGCGCGTGATGGCCCTACGCTCCTTTGGCAAGGCGGCCTTTGTCCAGTTGCGTGATAGGACGGGACGACTCCAGGTCTTTATCGACAAAAAGAGCCTGTCCCAAGAGGCCTTTCAGATTTTTCAGGCCCTGGATATCGGTGATTTTATCCATGTCACGGGGCGACTCTTTCGGACCAAGACCCATGAATTGACACTCAGGGCCGAGAGACTTCGGCTCGTCACCAAGTCCTTGAGACCCCTTCCTGAAAAATGGCACGGTTTGACGGATGTCGAGATCCGGTATCGGCAACGCTATGTCGATCTGATCGCCAATGAGGCGGTCAAGGACGTCTTTGTCAAGAGGTCCCAGATCGTTCATCATATCCGCGATTTTTTTGTTCGGAGGGATTTTTTGGAGGTGGAAACTCCCATGATGCACCCCATCCCCGGGGGGGCGCGGGCCAAGCCCTTTGTGACCCACCACAATGCCCTTGGCCGTGATTTTTTCTTGAGAATTGCGCCGGAGCTTTATCTCAAGAGGCTGGTGGTTGGGGGATTGGAGCGGGTCTTTGAGCTCAATCGCAATTTTCGCAATGAGGGGATTTCGACACAGCACAATCCCGAATTTACGATGCTCGAATTTTATCAGGCCTATGCGACGTATGAAGACCTGATGAAAATGACTGAGGAGTTGTTGGAGTCCTTGTGTCAAAAACTCTTTCAAAAAACGACCTTGACCTATCAAGGGCAGGAGTTGTCTTTTAAGGCGCCATTTTCCCGGATGACCCTTTATCAGGCGCTCGTCGATATCGGGGGCCAAAAACCGGCTATTTTGGAATCAAGGAATGAGGCCAAAAAGGCGGCACAAAAACTAGGAATCAAGATCCCGAATGAAGAGACCCCACTTCCCATGATCCTGACGGAGATTTTTGAGGCCACGGTCGAATCAAAACTGATACAGCCGACATTTATTTATAATTTTCCAACGGTCGTCTCTCCGCTTTCCCGAAAAAATGACAAGGACCCTTCGATCGTTGATCGATTTGAGCTTTTTATCATGGGTCGCGAGATTGCCAATGCCTTCTCCGAGTTGAATGATCCCCTGGATCAGGAAGGTCGTTTTCGTGAGCAGGTCCAGGCCAAGTCCTTGGGGGATGAAGAGGCCATGGCCTTTGATGCCGACTACATCCGTGCCCTGGAATACGGGATGCCGCCGACCGCCGGGGAGGGCATAGGCATCGATCGGTTGGTGATGATCCTCACGGATCAGCCCTCCATCCGTGATGTGATCCTATTTCCCCTTTTAAAGACAGTAGACTGATCCATGTCCATCGAAAAATTTATAGCCCTTCGTTATTTGACGACACGCCGCAAGCCCTTCTTTGTCTCTTTTCTCATCTATATTTCTGTTATTGGAATTGCCCTCGGGGTTTTTTCCATCGTGTTTATCTTGGGAATCATGAAGGGGTTTCAGAGGGATTTTCAATCAAAGATTTTGGGATTTACCTCCCCCCTCACGGTGACTTTCCGCCAAAGGCTGGATCCCGAACTGACTGGCAAGATCAAGGCCCTCCCTTTTGTGGACAATGTTTATCCCATGATTGAGGGTGAAATGGTTGTGAAAACTCAGGAAGGAGGGGTGGCGGGGGTTCGAATACGTGGAATCGATCCCATGACCCATCCCCTGTTTCAAAGGTTTGATTTTTTTTATGGTGATGAGATGGACCAAAGAGATCTTTTTTCTGAAAAGGACGAGTTGCCGGGGATCCTTGTGGGGGAAGAGTTGGCGTCTGACTTACAGGTGCATCCCAATTTTTTTGATGAAGTCACCCTCGTTTTTCCCTTGGGAGATATTGGTCCTACTGGAGAGATGGTGCCCAGCATGAGACGTTTTCGCGTCATCGGTCTTTTTAAAACAGGTTTTTATGAATATGATCACAAGGCGGTTCTCATTCATTATGATGAGGCAAGAAAACTGTTTCAAGATTTCATTCCTCCGCTTCTTTCGGTCGAAATGAATGACATTTATAAGGCGGATGAGGTGGCTCAAAACATTCAGTCCTTTTTGCCTCCGGAGATAGGTGAGGTCAAAACCTGGCAGGAGCAAAATCAAAAACTTTTTGGGGCCCTAAAATTGGAAAGGATGGGGATGTTGATTCTCCTCTCCATGATCATCCTGCTTTCCGCCATGACCTTGTTTGGGCTTCTCTCCATCGTGACGACGGAAAAGACAAAAGATATGGCCATCCTGCAGGCCCACGGGGTGACCGCCTCAAAGGTCTTAAGAATCTTTTTATATAAAGGGGGCATTTTAGGTGTCTTGGGGACCTTTTTAGGTATACTCGTGGCAGTTATTTTGGGTGTGATTTTATATTTCTATCCCATCCCATTGCCCCCTTCATATTATGTAGAGTTTCTGCCTATTGAATTAAACGTATGGCATATTCTCTCGGTGGCCGTCATGACTCCTTTGGTGTGTCTCTTGGCGATCCTCTATCCCTCTTATCGGGCCTCAAAAGGGAGTGTTATTGATTTGCTTCGATATGAATAAGCCATTGAAGGAAAATAGATGACTCTAGATTTTTTAAGTTTTCGGTATCTATTGAATAGGAACCGGAAAAGACTGTTTACAGTGGTCTCATGCGTGTCAGTTTTGGGGGTGGCCTTTGGTGTGACGGCCCTTTTGGTATCCCTTTCCGTTTTGTCAGGTTTTCAAAATGAATATAAACGGGCCATTTTGCAATTCAATTCCCATCTTATTCTCATGCGAGGCGATGAGATAGCGGAGCCTGAAAAGATCAAAGAGTATATTTATAAAAAAGATGTCTCTGGTGATATTATGGGACTCACGCCTTTTATTTATCGGGAGGGATTGGCTGTTTATCAGGGATTGGTGAAAGGGATTGTCCTCAAAGGGATCGATCTGGGTCATTATCAGGAGTTGTCCCGGATTAAGATTCATGCTTTTTCAAACCAAGAGGGGCATGAAAAGGTCCATGGGGTGTATCTGGGTTCTCAATTGGCCCACAAACTCAAGTTTCATGGGGGAGATATCAAGATTCTGATTCCCAAGGCCGACCCTGATACAGTCAAGGGTCGGGATTTTCAATCCTTTGAGGTCTTGGGGACATTTACAACGGGTCTTTATGAGTTTGATTCGTCCTTTGTCTTTCTTCAATTATCCCATGCCCAAGAATTGTTTAATCTTCCTGGAAGGATTTCAGGGTGGGAGGTATGGTTAAAAAATCCGGACAGGGCCAAGTTTTTTAAAAAAAATCTCAAAGATGATCTTGATTGGAGCTATGTCTTGCTGACCTGGGAGGAGCTGAACGAAAATATCTTTCAGGCGTTGAAATTGGAAAAACTCATTTTTTCGATCATCATGACAGTTCTTATTTTGGTAGCTTCTTTTAATATTATTGTTTCAATCATTATATTGATTTTAGAAAAAAGGGGCACCATAGCTATTCTCCAGGCCCTGGGGGCCACGTGGAAACAGATCCGCCGTATTTTTTTGATGGAAGGGATGTTGCTGACATTGATAGGGCTTGGGCTTGGGTTTGTTCTGGCGCTTGTTGTTCTTTTTTGGCTCCAAAACGTCAACATTTTCAAGCTTCCCGAGGAAATTTATTTTATTTCTCGCTTGCCTGTACACCTGAACTGGCGTGATTTTATCCTGTCGGGGGCCTCTACAATTTTAATTTGCCTTTTTGCCTCATCTCTGGCACTCAGAGCCCTTAATCAAATCAATCTTATCAAGGTCTTACAGGAGAATCGATGAGTGATTTTCTTCTAAAGTTGGAGCGGATTACAAAGGTGTTTTCAGGAGGGGAGGCGTCTTTGGATGTCCTTAAGGGAGTCGATTTTACGCTGGGATACGGGGAGAGTGTTGCTATTTTGGGGGCCTCGGGTGTGGGGAAGAGCACCTTGCTTCATATTATGGGTGGGTTGGATAGGCCTTCTCAAGGTTCTGTTTTATATAAGGATAAAGATTTACAAAAGATGAACGCTAACGAGGTGTCTTATTGGCGCAATCATACGTTGGGTTTTGTTTTTCAGTTTCATCATTTGCTTCCGGAGCTGACTGTTTTGGAGAATGTGGCTTTACCGCTGATGATACGAGGTGTGAGTAAAAAGAAGGCTATTGAACAATCGATTCCTTTGTTGGAAAGTCTGGGATTGGGCCATCATTTTGAGGCTCAACCGGCGACGTTGTCCGGTGGGGAACAGCAGAGGACGGCCGTGGCGCGCGCCTTGGTGACTCAGCCGGAAATCCTGCTAGCGGATGAACCTACGGGTAATCTGGATAGAAAAACCGGTGACCAATTGATGGATCTGATCTATCAATGTCGAAAATTGTGTCCTTTTGCCTTGGTGATAGTGACTCATAATGAAGCCATTGCCGCATTATGTCCGCGGAAAATGACGTTGTTTGATGGCCAGTTGTGCGAAACATGAAAAAAACAGTTTTAATTTTTTTTGTCATTATTTTTTGCCTTGTGGGAATCCAGGAGATTCTCGCTTCTTCCGTCAAGATCAAGTCCATTGAAGTCCAGGGAAATCGATCCATCCAAAAATCAACCATATTAATGACTATCAAGTCTCATGAGGGTTCCGTCTTTGATAAAGAGCAAATTTCGTCTGATATCCGTGCCCTTTACAGATTGGGGCTTTTTCAGGACATACAGGTTGTCAAAGACGAAGCCCCTGATGGCATGAAGCTTATTTTTGTTATCAAAGAAAAAGGGGCTATCGGCAAGATTACAATAGAGGGGCACAAGAAAATCAAGGAAGAAAAAATAAGAGAGAAAATTGTCGTCAAGGTTTTTAAGCCAGCCGATCCTGCCATGATCCAGGCATCGATACAGGCCATTCAGGAACACTATGCCAAGGAAGGTTATCATTTGGCCGCAGTGACTACGGAACTTAAACCCATACCGGATTCGTCGGATCAAGAATTGATTTTTCGTATCAAAGAGAATCAGGGACTTCGGGTGAAACGCATCAATTTTATTGGCAATAAAGCCTTTTCCGACAAAGAGTTGCGTAAGGTGATCCGAACCAAGGGAAAAGGATATTTTTCATGGCTTTCCAGTTCTGGAAAATTTAGCGATGAGGCCGTGGAAAGAGATGTCTTGATGCTGACATTTCATTACCTGAATCATGGCTACATTAAGGTCAAGGTATCGTCTCCAAAAATCTATTTAAGCAAGGATAAGAAATGGCTTTATATTACATTTAATGTCACCGAGGGTCTTCAATACCGGCTAAGATCCGTCGATATGGAGGGAGATATCCTCACGACAAAGCAGGAACTGATCTCAAAACTTATTGTTAAGCCGGGGCAAATATACTCAAGAATGAATATCGAGAAAGATATGCAGCTTCTTTCTCAGATTTACGGTGATCAAGGATATGCCTTCACAAATATTAATCCCGCAACCCTGCCGGATGATACGACGCGCACGGCGGATTTGATTTACAGAATTTCCAAGGGATCGAAGGTCTATATAGAAAAGATCAATATTATTGGTAATATGGTGACAAGGGACAAGGTGATCCGCCGAGAACTCGCCATCAAGGAGAATGCGCTTTATAACGAATCGCGCCTGCAAATGGCTAAGAGAAAATTAGAACAGCTGGGTTACTTCGAAGAGGTTAATTTTGCGACGCCGCGCGGTTCTCGAGATGACACTCTTGTATTAAATATTACGGTCAAAGAGAAACCGACGGGGACGTTTACGATCGGCGCCGGTTTTTCATCTGTTGAAAATTTTATATTTAACGCCTCCATTGCCAAGGACAATTTTTTGGGATACGGCTTAAAAGGGCAGTTCTCAGTGGAGTTGTCTTCTCGCCGCCAATTATTTGTTTTTTCTCTGGAGGATCCCTACTTTTTGGATACCAATTGGATTTTGGGCCTTTCGGCCTTCCGAACCGTTTATGCCTTTGAGGATTTTGATCGTGAAGCCTTTGGCGGCAATGTCAGCTTTGGAAGACGTTTCTTTGATTATTCATCCACTCGTCTCATTTATGAAATCGAAAAGGTTAATGCGACTGATTTTTCCACGACCGTTCCGGCACTCTTTGAGAATAATCTGGAAGGTTTGACCTCATCTCTTGCCCTGGAATTGAATCGTGATACAAGGGACAATCGCCTTTTTCCATCAAAAGGTTTCTTTCACAGCGTTGCCAATGAGTTTGCCGGGGTTGGCGGTGATAATGACTTTTATCGATTTTCGGCAAACTCCCGTTTTTATCAACCGGTATTTTGGAAGGTTATTTTTAAAACGAATGTAAGTCTGGCTTATATTACGAGTCTTAATAATCAGCCTGTTCCCTTGTTTGAAAGATTTTTCTTGGGGGGTATCAATTCGCTGAGAGGTTTTTTCCCGAGATCCGTGGGTCCCAAGGTTCGTGTTCCTGCTGATGCGACGGGGGGCGATAGCGATTTTGTCATTGGCGGCAATAAAATGATTCAATTAAATGGCGAATTGGAACTTCCCATTTATGACCCCATAGGATTTAAATTTGTTACCTTTGTTGATGCGGGGAATGCCTTTGCTGAGGATGAAAATTATTCACTGAGGCAGTTGCGGTCGGACTATGGTTTTGGTCTGAGGTGGAATTCGCCCTTTGGCCCCCTGCGTTTTGAGTGGGGTATTCCAATAAAGAGGGAACCCGGAGAAGACTCGGTTGTTTTTAATTTCACAATAGGGTCTTTCTTCTAAGGTTTCAGATTGATTTAGGACTTGTCAGGGGAGATTGGACGGTATATACGATTAATTTCACTAACAGGATGTTGACAAAGGCCCATCTACTTCGTTGGCCGCTTCGGTCGCTCCTCGACGTACTTTCTAGTACGCCTGCGTCGCGCCTCAGCGGCCCGCCTCGTATCTGGGACCTTTGTCAACATCCTGAAAAGCTACTTTGTCAACAGACTGTTAGTTTTTAGGAGGAAATAATGAAGATAAGGATGACGATATTGGGGTTGGTTGTGTCGGGGGTCTTTATTATGGGAGGGGTTTGTTCCACACTCTATGCGGGAGACCCTGTCATTAAGGTTGCTGTCGTTGATTTTCAATTGGCTTTAAATAATGTTGAACAGGGGAAAAAAGCAAAGGCCGCCCTCAAGATAGAATTTGATTCAAAGCAGAAAAAGTTGGATCTCATGCAAAAAGAGTTGCAGACCATGAAAGAGGATATTGAAAAACAGCGAGTGGTGTTGTCGGAGAGTTCTCTAAGGTCCAAAGAGGAGATTTTTAAGACAAAATTTTTGGATCTTCAGCAAAAAATCAACGAGTTTCGGCAAGAACTGGCCACACGAGAGGCCCAGGCAACGGGGGAAATTTTGAAAAAATTAAGAGATCTGGTAGCTGACTTGGGAGAAAAAAGAAATTATGATCTCATCGTCGAAAAATCACAGGACTTGGTTCTTTATGCCAAAACAAGAGACGATTTGACCCAAGAGGTCATTTCGCTGTTTAATAAAATGAACAAGTAAATCATATGAATCAGGTTGCATTCAAAGTTGTTGAAGGCAAGAGCAAGGGCAAGGATTTTACCTTAAAACCTGGAGAATGTTGCGCCATTGGTCGTTCCCTTGATAAGAAAACCGAGACAAAATTGCTTTCGATAGATTCTAATATTTCCCTTGATGAAATTTCAAAAAATGTAGTGATGCAATATGTCAGTAGTCATTTCAACAAACTTCCTCAGGGGGATTCGCAAGGCAAACAGGAAGTAGGTGGTTTTAGGCGTCTTAGGGATTTTCATTTGACAGATAGTTCTGTTTCCCGTCTTCATTCAATGATGTTTTGTGAGAAGACAGGGGCTGGCGTTGTTGATTTGGTGAGTAAAAATGGCACTTTTGTCAATGGTGTTGAGGTAGAGTCTACAAGTCTTAAAAATGATGACTTAATCAAGGTGGGAAACACAAAAATCCGTGTAAGCATTTCAGAGTAAGATTGTTTGCTTTAGGCGCAGGTGACTATGAAAAGCATGACAGGTTTTGGGGTGGCGCAGGGGGCCGTTAGAAAAGGAAAATATCGTGTTGAAATTAAATCCGTCAATCATCGTTTTTGTGAAGTGAATGTTCGTATACCCCCTCGTCTTTCTGTTTATGACAGCGATTTGCAAAATTTGATTCGCAATACATTTACTAGGGGAAGAATAGATGTCTTTATTCGAGAGGAGAGTAATGGTTTAGGTTCTGAAACTCGTCTCGATATCCAGAAAATGCAGACCTTTTTAAACCAGGTCAATCAAGCCAAAAAAAAATTAAAGCTTAAAGGCGAAATTACGATCATGGATCTCATGTTACAGAAGGATTGCTGTACTATTGAGGTAGCCGATGATTCTGCACTTGTTTGGAAGGCCATGCAGTCTTTGTTAAAAAATGCGATTACTAAATTGCAGGTCATGCGAGAAAAGGAAGGTGAATCTATACGTAAATGGCTTCAGACTCGTCTGAAGGTCTTGGAGGACAGAATCTGTTCTGTAGAAAAGATTGCCAAACAATTTCCCGATCGATACAGGGAGAGACTTCAGGAAAGAGTCAATACTTTACAAATAGACAAATCAATTTCGGCGGACCGATTAGCCACGGAAGTTGCTCTCATTGCCGATCGGTCCGACGTTACGGAAGAGATCGTAAGATTTAAAAGTCATCTTGAGCAATTTCATTTCCTTATTGGTTCTTCCAATCCTGTGGGAAGGAAATTGGACTTTCTTTTGCAGGAAATGGCTCGTGAAATTAATACAATAGGATCTAAGGCGCAGGACATTAAAATCACCAATGAAATTATTGAGATCAAATCTGATGTTGAGAAGATTCGTGAACAAGTGCAAAATGTCGAATAATCATGTTAGAACATATTGAGCTAGGTCGAGTTTTTGTTATTTCAGCACCATCTGGAACCGGGAAAACCACCTTAGTTAAGAAGTTATTAAAAAATCATCCAAATTTTAAGCTTTCAGTTTCGTGGACCACTCGTCCTCCACGCCCCGATGAAATGGATGGTAGAGATTATCACTTTGTGTCTCAAAGCGAATTTCTTGAAGCTTCAAAAAATAATAATTTTTTGGAATTTGAGATTGTCCACAGATATTATTATGGAACTCCCCGTCAGGATGTGAAAAAAAACATTCAGGATGGTTATACGGTTATTCTGGATATTGACACCAAGGGAGCTTTGACTATCAGAAAGTCATGTCCTCAGGCCATTCTTATTTTTATACAGCCCCCTTCTATTGAGGATTTGGAAAATCGTTTGAGACAGCGTGCGACTGAATCAGAACAGGATATAAAGCGCCGTCTTCAGAATGCCCATCAAGAAATGAGTATCAAATCCAAGTTTGATTATGTTATAATAAACAATAAGTTAGATCATGCCTATGATGAGTTAGAACGCTGTATCACTTCTTATACAAAGAGGGCATGACGTTTTTTTTACGATATAGCATTTCAACTTTTTATTCGTACGATAGTGCGAATAAAAAGCCTGCTTATCAATTTTGCAGGTACTTATGGTTGGTTGTTTTAAATTGTACTCATTGAAAGTTAATAAACCATAATGGGAGAAGAAATTGTTCAAGAAATAGGGACTCGATTGTCAAAGCCCGCCGCTGCCGCGACTTCAAGGGCCACCTTAGAAGACATCATTAGCGCAGTTCAAAAATATAATCCAGAAGCCGATCTGGATTGTATCAGAAAAGCCTATGTTTTTTGTTCCAACGTTCATAAGGGCCAAAAGAGGGTCTCGGGGGATCCTTTTCTTATTCATCCCTTGCAAGTAGCGATGATTTTATCCGAGATGAGAATGGACACGGTCAGCATCGCTGCCGGTTTTCTCCATGATACTGTCGAGGACACATTGGTGTCTGTTGATGAAATTCGCTCTGTCTTTGGAGAGGAAATCGCGACGTTGGTCGATGCTATTACAAAACTCAGTAAAATCAATTTTTCTTCACGTGAAAAACGGGAAGCTGAAAATTACCGCAAGATGTTTTTGGCGATGGCCAAGGATATCCGTGTGATTATAGTCAAACTGGCCGACAGGCTTCATAATATGCGAACACTTCAATATTTGCCCGAACATAAGCAAATCAAGGTAGCCCAGGAGACGCTTAATATTTATGCGCCAATAGCGGGTCGTTTGGGGATGCAGGAAATGAAAATTGAGCTGGAAAATCTGGCGTTTGCCACCACGAAACCCGATGTTTGGGAAAGAATAGAACGACAGGTTGAACAATTAAAAAAGCATAGCAGTAAATTCATGGATAAGATCAATGATATTGTTAAGAGAAAATTAGTCGAATTTGGAATAAAAGCCGATGTAAGTTGTCGCGTCAAGCATCAGTATTCTATTTACAAAAAAATGGAGGAACAAAAAGTAGAATTTGATCAAATTCATGATTTGATAGCCTTTCGCGTTATCGTGGATTCGGTTAAAGAGTGTTATGAGTGTCTGGGGATTATTCATTCTATATGGAAACCGGTTCATGGGCGCTTCAAGGATTTTATCAGCATGCCGAAGACTAACAATTATCAGTCTCTTCATACGACGGTGATTATTGAAGGAGGGCATCGGATTGAATTTCAAATTAGAACAAGGGCCATGCATGCCATGGCGGAATGGGGAGTTGCTTCCCACTGGAAGTACAAAACCGGTAAAGAGGTAGAACCCAAGGATGAGATTAAATTTCGCTGGTTGCGGCAGTTTATGGAACTTCAAAAAGAGCTTTCCGATCCTGCTGAATATCTTGATACGGTTCGTATCGATCTTTTTGCAAGCGAGGTTTATGTTTTTACTCCTCAGGGACAGCTGAGAGAGCTGCCTCGAGGTTCGTCACCGGTTGATTTTGCCTATGCGATCCACACCGATGTTGGAAATCAATGTGTGGGGGCTCGTGTGAATGGAAAAATAGTCCCCCTTCGCTACATTCTTCGCAATGGCGATACTATTGAGATTCTAACATCACCTAATCATAAGCCTTCCAAGGACTGGTTAAAATTTGTTCAGACGTCAAAAGCGCGATCTAAAATTCGCCAATATGTCCGAATAGAACAAAGACAGAGAAGTCACGATCTCGGGCAAGACCTCTTGGAAAAAGAATTTGACAAATATGGGGAAAAATTTGGTCATTATGTAAAATCAGGCGCCTTTGATCAATATTTTCATAAGGTAGGGATGAAGGATATGGACCAGATGCTGGCCTTGATTGGATATGGTCGGCTCAATGTAACATCCATTGTTGAAGCCCTGATTCCTGCTGAAAAAAGAAAAAAGCAGTTACCCCATCATGAAAGTGCCATTTCTAAAATCTTCAAAAGAGCCAAGGAAAAATCCAAGGGCGTTGTACGTGTTGCCGGTCTTGATGATATAATGGTTTCCTTTGGAAAGTGTTGCAATCCCATTCCTGGGGATCGCATTATGGGATTTATTACTCGGGGAAGGGGGATTACGGTTCACACCCTTGATTGTCCTCGCATGTTGACGACAGATCCTGTGAGGCGTGTTGAGGTTCAATGGGATAAGATGGCGACTTCCATGCGACCGGCGCGTATCCGGGTGGTGGCGGTCGATAAAACGGGCATTTTGTCAGAAATCAGCCAGGCCATTGCCTCCATGGGGATCAATATTTCTCAGGCAAATTGTCGTTCAGTGGAAGATAATAAGGCGATTAATACGTTTGATGTCCTCATTAGCGATATTTCCCATCTCTTCGAACTGATAAAAAATCTTGAAAAGATCCGTAACGTCATTTCCGTGGAACGCGTCAAAGGGTGATTTTTCAACAGGCCCCCTATGGTCCTCTTCAGTAAAGACAAATTATCTCAATTAGAATTGGGTCAGCAAGGGGAGAAGTGGGCCGAAAAGCATCTTAAATCCAAGGGAATTCAAATAGTTGAAAAAAATTATCGTTGTCCCTTTGGCGAGATAGATCTTATTGGAAGGGATCGGGAAAGGATTATTTTTGTTGAAGTCAAGACAAGGCGTTCCGAGGATTATGGAGGGGGTGAAGAGGCCATTACTCCCCAAAAAATGGAAAAAATGACGCGATCAGCCCTGCACTATCTTCAAAGGTATGGGAGAGGGGGGGAGAACCCCTCATTTGCATTGGTTGTCGTGACGTGTAAAGAGGGAAAATTGTATGGAAAGTTGATAGAAGATGCCTTTGATGCCGCCTGGGGTTATGGATAGATGAAGAAGTCCCAAGGGGGCAATTTTTCTAGACAAATCAGCTGAAAACTTATACCATGCCCAGGATTTTTATGGATCAAAATCTTATTTGTTCATTTCAAAAAACCGTTAATCGTCTTCAGGATAAACCCTGCATCCAATTTAAACAACGAGGAAAATGGCGTACGCTCACTTGGAGCGATTTTGACAAAAGAGTTCGTGCCTTGAGCGCCGGCCTTTTTAAATTGGGGATTCAAAAAGGCGATACCATTTCCTTGTTGTCTAATTCGCGATATGAATGGACCTTGTGTGACTTATCCATCCTTTCACTGGGGGCTATTTCAGTCCCTATTTATCAGTCAAATACCGTGGAGCAGTGTGAATATATTGTAAAAAATTCGGATTCTAAAATTGTCATTGTTGAAGACAAAAATCTTCTCAAGAAAATTCAATCTGTCCTGCATAATCTCCCTTTGGTAAAAAAGATAATTATTATTCAGGGTAAGGCAGAAGGAGACAATGTCATTTCGTTAGAGGATTTGATGAGTCTGGGCAAAGATGAGGACAAGAAGGATTTTGATGAAAGGATTCAGAAAATCCAGCCGACCGACCATGCGACATTTGTTTACACCTCCGGGACCACAGGGCCGCCCAAAGGTGTTATTTTAAGGCATAGTAATTTTCTCAGTGAAATAGAGGCCTGTGCCCATATTATTCAACTCTCTGAAGATGAGACGGGGCTTTTATTTTTGCCGTTGGCGCACATTTTTGCCCGTGTTCTTCAATTTTACCACATTACGGTTGGTTTTACTCATGCCTATGCGGAGAGCATAGAGAAATTAATTGATAACATTACAGAAATAAAACCCCATTTTATGGTGAGTGTGCCACGGATATTTGAAAAGATTCATGAAAGAGTTATGGCTCAAGTCGAATCCAGTCCCCCTCTCAAAAAGGCCATTTTTTACTGGGCCACATCTCTCGGAAAATCGGTGACGGAAAGAAAGGCTTCCAAAGGCCCTATTTCACTCATGGATCATTTTCAATATTTACTGGCCTCCCAACTTGTTTTTAGGAAAATTCGGCAAAAAATGGGGGGGAGACTCAAGTTTTGTGTTTCAGGGGGGGCTCCTCTCTCCAAGGAGATTAATGAATTTTTTAATGCCGTAGGGATTCAGATCCTTGAAGGTTATGGACTCACAGAAACAACGGCGGCCGTGGCCTGTAATACATTGGAGAAAAACAGGGTGGGAACTGTGGGCTCTGTTGTCAAAGGGGTGAAAATCAAATTAGATACGGATGGAGAGATCTTGGCGAAGGGGGATGTTGTTTTTCACGGTTATTATAAAAATCAGGAGGCCACAGATGAGGCCTTTACCGGCGATGGCTGGTTTCGGACAGGCGATGTGGGGGAAATGGATAAAGATGGGTTTCTGAGAATTACGGATCGTAAGAAAGACATTATTGTCACGGCCGCGGGCAAAAATATTGCTCCACAAAACATAGAAAATCTTATAAAATTGGACAAACATATAAGTCAGGTTGTTGTTTTAGGTGACAAGAAAAAATATTTGTCGGCTTTGGTTACGCTGAATAGGGACGAGATACTTAATTTTGCCAAGACAGTAGAGATTTCAACGAGTGATTATGCCAAACTCATTCAGAGTCCCCAGGTTCATGCCCTGATAAAAGGTGTGATTGATGAAAAAAATAAACGATTGGCCAAATTTGAAACTGTGAAAAAATTTGCCATCCTAGACAATGATTTTTCTCAAGAAAGTGGGGAACTCACTCCAACGTTAAAGGTCAAAAGACGATTTGTAAGTGAGAAATACAAAGAAATTTTAGACAGGTTGTACCAGGATTAATTAATCTTTAGTTAAGGAGGTAAAATATGGAGGGATCACCTTCACAGGGTTCGGGATTGTCTCCCAATATTGCGAGTCTTCTTTGTTATATCTGCATGCCGATTACAAGCATCATATTCATGCTCGTAGAAAAGGAAAACAAAGATGTTCAATTCCATGCATGGCAGGCAACGGCTTTTGGGGTAGGTTATATTATCGTTGTTGTAGCCTTGGAAATTTTCTCTGTTTTGTTGGGGGCCATTGTCGGATTTTTAGGTGTCATTATTGGTTTGTTTGTTCCCATTGTAGGGATCCTGGCCTTTATCACTTGGATCATTTGTATGGTCAAGGCCTACCAGGGTGAACGCTGGAAGATTCCTTATGTTGGAGATTTTGCGGCCAATAAAGCCGGCCTTCAATAACATTTTTGGAAAAAGGCATGGTCGACTGTTTGTCGTTTTGTCGATCGTTTTTTTCTTAAGTTTTATTTTTGTGCCCCACCCTCATCCTGAATGGTCTGTGTGCGCCGTGAAGAATTTCATAGGCCTACCGTGTCCAGGATGTGGTTTGACTCATTCGTTTTCATCGCTTTCCCATGGACGGTTTGTCGAGTCTTTTCGTTGGCATCCTTTGGGGCCTTTGCTTTATGGTGTCTTGTTGTTTTTTTGGATTCAATCCCTATTGATGTTATTGGGCCGTCGGGCAAGTCCTGGTTTTATGCGGAAAGAAGTCAATATCAGATTATGGGGCAAGATTTTTGTTGTTTTATTCATGGTTCAATGGATCGTTCGATTAATCCTTGACACTTGAAAAATCATGATGATACTTAAACTTGTCTTATATAGCATTTCAACTTTGAATGAGTACTCATGTGCTCATTCAAAGTTAGAAATACTTATGGTTGGTCATTTAAGCTGTACTCACTGAAAGTTAATAAACATACCAGGGGGCTTTCAAACGGTAAGGAGGTTCAGTCATGGGTGATTTTACTCCCAAGCAGTATTTTGAGGAACGTGTTTCAAAAAATTTGGCAGAAAAAAAAGATGTGGTGGCTAATATTAATGCCGTTTATGAATTTCAGATTACAGGGGAGGGGGGAGGGACGTGGACAGTCGATGTTAAAAGTAATCCTCCTCAAGTCAAAAGTGGGTCGGCCGCTCAACCGGATTGCACCATTACGATGAAGGATGAGCATTTTTTGGCCATGGTCAATGGCGATCTCAATCCTCAAATGGCCTTTATGACCGGAAAACTCAAGGTGACGGGCAATATGGGGTTGGCCTTGAAGCTTCAAAATATTCTAGTTTAATACAAACGCAATAAATGCCGTTATACTTCGTTGCCCTCGCTCGACACTCCTTGCGTCCTAACCTTTCAGGTTAGGGCTCAGTCGGCCTCGCTCAGGCGCCTTGTCTAACGTCATTTCTTGCGTTTGCTGATTCATTACTTTATTGAATGCGTTTGTATTAATATAGACATTCTGCGTGTTTGGTTATAAAAAAGGGGCAATGAAGCCCCTTTTTTAATATGCTTCCATTGAAAAACATTAAGATCTTAGATGTTTCGAGGCTCTTACCGGGGAGTTTTTGCTCTTATATCCTTTCCAGTCTCGGGGCTGAAGTTGTCAAGATCGAAGAGCCCGGTGTCGGCGATTATTATCGTGCCATAACCAATAGTGGTGATTTTATTGGTCCCGGCCAGTTTGAGGCCTTAAACTACAATAAAAAAAGCCTGGTCCTTAATTTAAAAACAACAGAGGGGCGCCACATCTTGCATCAATTGATTCCCCAGTACGATATCGTTATTGAAGGATTTCGCCCGAAAGTAGTGGGCAAAATTGGTTTGGACTATCCTACCTTAAAAAAGATTCATCCCAAGATTATAGTAGGCTCAATTACGGGTTATGGGCAGTCAGGTCCCTTGAAAGATGAGGCGGGTCATGATCTTAATTATTTGTCGTATTCGGGTGTCCTTTCGTTGACAGGTCCTCTGAATCGCCCTCCGGTCATTCCGGGGGCCCAAATTGCAGATGTGGGAGGAGGGGCCCTTTATGCGGTCATTGGCATCATAGCGGCCCTTTATCGGCGGGATAAAACCGGTCAGGGGGCTCATTTGGATATTTCCATGACGGAGGGGGCCCTTTCCATTGTGGGAAGCCATTATCTGGAATCCATTTTATCCAAGAAAAATATTTTATGGGGTCAGGCCCCCCTTTCAGGAGGGTTGGCACGGTATAGAGTTTACGAGGCCAAGGATCATCAACATGTTGCCCTGGCGGCACTGGAACCAAAGTTTTGGTTTCGCTTTTGTGAAATCATCAAAAAACCGGAATGGGGGCCATTGGAATTTAGAGGTCAGGGATTGGGGAAGAGGCGTGAAAAAATACTGGAAAGGGTTTTTCATCAGAAAACGGCTCAAGAATGGGCTGAAATCGGAAAACAAGAAGACATTTGTCTTTCCCTTGTTTGGAAATTAAATGATCTGCACAATCATCCTCAACACCATTTTCGTCGCGTTTTTTATCCGGTTCGGATGCCTTCGGGGAGAAAGGCCAGAATCGTGCTCTCTCCGATTCGTATGACAGATATGCCTCGCTCGAGACCCAAATCCTTCCCAAAGCTGGGGGCTCATACACGGGAAATATTGCTTGGTATGGGTTATAAAAGTAAGGATCTGAGCCGGCTTAAAAAAGAGGGGATCATTGGATGAAGATAGCCTTGGCCCAAATCAACAACACGATTGGTGATTTTGATGGCAATTTAGGTCTCATTGTCCAGAATATTCAAAAAGCACGGCAAAAAAAAGTAGATTTGATTGTCTTTCCTGAATTGTCCCTTTCGGGTTATCCCCCGCGGGATCTTGTCGAATATAGGTCCTTTGTTGATAAGAATATTCAATCCCTCAAAGAACTATTGCAACATGCCGAAAATATCTCCTGTATTGTGGGTTATGTTGACAGAAATCCTCATATTGTTGGCAAAAAATATGTCAACGCAGCGGCCTTGATAGTGAATGGGAAGATTGCTGGAACCTATGCCAAAAGACTGCTTCCCAATTATGATGTTTTTGATGAGCAGCGATATTTTGAATCCGGAAAGGAATCAGGGGTTTTTGACTTTAAAGGCATGAAGGTCGGGTTGACTATCTGTGAAGATTTTTGGAACGATAAGCAGTTTTGGAAGAAGGGGCTCTATGATTTTGATCCAGTTCAAGATCAGATCGGCAAGGGAGCCCAGTTATTGATCAATATTGCGGCTTCACCATTTTCCCTGAATAAAGAAGATGTACGACGCCATCTGATGCAGTCTAAGGCCCGTCAGTATAAGGTTCCAGTTTTCTATATTAATTTAGTGGGTGGTAATGACGAGTTGATTTTTGATGGAAATAGTTATGTCTTTGATGGCAAGGGGCACCTCATCGCAGAAGGTCTTTCGTTCCAAGAGGATTTTCTCATTGTTGATACAGAACAATTAAAGCCACTTTCCTCCATGAGGAAAATCGACGATTCTGAAAACCTGTTTAATGCCCTTGTTCTCGGAGTCCGTGATTATTTTAAGAAATGCGGCTTCAAACAGGCCGTCTTGGGACTTTCAGGGGGAATAGATTCTGCACTTGTGGCTGTTATCGCTGTCGAGGCCTTAGGGGCCGATAATGTCATGGGGGTCTTGATGCCTTCAATGTACAGCAGTCAGGGCAGCATCAAGGATGCCCAGGATTTGGCCAGAAACCTAAAAATTTCAACGGAAATTATTTCGATTGAGGATATTTACAAGTCCTATGAAAATGTTTTCAAGCGCCTCTTTCCCGGTCGGCCCCCTGATATTACGGAAGAGAATATTCAGGCTCGCATTCGCGGAAATTTGTTGATGGCTATTTCTAATAAAAAAGGGGCCCTGCTTTTGTCGACAGGAAACAAGTCTGAATTGGGTGTGGGATATTGTACCCTCTATGGGGATATGAGCGGGGGATTGTCCGTCATTTCTGACCTTCCAAAAACAGCAGTTTACGATGTGGTTCGTTATCTGAATGGAAGACAAAAAATCATACCACAAGCCATTGTCGAGAAGCCCCCGAGTGCTGAACTCAAACCGAATCAGAAGGATCAAGACAGCCTCCCCCCGTACAACTTATTGGATGCCATTCTAAAATGTTATGTCGAAGACCATCTCGATTTTCAGCAAATTGTCGAGCAGGGTTATGATTTCAATACCGTCAAAAAGGTGATGGAACTAGTGGACAGAAGTGAATTCAAGCGCCGACAGGCCTCTCCCGGTCTTCGAGTGACTGAAAAGGCCTTTGGGATGGGTCGTCGTTTTCCCATTGCTCGAAAGATTTCTCTATGAAAGACCCGTCTCCTTCCTTTGGGATCTTATATGTTGTGGCCACGCCTCTGGGCAACCTAGAAGATATTACTTTTAGGGCCTTGAGGATCTTAAAGGAAGTGGATTATATTGTTGCTGAAGATACGAGACATTCCAGAAAATTGCTCACCCATTTTCAAATATCAAAAAAATTGATGAGTTTTTACGAGCATAATGAGGATAGCAGGATGCCTCAAATCATCACGGATCTTCAAGGGGGGCAGAATATTGCACTGGTGAGCGATGCGGGGACTCCCAGCATTTCAGATCCAGGATTTTCATTGGTTCGCCTCGCCAGGCAACAGGATATTACTGTGGTTCCCGTTCCAGGACCTTCAGCGATTATAGCGGCCCTTTCAGCGTCGGGTTTACCAACAGATCGGTTTCAATTTATTGGTTTCCTGTCTCCGAAGGCCGGGAAAAAAAAGAAATTGTTGGAGACCTTAAAGGATTCTCAGGAAACACTGATTTTTTTTGAGTCACCGCATCGTTTGTTGAAGACATGTCACTTGATGTATCAGATATGGGGTGATCGTATGATCGTGATGGCTCGAGAGATGACCAAAAAACACGAAGAAATCATGCACAAACCGCTCTCCCAATGGCTTGATATTCTACAAAAAAAACCCCCTCGAGGTGAAGTGACCCTCCTTGTGGCCGGAAAGGAAAAAGCCTTGATTAATAGGGGTTTTTGATCCATTTATTTTTTTATTTATGAAAATCAACTTGCGCTCAAAAGAAAAATATGCATAGTTTCAGCCACTTATTGGTTCTTACGGAAAGTGGGCCCAAGTCTCTTTGCCCACTTTTTTTATTGGTACAGGATGTACTGAGGAATTCAAACTTGTATGAACAAAGTTGTTTCTTTAGAGTCCATCGAGCAATTCTTAAATCCTCTGTTGTCTTCTATGGGTTATGAGTTGGTGGATGTCCAGTGGGTGACTGACAATCACCGCCGGACACTGAGAATATTGGTGGATAGAGAAAGTGGGATTACATTGGACCATTGCTCCTCACTGTCTCGTGAGATAGGAACCAATTTAGATGTTCAGGATTTTATCCCGGGGAAGTATTATTTGGAGATTTCTTCACCGGGACTGGATCGGCCTTTGAAGAAAAAAAATGATTTTAAGCGATTTTTGGGACATACAATTTATCTGCAGACAAAATCTCCCATTGAAGGACGGTCGCGATATAAGGGACTGTTGGAAATGGTTCAAGAAGATAAGGTTCTTCTGGAAATTGATCATAAGGAATACTGGGTACCATTTGAAGAGATTGCAAAGGCAAATCTTGTATACTGAGGAGGCTTTTTCATGTTGACGGATTTAAATAGGGTTATTGAACAGGTGAGTAAGGACAAGGGAATCCCCAAGAAGGTCATTGTTGAGGCCTTGGAGCAGGCTATGTTGACTGCGGCAAGAAAAAAATTGGGGTTTCAAAGAGAAATCGAAGCTCAATACAATGAAGAAGTTGGCGAAGTCGAGCTTTTTCAGTTCATGACGGTCGTTGATAAGGTTGCGGATGAATTAAACGAAATCGCTATTAAACAAGCTCGTAAACTGGATCCTGAGGCTGAAATCGGGGATAGCATTGGTCAAAAAATTGATAGAAAACTTTTAGGGAGAATTGCTGCACAAACTGCAAAACAGGTTATCATTCAAAAGGTGAGGGATGCGGAGCGTGACATAGTTTATGATGAATATAAAGATCGTGTAGGAGAACTGATTACTGGAATTATTCGTCGTACAGAGCGCGGCAACATCATTGTCGATCTGGGCCAGACTGAAGCGATATTGCCACGCCAGGAGCAGGTGAGATCGGAGACCTATAAGAGTGGTGATCGTTTGCAGGCTTATTTGATGGAGGTACAAAAAGAATCCAGAGGTCCCCAACTTGTTTTGAGTCGGAGCCATCGAGGATTTCTGACAAAGCTTTTTGAAATGGAGGTTCCGGAAATAGCAGAAAAAATAGTTGAGATCAAAGTGGCCGCTCGCGAAGCAGGGGTGCGGTCTAAAATTGCTGTTTATTCGAATGATTCAGATGTTGATCCGGTAGGTGCTTGTGTGGGGATGAAGGGGTCTCGAGTTCAAAGTGTTGTGCAGGAACTTCGTGGTGAAAAAATTGATATTGTAAGTTGGGATTCGGATCCTGCCCGTTTTATTTGCAATGCCATTGCCCCAGCAGAGGTCGTTCGGGTTGTTATTCATGAGCACAATAAAAATATGGAAATTATTGTTCCCGATGATCAGCTGTCATTGGCTATCGGACGTAAGGGTCAAAATGTCAGGCTTGCCGCCGAATTGACGGGATGGAATATTGATATCTTGAGTGAGAGTAAATTGGACGAGATGTCCAAGAGAGCCAAATATCTCCTGACTCAGGCCCTTGGAGTTGATGATAGTATGGCTCTTATACTTCATAGTCAATCATTCAAAACTCCGGATGAGATATCACAGGCCAGCATCGATGATTTGATGAAGATACCCGGAATTAGTAGAGAGACAGTCGAGGCGATAAAATCGTCCGCAGAGGAATTTCATAAGAAAAAGACAATAGCCAAGGAAGAGGGCCGGGACTTGATACATGAGATCATGAAGCAATACGAGCAAGAGCGCTCCTCTGAAGCCCAAAAAGTGGAGAGCGCCAAAGTGGAGGAGATCCCTGATCAGACGAACCCGGTCCAAGAGGCTTCACCGCTTGATGCGGGCCATGATGTAAAGGAAACAAAGAATGTCTGAAAAAACCAAAGAGATCATAGTTGAGAAAAGGGTAAAATCGACCATTATTCGACGCCGGGCAAAGCAAGTTGATGTTGAAGAGAAACCCCAAGAAATACTTGTCAAAGAGGGTGTTGCTGAGAAGATTTCAGTAGATTTGAAGGCTGAAGATTCTGCAAAACCCATTGCAAGCGCAGAAGTCTCTAAAGATGTCAAAAAAACAGAAGCTGTTTCAGATAAGGCGGCGGTTGATAAAAAGCAACCTTCTACGCCTGTTTTGAAGATTGTTGAGGATGAATCTGAGATTTCAAAAAAATCTGCAAAGAAGCTATCCCGCAAACAGTTGATAGATGATTTTGAGATGGAAATGATTAAGCGCCAGGGGGGATTGAGGAAGATTGCCACCCTCGTTGATTTGTCGGTTAAGGTTCCCAAAGTCAGTGATGTCATAGATCGTGTTGAACGAGTGTTTGAGCCTACACGCTCAGCTAAGGGGAAGAAAAAAGGGCTTTCTCAAAAGGAATTCAAAAAAACTGAAATCACGACGCCCAAGGCCATTAAATTGGTCATTCCTATTGATAAAACCATTATTGTTTCTGATTTCGCAAAAAAGATGGGAGTTAAACTTTCAGATCTTGTTAAAAAGATGATGCAGATGGGCTCGATGGTAACGGCCAATCAATCCGTTGATTTTGATACAGCCAGTGTTATTGCCCATGAATATGGTTATACAGTCGAGAACTCTTCTTTTAGTGAAGAAAAATACATATTTCATCGTCAAGCAGATCAGGCCAAGACGAAGTCTCGCCCTCCTGTGGTTACTGTTATGGGACATGTTGATCACGGAAAGACTTCAATACTGGATGCCATCCGTAAAACCCGGGTTACCGAAGGTGAAGCCGGAGGCATTACTCAACAAATAGGTGCGTATGAGGTCGTTACGCCTAAGGGGAAAATAATTTTCATTGACACTCCGGGTCATGAAGCCTTTACAGCCATGCGGGCTCGTGGTGCAAGTTTGACTGATATTGTTGTTTTGGTGGTTGCTGCAGATGACGGTGTCATGCCCCAAACCATAGAGGCCATTAATCACTCGAAAGAAGCCAAGGTGCCTATCATCGTTGCTATTAATAAGATCGATAAACCTGAGGCCAACATTGATAAAGTTAAAAATGGACTTTCTGAAAAAGGAATTGTTTCTGAGGAATGGGGTGGTGAAAATATTTTTGTCAAAGTTTCAGCCAAGACAGGCGAGGGTTTGGATCATTTGCTTGAAATGATTCTTCTCCAAGCGGAAGTCCTGGAATTGAAAGCCGACCCCACACTTCCGGCCGTAGGCAATATAATTGAGTCAAAACTGGATAAAGGAAGAGGACCTGTAGCGACTGTTCTTGTTAAGGAAGGAATACTAAAGATAGGAGATTTTGTTATTGCAGGACAGTATTCTGGTCGAGTGAGGGCATTGGTCAATGATCGTGCTCATGATGTAAAAAAAGCTGGTCCTTCGGAACCGGTTGAATTGATAGGTTTAGATGGTGTTCCGGATCCGGCAGAAACGCTTTATGTGATTGATAATGAAGATGATGCAAAAAGGATCACAGAACATCGCAAGAACAAGATTCGCTCTATCAAGTCTGGTGACCAAGGAGCAATGAAACTTGAAGATTTGTTTGCAAAAGTTGAGGCTGGAAAAATAGAAGAGCTGAAAATTGTTTTGAAAGCAGATACGCAAGGTTCATTGGAAGCGCTCAATCAAGCGGTTTCAAAAATAGGCAATGAAAAGGTTAAGGTGACGGTTATACATGACGCCGTTGGTGCCATTAATGAGTCCGATGTTATGCTCGCCCATTCTGCATCAGCTATTGTTGTTGGCTTTAATATTCGGCCCGATACCAAAGCGCGAAATCTCGCCGAAGTTGAAGGTGTTGATATCAAGATATATCGCATCATTTATGAGCTTATTGATGATGTCAAAAAGGCCCTCACAGGTATGCTGAAACCAAAATTTGAGGAAGAATATTTGGGTCGAGCCGAAGTGCGTGAAATTTTCACTATCAGCAAAGTTGGGGTTATTGCGGGATGTACGGTTGTTGATGGCAAATTGATTTCCAGAACCAATGCGCGATTATTGAGAAATGATAAAGTTGTTTATGAAGGCAAGATGATGTCTCTCAAAAGATTTAAGGAAGATGTTAAAGAGGTTATCAAGGGTTTTGAATGCGGCATAGGTCTGGAAAATTTTAATGATCTTAAGATCAATGACACTATAGAGACCTTTCGACTCAATAAGATCGATCAATATCTTTAATTTTTCACTTTTATATTATGATTGTTGGTGTTGCAAGATTGTCTTTTGTTTTTTTTGAATGTCACTCCTTGAAGGAAAGAAGAAGCCTTTTATTAAGGATTAAGAATAAAACGTCTAACAAATTCCCGGTTTCTATTGCTGAGATATCAGATGAGGCTGTTGCAGAGCATCCATTTTCAAAAGGGGGGGCGTGTCAGCGTGCTGTTATTGGTTTTGCTTCCGTTGGCAGCGAGACACAACATGTGAATTCTATTATTGATAATGTCATTCATTTTATCACAGGATTGTATCTTGGTGACATTGTCGATAAGCGCATCGAATTTATTAATGTTTAAAGTGTTCTTTTTCTTATGAAATATCGATATGATCAATTAACAGATTTTATTCAGCAAGAGGTGGCTACGATTTTATTAATGAAGATCAGCAATCCGCTGCTTCAAAATATAACAGTAACGCGTGTTCGTATGACAAGGGATTTAAAATTGGCTCGTATTTTTTATGATGTTCATGCGTCCTCGGATGACAGGAAAGTTATTCAAAAAAACCTTGACAAATCAAAAGGTTATATAAGAAAGGAGTTGGCGCCGAAACTCAATACCCGATTTGTTCCTGATTTGGAGTTTTTATTTGATGATTCTCAGGAGGCCCTTGCCCGTCTTGATTCCCTATTTCAAAGGTTAAAAAAGAATGAAAGAGATCGTTAAGACATTTCAAGAGGCCCAATCCATATTGATAGTTTCTCATAGTCGACCCGATGGGGATGCCATTGGCTCGATGTTGGCTTTGGGCTTGAGCTTGCAGAGGCTTGGGAAAAATGTGGTTTATTATAATCAGGATGCGGTTCCATTTAATTTGATTTTCCTAGAGCAGTCGAAATCGATTCAGCAATCTATCCCCAATAAACATTTTGATGTGACGTGTATTATAGACTGCAATGCTCCTATCCGCGTCAGTGCTGATTTTGGCAAGTTTAAAAATTACAAAAAGTTGATTATTATAGACCATCATGTTCCTCATCATTCGCCCTGTGGAGATCTAATTTATATTGATCCTCAAGCCCCAGCAGCAGGTGTGTTGATCTATAGGATCATTCAAGCCATGGGAATCAATATTACCTCATCTATTGCGGAAGCGCTTTATACAACCCTCCTTGTTGATACGGGATGTTTTCGTTATTCCAATACAACAGATGAGGTTTTTAAACTCGCACAGGAGCTTGTCATAAAGGGTGCCAAGCCCTGGAAAGTTTCTAATTTTCTTTATGATAGTTTTCCCCGCTCTCGTTTGAAGGCCTTGGAGCTTGCGCTTAAGACGTTAGAAATTTCTTCCTGTGGAAGATATGCCTCTATCTTTTTATCTCGAAAGACGATGGAAAAATTAAAAATCAATTATGAGATTGTTGAAGGTTTTATTAATTATCCACGTTCGATTGATTCTGTAATAGTCGCTGTTCAGTTCAAGGAAGTGGGTCGCAATTTGTATAGGATTTCATTGCGTTCCAAGGGCAATTTTGATGTTTCAAAGATTGCATCACTTTTTGATGGAGGAGGGCATTGTAATGCTGCTGGATTAGAATTGTCCGGGTCTTTGTCAAAGGTGAAGAAACAATTATATGACAGGATCGAATTCTCTCTGGGAGAGTTGCGTGATTAACGGAATACTTCTTATTGATAAACCGGCGGGCTGGACCTCGCATGATGTTGTTAAAAAAGTCAAAAATTTGCTTCATTTAAAAAAGGCCGGTCACGCAGGGACATTGGACCCGATGGCCACGGGTCTCTTGTTATTGTGTTTAAATCAGGCCACGAGGCATGCCACTTGTTTATTGGCGGCTGACAAGACGTATTTAGCGAGTTTGAGTTTGGGTCGGGCGACTGATACAGAGGATAGTGAGGGAAGGGTGATTCGTGAGAGGCCGGTTCCACTTTTATCTTTGGACAAAATCAAAGATGTCCTTGAAGGTTTTATGGGGACCATTGAACAGATCCCTCCCATGTATAGTGCGATCAAACATCAGGGACGTCCCCTTTATCAATGGGCTCGTGCGGGTAAGACGATCGAGAGGTTACCCCGCCCCATAACCATAAACCAGTTGAAATTATTGAAATATTCTCCCAATCGCATTGATTTGTATATTGAGTGTTCCAAGGGGACATATATACGGTCTTTAGTCGTTGCCATCGCAGAAAAATTGGGGACTGTGGGCCATTTGACTCAACTCAGGCGGATGCGATGCGGTGATTTTGTTGTGGAGAAAGCCATCAGCATTCAGGATCTAGAACGAGAGGTTAAGAACGGGGAGTTTGATGAAGAAAAGCGAGTCATAGCTTTGGAAAACAAGGCTTTACAAACGAAAACTGCCATGTTAGCCTAAAGTCAGAAAGTAAAAGACATATGCCGCACTCGTTGGAGTCTAAAGATAAGGTGATCACCAAGTTTCGCATCCATGAAACAGATACAGGGTCTCCAGAGGTCCAAATAGCCCTTCTGACGGAGAGGATTGGTCATTTGACCGGTCATTTTGAGAACCATGTCAAGGATCATCAGACAAGGAGAAGCTTGCTCAAGATGGTGGGAATGAGGCGGCGTTTATTGGCCTATTTAAAGGGAAAGAATTTTAACAGATATAAAAAAGTGAAGGCTGAGTTAGGATTGCGTTAAGAAAAATAAGAGAGGGCAATCAACTGATAATTTGCAAATAGTAATACTAAAGAGTATTAATATTTTAAAGTTATCAGTTCTATAATTTTCTATTCTTTTCTTTTTCGTTAACACAATCCCCCCTAGCCTTATCTTTTTGGAAGGAGTTTGTTATGGTTTATTCAGTGAGTGCTGAGATATCAGGTCGAAAACTGACTATTGAAACTGGAAAGATGGCCAAGCAGGCGGGAGGGGCGGTTACGATCCGTTATGGCGATTCCATCGTGTTGGTGACTGCCACTATTGCCCCGGAAATCAAGGAGGGGACCGATTTTCTTCCGCTGACGGTTGATTATTTAGAAAAAACATTTGCTGTTGGTAAAATTCCTGGAGGATTTTTTAGGAGAGAAGGCCGCCCTTCAGAAGTGGCGACACTGACAAACCGATTTATTGATCGTCCCATACGCCCCTTGTTTCCCAAGGGATATTATTATGAGACTCAGGTTATTGCCACTATTCTTTCGGCGGATCAGGAAAATGAAACCGACATCATGGCCATAACGGGTGCCTCGGCGGCCCTCATGATTTCTCAGGCCCCGTTTTTGGGTCCTATTGCGGGTGTGCGAGTTTGTCGTATCAATGGAAAATTGGTTTGTAATCCGAAGATTTCTGAAGCGGATCAGAGCGATATTGACCTGATTATAGCGGCAAGTCGTGAGGCCGTTGTGATGGTAGAAGGAGGGGCCAATGAAATTCCAGAAAAAGACATTGTTGAAGCCATTGCCTTTGGTCATCAATCCATACTCCCTCTCTTAGATATTCAAGAGGATCTGAAGAAAAAAGTAGGTTTGGAAAAAATTCAAGTTTCTGTTCCTGAAATCAATCGTGAATTGTCATCCAATTTTGAGAAAAAATATGCTGATGTCTTGGACAAGGCCTTTCGCATACCTGAAAAAATCAAACGACGTGATTCTATTCAACTGATCCATGAAGCCATACAAAAACAAGAAATACCTGAGGAGGATGATGGTACTATTCGATCACAGGTAGAATCGCTTTTTGGCGAATTGGAAAAGAAGATTGTTCGTGACATGATTGTTCGAGAAAAAAAACGCATTGATGGACGTGGCTATAAGGATATTCGGCCCATTACCTGTGAAGTGGGTTTACTGCCCCGCGCTCACGGATCGGCCCTTTTTACCCGTGGTGAGACCCAGGTTTTGGTGGCTTCCACCTTGGGCACATCTGACGATGAACAATTCATTGATTCTGTGACGCGAGAAATCACAAAACGTTTTATGTTGCATTATAACTTTCCGCCTTTTTCTGTCGGAGAGGCCCGTTTTCTTAGAAGTCCGGGAAGGCGTGAAATTGGCCACGGAGCCTTGGCTGAAAGGGCTTTGATACGCATGCTTCCCAGTTCGGAGGATTTTCCCTATGCCATTCGAACCGTTGCTGAAGTTTTGGAATCTAACGGTTCTTCATCTATGGCGAGTGTTTGCGGTGGGAGTTTGTCCTTGATGGATGCTGGGATCCCGATAAAATCACCTGTGGCTGGTATTGCCATGGGTCTTATCAAAGAGGGAGAATCTGTTGTTGTTTTATCCGATATACTGGGTGATGAGGATCATTTGGGTGATATGGATTTTAAAGTAACAGGGACTGAAAAGGGAGTGACCGCACTGCAAATGGACATAAAAATTACTGGAATTAATGAGGCTATCTTAACCGAGGCCTTAGAGCAAGCCAGACAGGGACGGTTGCATATTTTAGGGAAAATGAATGAAACACTTTCTCAGGCACGTCCAGAACTCTCACAATATGCTCCCCGTATACAAACAATGCAGATTAAAAGAGAGAGAATCAAAGATCTCATAGGACCTGGGGGAAGTAATATTCGGACAATCATTGCCGAGACAGGAACAAAGATTAATGTTGATGATGATGGCAATGTCCAGGTTTATTCAGTGACGCAGGAATCTATGGAAAAGGCCTTCAAAATGATACGTCATTTGACGGCAGATCCTGAAATGGGTCTGATTTATATGGGCAAGGTGAAGAAGATCGTGGATTTTGGTGCCTTTGTAGAGATTATGCCTGGCCGAGAAGGATTGCTCCATATTTCTCAGATTGATTTTAAAAGAATTGATAAGGTCACCGATGTTTTAGAAGAAGGTGATGAGGTGCCTGTCAAGGTGATTGGCATTGAGAGGGATGGCAAAATCAGGCTGTCTCGCAAAGAAGCCCTTAGTGCTGGCGAGAAAGAGAAAAAATAAGCCTTTTGACTTGTTTGTTGGTTTGGGCCACTGATTGAGAATTGTTGATAATATAATCGACAAACTTATTTTTTCGGTGTGTTGGTATTTGAGAGGCCAAACGATCTTTTATTTCTTCTAAGGACACTCCTTTCTTAAGAAGCCTTTTTATTTGAACTTTTCTTGAAGATTCAACAAGACAGATTATGTCATACTTTTTTTGGAGTCCGGTTTCAAAAAGGAGGGGAGTTTCAATAACGACAATAGGGGATTTTTTTTTGTTGAGTGTATTTAATTGACATTTAAGGAGTCGTTTGACTTCGGGATGAACAATGGAATTGAGTTTTTGAAGGGCCTTGGGATCCTTGAATACGAGCTGGGCCAGTTTTTTACGGAGCAATACCCCGTCAGAGCGGCGAAAATATTTTGTTCCAAATATTTTTTGGAGTTTTTTAGAGGTAGGGGAACCGGGGTGCACGGCCCAACGAGCCAACCGATCTGTGTCAATCGTGGGAATTTTTGATTTTCTGAAAAGTTTGGCTACTGTTGACTTGCCTGATCCTATATTTCCTGTGAGACCTATTTTAATCATGTTTATTTGAATCTTCTTTTGGACCTTTAATTTTTTTAATTTGCAAAATGAAATCGATCAAAGGCAACACGGCCTTTTCCTTGTATTCGACAATTTGGTTGATCATCTTCTCTTCCATCTCCTCGGATTCCTCGCGAAGAAGTTTGGTAACAGTTTTTCTAACAGCCTCGTATTCCGGGGTTAACCTTTCATGGGTATGCGCCAGAGAGGGATTTTCTAGCTCCTGTTTTTTCATTGTCCAATACAAGTGATCGGCAAAATCATCCTCATCCCATTTTTTCTCTATCTTTTGATGGATCTCCATCAATTTGTCATAAATTCCGATGTCATCAGGAGAGAGCTCATGGGATAATTTATATTGCTCCAGGGCTTTTTTTAGATGGCCCTTTTTGTAAAGCTTTTCGCCTTTGGACTTATAATAGTCTGCATTTTTTCGTTTTTTCATGATTTCCCCGATTTTATGATATTCAGCAGCGCCTCTCTTGTATTCTTTGTAGGATCATCAAGCACTATCTCTAATAGTTGATGCAAAATTCTTCCAACATCAGGACCTTCCTGAATTCCAAGATCCATGATGTCATGACCATTGATGGCAAGATCCTTGATGCCAAAAGGGGATTCCTTTTCAATTTCTTGGATGATGCGCTTCTTTAATTTTTGAATTCCCTTGATACCATCAGGATACTTGCCGCCCCGATTGTCGGCTATTCGCAAGTCGATCAGTTTAAATATGAGATCTTTACCAATTTTATTAATGAAGCGACGAATGGCTTTATCGGAAAAAAATGATTTAGTTTGGAACATGTGGTGTTCGATTAAACATGAGACATCTTCAATATTGGCCCCGATATGTGAAAGTTTTAATGTGTTAAATCGTTTTATCAACATACGTTTCGAAACAAGCTGATGACCATAGAAGGTAATTTTGTCTTCTTGGGGAAAAAACCGCTTGGTTTTTGATTTGCCGACATCATGATAGAGGGCCGCCAGCAGGAGATCTAGATTGCCGGAATTTTCAATGGCATTGTCTTTGCGAGCCGCATCCAGGACGCGCATTGTATGCTTGAAAACATCGTCATTTTGGATTTTATTGCCCTGTTCCACGTTAATGGTGGCCTCAAGCTCTGGAAATATCTCCTGTAGCAGCCCCGATTCGTGCATCAGATGGAACCCTTGAGAGGGCTTGTCAGAGGAGAGTAATTTGTTGATTTCCTCAGAAATTCGTTCAGACGATACCGTGCGAATCAGCTTGTTGTTGCTGATGATCTCCTCCCAAGTCTTTTCTTCGATTTTGAAATTGAATCGTGTGGCGAATTGGATGGCCCTTAACAGACGGAGAGGGTCTTCCTCAAATGAACCTTTTTGAATGGATCTAATCAGTTTATGATCAATGTCATTTTTGCCCTGATAGGGGTCAATGAACCTTGAGGATCCGATTTCCAAGGCCATCGCATTGATTGTGAAATCACGTCTTTTTAAATCTTCCTCGATGGGAATATGAGGGTCAAAATCGACGTCAAAATCTCGATGCCCGGATCCGGTGGAACGTTCCTTCCTTGGAAGGGCGATGTCGAGTTGACAATCGAACTTAGTGCTTTTAAATTTGATGATGCCGAATGATTTTCCAACCAAAGAAACAATTCCATGCCGGGCCAGAATCTTTTTGATCTCATGAAGCGGTAAACGGCATATCACCAGATCGTAATCTTTGATGTGACGACCCAAAAAGTAATCACGAACACTGCCCCCGACCTCAAAAACAACGCCGCCAGATTGTCGCAAATCCTTGATGAAATCGACCGATAAGAAAGGGGAAACAGGTCCCGCATCTTCGATCCTAGTTTTTAATGTAACTTTCGATTTGGACATGTTTTCTATGGCCATTGAGCCAACGCGAAAAGAAATCGGGATAATGAGGGTTTTGAGTGTTCTGGTCGATATCATTTAAATTTTCATCAGATTTGTGTTCGGCAAATTTTAAAACATAATAATTTCCATTCATAAAAACGGGTTTGTCCAGGAAGGGAGCTTGGCTGGACAGGGAAAATACCTTGGCGGCTAGATCGTCGGGGATGTCTTTGAAAAAAATTCTATTACTCGTCGTCATGTCAATATTTTCTAAAGATTCCTGGGTCAGATTGTATTTTTTTAGATATTCTTTGGATAGTTTTTTATCCATCCACTTTTTCTGAATGTCATTGGCAAACTTTTCGGCAAAATCTTGAGACTTGATGTCTTGGATTTTTTGTGTGGCTAAAATTTCAGGTGAGACACCTTCCACTTGTTTTAATTCGTCTTCGTGTTTTTGCAAGTATGAATGGACCTCATCAGGGGTGATTTCGATAAATTTTGCCAATGACTTTGGCGGAATCTCAACTTTTTCAAGATTGATTGTTTTTTTGGGATGTTCATTCAGCCACTGGGACTCAACGGGAGACATAAACAGACCGTTATTGATTGTGTTTTGGAATTGATCGAGAAGGATTTCATCCTTGAGTATCTTTTCGAAATCAACTCCATATTCTCGTTGAAAATAAGGGCGAAAGCTTTTGCGATAAAATTCAATATCAAAATAGCCATTTTTATTAAGGTTTGGGTTTTTTTTGATTTCTGTTGCTAGTATTTCGGGAGGAATGTCAAATCCCATCATGGAGGCAAAATGAGCACGGACTTTCTGGTTGATGAGTTGATTGAGGACATTGCCCTGAATCATGGAAAGTATGCTTTCATTGATCTCGGTGTCTTTCATGCCGCCTTTTATTTGTTCAAGACTTTGGTTGATGGCTGCATAGTATGATTTTTGTGTAATCCCTTCATCGCCCACTCGGGCGGCTAAGGGTTCATTGCCCATGGAGGGGGAGGAGAGTTGGGAGTAGCCAAAGAAAAACATGAAGGTGAGGATGATGGCACCCAGTAGAACTTTAATGACCCAGGAGGCCGCTTTTTTCCGCATTAAATCAAGCATAGAGATGGTCTGTATGCTATCCGCAGTTGTAGGTTAAAATCAAGAAATTTCTTGATTTATCAAGAACTTTAATATACTTTCACTGCATCTCAAATTTACCGGTTTCACTCAGAGGTTTCACTCGATGATTCTAGATAAACTGTTTGGTCTTTTCTCCAATGATCTTGCCATTGATTTAGGGACAGCCAACACACTGGTTTACGTCAAAGGCAGGGGGGTTATCTCGTTTGAGCCTTCTGTTGTGGCCATTCAGCGTGATTCTCGTGGTGTCAAAAAGATCTTGGCCGTGGGTAAGGAGGCCAAAGACATGCTGGGTCGGACCCCAGGAAGTATAGAGGCGATTCGTCCCATGAAGGACGGTGTGATCGCTGATTTTGAAGTGACTGAGGCCATGTTACGCTATTTTATTCGTAAGGCTCACAATCGAAAAACGCTCATTCGTCCAAGGATCATCATATGCGTTCCCTTTGGCATTACAGAGGTCGAAAAAAGGGCGGTGCGGGAATCAGCCGAATCAGCCGGAGCCCGGGAAGTCTATTTGATCGATGAACCCATGGCGGCTGCTATTGGATCAGGTTTGCCGGTTCTTGAACCTTCGGGAAACATGATAGTGGATATTGGCGGTGGAACGACAGAAGTGGCGGTTATTTCACTGTCGGGAATAGTTTTTAGCAAGTCAGTCCGGATAGCCGGGGACAAGATGGATGAGGCTATTATTCATTATCTCAAAAGAAAATATAATATGCTTATCGGGGAGAGAACGGCGGAGCAAATTAAAATAAGCATCGGAACGGCTTACCCAGAAAGCGAAATACGAACTATGGAAATCAAGGGTCGTGATTTAGTGGCGGGAGTTCCTAAGACACTAGAGGTTAATTCAGAGGAAGTCCGAGAGGCCATCTCTGAGCCGATCAATGCCATTGTGGATGCTGTCAAGATCACTCTAGAACGAACCCCTCCTGAGTTGGCTTCTGATATAGTGGATCGTGGCATTTTCCTCAGTGGTGGCGGGGCCCTGCTGAGAAACATTGACGTCCTGATTCGTGAAGAGACAGGTTTGCCCGTAATGATTGCTGATGATCCCTTGACTTGTGTTGTATTGGGGTCGGGTAAAGCCCTTGATCAGATTGACACAATGAAAGGGATCACTATCGTATAAATTGGAAATAATTCTCTAGACTTCATGCCTTCAATTTTTTCGAAGTTAAAGCGTATTGTATTATCTCTTTTGATTCTGTCATTGATTTTAGGTCTTCTCTCTCAAAGCTCTAAGGTTCAAAAGAGTTTATCCCCCTCCTTGTATGGGCGTGTTGTCCTCGTGGTTCTTTCGCCCTTTCAAAAATTAATCACTTATAGTCAAAACAAATTTGTTAATTTGGCGAATGAATACGTTTTTCTAGTCAACACTCAAAGAGAAAATACAATATTGGCGACTCAGATTCGTCAAATGCAAAGAAAGATGTTGTTTTTTCAGTTTGTACAAATTGAAAACCAGCGTTTGAGAAGTCTCGTTAATTTTCAGGAGGCCCTTGAGTGGAACTCCATTGTGGCGCAGGTGGTGAGTTATTCACCATTGGCCGAATTTCAAATGTTGACGATTAACAAAGGGGAGAAAGAGGGTATTCAGCGGCGCATGCCCGTTGTTTCTCAACTAGGATTGGTGGGTCAAATTTATCGTACTACAGCGCATACCTCTCAAGTTTTGCTCATCACAGATCCCACAAGTGTCGTGGCTGGGGTTATCTTTCCCTCACAGGAAAGGGCCTTGGTTGTTGGCAAGATTGACAATGTTGCCTTAGACCGTCCTTTTTATCTTACGCGATTGGAGTATCTGCATCATGACAGCAATGTCAATGAGGGTAATGAGGTGATTACATCAGGAATGGATGGAGTTTTTCCAAGGGGTATTCCCATTGGTCTTTTGCAAAATATCAGCAAGGACAAATTTGGGATCTATGATTCTGCCAGTCTTGTTCCCCATGTTTCACTGACCCAATTGACTGAGGTGGTTGTCATCTCCAACAAGAAAGAAGACTGATTTTGAAGCGGCTTTATTTTTTTATAGTTTTGGGTTTGGTTTCTCTTGTTGTCGAAACCACCTTTTTAAGGACTTTTCCTACATGGAATATCCGATGTGATTTGATTTGGCTCTCTGTTCTTTTTATTGGTTTTTACCACGAACTTTGGGAAGGATTGCCCAGTGTGCTTATTTTAGGGCTCATGACGGATTGTATAGCCAGTCCCTTTCTCGGTCTGCTGACAGCGGACTATTTGTGTGTATTTTTTATTTTGCGGTTGTTGACAGCTCAAATATATGTCGAGGCCCTATTATCAAAAATATTTTGGGTATTCATTATGACTATTTTGGGAAAATATATAGAGTATTTGTTGCTGCATTGGATCGATATTCCCATATCCTTACAACCGACATATGTTATTTACATTATCATTCAGGGTGTTTGGAATGGTTTGTTAGCTGTTCTCTTTTTCCCTTTTCTAAAAAGAGCGATCAGTAGGATTTATAAGAGGGATTATGCCCATTCAGTTTCGTCAAGACAATATTCATGAATTTAAAGGACGGTTCACCTTTTTTGCCATTGCGACCGTCTTTTTTTTTCTTGTTGTGATGGGTCGCCTTTATTATTTGCAGATATTAAAAGGGGGTTATTATCGTCTATTTTCCAATGAAAACACCCTCAAGGAAATCAAGGTGCCCGCCATTAGAGGGATTATATATGATCGCCGGCATGAACCGTTGGTGACCAGCCGATCCTCTTTTGACATCACGATGATCCCTCAATATGTCAAGAATTTTGATCAGATGAAAAAGGCATTAAATTTTTTTGCCAATGTTGATCCTGATTTTCTTGACAAAAAATGGAAGGAATCAAAAGACCTCCCCCCCTTTTTTCCAATAACCGTTGCTCGAGATGTTGATTATGAAAAAATAGCTCAGATTCGCGTTTACCAAGCCCTAGGATTTCAGGATTCTGATGGGTATGATTTAAGGGGTATTGAAATCGCTTCTAATCCCTTGAGAGATTATCCTAGCGAGGATCTTTTTTCATCCACTCTTGGTTATGTTCGTGAGATTTCTGCTAATGAATTGTCTCGTTACCAGACTGAGAACCCCGGTCAATATCGTTTAGGAGATTTGGTGGGGGCTTCTGGTATCGAGAAACAATGGGATTCTTTTTTGAAGGGCAAGGATGGTTATGTTCAGATTGTTGTGGATGCCGTAGGTCGTGAGATAACCAGCAAAGATGTTATTGAATTTTTACGCCGCGAACCAGCCCGTCACGGAAACAACCTGATCCTGACTCTTGATAAACGTCTTCAGAAATTTGCCGAAGACCAATTTAAAGACCGATTTGGAGGCATGGTTGTTCTGAATATTTTTACTGGGGAAATCCTTACCTTTGTCAGCCGCCCTCAATACAATCCCTCGTTGCTTGTCGGCAATGTTTCACCCGATATTTGGAAACAATTGTCTGAAGATCCCAATAAACCATTTTTAAATCGTGCTTATCAGTCCTCCTATCCTCCAGGGTCCACCTATAAAATAGTTACAGCCCTAGCGGCCCTCGAGGAAGGCGTGATCACCCCTACTGACAAGATCTATTGCCCAGGACACTTTAAGTTTGGAAGCGGTTTGTTTAAATGTTGGAAAAGTGCTGGGCATGGTTCGATGGATATATATCAGGCTATCGTTCAATCTTGTGACGTCTTTTTTTATAATATGGGTGTGCGTTTAGGAGTGGATCGCCTAGCAAAACACGCCAGGAGCTTGGGTCTGGGGATAAAGACAGGCCTTCGATTGCCTGGGGAACAATCTGGATTGATTCCCACTGAGGCTTGGAAGGAGAGGGTTTATAAACGATCCTGGAATCCTGGAGAGACCGTATCGGTGGCGATTGGTCAGGGTTATGATCTGGTGACCCCCCTGCAGAATGCCGTTATGATAGCCAATATTGTTAATGAAACACATTCTGTTTCTCCCCATTTTGTAAAATCTTTTGAAGATGAAAAGGGAGAAATTTTTCAATCCCCTCCCCTTGAGGATCAGAGGGATCCCAATGCAGAAATTGTTTTTCATCAAAAAAAGAATCTTGATCTTATTCGAAATGCCCTGGGTGATGTTGTTAATAGTCCTTGGGGAACGGCCCGTGGTAGCCGATTGCTCGATATTGCCTTTGGTGGTAAGACGGGGACGGCACAGGTTATTAGCGAAAAGGGAAGGACGCTGGCTCGAATGCGTGGAGCCAAAGGTAATTTTGAGGACCATGCCTGGTTTGTGGCCTTTGCGACTCTGGATCATCCAGAGCTTGCCGTTTCTGTGCTTGTTGAGCACGGAGGACATGGCTCATCAGCGGCAGCACCTATTGCGAGTGATGTTATTGCCGAGTATTATCGCTTGAAGGCCTTAGAGGGTCCCATGACTGATTCTGGTGTGTTGGATGAGGATTATGTTGCGGACTCTTCCATTGAGGGGGAGAGAAATGACATGGAAGAAGTCAATGATACTTATTGGATCCATCATGAGAGGGCTTTAGACATATTATTTCCCGCTGTTGAGTAAGATTTATGGTGAAAGCACGAACCCGCAGTCATTTTAATTGGCATCTTTTGTGGATCACACTGGCCCTTTGTGTGATCGGCCTCGTCAATCTATTTAGTGCGGGTCATATTTGGGGTCAGGAGGGCTATCCTAAGATTTTTACCTCCCAGATGATTTGGATGACTTCAGGTTTCTTTTTGGCAGGATTGATTTTGTTTGTTGATTATAGGGTTTTTGAACGCCTGGCCTTTCCTATTTATTGGCTTACGATAGGCGGTTTGATTGCCGTGTTGATTTTTGGGAAGACCGTTGCAGGAAACAAAAACTGGTTGACTCTCTTTGGTTTGACCTTTCAGCCTTCCGAATTTGCCAAAATCGGTTTTATCTTGGCCATGAGCAAGTATTTGAATATTTATCGTCCTCTCCAAGGCTTTTCTTTACAGGAGCTCATTAAACCATTTGTTTTTTTTATTATTCCCATGGGGTTAATTCTTATAGCGGGGGATTTGGGGACGGCCTTGTTTTTTGTATTAACCTTTGCCACCATGATTTTGTTTGCTGGTATCCAGAGAAAGGCCCTGATTACCATGATATTGATGGGGATGGCCTCCATACTATTGGCCTATTTCTTTCTTTTAAGTCCTTATCAGCGTGGCAGGATTCATACCTTCATTGATCCCAGCCGTGATCCGCGAGGACAGGGATATCACTTGTTGCAATCCAAGATTGCCGTAGGATCGGGTCAGTTCTTTGGCAAGGGATACATGAAGGGAATGATGAATAAATTGATGTATATACCTGAAAAACATACTGATTTTATATTTGCTGTTCTCTTGGAAGAATGGGGATTTTTTGGGGGGATGGTGGTCTTGGGGCTTTATCTGACGATGGTCATGATCGGTATTGATGTGGCCTCCAAGGCCAAGGAGAGGTTTGGCATTTTTCTCTCTCTAGGGGTTATTGCGCTCATTTTTTGGCAAATAGTCATCAATATTGGGGGTATTTTGGGACTTCTCCCCCTCACAGGGGTGACCTTGCCCCTGCTTTCCTATGGAGGATCGTCGGTGATCACCATCCTGGCAGGACTGGGTTTTCTCCTCAACATCAGCATGCGGCGGTTTATGTTTTAATACCATTATGCCATCAAAAAGATACTTTTTGATGGCATAGGTATAATACCAAGTACGCTTTCAGAACGGTGTTGTACACCGTTTGAAAGCTACTTGGTATAAACCCATCAAGTATTCAATTTATCGATCAATCGCTGTAATTCGGTCTTGGGAACGGACCCAATGGTTTGATCCAGGATTTGTCCGTTTTTGAAGGCAATGACTGTGGGGATACCGCGCACTCCATACTGGGAAGGCGTTTGAGGGTTGTTGTCGATATTGACCTTGTAGACCTCGATTTTACCGGCATTTTCCTGGGCAATTTCATCGATCAGAGGGGAGAGGGCCTTACAAGGGGCACACCATTCGGCCCAAAAATCGACCAAAACAGGCTTGGAATTTTTTATAACATCCTTTGTAAAATTGCTGTCCGAAGTTTCTTTGACTTTATCACTGGCCATCCTGACCTCCTTAATAAAAGTAAAAATGATTCCATAGGACTTTTAATGACTTCCCAGAAAAAATCAAGTCCAGAAACTATTTTATCTAAGATGTTGATTTTTTAGTGATATATTGCTTTTATCCCTTGGCTTTTTACAACAAGGAGGACACCATGGCCCCTTGGCTATTTTGGGTGGTTTGTGGGATTTATTTTCTCACGACGCTTGCGTATCTGATGTATGTTGTTTTTGGGACTCGTCATTTAGCGCAGATAGCCCTCTATTTGCTTCTCATTGGTTTTGGGTTTCATACGGTCTCTTTCTATCACGATGTCATTTCTCAGGGGTATCCCTACCTGTATAACCAAACGGATGCGCTTCAATTGGTCTCATGGGTCAGTATTATTCTATTTTTGATCCTGAAATCGAAATTTCAGTTTCAGGGCGCGGGGGCTTATTTTACACCTATTGCGCTGATTTTCCTGGTTCTCTCCACATTTTATAATACGAGTTATCATTTTGAGGGAAATATTTTGGCTTCACCATGGGTTGTGATTCACTTGTTTCTCGTGTTTATAGCCTTTGCCATTTTTTTGGCGAGTATGGTGGTGGGGATCATCTTCATCATGATGGAATCCCAGGTAAAGCATAAGCGGATCCGTCTTTTTTTTCAACGCCTGCCCTCCTTGGACATGCTGGATATCATTCATTATCGTGCCCTCACGGTTGGCTTTATTTTCTTGTCCTTGGGTATCTTGGCAGGCTCGATGCTGTCCAAGGACATTAGGGGAGTTTATCTCTCTGAAGATCCGAAACAGATTTGGGTGCTCTGCATGTGGTTCTTTTTTGCCATTTTGCTGAATTCCCATTTCAGGTCAGGGTCAAGGGGACGAAAAGGGATCCTGCTTTCTCTCATTGGTTTTGCAAGTTTTGTTATTCTTGTTTTGGTGTTTTTGAGTATTAGGCATGTCTGAGAATCATGGTGCCAATATGGATATAAATTTTATTCTTTTGGGCCTTTCCCACAAAACGGCCCCCCTCGAAGTGAGGGAAAAATTATCCATTCCACAGGATCGGATTGCTGATCATTTGCGCAGTCTCAATCGTCACAACGAGATTCGTGAGGCGATGATATTGTCCACGTGTAATCGCACGGAAATATATGTAGTGTCTGACAATGTTCAACGGGCCTTTGAGATTTTGCTGGAGAAATTTTCTCAATTGGCAACCCATATCAATGTCGATATTGGGCCTTTACTGTATAAATTAGAGGGAAAAGAGGCCATGAGGCACTTCTTTCATGTTACCTCAAGCCTTGATGCCATGGTGGTGGGGGAAGCTCAAATCTTGGGTCAGGTAAGAGAAGCCTATCTATTGGCGGAAGGGGCAGGCAGTATTGGCTCATTTTTTCATTATCTTGCGCCTAAGGCCTTCAATGTTGCAAAAAAGATCAGAACGGATACGGAGATTGCAAGACATCCTGTTTCGGTAAGTTATGTTGCCGTTCAATTGGCCGAACAAATCTTTGGAGACCTTTTTGATAAAAGTGTTTTACTCATTGGAGCTGGTGAAATGACTCAGTTGGCAGCACTCCATTTTCAGGAGAAAAAGATTTCTCAGCTCTATTTGACAAATCGTACCCATGAACGCGCTGTCGAGTTGGGCAAGGAATTTTCGGCAATATCCATTCCATTTGAAAATTTTATTTCTCACATGTCTCATGTTGATATTGTCATCACTTCGACAAGCGCTGAGTCTTACTTGATTTTTGAAAAGGATGTTCTAGAGATTATGAAGCAGAGGAAGAACAAAACAATGTTTTTGATCGATATTGCAGTGCCTCGTAATATTGATCCTCGTGTCAATGATGTCTCCAACGTATATCTCTATGACCTTGATGATCTTAAGGGCATTGTGGATGAAAATCTCATTGTACGTCAGGGAGAGGCAAAACACGCAGAAGAGATTGTGGATAAGGAATTGAGTGGTTTTATTCAGTATCTTCGCCAGCAATCGATGGCTCCCACAATTTCTCAATTGTCAAAAAAATTTGAGGCTATTCGTAGGGCCGAGGTTGTCAAACTATTGTCCAAATCCTTGTCATGGACAGACAACCAAAAAAATGCCATCGATGAGGCAACTCAGGCGATAAAAAACAAGTTTTTGCATGATCCCATTATGACCTTGAAAACAGATGGTATTATAGAAGAGGGGCATAGGACGATTGATTTTATCAAACGCCTGTTTCGTTTAGAAGCGGATTGATGAAGGGATTGTCGGTATGACGATTAATGAGAAGGAATTGAAAGAATTGAAGTCAGCGGCCCTCCGGGCAAGGCGATGGGCCTATGCCCCTTATTCGAAAAACCGGTTAGGGGCGGCCTTGCTTGCCAAGGATGGTCGTATTTTTTCGGCAGGTAATATTGAAAATAGCTGTTATGCCCTGACCGTTTGCGCCGAACGGGCGGTTGCCTATCAAGCCGTTTCTCAAGGGGTCGTTCATTTCAAGGCCTTGTTGATCTATTCTGACGAAAAAGAACTGATATCCCCCTGCGGGGCCTGTCGTCAGGTCCTCTGGGAACTTGCCGGAGACATTGAAATCATCATGGTGGGGCCCGGTGCGAGTAGCGCTTGGAAAAAGATTGCCCGCCTTTCAACCCTTTATCCCCATCCTTATAAGCTGAAAAATTGCCACCGACTCAAGAGAAATAAATAAAGCATCATGTAGCACTTTAACCATTTAAAATTTCCTTAATAATTCAGGGTATTTTGTTGACAATGAAGGTTAAATTGTTATAGATTTCGATAAGTTATGAGGGTGGTGGGAATGGGGGGGCGCATAGCTCAGTTGGTTAGAGTGCTACCTTGACATGGTAGAGGTCGTAGGTTCGATCCCTACTGCGCCCACACAAAGCTCTTGAGCAGCGGAAAGCAGGATAAAAAGAGAATGGTCTGTCGCCCAGGAAAAGAAAAAGATCCCTTAGAAAAGATTCGACACAGTGCCGCCCATGTGATGGCCGATGCCGTTCAATCTTTATTTCCAGGAACAAAAGTGACCATTGGTCCTGTGATTGATGATGGTTTTTATTATGACTTTGACAGGGAAGAATCCTTTGCTCCGGATGATTTAGAAAAAATCGAAAAGAAAATGAGGGAGATTATCCAGCAAAACCTTCCTTTTGAAGAAGAGGAGGTTTCTAAAAAGGAGGCCTACGCCTTATTTAAAAAGAAGGGTGAGAATTATAAAGTAGAGATTTTGGAAGGCCTTTCAGACAATGAGAAGATCACTCTTTATCGTCATGGTCCTTGGGTGGATCTTTGCAAAGGGCCTCATACAAAATCAACAGGGGATATCAAGGTCTTCAAATTACTTTCGATTGCGGGGGCTTATTGGCGAGGTGATGAAAAACGAGATCGGCTCCAACGCATTTATGGAACCGCCTTTTTGACCCATAAAGATCTGGAAGAATTTCTTAAGCTTCGAAAAGAGGCAGAAGACAGGGATCATCGCCACCTAGGAAAGCAACTCAAGCTTTTTAGTACCTTGGAAGAAGATGGGGCGGGCCTTGTCTTATGGCATCCCCGAGGGGCCCATATTCGTCATATTATCGAAAATTATTGGAGAGAGGCCCATCTCAAGGGAGGTTATGATTTCGTTTATACGCCGCACTTGGCCAGACGGGACATGTGGCAAGTGAGTGGGCATCTTGATTTCTACCAAGACAGCATGTTTTCTCCCATGAAGATTGATGAAGTGGATTATCAGTTGAAGCCGATGAATTGTCCCTTTCATATCAAGATATATAAAACTGATTTAAGGAGTTACCGAGATTTGCCTTTGCGTTGGGCGGAGTTGGGGACTGTTTATCGGTATGAGCGGTCAGGTGTTTTGCATGGTCTTTTTCGGGTCCGTGGTTTTACCCAGGATGACGCCCATATTTTTTGTACGCCGGGGCAATTGGAAGGAGAGATTCAAGAAATTCTTAAATTTACCATATCCATGCTCAGTACATTCGGATTTAAGGAATATGGCATTTTTCTCTCGACACGACCTGAAAAATCAGTGGGTTCTGATGAACATTGGGAATTGGCGACAAACGCCCTAAAACAGGCCTTGGAACAGCAGGGATTGTCCTATGAAATCGATCCCGGTGAAGGTGTTTTTTATGGTCCCAAGATTGATATCAAGATTCGTGATGTTTTGGGTCGTTTGTGGCAGTGCTCCACGATTCAGGTTGATTTCAATTTACCAGAGCGTTTTGACGTTGATTATGTCGCCGAAGACGGGCAACGCCACCGTGCGATCATGATTCACAGGGCCCTGTTGGGTTCTTTGGAACGTTTTTTTGGGGTATTGATTGAGCATTATGCCGGGATCTTTCCGGTTTGGTTGTCCCCCGTGCAGCTCCGTTTGATAACGATCACCGATGCTCAGATTGATTATGCCAACAAATTGCTCAAGGCCTTTCAATCGTCGGGGATACGTGTTGAATTGGATCAACGCCCTGAAAAGTTGGGCTTCAAGATACGCGAATCAGAGCTAGAAAAAATTCCATTTATGGCGATTTTAGGAAAAAATGAAGTCGAAAATAAGGTTTTAAGTTTGCGCAGCAAAAAAAATGGTGACCTGGGCAAAATGACCTTTGAAAAAACTTTGGAAATTATTCATGCCGCAATTCAAAGCAAGCAATAGTAAGGAGGTGGTTCTATAAAAACCCCATATTTTCACAAGAGAGTGGATAAAGGTCCTCGAATCAATGCCAACATTAGCGCCAAAGAGGTGCGACTTATTAATGAGAAAGGTGAACAATTGGGTGTCTATCCTACATCGAATGCCTTAAAGCTTGCCCAGGAGGCTGGCCTGGATTTGGTGGAAGTGTCACCCGGTGCCAAACCTCCAGTGTGCAAGATTATCGACTATGGAAAGTACAAATACTGGAAGAAGAAAAAAGAGCATGTCGCCAAGAAGCATCAAACGGTGATTCATCTCAAAGAGGTGAAATTTCGGCCGCGGATTGACATTCATGACTTTCAGGTAAAAATGAAAAAAATTCGAGAGTTTTTAGATGAAGGAAATAAAGTAAAAGCTAGTGTGGTATTTCGAGGCCGCGAGATGGCTTATCAGGAACAGGGAAGCAAAATTTTAGAAAAAATATCTCAGGAAGTATCGGATGTTGGAAAGGTGGACATTTTGCCGAAACGCGAAGGACGCATACTGACGATGGTACTTTCAGCATTGAAATCTTAGGAGGAGTAAATGCCAAAATTAAAGACAAATAGTGGAGCCAAAAAACGTCTCAAAAAGACCAGTTCGGGAAAGATTAGGCATAAAAAGGCAAATTTGAGACACATGTTAACATCAAAGGGAACCAAAAGAAAACGCCATCTGAGGGCCGGTGCCTTTGTTTCGCCAGCAGATCAGAAAAGTGTCAGTCGATTGATTCCCTATGCGTAGATGTACGTAGCGTTATATGTCACAGAACGTCAGAAATGATGTTAGCCAAGGCGCCCCATAAAGAGGGGCTACTTCGTTGCCCGACGAGCGAGGCCCCGAGGCGTACTGGGTGGTACGTCGAGGGTCTCGTGAGGAGGGTAACGCAGGATAACGGCATTTATGACGTTCTGTTAAAAAGGAGAAAATTATGCCACGGGCAAAAAGAGGCGTAAAGGCCAGACGACGCCGCAATAAAATATTAAAAATGGCCAAAGGATATCGCGGAGGGAAAAGTCGTCTTATCAGAACGGCGACGGAGATGGTTCATAAAGCCCTTCAATATTCATATCGGGATCGCAAGGTGAGAAAGAGGAAATTTCGCTCCTTGTGGAATATTCGCATCGGTGTGGCCGCAAAAAATTGCGGCAGTTCGTATTCTAAACTCATCGGGGCATTGAAAAAGGCCAATATTGGACTCGACAGAAAGATTTTGGCCGAATTGGCTGTCCATGATCCAGAAGGGTTTAAGAAAGTTGTCGAAGTTTCCAAGGGGGCCAGTGAGTGATGAAAGAAGACCTCTTATCAGAGATCGACTCGTTGGCGAATCGATTTCGTCAGAAGGTAAGTGCCGTGAGTTCGGAGCACGAGGTTCTGAAGGTTAAATCGACCTACATCGGACGGGAAGGTCATTTAACCCTTTTGATGAAAAAGATGGGAAGTTTGCCTTCAGAAGAGCGGCCGGTCATTGGAAAGAACGCCAATCTTCTAAAGAATGAAATTGAGAAAATTTGCCAAGAGCAATTGGAAAAAATCAGAAATTTGTCCTCTCTTTCCCGTCTCCAGCAGGAACGGGTGGATATCACCCTGTCGGGAAGGACAACGGCTTGCGGTTCCATTCATCCTATTACTCAAATGATGAGAAATGTTTTGAATATTTTTTCAGAAATGGGTTTTGAGGTTTATGAAGGGCCGGAAATAGAAACTGATTTTTATAATTTTGAGGCCCTCAATTTTTTAAAAGATCATCCAGCCCGGGACATGCAGGATACCTTTTATATTGATCAGCATTATGTCTTGAGGACACATACATCTCCCATTCAAATCCATGTCATGAAATCCAGAACCCCTCCATTTAAGGTCGTCGGGCCGGGAGCGGCCTATCGCCGCGATTCGGATGTCTCTCATACCCCGATGTTTCATCAGGTCGAGGGATTTATGGTGGGACGGCAGGTTAGATTTTCGGATTTGAAGGGTATTTTGACAGAATTTTCTCGAAGGCTGTTTGGCGACAAAATCAAAACTCGTTTCAGGCCGAGTTTTTTCCCTTTTACGGAACCGTCCGCTGAAATTGATATTAGTTGTGTTATTTGTAGGGGTCGTGGATGTCGTGTTTGCAAACAGAGCGGATGGCTGGAAGTCTTGGGTTGTGGCATGATTCATCCAGCGGTTTTGGAAAGAGTTGATTATGATCCAAAAGATGTTTCCGGATTTGCTTTTGGTATGGGAATCGAAAGGATTGCCATGTTGAAGTATGGAATCAGCGATATTCGTCTGTTTTTTGAGAATGACGTAAGGTTTTTAAGCCAATTTTGAGGAGAAGATATCTTGAAAGTCCCTTATTCCTGGTTAAAAGATCATGTTGATTTAAGGATTTCAGCACAGAAATTGATCCATCGGCTGACAATGGCCGGGTTAGAAGTTGAGGATGTGATGGATTGTGATGGAGATCCTGTCATGGAAATTAACGTGACTCCCAATCGCGGTGATTGTCTTTCAATATTGGGGATTGCCCGTGAAGTTTCAGCCCTTACAGGTCAGGCCCTCAGACAACCGGCTCCGAAATCCAGAAAGAAACCTGCGGCCTATGAGAAGACAAACGAATATCCATTTGATGTTGCAATAAAAAATATCACATTGGTGCCTCGATATATGGCCCAGATCATTGCTGATGTGAAAATTGAGGTAAGTCCTTCATGGATGGTCCGTCGTTTGGAATTGATGGGTTTGCGATCCATTAACAATGTTGTGGATGCCACCAATTATGTTTTACTCGAATATGGTCAGCCTCTTCACGCCTTTGATTACCATCTTTTAAAGGGAAATTTTCTTCAGGCTCGTCCTGCAAAACGGGATGAAGTCATACGAACGCTCGATGGTGTTGACCGGAGTTTGATGTCACATGACATTGTCATTGCCGATCACGACAAGGCGGTAGCGTTGGGTGGAATTATGGGGGGTGAAAACACGGAAATCACCTCAAACACTCGATGTATTGTCATAGAGAGTGCTTTTTTTGATCCTGTAGCTATCAGAAAAACAAGCCGAAGACTGGGATTGAGCACGGATTCTTCTTATCGCTTTGAACGATGTGTGGATATTAATGGTGTCGCAACGGCCCTCAAGCGAGTCAGTCTTCTTATTTGTGAGTTGACAGGAGGCCGTCTTATTCGTCAGCCGATGGATATTTATCCAAAAAAGAAAAAACCTCTTGCGATTTCTCTTTCACCTTCGCAGATCAATTCGTTTTTGGGCACATCTTTGAGTGATGCCAGTATTAAAAAATCTCTCAGAAGCTTGAGATTCTCAATATCGGAAACCTCTAAGCACCAATGGAATGTCACCGTTCCCTCCTATAGGGCTGATGTGACTCGTGACGTCGATTTAATTGAAGAGGTGGCACGATTTCATGATTATGAGACCATTCCAGCGACTCAGCCTATCGAATTGACCGAAAAAATGGAGAGAAGTGAGCGGGTTGAAATTGCTCTTAGAGACCAGGTCAGAGACATGCTGTCTGCCAGTGGTTTTTTTGAGGCGATTCACTTCAGTTTTTGTTCAAAAAAGGATTTGCAGGCATTGTCTCCCGATTTTTTTGAGAAATCGGTGTCCCTCCAGAATCCCCTCGCTGAAGAATATGAATGTCTGCGTTCTTCCTTGTTGCCTTCCTTGATCCGGAATGCCCTTTACCATCAAAATCGTCAGTTGGAAACAGTTCGGATATTTGAATTAAGACCTGTTTTTGAAAAAAGGACAAAGGGATACGGCGAAAACATGAAATTGGGTGGAGTGATGTACGGGCTTCGTCCCAACTTTCATTGGGAATCTGGCCGTCAGACGGTTGACTTCTATGATGTCAAAGGAGTGGTTGAAAAAATAGGTGTCTTTTTAGGGATTCAAAATATCCAATGGAGAGGGAGTCAGACAAATGATTATCCCTTCCTTCATCCCGGCCAGTCTTGCCTTGTCGGCATCCATAATCAAATCATCGGTTATCTCGGGGCGCTCCATCCATCGTGCGTCAGCGCCTTCGATTTGAAGCAAGAAATCTTTGTCTTTGAACTTTCTTGGGACCTCCTTTTGCAGGGGTGTCGATCGGACAAACAGTATCGTGAGGTATCAAAATTCCCTTTTATTCATAGGGACTTAGCTCTTTTGGTCGATGACTCCATATCGGCGGCCCAAATCGAGGGGGTGATTAAAAAAGGGGGGGCCGATTTGATACAGGAGGTTTATCCGTTTGATCTTTATCGAGGTCCCTCCATCCCTTCAGGCAAAAAAAGTCTGGGGTATTCTTTAAAGTTTGGAAGCAGGGAGCGTACGTTGATGGAGGAGGAAGTCAATCATGTTTATGAAGCCATCGTAAGAGATTTAAATAATACATTACAGATCACAATCAGGTGATAAAAATGATTAACCCATTTAATTTACAGGAGGTAATCAATGACAAAAGCAGAAATTATAGAGACGATCTATAATAAAATAGGATTCTCTAAAAAAGAATCGGCAGATATTGTCGAACTGGTCTTTGACACCATCAAGGAGACCTTGGAGAAGGGTGAGAAGATCAAAATTTCCGGGTTTGGCAACTTTGTCGTTCGAACAAAAAAGCCTAGAATTGGTCGTAACCCGCAAACTGGAGAGGAAATTGAGATCTCAGCTCGTAAGGTGCTTACATTTCGTCCTAGCCAGGTTTTAAAGTCTGCCTTGAATAAGGGCCGGGGCGAGGGCGTCTAATCATAAGCGGCTCAGTAAAAACAGAAATGAGGTGAGATTATGACCTCACAGGAAATACCTGATAAGTTATATTTTAAAATTGGTGAGGTGAGTAAAATCCTTGGTGTCAAGCCGTATGTGCTCCGCTATTGGGAAACAGAATTTAAAGAAATAGCCCCTTTTAAGTCGCGCTCTAACCAGAGATTGTACAAGAAGCGTGACGTCGAATTGCTCGTCAATGTAAAAAACCTATTGTATGCCGAAGGTTTTACCATTGAAGGGGCGAGGAAGAAGGTGAAGGAATTTTTGAAGACTGATAAGGATGTCCAAAAAAAGAGTCAGTTGGAAATCGGCTTTTCTCAGGATTCAAAAAAACTTCTTAAAAGGATGAGACAGGACATGGTGGAGTTGTTGGACATCTTTAAGTGAGATTTTACTCATTTGAAATTTTCTTTTGGTGTAGTCGAGTCGGGGCGCCCTCAGTGCTTCGCACCGAGGACGTCCCCTCTGTAATCGCTCCTGCCACATAAAGTGTCAGGAGCTCGGCGAGACGAAAGTCGAGCCGTACCCGGAGGCGTCCCCAACGCAAAGCGTTGGGGCCCTGAAGTCCCGGAGGGACGGATGGGAGGCCGGAGGGTGCAACATCGGGGCGTAGCGCAGCCTGGTAGCGCACTTGCTTGGGGTGCAAGGGGTCGTGGGTTCAAATCCCACCGCTCCGACCCGATTACACCATGAGGCATTTTAAAAAGAACTTTCGTACAGATGTGTCGATGTTAATTCTACTTACCAACGATGATGGTTTTCAGTCCAAGGGATTACACATACTGGCCGAAACCCTGTCTCAAATGGCCGAGGTGGTGGTTGTGGCCCCGGATCGGGAGCAAAGTGCCTCGAGCCATTCCATTTCTCTGACACGTCCTTTGCGCTTGAATCAGATCCGGAAAAACCTTTTTACAGTTGATGGCACCCCCACAGATTGTATCGTTATAGGTCTTGAAAAAGCGGTTTCGGCCCGTCCCGATATTATTGTTTCGGGGATTAATAGTGGCCCAAATTTGGGGGAGGATATTCATTATTCCGGGACGGTTTCTGCGGCCTTTGAGGGGGCCATATTGGGAATAAAATCGTTGGCTGTTTCTCTGGCACATCATGCAGAGGAAACCCTTCATTTTGATACGGCGGCCCAGTTTGCCCTGCGATTTTGCAAAAAAATAATCCAGGAAACAATACCTCCAGGATTGTTATTTAACATTAATGTTCCCAATCTTCCTTCCGATCGATCTCTGGATTATGCCGTCACTAAACAAGGAAAAAGGAATTATGGTGGTATTATCATTGAAAATAAAGATCCCCGCGGGAAAAAGTACTATTGGATAGGGGGCAACCAAAAAGATTACTATGATATTCGGGATTCTGATTGTAATATCATTGCCTCACAGAAAATAGCTATTACGCCGTTGCAGGTTGACATGACGGATCATTCATTTATTGGTGAATTAAAAAAGTGGAAGATTTAAATGGATTATGCTGTTGCCCGTCGAAAAATGGTTCACGAACAGATCAAAAACCGAGGGATACGGGATGAATGTGTCATTAAAGCCATGGAGACGGTCCCCAGACACCTTTTTGTCCCTCCAGCTCTTGTTTCCCAAGCCTATCAAGATCACCCCTTAAACATAGGAAATCGTCAGACTATCTCGCAGCCTTTTATCGTCGCTTATATGACAGAGCTTCTTCAGATCAAAGAGGGGGATCGGGTGCTTGAGATAGGGACGGGTTCGGGTTACCAGACAGCCATTCTTTATGAGATGAAGGCGCGAATTTTTTCCATGGAGAGGATAAAAGAATTTTCACAAATAGCTCGTAAGAGGTTGTACAGCTTAGGTTATGATAATTTTAATTTGCGTGTGGGTGACGGGACGCAAGGGTGGGCCGAAGAGGCCCCTTTTGATGCCATCATTGTGACGGCAGCGGCCCCCAGTATTCCTCAACCATTAATTGACCAATTGAAAGAGGGGGGGCGTTTGGTGGTCCCTGTCGGAAGTGGTGAAATTCAGGAATTATGTCTTGGGACGATTGAGAAGGGACAATTTATTAAGAAGGTTTTAACACAGTGTCGTTTTGTCAAACTTTTAGGTGAATATGGCTGGGAATCCACCCGTTAAGCGACAATTTTGTAAAGATATCTATGAAGTGTCTCGATGGTTTTTGTTGCTCTGTCTCTTTGTCAGCTTCATGATGTCTTGTGCACGGATATACACGGCTCATGGTGTTTATCATCGTGTACGTCCTGGAGAATCCTTAAATTCCATCGCCAGTTCTTATGGGAGCAGTCTTCAGGATGTTGCAGAGATCAATAACATTGAGGACCCTTCTAAGATCAAAGTGGGACAGCGCATTTATATTCCACAATCAAAACAGAAAAAACATAAGAGGTCAAAAAAACACAAGGGTCCAAAGCCATCATCAGAATCCGAGGACATAGCTTCTTCTAAGGAGGGTGAGATTGAATTTGATCGCCAACGCTTTCAATGGCCTCTCAAAGGTCCTGTTTCGTCAAATTTTGGCATGCGTCAGAGTAGTCGTCATGATGGTATTGATATTCGAGCCAAGAAGGGAACCCCCATTCATGCGGCTGATTCAGGACATGTTGTCTTTTCGGGAAGACTCAGTGGTTATGGGAATATGATTCTTATTAAACACGAGGGTGATTTTTTTACGGCCTATGCCCACAATTCAAAAAATTTGACGCGTAAAGGAAAACATGTCAAACGGGGGGAAGTGATTGCCCAGGTAGGTAGTACAGGAAGGGCGACGGGCCCCCATCTGCATTTTGAGGTAAGAAAGGGCAGTAAGGCTCGTAATCCATTGTTTTTCCTGCCTAAACGATAACAAAAATGGATCATTAGAGGTTCCTATGAAAGAATTAAGAGATCGTATTAGAGACATCCCGGATTTTCCCAAAAAGGGAATTATTTTTAAGGACATTACTCCCTTGCTGGCCGATGTTTCTTCTTTTCAAAAGGTGGTGGATATTTTTGCCAAGCGATATGCCAATCAATCCATTGATTATGTTGTGGGGATAGAGTCTCGTGGATTTATTTTTGGTGCCGCAACGGCTTATCGCTTGGATGCCGGTTTTATCCCTGTTCGCAAACCGGGAAAATTGCCTTATGAGACTCATCGGGTCGATTATGAGCTCGAGTATGGCACTGATAGTATTGAGATTCATGTCGATGCCCTTCATGAGGGGAATCGGGTTGTGATTATTGATGATCTCCTGGCGACCGGTGGGACGGCCGGGGCCGCTTGTCAATTGGTGCAAAAGGCCAAGGCCACGATTGTGGAGTGCGGTTTTGTCGTCGAACTTGAGTTTTTAAAGGGGCGGGAAAAATTGAAAGGGACCCCTTCATTTTCGCTGATTCAGTATTGAGTTGTTGTTTTACCCCCGCCCTCACACCTTTGGTGTGAGGACCCATCGCCCCTCTGGGGCTTCGGGGTACCAGTCCTCCGGACTGGTACAGGAGGCTTTCAGAATGGATTCCTCCCCGCCCTAAATGTTACACATTTAGGACAGGGGGCTTTCGCAGTCGATCAAAAAGGAAGGTTTCCTTTATGGGGACTGCGAAAGCCCCCGTAGCTCAATGGATAGAGCGGCGCACTCCTAACGCGTAGGTTGGGTGTTCAATTCACCCCGGGGGCGCAAAATTCGGGAGTGTAGGGCTGGTGACACCAGCCCTGCGCGACCAGAATTTTGCTGTACTCATCCCTCCCAGGGATGAGTGCGCCAAAACGTGATTCGCCCCTGCCCTCGGCCCCAATGTGTTACACCTGGGCCGAGGACTAGGGGCTTTCGAAGTAAAATATTAAGGAAGAATCCTTTGTGGGTACTTCGAAAGCCCCTGTAGCTCAGTGGATAGAGCAGTGGCCTCCGAAGCCATGTGCGGGTGTTCGATTCACCCCAGGGGCGCCAAAATGTTTTGGGAGGGTTGCCCCCCTCCCAAAACATTTTTTGGTCCCTGAGGATGTTTGAGAACATCAGCGTCGAAAGACGCTTGTGTTCGACGCGCGTAGCACCTGCTGAGAGCAGGTGCAAAGCCGCACCCGGAGCCAGCGAAGCTGGTGAAGGGTGTTCACCCCAGGGGCGCAAAATTCGGGAGTGCAGGGCTGGTGTCACCAGCCCTGCGCGACCAGAATTTTGCTGTACTCATCCCTCCCAGGGATGAGTGCGCAAGAGATTTGCTTGCGACTAAAGATGGAAGCCTGTTTGATGGCTTTTCTCAGGCCCTTTTCCGGTCGTTGGTCGGTAAGGTCATGTAAATATTGAGAAGATTTGAAAAAACCCATTGACAGTCCCCCCTAAAATTGCTACTTTCTTAGTGATATTAATGGATTACCGTAATTTTGAGGAGGAGGTTGATGAACAAGTCGGGACTGATAGAATTGGTTTCTGACCGGGGTAAGATGACCAAGAAGAAGGCCGAAGATGTCGTCAATCTCATTTTCAACTCGATGATTGATGCCATGGCTAATGGCCAGAGGATTGAAATTCGAGGTTTGGGTAGTTTTGTCGTCAAGGAGTACCATGCCTATACAGGCCGGAATCCTCGAACAGGTGATTCTATCCAGGTAAGACCCAAAAAGCTTCCGTTTTTTAAGGTAGGTAAGGAGCTCAAAGAGAAGGTGAATGGGGGGCCTTTCCAAGAATCACCGGCCCTCTCTTCGTCGTCTTCGTCCGAGTCCGAATCCGATAGTTAGACGGAATACCTATTGCCATAGAGTTTCCCCGTATGTCGTGGTTATGACAGGAGGGATTCTATGGTGTCTCTGAGCGAAAATCAGTATTATCTAATATCATTGTCTCAGGTGCCCCAGTTGGGGCCTGTGAAAATTAGGCGATTAGTCGATTTTTTCGGATCGGCCCAGTCTGTATTTCGTGCGAATCGCAAGGCACTTCAGGCTATTGAGGGACTTTCCCCGTCCATCATCCATGATCTCCTGGAAACGAGGTTGGACCGCTATCGTTACTGGTACGATCAATTGGGACGTCATAGAATTAGTGTTGTCTCCTATTGGGATGAGGATTATCCGGATTTACTGAAACATATCTATGCCCCGCCTGTTCTCCTCTTTTATAGGGGATCCCTCTCTTTCTTAAAATCTTCGTTGTGTATTGCTGTTGTGGGTTCTCGTGTGCCCTCCCATTATGGACGCCAGGTCACAAAGTTCCTTTCACAACAATTAAGTCAAAGGGGGGTGGCTATTGTCAGCGGATTGGCTTGGGGGATCGACTCTCTCAGTCATCAGACGGCCCTGGAAAGTGGTGGCAACACAGGCGCCGTTGTGGCTCACAGTTTGGATTATATTTATCCCAGGGAGCACCGATCTTTGGCCGAAAAAATTGAACTCCAAGGGGCCATCATTTCTGAATATGCCCTCAAAACCCCTCCTCATTCTCGTTTATTTCCATTGAGAAATCGCCTGATCAGTGGTCTTTGTCGAGGGGTGTTATTGATCGAAGCCAAGGAAAAGAGCGGGGCCCTGATCACCGCACGATGGGCCTTGGAGCAGAATCGAGAGGTCTTTGCGATTCCGGGATCTATTTTTTCCGACAGATCTTTGGGATGTCATCAGCTGATTCAAAAAGGGGCCAAATTGGTTTGCAGTATTGATGACATTCTAAGTGAGATGGGCAGTGATCCTCATTGGATACGGCCACAAGTTGCTAAAGAAACAAAAAAAAGGTATCATTTCTCTTCTGAGGAGCAAGAGGTTATTGATATTATTGGAGAAGAAAGACGGCATGTTGATGAGATATATCAGAAATGTACTGTCAAAAGAGAGAGGATCGAAAAGATTCTTCTTGATTTTGAGATCAAAGGAATTGTACAGCAGCACCCCGGCCGCTATTACCAACAAAGGATTTAGGAAATGGCACCATCACTAGTCATCGTTGAATCCCCAGCAAAGGCGAAAACGATAAAAAAATATCTTGGACGCAATTATAGCGTCATGGCCTCGATAGGTCATATCAAGGATTTGCCGAAGAGTAAGTTGGGGGTTGATGTTGAGAAGGGGTTTGAGCCCACCTATGTTGTCATTAAGGAAAAAAAGGGTGTTATTGACAAGATTATTCAGTTGGCCGCAGAGGCCGATGATATTTTCCTGGCCCTGGATAATGATCGTGAGGGAGAGGCTATTGCTTGGCATATTGCAGAGGAAATTGAGACGAGGCTCAAGAAAAAATCCAAGGAGAATAAGAAGGGCATTCATCGCATACTTTTCAATGAAATTACTAAAAAAACCATCCAAGAATCCATTAAAAAACCTCAAAAATTAGACCTGCATCTTTTTGAGTCTCAGCAGGCCAGGCGTATTTTGGATCGTTTGGTGGGTTATAAGGTCAGTCCTCTTTTATGGGAGAGGGTGCAACGGGGATTGTCAGCGGGTCGCGTACAGACTGTTGCCCTGCGTCTGGTATGTGAGAGGGAAAAAGAAATAAGGAATTTTAAATCAGAGGAATACTGGTCCTTTCACGCTAGCCTCAAGGGTTCGCAAGGAGATCCCTTTCAGGCCGATCTTGTCTCTTATCAGGGGGAGAAATTGAGGGTTCAGGATGAAAAAGAGGCCAAGTTCTATGTGGCTGGGGCCCAAAAACACCCGTTTATCCTTCAAAAAATCACCAAAAAAGAGAGGCAGAGACATCCTACTCCTCCTTTTATTACGAGTAAATTGCAGCAGGATGCGGCCCGGAAATTGGGTTTTTCTCCAAAAAAGACCATGATGTTGGCACAGCAGCTCTATGAAGGGATGGAGTTGGACAATGAAGACATTGTGGGCCTGATTACTTACATGAGGACGGATTCTGTCCGTGTATCCGATATTGCCATTGATGAAGTGAGGGATTTTATCCTCGATCGATATGGCAAGAAATATCTTCCAGGTTCAAAGAATGAATATAAGGGCAAGAAAGGGGCCCAAGATGCCCATGAAGCCATTCGTCCGACCTCTGCACTCAGGATTCCCGAAAAGGTTCAGAAGTATTTGTCCAAGGATCAATATTTGCTTTATGACTTGATTTGGAAACGGTTTGTGGCCTCTCAGATGACTTCCGCTATGTATGATCAAACATCCTTTGATATAGATTCGAAGGAATATGGATGGCGTGCCAATGGTTCTATCTTGCGGTTTTCCGGATTTTTGGAGGTTTACTCTGAAGGAGTTGATGAAAAAGACGAGGAAGAAGAATCTGGAAAGATACTTCCTGATCTCAAAGAGGGGGAGACCCTGAAACTCCTCGAAATCAAACCCCTGCAGCATTTTACGGAACCTCCCCCGCGATTTAGCGAGGCTTCCCTCATCAAGGAGTTGGAAGAGGATGGGGTGGGACGCCCTTCAACGTATGCGTCGATTATGAGCAACATTCAGGACAGGGGTTATGTCAGAAAGCAGGATCGGCGGCTGTTTCCCAATGACTTGGGGATGATCGTGAACGATCTCCTCACGGAAAGTTTTCCTGACATCTTTAACGTCCAATTCACCGCCCAGATGGAAAATGAGCTGGATGAAGTGGAAGAGGGGAAAAGAACCTATGTGGAGGTCTTGACGGACTTTTATACGCCATTTCAAAAGACCCTGATTGAGGCCACGAAACACATGAAAAATATTAAACGACAAGAGATCAAGACAGATCTCTTTTGTCCGGAATGCAATAGTCCGATGATTATTAAATGGGGAAGACGGGGGGAGTTTTTGGCCTGTACGAATTATCCCGAATGTAAATATACGAGAGAATTTCAGCGGGATGAAGAGGGGGAAATACAACTCATGAAACGTGAGGTGACGGGTGAGATGTGCGCCAAGTGTGCCGGTCAGATGATCATCAAATCGGGGCGTTTTGGAAAATTTCTCGCCTGTTCGAATTATCCTGGATGTAAGACCACCAGGGCCCTGACCGTTGGTGTGGGGTGTCCCTTGTGCAAGGGGAAAGTTGTTGAGAAGAGAACTCGTAAAGGTCGCAATTTTTACGGTTGTAGCAATTATCCAAAATGTAATTTTGCAACGTGGGACAAACCCCTCAAGCAGTCCTGCCCTCAATGCGGCTCCCCTTTTCTTATTCAGAAGGTGACCAAGACCTCTGGGACGCAGATAAAATGTCCGGAAAAGGATTGTGATTATATCCGTTCAACCGATGAAGAACCGGTGAAGGCTTCATCCAACTGAGTTGCAGGGCAGCACATTCCCTTTAGGGAAATGAAGGTATTTGGTTTTTACGTATCAGTGGGATTTGAACTGATTAATATTGCCGCAGGGAGGTCCAATGTCCTTCCATTCCTTGATAGTGTGTTTTGATGGTGTCAAGAAAGGCCTGCCTCTGGCGTTTGTTTTTTTCCTTTGTATGACATTTTTCCTTCCCCTTCATTTGGAGGCCAAAAAGCGCTCTAGTTCTGAAAAAAAGGAGATAGAATCTCTCTTCCTCTGGTCGCATCAATTTCCGGGCGCCCTGCTTTATTTAGAACTGACTCCTCATGGCTGGCTTCATGCCGTGGCCCGTGAGGGCAAGGGCAAGAAATCCCCTGAAAGACGTTTTTTGCTCAATAGCGAGGGCCGTGTTGTTTGGGAGGGGCCGGTTGCCATGACGGCCCTTTTGGCCGACAATCCATTTCCCGTCATCATGGAGGTACAGCAGACGGGTCTTGTTTTTCGGGCCATAAATTCTTCAGGTTCTGAGTCATGGCGTTATCCCCTTGAGGGAATTCCGGCCTCAACCATCATGGATCCTTCTTCCAAAACCATGCTGATGGTGATGATGCCCTATGAGTGGGGGACGGAACAGGAAAAATCCTATCAGGCCGATTTTTTGGCCTTGGATCTTCAGACGGGGACGGTGAAATGGAAGACCCCCCTGGGGGAGATTCGGGGTTCACTGACTTCATTTGGAGGTGAGATGGCCCTTTCCGATGATTCTCTGTGGTGGGCCGCAGGAGGAAGGGCAGCGTGTCTTCGCCTATCAACAGGTGAGTCAATGTGGAACATTGCGATTCCAAGAAATGATGAGGCCAGTTCGGAATGGATTTTTACAGAATCAGGCGCTTTTATGGCGAAGGGGGGTCATATTCTCTCTTTTTCCCCTCAAGGGGCCCTTCAATGGGAGACCCTTATTAAGGAGGGGTTAAGCCTCAATGGATTTGGGAGGGGCACCTCTGGTATTGCGGCCTCCTTTGTGGGAGAAAAAAAAGTGGATCTTGTTGTTTTGGATCCGGTCTCGGGGAAAATTCTGTGGCAGAAGGACTTTAAACATAATGTGAAAAAAGAGGGGCCACCGCCCAGGGGTTTGGTGGTGAGTCATGATAGGGTCAGCCTTGCCATGGATCAGAGGCTTATAGGATTTGAACTCTCGTCGGGAGAAGAGGTCTATTCCCATAAATTAAAGAACAAGATATTTCAGGGACTCAATGAGATAAGGTCCTTTGATCAGCATTTTGTCCTGGTGGGTTTTGATGGTGTCAGGGGATATGGCATCAAGGACGGAAAGAAGCTTTGGGAACAGACCGATTTTGTGGATCCTGTTTTTGAGATACGTAAGACCCGTGAGGCGACTCTCAGTGTGGCCCTATCAGGGATGCAAGGAGGTCTCTCCCCCGGGGCCAAAAAGGCGTGGAAGGAATACGAGTCGGGATCCAGGGATTTTACATCGGCGGCCATGGAGGCCTCCTTTCAACAGCAAATGTATAGACAACAACAACAAGCACAGAATCAAAGGGCCACAAAGAATCTTTCGGGGGCGATCGGCAAATTTGCCGAAATAGACTTGACCCTTGTCAATCGACGATTGGGATCTCGCTATGCCCAGTTTTATCGCCATCGTGGCAGCAGCTTTATGAATTTAAAAAATGTTGAAGCCCTTGATGGAGCCCTAGTCGATTTGACGACAGGAGAAGTTCATGTGGGGGGTGTCAAGGATTCAAAAACAGCTTGTGTCTCCCAGCTCCTTGTGGATCCTGAGGGGCAGAGAATTATTCAGGCCTATCGACAAATGGCACTCATGTGTAAGGATGAGGATCTTATTGAGGTCTATCGTTTCACACCGTAATGTTATAACATTATGTTAGTCGTTCCTGAAAGAGTCCTTATAAGGCAAGGGGAGCCCCAATATTTTCTTTCGCTTTATGCCCTAATCCGCTATCGGCGGATTAGGACAAGCTTGAAAAGTCAATAACTTGTGGGCCGCAAGGAAATTGACTTTTCAAAAGCCGCTCAAGAAAAATTGGGACTCCCCTTGCCTTTCATGCCAAAATGAGACTTTTTCAGGGACAACTATGTTAACATCTTTCGAGAAACCTGTGCATGTTATAGGCGGGGGCCTGGCGGGTGTGGAGGCGACATGGCAACTTTTGATCAAGGGGATTCCCGTTTGCCTTCATGAGATGCGTCCTCACACCCCCTCGCCCGTTCATCAAGGTGATGGCTTGGCCATGCTTGTCTGCAGCAATTCTTTTAAGTCCGAAAATCCAGAAAATGCCTCCCAGATCCTCAAAAATGAAATGCGTCACATGCAGTCGCTGATTTTGACCGTTGCTGAGACGGTTCGCGTCCCGGCCGGACAGGCATTGGCTGTCGATAGGGATTTGCTCAGCAAAAAGATTACGCAAATTCTCGTCCAGCACCCTCTTTGTCACATTGAGCGGGGGGAAGTTTGTTCGCTGGATGACCTGCCCTCTGATGTCGATAAGGTCGTGGCGACAGGGCCCATGACCTCTCCTCCGCTGATGCAATCTTTAGAGAAGCTCTGTGGTTTTAAGCGATTGTATTTTTATGATTGTCTGGCGCCCATTGTCTTTGCTGAGTCGATTGACATATCGGTTGTTTTTCGGGCCGATCGCTATGATAAAGGGGCGCCGGGATATCTTAATTGTCCTTTAGACAAAGAGGCCTATTTAAGACTGGTGGCCTCGATTGCCGAGGCGGATCGTGTAGCCGAAAAACCTTACGAAAAAATGGAGCTTTTTGAGGGATGCCTTCCCATCGAGGAGATGGTGAGACGGGGTGAAAAGACACTGGCCTTTGGGCCCATGAAACCTGTGGGTCTTAGGGACCCTCGATCAGGAAAGAGGCCCTATGCCGTTGTTCAATTGCGCCAGGAGGATCAATACGGGGGTTTATATAGTATGGTGGGGTGTCAGACCCGCATGAAGGTCAAGGATCAGAAGAGGGTCTTTTCGATGATACCGGGATTGGAAAATGCGGAGTTTGCCCGTTATGGCTCCATGCACCGCAATGCCTATATCCGATCACCGGTCCTTCTCAATGAGGATTTCTCCCTCAAAAAGGATCCCCATGTTTATTTTGCGGGACAGATTACAGGGGTTGAGGGGTATATGGAGTCGGCCTCCATGGGGCTTTGGGTGGGCTGGAATATTGCCAGGAGGCGCGAAGGAAGATCCCGATCTATTCCTCCGGCGACAACGGCCATGGGGGCCCTGATTCGCCACGTGACCCATTCGACAGGGAAGTCGTTTGAACCCATGAATATCAATTGGGGACTTATTGCAGGACCTCTGAGTCCTTTACCCAAAGATCGCCGTGATGCCTCTCTTGAAAGCCTTTCTCATTTTCTTCAGTGGCTTGAAAAAGATTGATTATGCTTATGGTTTTCGCTACTAATGGGGGCCATGGAAAATTGGGTGGGGCATTTTGGAGAGTGGTTAAGGCATGAGAAAAGGGCCTCATCGCATACGGTGTCTAATTATTTGAGGGATTTGGGTCAATTCCAGATTTTTCTTGCTCAAAGACATCCCGAATGTATCCAGCAGGGTTTTTTGTCTCCCAAGAAGATAGAGGTCCTTCATATCCGCAATTATCTTGTCGAGGCCTTGAAGGCATGCAAGGCGGTATCCGTTGCCCGAAAATTGGCCTCCCTGCGTTCATTTTTTCGCTTCTTGATGCGACAAGGGTTTTTAGAAACGAATCCTGCCAAAGAGATTAGGGGTCCCAAATTACCCAAACAACTCCCGCATTTTTTGTCCGTCGATGAGGTTTTTCGTCTCCTTGAGACGCCGGATCGAATGCAGTGGAGGGGGTGTCGCGATGGGGCTATTTTAGAGGTCTTGTATAGTTCGGGTCTTCGCGTCAGCGAATTGATTCATCTGGATCGCGAACATATCAATTTGAAAGAAGGCTGGGTCCGAGTGGTCGGGAAGGGGAACAAGGAGAGACTTGTTCCCCTGGGTCAAAAAGCCGTTTCGGCGCTCAAGATGTGGTTGTCCGATCAACGGCGGCTGGGGGAGGAGGTCTTTGTCAATGAAAGAGGGAGGAGATTGACGGTGAGGACCATTGAAAGGGTGGTTCAGAAGTATGTCATCCAATGTGGGATCATGAAGACGGTGACCCCTCATACTTTAAGACATTCTTTTGCCACCCATTTGTTGGAGGGGGGGGCCGATTTGCGGGGGATTCAGGAGCTCTTGGGTCATTCGAGTCTGTCCACCACACAAAAATATACGCATGTGACGATGGATCAAATTATGAAGGAGTATGACAAGGCCCATCCAAAGGCCTGACAGGACGTTGAGAAAGGGGCGGTCTATGAAATCTAAAATCAGGTCAACGACGATTATCGCTGTTCTCCGCGAAGGCCGATTGGCCTTTGCCGGTGACGGTCAAGTGACCTTGGGAAATGCCGTCATTAAGAGCAAGGCCATCAAGATTCGCACGATGTATCAGGACAAGATCATTGCCGGGTTTGCAGGATCAACGGCGGACGCCTTTACCCTCTTTGAAAAGTTTGAGGTCAAGCTGGAGGAGTATGGCGGCAATATTGTTCGGGCGGCGGTGGAACTGGCCAAGGAGTGGCGGACCGACAAGATACTCAGGCGATTGGAGGCCCTGTTGCTGGTGGGGGACAAGGCCAAGATCCTGACCATTTCTGGCAACGGGGATGTCATTGAGACAGACGATGGTATTGCGGCTATTGGTTCAGGGGCGAGTTATGCCCTGGCGGCGGCACGGGCCTTAAAGGAACATTCAAAATTATCGGCTAAGGAGATGGTAGAGGTTTCTCTCAAGATAGCGGCCGATATTTGTATTTATACGAATGATCATATTGTTGTTAAGGAATTGTAGAAAGGAAGACGAATGACATTGTTGAATCCCATGACTCCACGAGAGATTGTTTCTGAATTAGATAAATATATTATTGGTCAATCAAAGGCCAAGAGGGCCGTTTCTATAGCCCTGAGAAACCGTTGGCGACGCCAACAGGTCGATAAAAGTCTCCGGGATGAGATTGCCCCAAAAAATATTATTATGATTGGGCCCACAGGGGTCGGGAAGACAGAGATTGCGAGGCGATTGGCACGTCTTGCCAATGCCCCTTTTATCAAGGTTGAGGCCTCAAAATTTACTGAAGTCGGTTATGTGGGCAAGGATGTCGAAAGCATGATCCGTGAATTGATGGATTATGGGGTCAAAATAGTGCGCGAGGAAGAGCAGGCCCGGGTTCAGGTCAGGGCTCAGGAACTGGCTGAGGAGCGCTTGCTGGACATTTTATTACCTCCCCTGCCTAAGAAACGTCCGGGGAGTGTTGTGAGTGGTGAGGAGGCGGTCAAGGGCGAAAAAGAAGAGCAAGATAACGCCCGCGAAAAGATGCGGGAGCTTTTAAGGGGAGGACGGCTTGATGACCGTGTTGTCGAATTGGACTTGACCTCCCAGCCGACTCATATGATTGAGGTGATTTCGGCAGGAGGGTTGGAAGACTTGGGTATGAATTTGAGGGAAATGCTCGGGAGTATGATGCCCAAATCCAAAAAGAGGCGAAAAATAAAGGTATCAGAGGCCCGAGTGATCTTGATTCAGGATGAGGCCTCCCGACTCATCGACATGGATGAGGTCATCAAGAAGGCCATCGAACTGGTAGAACAAAATGGCATCATATTTTTGGATGAAGTTGACAAGATTGCGGGACGGGAGGGGGGACATGGGCCGGAGGTTTCACGGGAGGGGGTTCAAAGAGATCTCCTTCCGATCGTTGAAGGTTCCAATGTCAATACCAAGTACGGGATCGTGAAAACAGATCATATATTGTTCATTGCGGCGGGGGCTTTTCATGTGTCAAAACCCTCCGATCTTATCCCGGAGTTTCAGGGGCGTTTTCCTATTCGGGTGGAACTCGATTCTCTCACGAAAGACGATTTCTTGAGGATCCTCCTAGAACCCAAGAATTCATTAGTAAAGCAATGTAAGGCCCTGTTGAAAACCGAGGGACTGACCGTTGAATTTTCTAAGGATGCCGTGTTGGAAATGTGTGAATTTGCGGCACTGGTCAATTCTCAGACAGAAAATATTGGGGCGAGACGTCTTCATACCATTATGGAGCGCGTTTTAGATGAGATCTCTTTTGAGGCCCCGGAAAGGTCGTGTAAAGAGATATTGGTGGATGGGAAATATGTCAGGGAGAGGCTTAGGGATATTGTTAAAGACAAGGATTTGAGTCGATATATACTGTAGAAAACCCTTCTGATTTTTTTCAATGGTCAGAAGGGATGTTTTAAGATATTAACAGGACCGGCTGTGAGTACTGAAGGATAATCTATGGAAAAGGCGATTTTAAAGGCCTCTGTTTTGATGGAGGCCCTTCCCTATATTCGGAAGTTTTACGGAAAGACCATTGTGGTCAAGTATGGGGGGAGCGCCATGGTGGATGAGACCCTGAAGGAGAGTTTTACCCAAGATATTACCTTGATGAAGTATATTGGTCTTAATCCTGTGATTGTTCATGGAGGGGGGCCGCAGATTGGTGAGGTCTTGGCCAAGATGGGAATCGAGTCCAAATTTCATAACGGGATGCGCATCACTGATGAAGCCACCATGGATGTTGTCGAAATGGTCCTTGTGGGTAAAATCAACAAAGAGATTGTCAGTTTTATCAATAGGCATGGGGGCAAGGCCGTCGGGGTCTCGGGGAAGGACGGGGGGCTGATTCAGGCGGAGAGACTGCCTCCAGAAAAAATAAAAGTCGCCAAAAGGGCCCCTGAAATTATCGATTTGGGACGTGTGGGACGTGTCAGTGCCATCAATCCTCAGGTCATTGAGACCCTGTCTCAGCAGAATTTTATCCCCATTGTGGCCCCTGTGGGTGTTTCGGAGGAGGGGGAGACACTCAATATCAATGCCGACTATGTGGCCGGTGCCATTGCCAAGGCCCTCGTCGCCGAAAAACTGGTCTTGTTGACGGATGTTGAGGGAGTCAAAGGTCAGGAAGAAAAAGTGATCTCAAAACTAAACGATCAAGAGGCCGAGAAGATGATCAAGAATGGTGTTGTCTCGGGGGGCATGATTCCCAAGGTGAAATGTGCACTGGAGGCCATTCGATCGGGAGTGAAGACAGCTCATATTATTGATGGGAGGGTCCAGCATGCGGTCCTTCTTGAAATATTTACGGATGAGGGCGTGGGGACCGTCATCAGTCACTCATGAAATCATCAACACAAGACATTATTGATTGCACCCATCAATGTGTCATGAATACATACGCCAGACTCCCCGTGGTTCTTGAAAAGGGAAAGGGGGCGTATGTATGGGATGTGGACGGAAAGAGGTATCTTGATTTCTTTTCCGGTCTTGCCGTTAATAATCTGGGTCATCAACACCCCCGTGTCAACTACGCCTTGGCGAGGCAGATCCAAAAACTGACTCATGTCAGCAATCTTTTTTATACGGCACCCCAAGCTCATCTGGCCCAATTGCTGGTAAGGTCTTCTTTTGCCGATAAAGTGTTTTTTTGCAACAGTGGGGCGGAGGCCAACGAGGGGGCCGTCAAGCTGGCTCGATTGTATTCCAAAAAGAATTTTGGCGACAATCGCTATGAGATTATAACGATGATCAATTCATTTCATGGCCGGACCCTAGGCATGATTTCGGCCTCCGGCCAAGAAAGGCTTCGAAAGGGATTTGAGCCCGTCATGCCGGGGTTTGTCTATGCCCCTTTCGGAGATATTGAGGGGATCAAAAAGGCGATGACGGCGAGGACATGCGCTATCATGCTTGAGCCTATTCAGGGAGAGGGTGGAGTTCGGGTGGCCTCGGATGATTTTTTCAAGGAGTTGAGGGATCTCTGTCATGAAAATAAGCTCTTGTTGATTTTTGATGAGGTGCAGACAGGTATGGGTCGTACGGGAAGGCTCTTTGCCTATGAGAATTATGATATCTCACCCGATATTATGACACTGGCCAAGGGTCTTGCCTCGGGTGTTCCTATAGGGGCGGTGTGTGCACGAGATTTTGTTGCCGAGGCCTTTGAGCCCGGTCATCATGCCGCCACATTTGGCGGCAATGCCCTGGCGACCAGCGCCGGAATCGCGACGTTGGAGACCATAAAAGAGGAAAAATTGTTGGAGAATTGCCTTGAAATGAGTCGGTATTTTTTCGAAAAACTGAATTCCCTAAAAAAACAATATCCCCTGATTCAAGAGGTGAGGGGCAAGGGTTTGCTGATTGCCCTGGATTGTGACCGGCCCGTCAAACCTATTTTAAACATGTGCCTTGCCAAGGGTTTGCTTCTGAATGTTGTTCAGGAAAAAGTGCTTCGCATTTTGCCTCCACTTATTGTAAAGAAGAAACACATCGATGAGGCTATAGATATCATGAATCGCGTTTTTCAAGAGGTCGATTAAATAATGAAAAAGGATTTGTTGAGTTTGCTGGATCTCAGTCATGAGGATATTGAAAAAATTCTCTCTCGGGCCGCTTTTTATAAAAAAAACAGGAAAAAGAGAAAAAACGCCACCCTTTTAAAAGGCCAATCGATAGCCCTTATTTTTGAAAAGGCCTCCACACGCACGAAGGTCTCCTTTTCAGTGGCCATCCACCAACTGGGCGGTCATGTTGTCGAGCTTGATGAAAAGGGATCCCAGCTGGGTCGCGGAGAAACCTACATGGATACCGCAAGAGTCCTTGCCGGGTATGTGGATGCCATTGTCTGTCGTACCTACGCCCAAAATAATCTCGAACAAATGGCCCACAGCGTTTCCATTCCGGTGATTAATGCCTTGTCGGATTTGTACCATCCCTGTCAGGTCTTGGCCGATCTGCTGACTCTTCAAGGTCACAAACGGAATTTCTTGGATCAAAAGGTTGTCTATTTGGGCGATGGCAATAATATGGCCAATACCTGGATCACAGCGGCCATGGTCCTGGGGTTTCCCTTGGTGGTGGCCACTCCCAGGGGATTTGAACCCCCCGCGGCGATCTTAAAACACCTTCATCAGCAGGCCTCCGATTCCATTACCCTCTTGAATGATCCCTATAAGGCCGTACAGGGGGCCGATGTTATTTATACCGATACCTGGTTTAGCATGGGGCAGGAGGTGAGCCGGGAAAAAAAAGAGGCCTTTCAGGGTTTTCAAGTCAACCAAGAATTGTTAAAGAAGGCCAATAAGAATGCCATCGTTTTGCATTGCTTGCCGGCCCATCGTAATGAGGAAATTACCAGTGAGGTCATGGATGGGCCTCAATCCAGGATTTTTGAAGAGGCTGAAAATAGACTTTATGTTCAAAAGGCGATTTTAGAAATCATTTTACTAACGAGAAACAAAGTATAAAAACATTCCTTCACAAAAAACCTTTTGTTTCTCATAGTACTAGCCGACCTTTATTATAGACACTAATGATCGGCTTAGTAAAAAGGTAAGGGGGTTATGAAGAAAAAAGCATTAAAAAATGGAAAAAAGATTGTCTTGGCCTATTCGGGAGGGCTCGACACCTCGGTCATTATCCGATGGCTCATAGAAAATTATCATTGCGAGGTGATTGCCTTTATCGCTGATTTGGGACAGCGGGATGACAATTTGAACGCCGTCAAGAAGAAGGCCCTCAACACAGGCGCGACAAAGGCCATTGTCCGGGATTTAAGAGAGACCTTTGTTCGGGATTATGTCTTTTCCATGCTTCGAGGCAATGCCACATATGAGGGGGGTTATCTCTTGGGCACATCCATCGCGCGTCCCTTGATTGCCAAGGAACAGATTGCCGTGGCAGAGCAGGAAAAGGCCTTAGCCGTTTCTCATGGGGCGACGGGTAAGGGGAATGATCAAGTGCGGTTTGAGTTGGCCTATCATGCCTTGGCCCCTCGGGTGCAGGTGATCGCCCCCTGGCGCGAATGGGATTTTCGATCCCGGTCCGATCTTGTTCGTTATGCGCAAAGACACAATATTCCTGTCCCCGTGACAAAGGCCAAGCCCTACAGCTCGGATGCCAATCTTTTCCATATTAGTTACGAGGGGGGAGTCCTGGAGGATCCGTGGACACCCGCTCCCCGCAATATGTTTCAAATGACGGTGGATCCGGAGAAGGCCCCCCATCGGTCGCAAGAGATTACCCTTGATTATAAGCAGGGGAATCCTGTGGCCCTGAATGGAAAGACCGGCTCTCCTTTTAAGCTTTTGAGCCGTCTGAATAAGATTGCCGGGGCCCATGGGATTGGACGGATCGATTTGGTCGAGAATCGATATGTGGGTATGAAGAGTCGGGGGGTCTATGAGACACCCGGAGGCACGGTATTGCATGTGGCCCATCGTGCCTTAGAGTCGATTACGATGGATCGAGAGGTTATGCATCTTCGGGATACCCTGATCCCCCGGTATGCAGAGATGATTTATTATGGATACTGGTTCTCTCCGGAGCGGAGGCTCCTCCAGTCCTTCATGGATGAATCGCAGAAAAATGTGACGGGACGGGTCAGGCTTAAGCTTTATAAAGGCAATTGTATTGTCATGGGCCGGCGTTCTCCAAAATCCCTTTTTGATGAGGCCATGGCGACCTTTGAAAAAGATACGGTCTATGACCAGCACGATGCCGAGGGTTTTATTCGTCTGAATGCCCTCCGGCTCAAGATTCAGTCCCTCTTGAGAAGGTCCTAGATCCTCTGTAGGGGAAAAACATGACCTGAGTCAGCCGTGGATCCCCTTGACAGTCGAGGCGATGTCGGTTTATCGTCCGGCTCTCTTTTTCAATGTGATGAGGTCATAAGGAGAAAAAATGCAAAAATATCGATTATTTGCACCAGGGCCCACCCCCGTATCCGAGGCGACCTCCTTGGCCATGGCCCAACCCCTGATCCACCATCGCACCCAGGCCTTTGAAAAGGTCCTGGAGGAGGTTCGAGGGGGATTAAAATGGCTCTTCCAGACATCCCAAGAGGTCTTGATCTTCGCCTCTTCGGGTTCGGGGGCCATGGAGGGGGCCATCACAAACCTTTTATCCAAGGGGGATAAGGCTATCGTGGTCAACGGGGGAAAGTTTGGGGAGCGTTGGGGCAAGATCTGTCAGGCCTATGGGGTTTTGGTGGATGAAGTCAAGGTAGAATGGGGTCAGGCCGTCTCTCCTCAGGTGATAGCGGATCGGTTAAAAAAGGGGGGGGGATATAAGGCTGTTTTTTTTCAGGCCTCGGAGAGTTCTACGGGGGTTTATCATCCGGTTAAAGAGATTGCGGCCCTGACTCGGGGACATCCTGAGACCCTTTGCGTTGTGGATGCCATCTCGGCCCTAGGGGCCATGAACCTCCCCATGGATGAGTGGGGGGTCGATGTCTTGGTAGGGGGGTCACAAAAGGCCTTTGGGCTCCCTCCGGGATTGGCCTTTGCAGCCTTAAGTGTTAAGGCCTGGGGCCATGCTGAAAAAGGCACTCTACCCCGTTTTTATTTTGATTTTAAAAAAGAGAATAAATCGCTGCAAAAAAATCAAACGGCCTATACCCCTGCCGTGAGTTTGCTGATAGGGCTTGCGGAGGTCCTGCGTCGATTTCGGGAAGAGGGCCTGGAAAACCTTTTCAATCGCCATGCCCGTCTTGCAAAGGCGATGCGGGCTGCCATGCAGGCCCTGGGTTTGAAATTGTATGCGGAAAAATCACCGGTGAATTCCCTGACGGCCGTGATGACTCCGGAAGGTGTGGATGGGCAAAAGGTTTATAAAACGCTTTCCGAAAAATATAATATGACGATTGCAGGGGGGCAGGATCAGGCCAAGGGCAAGATTTTTCGTATAGCCCATTTGGGGTATTTTGACGATTTGGATGTTGTTTTGGCCGTGGCGGCCGTGGAATGGGCCCTGGCAGATCAGGGTTACAGGGTTGAGTTTGGAAAGGGTGTGGCGGCGGCGATGGAGGTATTAAGGTCATGAGGGTTCTTGTCAGTGATAAGCTTTCCGAAAGGGGCATGAAAATCCTTCAGGAGGGAAAGGGGATTTCAGTCGATGCGAAAACGGGATTGAAGCCGGAAGAGCTCATTAAGATTATCGGCGATTATGATGCCTTGGTGATACGGAGCAACACGAAGGTGACCCCTGAGATTGTGGAAGCGGCCACTCATCTCAAGGTCATCGGGCGGGCCGGGATTGGCGTGGACAATGTCGATCTTCCTTCGGCCTCCAAGAAGGGGATTGTGGTGATGAATACGCCCACGGGAAATGCCGTGACGACGGCGGAGCATGCGATTGCCATGATGTTTGCCGTCTCGCGCAAAATTCCCCAGGCAACGGCCTCTCTTAAGGCGGGGAAGTGGGAAAAGAATCAGTTTACGGGTCGGGAACTGACAGGGAAGATCTTGGGGATCATTGGCGCGGGAAATATCGGAAAGATTGTCGCCAATCGTGCCTTGGGTCTCAAGATGCAGGTGATGGCCTTTGATCCCTTCCTCTCCAAAGAAGTGGCCGAAAAGATTGGGATCCAATCTGTGGGCCTTGATGAACTGGTCCAACGTTCTGATTATATCACCATTCACACACCCCTCAATGATAAGACTCGTGATTTGGTCAATGCGGCACTTTTCAAAAAAATGAAAAAAGGTGTCTTTGTCATCAATTGTGCCCGTGGGGGGATTGTCAACGAAAAGGATTTAGAGGAGGCGATACGATCGGGCATCGTAGCGGGTGCTGCTTTAGACGTCTTTGTCAAGGAACCGCCTCCCGCCGATCATCCCCTCTTGCAGTTGGATCAAGTCGTTGTGACCCCCCATTTGGGGGCGGCCACGGGCGAGGCTCAAGAAAATGTGGCGACAGAGATTGCGGCTCAAATCGTTGATTTTTTGGTCAATGGAACCATTACCAATGCTGTCAATGTTCCGAGCGTGAGCGGGGAAATGTTAAAGGTGATGCAGCCCTACATTTCATTGGCAGAAAAGCTGGGGGGCTTACAGGGACAATTGACGGATCGACTGCCACAGGAACTGACCATCGAATATCGGGGGGATGTCACCCGATTTGACGGGCAGCCCTTGACGGCCGCCCTCCTGAAGGGATTTTTGTCCGCGATGATTGGCGACACCAATACAACGGTCAATTACGTCAATGCCCCCTATATTGCCAAGGATCGAGGACTTAAAATAGTCGAATCCAAGGTCAGTGAACATCAGGATTTTTCTAGTTTGATCACTCTGACTGTCAAAAGTGATCGGGAACAGTCCGTGGTCTCAGGGACGATTTTTGGGAAAACCAATCCTCGTATTGTTCAATGGAATGAATTTTATTTGGAGGCCAGTCCGGAAGGGCAGATCTTGGTGATTTACAATGAGGACGTTCCCGGCGTTATTGGGATGATCGGGACCTATCTTGGAGAGAAAAAGATCAACATATCCCGAATGCAATTAGGCCTGGGGGCGAAGGCCAAAAAGGCGGTGGGTTTTTTTAATGTTGAAGGCGGTGTGACGCCTGAAATTGTGGCAGGTCTTAAAAAATTGAAACATATCATCTCTGTTCATCATGTTTCTTTATAAAGAGGATTAAATATCGATATGACTAATGTTGTTGTCGTTGGGGCTCAATGGGGTGATGAAGGCAAGGGGAAGATTGTCGATTATTATACCCAAAAGGCCGACATTGTTTGTCGTTTTCAGGGCGGCAATAATGCGGGGCATACCCTCGTTGTCAATGGTCAAAAAACGGTTCTTCATCATATTCCCTCAGGTGTCTTTCACCGCCGTGTTCAGGGTGTCGTGGGCAATGGAGTGGTCATCGATCCCGAGGTTTGTGTCCAGGAAATCAATCATCTCAAGCAAATGGGTTATCTAAAGACACAAAGGACTTTAAGTATCAGTTCCCTGGCGCATGTTATTATGCCTTATCATAAGTTGATTGATGAGCTTCGGGAGGAGAGAAAAGGGGCGGACAAGATTGGGACGACCAAAAGGGGTATTGGGCCTTGTTATGAGGACAAGGTCGGTCGTCGGGGCATACGCATGGGGGATCTCATCGATCCTCAGCTGTTTTATAAGCGCCTCAATGAGGTTCTCCCTGAAAAAAATGAATATATTGTCAAGGTCTTGGGGGGTGCTGCCCTTGATTTGGATGAGATGTATCAAAAATATAAGAACAATGCCGCCGTGCTCAAACCTTATGTGACCAATGTCGTTCTGATGCTTCAAGGGGCCCTGCAAAGAAAAAAGAAGATCCTGTTTGAGGGGGCGCAGGGGGCCGCCTTGGATGTGGATCACGGGACCTATCCCTTTGTGACATCCTCCAATACTGTTTCTGGACAGGCCTGTGTAGGGGTGGGTATCGGGCCGACACATATTGATGAGGTCATAGGGGTCACAAAGGCTTATACTACAAGGGTTGGAGGGGGCCCCTTTCCGACAGAGCTCCAGGACAAGGTTGGGGAACACTTGAGGGAGGAGGGGCATGAATATGGGGCCACGACGGGCCGTCCCAGGCGTTGTGGTTGGTTGGATATCCTGCAGCTCAGACAAGCCATTGCCATTAATGGATTGACCTCCCTTGCGATGACGAAATTAGATGTATTCTCAGGCCTGGAAAATGTAAAGGTGTGCACCTCCTATCGCTACAGGGGCCGGGTGTTAAAGGAGTTTCCCGAAAACATTGAGATCTTGAGTCAGTGCGAACCTGTTTATCAAACTATGAAGGGTTGGAGGGTGGATATCTCCGATGTTCGTAAGAAGGCTCAATTGCCTAGCAGTGCCCAAAATTTTATTAAAAAGGTAGAGATGCTCCTTAAAGTTCCCATTGCCCTGGTTTCTGTAGGCCCCGCCAGAGACCAAAATATCATTTTTAAGAACATTTTCTAAATCTGTGGATAAATCGAAAACTCAATGAACTTATTCGGGAAATTTCTATTGTCTATCCTGAGATTTTCGAAAGTTTGTAATATCATCCTATTTTTTTTAAAGACGTCTGGATTTCATTTTTAAAGGCTTTCCCGTCATGACGCGTTGCCAGGCCTTGAACGGTCTGATTTAAAAAAAAGTGAATAAATCCCGTGAATTCCTGTTGGCGGGTAGGATGAGAATGTGTACAATACTTCATCATGGGGATGAAAAAAAAGACTGCATGGACTGATGTGTTGAGATCCAATTCCAGCCCGTCTTTTTCCCCCGCCAAGCGTTCCTGGATTGAAAATCAATCCATCATTCAATACTGGATCATGTCGCAATACCGTGAGTTTATAAAATCCCTAGAGGAGTATGAAGCGACAAAATCCAACCATGATTTTTTGAAGGCAAAAATGATTTTAAAAAAGACTCGTTACTATGTGCAGTCGCTTATCAATTCCGAACTTTATCAGTTTGAGGGCTTGCTCGGATCATTGCAGGCCATTGAAGACAAGATGGACAAGAAGAATTATATCCATTATCTGACTCAGGGCCAAACTTCCCTGGGGCAGGGTTTGCCCTTTCCGGTGGTGATAGATCTTCAGAGGCGTCGAGCCGCTGTTCACCACTAGTGATCCTCGCAAAATACCGTAACATCTCCTGCGTTGCCCACCTCGACCGCTCCCTGCGGCGTATCATTAAATACGCCTCGGTCGGGTCTCGGTTGGCGCCTTGGATCTGTTACGGTCTTTTGCGAGGATGACAACTAGATAATACTGGATTATAGAGATTATCGACCTGGTTTTGAGACTGCTGGAAGGTGGGGGGGTTAATGGGCCGAGTGGCCTATCATCTCGGGGATCCCTACAAATCGGGACATCTGATCAAAGACAAAACCCATAAATCGCTTTTTGTCGCTCTCCGGCATGTAGCGAATGATGGCTCCAGTTTCGTAACAGGTCTCGGATATTTTGCTTTGCCAGATCACTTCGGCATTGGCATTGATGGATTGAGTGCCATCACCCACATAGATTTCGAGCTCTAATTGAGATCCGTTTTCCAGGCTTGTGGGGGTCATCATCCGCAGGCCTCCGGCGCTGATATCACTGCTCCAGGCCTCATTTTGTTCTTTGAATTCGGTGTTGGAATTAAGGATGGCATAACTGACGGAAAGGGCTATGTCGAGACGGGCATAGCGACGACGCTCCTGAGGCCTGAAATCCATATGACACTCCCTTATGAGTTGAGCCATATTGAAACTTTTTTAATCCGTCAAGTGATTATCGAAAAATCTTCTCACTCTACAAGGACCGCCTTGTTCTTCCTCACGGCTTGTGCTATAAATAGCCGATAATTTTAGGGATTATTTTGTAGGGGATGGCTTCAGTGGAGATTTTAATCCAAATTTTAGAAAGAAGGAGGAGGTTGGATATGAAGAAATGGATTTTACCTTTGGCCCTTATTTTGCTGATCGGCATCAGCTTTGATAGTGAGGCCAGAAGGGGGAAGGGTGCGAAGAAGGCGGAGGCAGAGGTTTCAGATGTCGCAGAGACGACAGAGGGTGGTGAGGCCTCAGAGGAATCGGGGGCAACGGAGGCGTCTCCAGAGGTTTCCAAGACCTCAAAAAAGTCGGAGGCCACAAAGGCGTCCAAGAGTGACAAGGAAAAAACAAATGTGACCCCCGATGGTTCTGTGACTGTTGAGGAGGTGTCGGAAAAAGCGTCAGAAGATTCGGAAGATGTGGTGAAAGAGGCGATGGGCCAGCAGAGGCATACAAAGTGGGAGTATCTGGCGGTTGATTTGAAATCCCCTGAAAAAGACAAGTATCGCCGAAAATGGGATATCCTGGGACGAGATGGATGGGAACTTGCCGGGAGCAGTATGAAGGCAGGGGACACGGATGTTTATATCTTTAAGAGACCTGTGCTGGATGATTAGAAGACGTCCTTGAAAGGTTTGTATGCTCAATTGGATATGGCTGGTTCTTGTCTTGGGATCTGTCATTGTGGCGGCCTTTACTGGAAGAATGGAGGACCTGACCCAGACCTCGATGGAGTCCGCGAAAGAGGCCGTTCTTTTGTCCATTGGTTTGATTGGTGTCATGGCCTTTTGGTTGGGTTTGATGCGTGTGGCCCAGGACGGGGGATTGTTGCAGGTTGTTTCTCGCGGGGTTCGACCTGTCATGCGCCGTCTCTTCCCTGAGATTCCCGAAGATCATCCCTCTATGAGCATGATGATCATGAATATTGCCTCCAATATGTTGGGTTTGGGCAATGCGGCGACGCCCTTTGGGCTGAAGGCCATGATGGAGCTCAATCGCCTCAACCCCGCCCCGGGTGTGGCCACAAACGCCATGTGTCTTTTTCTGGCTATTAATACGAGTAATGTGGCCTTGTTCCCCTTGGGAGCCATGGCGATGAGGGCCTCTGCCGGTTCTCTGGATGTGGGGGGTATTATGGTGCCCACTTTTTTGGCGACTTCTTTGTCGACGGTGGTGGCCATTGTTTCTGTCAAGTTTCTTGAAAGACTCCCTCGTTATAAAGCCCCTTCCTTTTCAGGGCCTGTTGTTTCGGAAGAGGTCTCTCGCACGGATCTGTCTCAGGAAACCCCCGCTCCTTCTGAGCTCGTTTCTATTCCCCGGTGGGTCAAGATCATGGTGAGTGGTGTGACCGTGGGGGGGATTTTTTCGGGATTTGTTTATTATGTGATCCATAGTCCCCTGGATTTTTGGGATTTGGCTCGAGACTTTTCCTCTCATTGGTTGATTCCCTTACTCATCGTCAGTTTGGTTCTTTATGGTTTTCTCAAAGGGGTCAAGATCTATGAATCCCTCGTTGAAGGGGCCAAGGAGGGATTTTCGGTAGCGATGCGTATCATTCCCTATTTGGTGGCGATCTTGGTGGCTGTGGGCCTATTTCGGGCCTCTGGGGCCCTGGATTTTTTGGTAACCCTCTTGACCCCCTTAACCTCTTTCATAGGGATGCCGGCGGAGACCCTTCCCATGGCCTTATTGAGGCCCCTCTCTGGTTCGGGGGCCTTTGCTGTCATGACGGAGACCATGAAGATTTATGGTCCGGATTCTCTCATTGGCTATATAGTTTCGACCATACAGGGGAGTACTGAAACAACTTTTTATATCTTGGCCGTCTATTGTGGTGCTATTTCGGTCAAAAATGTACGCCATGCCCTGCCAGCATGTCTTATGGCGGATCTTGCCGGGATCCTTGCCGCCGTCTGGCTTTGCCGCCTGTTTTTTCTTTAAAAAGGCTGTTAAAGAACATTGGACCTCTTCTCTCTCGCTTTTTGCACAAACCCTCCTCGGCCGGGTTTGTGCAAGCTATGGCCCTCAAAGGCATTGAGGCCGTGAGGTGTTTGAGGGCCATAAAGCCGCCCTTCGCCCCTCTGGGGCTTCAGGATCTCAAGCCTCTGGCTTGAGGCTCAAGAAAAGAGGCCCAATGTTCTTTCAAGAGATGTATGGAGAAGGGGGGCCATGAAGGTGTCTAGAATGTGTTTGTGAGGGCTGTAAAATGGGCGGCTTCTTTAAAACGGCCCCGTTTTTGGTAGCCCCGGATCAAAATGGCCGAGCGGCGCTTGATGTCCCCGATGACACACCTTCTTTGAGGTTCGGTGAGGAGGGGGTCCTTGAGGATCTTTAAAAGGGCCTGGATGCGGTAGGAATCCAGGGAATGTTGTGATGAAAGCTGGTCAGCGTGTCCCCCCCGTTTGATGGTCAGGGGCTTATTGAGGGTCATGATGGGATATCTCAAGGCCGCCCGGAGCCAAAGGTCATAGTCTTCACAGGCCGGAAGGGTTTCGTCAAAAAGACCGATATCGTCGAAGACCCATCTATGTATCATGACAGCTGATGGGGAGACACAACACAGGGGGAGGCAATCTTCAAAAATCCATCCTGATTGTTTTTGGTGTTTTTTACGGGCATTGACACGGAGGCCACGGCGGATCCAGATCTCTTCGGTCTGGAGGATCCTGCTTTCTGGATGGGTCAGGATATAGTCCCATTGATTTTTGAGTTTATCGGGGAGCCAAAGATCGTCCGAGTCCAGAAAGGCGATCCAATCCCCTTTGGCGTGATGCAAGCCCCGGTTTCTTGCGGCACTGACCCCCTGACGATTCTGATGGAGATAGTGGATTTGAGGAAAATTATTTTGACAAAGCCGTGCCGTGTCGTCCGTCGAGCCGTCGTCGACGACGATCGTTTCCAAGGGTTGGAGGTCTTGCTGACGGACGGAGAGGAGGGCCTCTTGAAGAAAGGAGGAGCGATTGTGGGTCGGAATGATGACACTAATGGGGGGTGACGATCTCATCGACAAGGGAGGCTAAAGCAGTTTATATAGCATTTCAACTTTTTATTCGTACGGATAAGTGCGGATAAAAAGTTAGAAATACTTATGGTTGGTCATTATAGACTGTACTCATTGAAAGTTAATAAACCATAATCCGTGGCAATAAGACTTTGTGATTTTATCAGGAGGGTTATATTAAGACCATGATTTTGTATAAAAAAACATTATATTTTAATTGGTTATATAGAGTTCCTAATGAAATCCTTTAAAGTGGCACTCCTGCAAATGCAGGCCACCAAAGATCCCCTCAACAATATGCAGAACCTTCAGAAGGGGGTCCAAAGGGCTGTTAATTTGGGGGCGGATGTGGTCTGTGGTCCCGAGCTTTTTTATATCCTTGGCAATGCCACCCAAATCCGGGATCAAGCCACCCCGATCCCAGGTCCCGTTTCAGATCGGTTGTCAGAAATGGCTCGCAGGAATCATATCTATCTATTTCCTGGGACCTTGCCTGAATTGGCCGAAAATGGGGCCCTCTACAATACCCTTGTGATGTTTGATCCCGAGGGTCATTGGATAGGTCGCTATCGCAAGAGACATCTTTTTTGGGTCGATATCCCCGGTGGCCTCCAGCAGGATGAGAGAAAATTTTTTGATCCTGGGACCGAGGAACCTTCTGTCATTAAGACTCCCCTAGGTAATTTTGGCACCAGTATTTGTTATGATCTAAGATTCTCAGAGCACTATCGGTTTTTGGCTATGGAGGGCGCAGAGATTCACCTCATTTCATCCGCCTTCACAAAAATGACGGGTCAGGCCCATTGGAAGATCCTCTGTCAGGCGCGGGCGATTGAGACCCTGTGTTTTGTCTTGGCCCCGAATCAAACGGGGCATACGAAGCCGGCCCCAGAGATGTATGGTCATAGCCTGATTATTGACCCATGGGGACGGATTCTTCAGGAGGCGGGTGCTGGCGACGAGGTGATCGTGGCCGATCTTGAGGAATCCTCTCTTATGGATGCCAGACGGCGTTTGAAGGGTTCTTTGTCCCGTCGGGATGAGACAAGAAGGGGCTTATAAAAAAATCTACTTGTCAATTAAAAGCCGAAAATGTTAATAAATTGATAGTGGTTAGCTATTTTTTGTAGTTCAAAAGGAGGAAGTAATGGGGAAGAAGTTATATGTCGGTAACCTGCCTTATAGTGTCACAGACGAATCGCTCAACCAGATTTTCTCTGAAGTGGGAGAGGTCGTGTCGGCCAAGGTCATCACTTATAGAGATACGGGTCGTTCCAAGGGCTTCGGCTTTATTGAAATGGCCAGTGACGATCTTGCGTTGCAAGCCATAGAGAAAATGAACGGGACTGAGCTTGAGGGACGTCCCTTGAAGGTCAATGAAGCCAGACCGATGGAATCTCGTCCCCCGCGTGATAGCGGTGGTAGCGATGATAGCGGCGATAGTGGTGATAGTGGCGGCGGTCGCAATAATCGTTGGTAATCCTTTCATCATCAAGGGTCTGAGATCGCCCCAAGGGTCTAGGAAAGAGGGGGGATGTGTGTTTCATTCCTTTAGCTTAGATGATCGACGAGGATTTTTGTCCCTATGATGATCAAGAGGATACCGCCCAGTATCTCGGCCTTGTTCCCCAAAAATCGACCAAACTTTTTTCCCAAGAAGAAACCCACAAGAGAAATAATGAAGGTTACTGCCCCGATGACGAGGATGGGAGACAGGATAGATATATTTAAAAATGAAAAGGTGATTCCTATGGCCAAGGCATCGATGCTTGTGGCAATGGCGAGAACCAATAATGTGGACAGTCTCAATGACACATCCTTTTTTTTGGCAGAGGGACCGTAGAAACCCTCATAGAGCATTTTGAGGCCAATGAGGAATAACAATGTGAAGGCCACCCAATGATCGATGGAGGTGATGTAATTTTTTAGACTCACTCCGGCCAGCCAGCCCATAATGGGCATCATGGCCTGAAAAAATCCAAGAAATAGGGCCAATAGAAGGGCGCTCTTCACGGGAGGTCTCTTGATGGCAAATCCCTCGGAGATGGAGACGGCAAAGGCATCCATGGAAAGTCCTATGGCAATTATGATAATGGTGATGATGTTCATAATTTACTTTTTATTTGCCCCTGGGTTGGAAATTGGGCATGACGGCTATTATGAAGGATCAAACAATAGAAGTCCATATTGATAAACTCGTTTATGGGGGCAAGGGTCTGGCTTTTTGGAAGGGCCAGGCTGTTTTTGTCCCCCTTGTCCTCCCGGGAGAAAGGGTTTTAGTGAGATTGGGGGGACAAAGAAAGGATTATTGGGAGGCGGACCTCCTTGAGATATTGGAACCCTCTCCAGAAAGAGGAGTGCCTCGTTGTCGATATTTTGGGAAGTGTGGGGGATGTCATTGGCAGCATATGGGTTATGCAACCCAGCTTTTCTGGAAACGGGAAATCGTCAAGGAATCTCTGGTTCGCTTGGGAAAATTTGAAAACCCTCATGTCTTCACTATCCTCCCATCACCTCAGATATGGGGATGGCGATCCCGCATCCAGATTCACAGGGATCCAAAAGGGCATGTGGGGTTTTATCGGGAACAGTCCCATGATGTTATCGACATTGATGAGTGTTTGATTGCGGATGCTGCTGTTAATGACGATCTTAGGCAATTTCGATCGGAATCTAAAAATACTCATCAGATGAGTCACAAGGAGACCTGCGAGCTTCGATCCAATCCTTCAGGGTTTTTTTCTCAGGTTAATCCTGCTCAAAATGAAAACCTCAAACAACTCCTTTGGAAATGGGCAGAGTCCTTACCCCATAATCATATTGTAGAGTTGTTTTGTGGTCAGGGAAACTTAAGCAGTGTCTTTGAGAAGAGATGTCGGACACTTGTCGGTGTGGATGTCTCCAGAGAGGCTATTCTGCAGGCAAGAAAATGCTCTCCCCAGTTTGATTTTTATGTGGATGAGGCGGGATCCTTCTACAAAACTTTTCAACCCAAAAATCCCACAGATTTGCTCGTCCTCGATCCTCCTCGAGAAGGGTGTGTCGATCTTGTTGAAGGGGTCGTGATCCATCAGCCCAAAAATATATTTTATATCTCTTGCAACCCCACAACCTTGGCCCGCGATCTAAAACTCTTGAGGGAAAAGGGAGGGTATCAGCTCGTCAGCGTTCAACCTATTGACATGTTTCCCCACAGCTTTCACATTGAGAGCCTCAGCTGGATGAGGCAATCCTTGGGATGAAAAATCACTTTATCTTTAGTTCTTGCTTCACGATTCTCTCGGCAGTGATCCAATCATTGACAGAGTTGCCGGGCCTATTTCCCCTTTGGCGATAAATGTCGTAGGCCTTATTTCGGATCATCTCATTTAGTTTTGCCGGGGTCACATTGGATGTTTTTGCGACCGTATTGACCGGTGTTTTTTTCCTTTCGGCCATAAAAAACCCCCTTTCGCGTTCGTCCTATCACCAATTTTTACTGAAATCAAGATTTGTTAATATCATTCATTTTAAATCATACCCTTGCTAGAAGTCTTGATCCTTGAGTGGATTCGTAGTAGACCTCTCTCGTGAGCGTGGGGTGAAACAATGAGAATATGATGTCCGTCATAAGATTTTCATCACTCATCAATTCCGAATGGATCCTCACCAATGGTCTGGGGGGCTATGCCTTGGGCTTTGGAGACATGATCCCTAAGAGAAAATATAGCAGTTTACTCACGGCCTCCCTCGGGCAAAATCAACGTATCCATATCCTTTCGGCCATCGAGGAAAAGGTCGAAGGTGAAGGGACCTTCTTTTTTTTGGACTCGAATCACTATGCCCATTGTATCCACCCGGATGGTTATCATAATATTGTCCGGTCATGGCTTAGACCCTACCCTTGTGTCTTGTACTCCCTTCCCGGTTGTAAGGATTATATTATCTTTAAAGAGATTTTTCTTCTCAAGGGACACAATGCCGTGGTCGTCAAATATTCCAATCTCGGGCATAAGCCCCTGAGACTGACCTTGCGTCCCAAATTTACCCTCCGTGACCATCACCATGTCAATCCGCCGGGGACATGGGATCGTCTCTCCCCCCTGCAGAAGGAGATCCGTGGTTCCTCTTTTCACTTGAAGAGGCCCGATAATGGCTATCAGGTATTTGGTTTTGCGGAGGGGGCCGAGATATATTCCTCAGACCTTATTTACAGGGGCGTCTACTATCCCCTTGAGGCCATTCGGGGTTATGAGGCCGTCGAGGACCAGGCAGTGCCTGTTACTTTGATATTTTCCTTGTCTCCTGAAACCAGTGCCTCTGTCATTTTTTCTACAGAATCTCTTGGAGATCCAAAAAAGAGCGCTATAGAAGGGGAAAAATTTTACAAACAACTTCCCCTTCCGGTGAACCATCCGGATCGTGTCCCTCGGGAGGTCCTCCTGGAGGGGACCCCTGAGGATTTGCGGCTCTTTGATGAAAAATCCTACAGGAAGATCCTGGAATTTGCCGCCCGTGATTTTATCCTGAATGATGAGGATATCATAGCGGGATATCCCTGGTTTGGGAGCTGGGGGCGCGATACCCTTATTTCTCTGAGTGCCTTCAAGTATCTCTCGGGAGGGGGGGAGTTGGCCCTTAAGATTCTTCACAAGTACGGGTGTTGTCTCAAAGAAGGTCTGTTGCCCAATACCTTTGGCGAGGGAGGGATTGGATTAAATTACGACAGTATCGATGCCCCCCTCTGGTTTGTTGTGAGGGGCTATCAGTTTGCCCCGAGGGATGAGGAGCTCCTCGCGGCCTCCACCCAAATCATTCTCAATTATCTCTACGGAAAGAATCATCCCTTTGTGGTGGCCGAGGATGGATTGATTCAAATACATCCGGGGGATCATGCCCTGACCTGGATGGATGCCAAGGTCTATGGGGTCCCTGTGACACCACGGCACGGTAAGCCCATTGAGATCAATGCCTTGTGGTATAATGCCCTTTGTTCCCTGAGGGAGAGGATCAAGGGGGTGGGGGCGTGTGAAATGAAGACGGACTCCTTTTCGTGTTCGCTTGAAGTCTTAGAAGGTCTCATCAAAAAGGTTTCTCATTCCCTCCAAAAGTTTGTAGGGGATCGTTATCTTGCGGACCGGCTTGAAGAAGGGGATGTCCCCCTATGGGAGGTTCGGCCGAATAGTGTGATCGCCCTTTCCCTTCCCTTTGACTTTGTGGACAAGGCCGTCATGAAGCGTGTCTGGATGACGGCTCGTGAAGAACTCCTGGCGCCTCGAGGGCTCCGCAGCCTCCATCCGGCGCATCCGGCCTTCAAACAAAGGTATGTGGGTAACCCCCTGCAACGGGATCTGGCCTATCATCAAGGAACTGTTTGGACCTATCTCCTCTTGCCGTTGGCCCTCTTGACCTGGAAGGTGCTTCGTCATGAGAGGTCCATCCAAGATATCCACCGGGAGATTTCCGGGTATTTATGGGTCTTTCGGAACGGGTTCATGAAGGGAAATATGGCCTCTGTCGCTGAAATAGGGGATGGGGTCGGGGGGCCATCTCCCAAGGGATGTCCGGCGCAGGCCTGGAGCGTCTTTGCCCTGTTTGAGATAGAAAATTTTTTGGAAAGAGAGATGTCATGAAAGTTCTTCTCCTGACATGGGAGTTTCCTCCCTTTATTTCAGGTGGTATGGGGATGGCGTGTTATGGCCTCATCAAGGCGCTCCTCTCCATGGGTGTGGAGGTCGATCTTGTTCTTCCGACGACAGAAGATGTTTATTTTCCATTGAGAAGTGTTGGCGATACCGAGACGCTTCCGATGGATTATCTGGACCCGACACAAAAAAACAAACCACTTCCCTCCCGTGAGCTGGCCTTGGTTGAGAGATTGAGGCTCGTGGGCCTTCCTGTTTTTCCCGACTCCTATGCCACCCCGGCCTTGAGACAGGGTTTTGATAAAACCATGGAAGAGGTGATCCGCTCCCTGCAGAGGGGATTGGCGCGAGATCTGGATTCTGTCCGACTCTCCTTGGAGAGCGGGGGAGAAATCTTCAAAAAGTCTCAGGTCTTTGCCGGTCGTCTCGCCCAATATGCAAGACGTCTGCAGTGTGATGTGATTCATGTGCATGATTGGCTGACCTATCCTGCAGGGATCCTGCTCAAGGTTTTGATGGGGAGGCCTCTCGTGGCCCATATGCATGCCACAGAATTTGATCGGGCCGGCGGCGTCGGGGATGAAAGGATTCACCATATTGAGTATGCCGGCCTGACGGCTGCGGACCGGGTGATAGCCGTCTCTCAATATACGGCCCAGATGATCATTGATCGCTATCGTACGGATCCCGGAAAGATCAGGGTGGTTCATAATGCCTTTTCGATTTCGAAAATGTCTGAAAAAAAACAAAGGATCTTCAAGGAACCCCTCGTTCTTTTTCTCGGCCGCATCACCCTTCAGAAAGGACCCGACTATTTTGTTGAGGTGGCCAAGCGTGTCTTGGCCCATCGATCGGATGTGCGCTTTGTCGTGGCCGGGAGCGGGGACATGTTTTCTAAGATTATAAAAGGGACGGCGGCAAGGCGTCTTAAAGACAGGGTTCTTTTTACCGGATTTCTCAATCGGGATCAGGTAGAGGAAATCCTGACTTCAACGGATATTTTTGTGCTTCCTTCCGTCTCAGAACCCTTTGGGATTGTCCCCCTTGAGGCCATGGCCTATGGGGCGGTGGCCATCATATCAAAGCAGTCCGGTGTTTCAGAGGTCATCCATAATGCCTATCGTGTTGATTTTTGGGATATCGAAAAAACGGCGGAGATTATCCTGGATCTCCTGAAAGACCCAAAGAAGAGGAAAGAGATGGCGCGTTTGGGACAGGAAGAGGTTATGAAAATCGAATGGGACCAAGCGGCAAAAAAGATGATTCAGGTTTATCAACAACTCACATGCTCCACATAGTCTTTTATTTTCAGGTCCACCAACCCTATCGACTGAGACCTTACTCGGTCCTCGATATCGGTCAGAATCTCAATTTTTTTGATGAAGATCTCAACAGGGCTGTCATCAGGAAGGTGGGGGAAAAATGCTATCTCCCTGCCAATCAATTGATCAAGGAGCTGATCGAGAGGTACGAAGGGGCTTTTAAAGTGGCTTATTCGATCACAGGGGTGGTGATAGAGCAATTTCGTGCTTATTATCCAGAAGTGCTCGATTCATTTAAGGAGCTGGCGAGGACGGGGTGTGTCGAGTTTCTTGGGGAAACCTATTATCACTCCTTGGCCTTCCAGTTTGACAAGGCGGAATTTCTGTCTCAGATCCGCATGCATCGCAAATTGATGATGGATGAGTTTGGTTTCCGCCCCGTCGTCTTTAGAAACACGGAGCTTATTTATCAGGATCAGCTGGCGGACAGCCTTGAGGAGGAGGAGGGTTTTCAGGTGATCCTTGCCGAGGGGGCCGAAAAGATCCTCAAATGGAGATCCCCTCTTTATGCCTATCGAACCTACAACCATCGTTTTTTTCTTCTTCTCAAGTATTATAGTTTGGCCGATGATATTGCCTTTCGTTTCTCGAACAGGGCCTGGTCGGAGTTTCCTTTGACGACAGAAAAGTTTATTTATTGGTTGTCTAAACTCTCCTTGGTCGAAAAGGGCCGTCGGAATCTCTTTGTCAATCTTTTTATGGACTATGAGACCTTTGGTGAGCACCAATGGAAAGAGACCGGCATCTTTGAATTTATGCGGCATCTTCCGGAAAAGGTTTTTGATTCTCCTAATCTTTCCTTTGCTTGGCCCTCCGATGTGCCGCAAATGATGGATTATTCCCCCGAGGCGCTTTCCTATCCCCAGCCTGTTTCCTGGGCCGATACGGAGAGAGACCTTTCGGCCTGGTTGGAAAATGATTTGCAATTCAATGCCTGCGAGACTTATTATGAAATACTCTCTGAGATCCAGTCCCGTGGCCGGAGTGATTTGCTTGAAATTGCAAGAAAACTCTCTACATCGGATCATTTTTACTATATGTGTACTAAGTATTTTCAGGATGGTGATGTGCATAAATATTTTTCACCTTATCAGTCACCGGAACAGGCCTATATGTTTTATATGAATGCGCTGGCGGGTCTGCGCGAACGATTGTAGGAAATTTGAGGAGGATTTTATGGACACAAGGCGTTTTTTCATTAAACCGCCTATTCCCAAGAAGATACAACACCTTCAGGAATTGGCCTTCAATGTTTGGTCTTATTGGGATCGTGATGCCCAGAATCTTTTTCACAGGCTTGACCCCGAATTGTTTCGACGGCACAACCGCAATCCCTCGGAGCTTCTCTATCGCCTAAACCCCTCCCGCCTCCAGGCCGTTGCTGAAGACAAGGGCTTTCTTCACGAATTAAAGAAGGTTCATGAGAAATTTACAAACTATATGCATTATGAAGGGCATTACCAACGTATCGGTTCTGAGGTGCCATTTTCCCCGGACGATACGGTGGCCTATGTTTGCATGGAATATGGTCTTCATGAGTCCATTCCTATCTATTCTGGCGGTCTGGCCATCCTTGCCGGTGACCAGCTCAAGGCCGTCTCTGATGCTGGATTTCCCATGGTGAGTTTCGGTCTTTTGTATAATTATGGTTATTTTGCCCAGAAAATAACACCGGATGGCACACAGATCGAGGAGTTCCACAAAAATGCGTGGTATTTGAACTCTCTCACGGAGGTTCGCGATACGCAGGAAGTTCCCGTTGTCATCGAGATCCCCCTTAAAAATGATCGTGTCTTTGCAAAACTGTGGCGAATTCAGGTGGGCAGAGTCCCCCTTTATCTCCTGGATACGAACATTCATCAGAATGCCCCCCAGCATCGCGGGATTACGGACACACTCTATGACTCGGACCGCCGCACTCGGCTCAAACAGGAGCTGGTTTTGGGTCGGGGTGCTGTTTTGGCCCTCCGGGCCCTGGGGATCCAGCCGAAGGTGTATCACTTGAATGAAGGACACACGGCCTTTGTCATCTTAGAAAGGCTTCTCCATCTTACGAGGGAGTGTGGATTGACCCTGGAAGAGGCCAAGGCTGTCGTACGTTTCAGCACTGTTTTTACGACTCATACGCCCGTTATTGAAGGCAATGAGCATTTTGCCGACGATCTTATTAAGGAATACCTGGCCCAGGAGATAGGGGCCCTTCACATGACCCTGGATGAGTTTCTCTCCTTAGGAAAGGTGCGGAAGGAAAAGGAGTTTTGGCTTCCGGCCTTGGCCCTGCGTCATGCGCGTCGGTCCAATGCCGTTTCTAAGCTCCATACTTCTGTGACGAGGACGATGTGGCAAGATCTCTTTTCCACCCTTCATGAAAAAGAATTCCCCATTGGTGATGTGACCAATGGGGTTCATCTTCAGAGTTGGTTGAGCCGGCAATTGAACGAACTTTTTACCAGCTATCTTGGGCCCGATTATTTTCGCGATTCCGACGGAGAGGGGGTATGGCAAAAAATTAATACCATTCCGGACAGCGAAATCTGGAATGCCCACGTTCGCAGGAAAGAACAGGTGATATCATTTATCCGAAAACGCCTGAGCCAGGCCATGATGCAGCGAGGCTATCGAAAGAGTCAGACGAGGGATCTGGAAGAGATCTTAAATCCCAATAATCTCACTATAGGATTTGCGAGGAGATTTGCCCCTTATAAAAGGGCGGATCTCATCTTGAGTGATGAGGAACGATTGGTTTCCATCCTGACGGACAAGGAAAGGCCGGTGCAGTTTGTTTTTGCGGGCAAGGCCCATCCGGCTGATTCTGCAGGGAAGGCCTTGATTAAGAAAATTTTTGACTTTGTAGAAAGACATTCTTTGGAGAATCGCATCGTTTTTATCGAGGACTATGATATTAATGTTGCCCGACACATGGTGCAGGGGGTGGATGTCTGGTTGAATACGCCTCTCAAGCCTCTGGAGGCCAGTGGGACGTCGGGAATGAAGGCTGGCATCAATGGCGTCCTGAATTTGAGCCTTTTGGATGGTTGGTGGCCCGAGGGATACAATGGTGAAAATGGTTGGGCTATTCCTGCGAGTACAAATCTCGCAGATCCCAACTTGGGCCGGAGTATCGAGGCCAATCAGATCTACGACCTCCTTGAGGGTGAAATTACAAAGCTCTTCTATCGCCGGACGGACAATGATTTGCCGCTGGATTGGATTAAGATGATGAAGAGTTCAATCGTCTCCATCTGCGGCAACTTTACGATGCAACAGGTCTTGCACAAATATGTCACGAATTATTATCTGCCGCTTGTTCAGGAGGCGGCGCCTCTCGGTGAAAACAACTATGCCCTCCTCAAATCCGTCAGTCAGCACAAAAAGATCGTTGATTCCGTCTGGTCTACGGTCTACATCAAGGATTATTTTACGAGCATTGATGGAAAGGCGCCTGTTTCGGGGGAGACCGTCAGTGTTGATTGCTATGTTTATCTGGGGGACGTCGATCCCTCTCTGCTGAGAGTGGAGATCTTCTATTGTGGGGGGGAGGAGGAGAATCATTTTAAGACGTTTCCCCTTTCTCTGATCGAGAGGTATCAGGACAAGGTGAGCAAATATTCGGCCAGTTTTACCTTGGAGGGAACGGGACTCCAGGAACTCAGTGTCCGCCTTGTCCCTGAAAATGCCGACTTCAGAAAAATCTATCCCGAATATGTCAAATGGAAGCTTTAATTTGACCTAAAAAAGAATAGTGAAAAATAACATTTTCTTTCGCTTTTGCCCCAAGCCTTTCACTGCCAGGCTTGGGACAGCTAGAAAAATCTAGTGTCTCCAACGCTTTCTTTAAAATATTTGCAGTAGTGCGTCATAAATCTTCTTTAGGCGAGG
>Ga0156096_122_pt4 | contig 68602 bp, 65 predicted proteins | sample RifCSPlowO2_02_FD_107749 | JGI IMG/M metagenome (GOLD analysis project Ga0156096, IMG submission 107749) | Deltaproteobacteria bacterium RIFCSPLOWO2_02_FULL_50_16
TCTTGAATCTTGATTTCTTGAGCGGCAATTTCTCGAAGGGCGGTGACCACTTCCTTGTTTTTGCAGATAATCAGGGGAGTAGCGCCCTTGCAGAGTTCCTTGGCGCGCTTGACGCCAATATGAACAAGGGCAAATCGATTCTCGCACTCTTTCAGGCAGTCTTCAACAGTGATACGGGCCATCACACCTCCTGGATTAGTCGGTCCTCTTCAGGCAGGAAGGTAGGGGGTGTTCGTGATAAAGTCAATAAAATTATTAGGTTCTGTCATCTGATGTTTGACAGGAGCCCAAAGCCCCTATAATGTAGGGGGGATGACCTATACCCCCCAGAATTTCCTGCAAATCGCCTTTCCGGATTTTAATGTCCGCCACATTTTCGTCGCCAAACTGAGACTCGTTATCTTTATCGGCTTTTGGCTTTTTACCACCCTCTATTTTCCGAGTTTGTTGTGGTTTGAACAGCCCATTGTCCTCCTCATCTGTCTCACCTTCTGCGTGACATGCCTTTGTTACATCCTGATCCATCGTGGCGTCTATCCCCTGTTTTTCTTTATCGTGGAGCTGACTGCCGATGTCACAGCGCATACGACCTTGATTTATATTTCAGGGGGGGTTTATAGCAATCTCTATGTCATTTATCTCATGTATGCGATTGCCGGGGGCATTTTCTTTAACATCCGGGTTTCTCTCATCATAGCGGCCATTATTATTGTTTTCTACTCCTCCTTTTTGGGGCTGATTTCTTTTGGGGTTCTGGAAAATTTTACCTTTCCTGCCCCCAGACTGTGGTTCATGACCTCCTCGAAATATGCCCCCTTTGTCAATTTTAGTTATCTCCTCATGTTTTTGTTTGTGACGGTTTATGCCCTGCACATTGCCATGCACTTTATCCGCTTGAGGGAAAAGGCCCTGGAGGCAAGGAATAAGGAGCTCGTGGCCCTCAATAGGATCTCCTCCACGATTCGCAACGTCAACAATTTGAATTTAGTGATTCAAGATGTCATCGACAACATTGCCGGGGGATTTGGTTATGTCTCCTGTCTCTTGTTGCATGTGGATGAGACCGCGAGACAGCTTCGCTACTTTGTGCCAAGGGATGAATATGCCGAAGAAATCTTCAATCGCTGGGGGATTGATTTTAATAATATATATCTTCCCCTCGAGGATCAGCAAAATTTTGTTTATGAAGAGATGAGGCAAAAAAGAAGTGTTGTGCGGTATGAACTCTTTGAAATCATCAATGGGGTCATCCCTTCGATTTCCAAAAAGGTGGCCCAAGAAATCCAGGAATACTTCGGGTTCCAAAAATTTATCGCCACACCGCTTGTGCTGGATCGGCGTCTTGTGGGGGCCTTGATAGGCATTACGCGGAAGGAATGGATAGAGCAGGATGATATTGACACCTTTGAACGCTTTGCCTCGCAAGCGGCGATGACCATTGATAATGCCATGCTTATCGAGGAATTAAAAAGAAAGAACATCGAATTAGAACGTGTCAGTCGTATCAAGTCCGAATTTCTGGCGACCATGAGTCATGAATTAAGGACGCCGTTGACGGCGATTATTGGTTTTTCGGAACTTCTCATGGAAGAGGTGATGGGCGTTTTGACAGGGGAGCAAAAGGAGAGTCTTCGTGAGGTTCTTAATAATGCTGAAAATCTGCTTCAGTTGATCAACAGCCTTCTTGACCTCGCAAAGATTGAGTCTGGGAAAATGGATCTCAATATCCAGCCTCTCGATATTCTCGATTTGTTTGAAAGGGTGCGGCGGTTAACCGTTGTCCTTTTGCAGAAGAAATCGCATAAACTTATTTTTGAGTCTACCGCTTCAATGCCTTTACTTTATGCCGATGAACGCAAGGTGCAACAAACGTTACTGAACCTCATCTCCAACGCGATCAAATTTACTCCCGAGGGGGGTCATATTACTATGGGGGCGAAGTATTTTGAGGATCCCAAGCATTTGAACCATTATGATGTCAAGGTGATTGAGGGACTTAAAAAAGAGATTTATCAAAATGGTTTTTTTGAAATTCAAGTCAAAGACAATGGTATTGGCATCAATGAAAAAGATATTAAGTATATTTTTGATTCTTTTCGACAGGTGGATGGTTCCTATACTCGCAATTATGAAGGAACAGGCCTGGGGTTGGCCCTGACGAAACAATTTATTGAGATGCATCAGGGTCGTATTTGGGTGACCAGCCAACCCCAGAAGGGGTCCAATTTTACCTTTATCCTGCCTCGTGAGTCTGAGGGGGGCAGTTACAGTCAGGGGATGGAAAGCGGTTGAATAACCTTCCCTATATGTTATAATCGAAGACGCTAAATTTATTTCAATTTAGCTGAGTTATGAAGAAATTACCGTGCTCTCTCTTGTCCGAAAGTATTTATGGATAATTCACCTGTTCGCGATAGCGATCTGTACGTATTTTTTTGCCCAGACCGCTTCCAACTACATCTCTACCATTTTCTATGTGGGGTCTGATCCGGAAGTGAAGGAGACCGCGGTAAAGCCGGGGGAGGTGAAGAGACAGGTTTCCAGCTTGGAGTCTTATGTTATTATCGCGGAGAGAGATATTTTTAACTCGGAGGCTATGCTCCCTGGTGCTGAACTAGAGGAGGCTGAGGAGGTTGAGGAAGAACCCACATCGACGACGGCCGTTAAGACCTCTCTCCCCATAAAACTCTTGGGAACATTAGTGGTGGGAGAAGGGAAAGATCGCCGGTCCTCGGCGACTGTTGAAGGGGGTCAGCCCAATAGCAAGGCCACGGTTTATTTTATTGACGGGGACGAGACCTTTGGACCTGGGGTTAAAATTGTGCAGATCATGCCTCGCCGGGTTGAGTTTGTTAATGGAAAGCGTTTTGAGTTTGTTGAAATGGGCGGGATGGAGGGCTTGAGCATCTTTCGCCCTCCCGAGGAAGTCCATCAAGGGGCAGCGGGGAAGTCTTCGGAAGGGTCTCCTCCTTCGAAGGGTGATGAGACTGCAGAAATCGCCCCAGATGCTGAAGGGAAGGTGGCCATTGACCAACGAGAGGTGGATGAGGCCCTGACCAATCTCGACAAACTTTATACGGAGATCAGGATCGTTCCTAATTTCAAAGATGGTAAGGCGGCGGGAATGAAGGTCTTATCGGTGAAACCCGGTAGCATATTCAGCAAGTTGGGACTACGTCGTGGGGATGTGTTAGAACGTATTAATGGATTAGAACTGGACATAAAAAGCGGGATGGAGCTTTTTGCACAGCTGAAAAGTGCCAAGAATCTTACTGTAGATCTTCAGCGCCAAGGACAAAATAAAAGTCTTGAATATGAGATTCGCTAGCCGATATATTTTTCTTTTTCTGGGACTGTCTTTCTTATGGGGCAGTGGGGGATTGACGGCCGCTGAATTGACCCCTTTTAAACCCGTTCCTCCCACGGTGGCGCCGTCAACAGGAGTCCCCTCTCTACCGCAGTTTGGAGAGCCCCCTCTTGTCGCACAGCCTCCCACAGTCACACCGTCGATCCCTCTGCCTGGAGAGGCGCCTCCTCCCGCACAGCCCCCCCAATTGGGGGGGCCCCCCGCCGTCTCCATGCAACCCTTTCCTCAACCCGCAGCCCCAGGGGCCGTAGTCCCTGAACCTGTCCCCACCCCTCAGATGGGTGCGGATCAACCGACACAACCGCTTCAAACCCCCTTGGCGGCGATACCGACGCCTGGAGGTGGAGGCGCGGGACAGCCCTTGGAGACAGGTCCTGAGACGGCCTTGAGGCCCGTGGACAAGGAAGACGTCAAACAGATTGAAGAAAAGGTTGAAGAAGAGGGTGTTTATTTCAACGTGGCGGATGAAGATATCAATGAGGTCATCAAGCAGATTAGCCGGGCGACGGGGAAAAATTTCATCTTGGGGGACAAGATCCATGGCAAGATAACGATTATTTCCGACCGAAAGATGACAAAGGAGGAGATTTGGGAGACCTTTTTGTCCGCCCTTGAGGTGGCTGGATATACGACGGTTCAGGGGCCAGCCGGTCTTATCAAGCTCGTTGCCTTGAGGGACGCCTTAAGTAGTCCCATTCCACTTTACAAGGATCAAACCCCTTTTACCGACCAGTTTATCACACGTCTGGTGACGCTCAAAAATATCAGCGCCATCGATATGTCCACGGCCATCAAGGCCCTGGTTTCCAAAGAGGGAAATCTCTTTGCCTATCCCGCGACCAATACCCTCATTGTGACGGATACCGGTACAAATATTAAGCGCATCATTGAACTGGTGGAGCAGTTGGATACAGAGGGTCCCCAGGAGACCCTTCAGATTATTCATATCAAGTATGCGACGGCCAAGGACATTGCGGACAAGATTACCCAGCTTTTTGAGGTTGAAGGCTCATCGGGTGGCGGCCAAGGTCAGCCGGCAAGGGGACGGGGGGCACAACAGGTGCAGCAGTTGTCCGAGGTGCCCCCCATTTCCAAGGTGATCCCCGATGAAAGGACCAATACGATCATCATTTTGGCCACGAAGGTCACCCTGGCCAAGGTGCGAGAGGTCATTGCCAAACTCGATGTCCTTCCCGAAGGGCTTGAAGAGGGAAGGATCCATGTCCACTATCTCAAGAATGCCAATGCCAAGGAACTGGCCGACACGCTTTCTCAATTGACTCAAGCCGCCCAATCTCGAAGTCAGCAACAGGGAGCAGCAGGAGCCAAGGCGGGGAGGGCTGCGGCAGGACAACAAGGAGCTGATATCTTGGTTGCCGAGTTTGAAGGGGGTATCAAGATAACGGCGGATGAAAACACGAATGCCTTGATCATCACGGCCAGTTCAAAGGATTATCGTACTTTAGTGGATCGTGTGATTGATAAACTGGATATTCCCAGGCGGCAGGTCTATGTGGAGGCCGTCATCATGGAGCTCTCGATGGACTCCAGTCGGACCTTGGGGACGGGGGTTGTGGGCGGGAAGACATTTACGGTGGGGGGGGCGGATATCGCTGGCTTTGGAAATACCTTTGGCTTTCTTGATCCCGCCATTTTGGCCTCGGGTTTTGCCGCCGGGGCTGCCAACACGGGGAATACAGTGGATTTCAATCTCCCCTCTACAGGAGGTACCGCCTCACAGATCAGCGTCCCGGCCTTCTTGGCGGCGATTGTGGCTGTCCAGGGAGACACCGACATCAATATTTTGTCGACGCCCAATTTATTGACGGTGGATAACGAGGAGGCCGAGATTATTGTGGGTCGTGAAGAACCTTTTCCCGTGGGACAGGCCTCCACGACGGGGGGGGTTTTGCAAACCACTTTTGAGAGACAACCCGTGGCCTTGACCCTTAAACTCACACCGCAGATTAATGAAAGTGATAGTGTGCGGCTTCAAGTGGAGCAATCCGTAGAGGACATCTTGCCCTCTACGGCCCAAGGTCCCCTGGCCTCGCTTGCGGGTCCCTCAACGAGTACGCGGTCTATCAAGACAACAGTGATTGCAAAGGATAATCAAACTATTGTTATTGGGGGTTTGATGCAGGATCGCTACACGACCCAGGTCCATAAGGTGCCTTTATTGGGGGATATCCCTATTTTGGGTTATTTATTTAAGTCCAAGACAAAGACAAAGGTGAAGGCCAATTTGATGGTTTTTTTAACCCCCCACGTCATCAGGGAGGCGAATGATTTTCTCACGATTTTAAAAAGAAAGATTGATGAGAGAAACAATTTTCTTGATAAGAATTTTTCGAAAAAAGATCGTAAACAAATGAGAGAGGCGATTCGAAATCACGCCGAACATCTTTTGGAATATCATGATCCCATTCAGGCCCCTTATGATTATTCAGGGCCTCCCACAGGCCAATCCGGTCTTATGGAAATGCAACCTTCTGATGTTGAGGGGACTCCGGGAGCGGCACCTCCCCCTTCTGTGATTGATCTGGAAAAGGAGATAGATGATGATGTGGATCTGTCCCCCGAATCGGAGCCCGGATATTCAAGACAAAAGGCCTCGGATTATCCTGATTGGAGGCAGTATTCTGAAGAACCCAATGCCCAGGACGAAGAGCAGCCAAGGAAAAAGAAATCCTCCCAAAAAAGACCAGGACGGTATCAGGCGCCGCCCCCTCCCGAGAAACCCGCCCTCCCCGAACAGAAGGATTCTGACAAGATCTTGTCGGAAGAAGATATGGATCTCGCCCTCTAAAATATGTTATAATTCACCGTCTGATTATAAGGGGTTATCTTCATGGAAGATCGCAGTCTGGGTGCCATTTTGCTGGAGAATACCAGCCTGACCCAGGAACAACTGGATGCGGGTCTGGCCCTACAGAAGGATAAAGGGATTCGTTTGGGTGAGGCCCTGGTCCAGTTAAAATATCTTCGTATGGAGGATATCCTCAAGGCGATTTCGATCCAGGTGGGGATTCCCTATTTAAATAAGATTGATCCTGACGAAGTCCAGCTTGAGTTGATTGGCAATCTCTCCATCAATTATGCCAAGCGCAATGAAGTGATTCCCTTGAGAAAAGAGGGTGATGTCATTTCGGTTGCCGTGGCCAACCCCTTTGATCACTGTATCTTGGATGATTTGCGCCTTTTTTACGGGACCCGTATTCGACCTCAGATAGCCAGTTCTTATGAAATCATTTCTTCCATCAATATCGCCTACAACAAGGTGTCTGAGGTGGGGCAAGATAAGATGGTGGGGGAATTGGAGACGGAAAATCTTGATTCGATAGGACAAGAATTGGAAGAAGTTCAGGATCTTTTGGAATCAGCCGATGAGGCCCCCATCATTCGTTTGGTCAATTCCTTGTTGTTTCGCGCCGTCAAGCAAAAGGCCTCTGATATTCATATTGAACCTTTTGATAAGGACATGATTGTCCGCTTTCGTATCGACGGGATTCTCTATGATATTATGCATCCTCCCAAGAAGGCCCAGTCCGCAATCACTTCCCGTGTGAAGGTTATGGCGGATCTCAATATTGCCGAAAAGAGACTCCCTCAAGATGGACGCATTCGTATTAAGATTGCGGGGAAGGATATTGATATTCGTGTCTCGACGATTCCCACATCCCATGGTGAGTCGGTGGTGATGCGTCTCTTAGATAAGAGCCAGGTGATCAAAGACATGGCCTCAATAGGTCTGGCCTCGCGTATTGAAGAACAGATGAAGGAATTAATTCACCGATCTCATGGAATCCTCCTGGTAACAGGGCCGACAGGTAGCGGAAAAACAACGACATTGTATACAGCCCTGTCGCAGATCAATTCGGTGGATAGGAAGATCATTACCGTTGAAGATCCTGTTGAGTATCAATTGTCGGGGATCAATCAAATCCCGGTCAATCCCAAGATTGAGTTGTCCTTTGCCACGGGTTTGAGGGCTATTCTCCGTCAGGATCCCGATGTGGTCATGGTGGGGGAGATTCGTGATCATGAGACGGCGGAGATTGCTATTCAGGCGGCCCTGACAGGTCACTTGGTTTTTTCCACTCTGCATACTAATGATGCGGCTTCTTCCATCACGCGTCTCTTGGACATGGGCATCGAGCCTTTTTTGGTTTCCTCGTCAGTGATTGGGATCATGGCTCAACGTCTGGTGAGGACTGTGTGTCGTAATTGTGCCCAGAAATATGTGCCGAGTGAGGCAGAACTCCAACAAATGAAAGTTACGCTGGAGGCCCTGAAGGGGCGCAAAATTTATAAGGCCGTCGGTTGTCAGACATGTGTTCAGACAGGATATGCAGGAAGAACGGGTATTCATGAATTGCTCTTGATGAATGACAATATCCGCGCCTTGATCATGCAGGGGGTGGATGCGAGTACTATTAAGAGACAAGTGACTCAGGGTGGAATGAAGACATTGAGGGAAGATGGTGTCCAGAAGGTCTTGATGGGGATCACGACCTTGGAAGAGATTTTTCGTGTGACCCAGGATGAAGTCGTGACTGAAACAGTAGCCGCATAATAATGAGTTATGGCAGTTCTAGTTTATAAGGGCATTAATAAAGAAGGTAAGAATGTCAGTGGCGTGATTGAGGCCGAGAGTGAAAAGGCCGGTCGGATCAAATTGCGCCAAATGGGCATTTTCCCCACCAGTATCAATTCCGAGGGCAAAGGAGGGGGGGGTGGTTTTAGCCTCAATATGGAGGTTAGTTTTGGGCGGTATTTCCAAAGGGTCAAGGTCAAGGATGTGGCCTTGCTGACCCGGCAGCTCAGCACCTTGATTCAGGCCAATATCCCTCTTGTTGATGCCCTGACGGCCCTGATTGATCAAACCGAAAATCCAAAACTTCGACTGGTCATTTCCGATGTCAAGGAAAAGGTGACCGAAGGTTCTCGCATGGCGGATGCGATGGCCAATCACAAAAAAGTCTTTTCGGAATTGTATGTCAACATGGTGGGGGCGGGTGAGACCTCGGGGGCCCTCGATGTCGTGATGGATAGGCTGGCTTATTTTACCGAAAACCAGGCCCAATTAAGAAGTAAAATCATGGGGGCCTTGATGTATCCCATCATCATGGCCGGTGTCGGTTTTGGCTTGGTTGGTTTCTTGATTGTTTATGTTGTTCCCAAGGTGACGAAGATCTTTGATGATGTTCATGCCACATTGCCCTTGCCCACGCAGATACTGATTGCGATAAGTTCCATTCTGCAAAATTACTGGTATCTCGTCATACTGGGGATCCTATTGGCCGTTTATCTGATCCGGCGCTATTTTAGGACACCCGGCGGGATTGCGTTGTTTGACAAGTGGTCCCTTAAGGCCCCCATTTTCGGGCGCCTCTTTCGTATTGTGGCCATTGCCCGGTTTGCACGGACTTTATCGACCCTCATGAAAAGTGGTGTCCAACTCCTTAATTCCCTCGATATTGTAAAGAATATAGTCCAAAATACATTGCTGACAGCGGCCATAGAAGAAAGTAAGGTGAGGGTGCGAGAAGGAGAGAGCCTCGCAGAACCGCTGAAAAGAAGTGGACATTTTCCACCCATGGTCACACATATGATTTCAATTGGCGAAAAAACGGGGGCCTTGGAGGCCATGTTGGAAAGGATTGCGGATGCCTATGAGATCGAGGTGGATACGACGGTCAGTACTTTGACGACCCTGTTAGAACCTTTGATGATTTTGATGATGGGTGGTATAGTCTCTTTTATCGTTATGTCGATCTTGTTGCCAATTTTACAACTTAATCAGTTGGGAGTTTAACAGGATGTTGATAAAGGTCCGTCTACTTCGTTGGCCGCTTCGGTCGCTCCTCGACGTACTTGCTAGTACGCCTGCGTTGCGCCTTCAGCGGCCTGCCTCGTATCCGGACCTTTCTCAACATCCTGAAAAGTCACTTGGTCAACAGTCTGTTAAAGGAGGAAATATGTGGAGAAAAATTTTGGCCTCGGAAAGAGGTATGACCTTGATTGAAATCATGGTGGTGGTGACCATTTTAGGTCTGATCGCTACCATCGTGACGGTGAACGTCTTGGATCGTTTGGAACAGGCAAAGGCCAGTGCCACACTGACTCAAATCAAAAATCTCGAGACGGCCTTGGATGAGTTTCGCCGTGACAATGGATTTTATCCCGCCACCGAACAGGGTTTGGCAGCCCTTGTTCAAAAGCCGGAGAGCGGGCGTGTCCCTCATCGGTATCCTCGCAATGGCTATCTCAAGGGAGGGGTTGTTCCTCGCGATTCGTTTGATTGTGATTTTGTCTACTACAGCCCTGGGTTGCAGGGAAATCCCTATGAAATCACCTCCTTGGGAGCCGACTGTCAGGAAGGTGGTGAGGATGCGGATGCAGATATCCACAGCTACCAGACCACTCGGGAGGAGTAAGAATTTACGGATTTTGTCTGAAGGGGGGATGACTTTAATCGAGCTGTTGGTGGGGTTGGCTATTGTGGCCCTGATGCTCGGTATTGTGACGACCTCCCTTGATGGACTTTTTGAGACCAATTTCAAGAAAACTACGGCCCGTCTTTCCTCTACTTTAAAATATCTCTACAACAAGGCGGTGACGGAACGCCTCTATTTGAGGGTCGTCTTTGATCTTGATGAACAGAGTTATTGGGTGGAGTCTACGAGTGAGGTTTATGTCATTAATCCAGAGGTGGCTCAAAAAGCGGCCGAGGGTGTCAAGGAAGAGGAGGAGGAGCCAGAGACGCCTCCTGAAGATGCCAATTTTTCCAAGGAAGAATCCTATCTCTTAAAACCGGTGAAACTGCCGGAGGGTATTTTCTTTAAGGATGTTCAAACATCTTATTTGAATCAAAAGGTGGAGTTGGGTCGTGCCTTTCTTTACTTTTTTCCAAATGGATATGCAACCCCTACCATGATTAACTTTCGTGATGAAGAGGATGAAATCAATTATTCGCTGGAGGTGAAGCCTTATTCTGGCCGGGTGGTGATCTTTGATGAGTATGCTGATTTGGAGAAAGAGGCAAAGTAAGAATCAGTGTTTAGAGAGGGCTCAATGGTTTTATTGATGAAGAAAAGCAAAGGTGGTTTTACCCTGATTGAAGTCATGGTGGCCATTGCTATCTTGGCTGTTTCATTGACGGCCCTGTTTAATTTTCAAAGTAATTCGGTGATTGCCTCCGCCCGTGCTGAAAAAATGGGTATTGCGACGCTTCTGGCCCGGGAAAAGATGGCCCTTGCCCTGATTGAGCTGGAGGATGCCATCAAGGCGGGTGAATCTCTGGATGAGAAAAGTGAGGAGGGAACCTTTGATGACGAGGTTTATCCGGGGTATCGATGGGTACTGACTGTCAGAAAGATTGAGATCCCTCCACCTCCCTTGCCGGAGGGGGGAGAGGTGGATGTTGTTCAGTCGGTTCTTCAGATGATTACGGAATCGATTTCGGAGGCCATTCGGGAGGTACGGCTCAAGGTATATTGGCGGGAGTTAGAGGATCAGGAGGAAGAGATGGAAGTGGTGACTCACATGATCCGGAATCGAACGGGGACAGGCAAGCAAACCACTGTGACGTCAGGCAACATTCCAGCTAGCACTCCTCCAGCAAGCACTCCTGAACCCGCCGAAGAAACGTCTCCTAGGGAAGGCGAAGGTAACTGATACTAATGAGAAACAAAGGTGGCTTTACATTGATCGAAGTGATGGTGGCCGTGGTTATATTGGCCATGATCACCCTTTTGATTTGGCAGTCCAGTGCCGTGACGATTGTCACGAAGGATCGTTTTGAAAAAGAAGATGATCTCATGCATGAAATGGCCTTGACGTTGAATCGCATTGCCGACGATCTTTCAATGGCCTTTATATTGGCCCCCACCTCAGAATTTATCGGGAAAAGTCCATCGGGGGAGGTGCTGACCAAAACGGAGTTTGTGGGTCAGGACCAAGGAGATCAGGACAAGCTGACATTTAACACCTTTTCAAATGTTCGTTATATTAAGGATACCAAACAATCGGATCAGTCTGAAATCACCTATTTTGTTGAGCCACAAGAGGACAATCCTGGACTGTTTAATTTATTAAAACGTCAATCCTCCCCGCTGGACAGTCTTCCGGAGGAGGGAGGCAAGACACTGATTATGATGGAGGGAATCAAGTCGTTCAATTTGCGGTATTATAGCGAGGGACTCAATGATTGGATTGCCGAATGGAATTCGACTTCATTGGAAAATCCTCACAAGATGCCCAAGGCGGTGGAGATCGTCATTACGGTTCCCTATCCCTCGGAAGAGTTAGAGGAAGAAGAAATATTAACATTTCGGACCGTGGCCTTTTTGGAGATGGCCCCCGGTCCTCATGGATCGTAATTTTACTAATCAGAAACAAAGTAAGATGACCTCTTTCCATAACAAACCCTTTGTTTCTGATAGTACTAGCCGCCTTTATGTCCAAATACTCATGATCGGCTTAGTAAGATGATGTGGCGAATAATTAAAAGTGAATCTGGTGTGGCCCTGATTATGGTCCTTTCGGCCGTGGTGATCCTCTCCACCATCGTTGTGGAATTTGCCTACAATGCACACATATCCTACACCATGGCCGCCAATGAGAGGGATCGCCTACAATCTTATTACCTGGCCCGGTCGGCATTGAATTTTGCCAAGCTTCAGATTTCACTGGAAAAGGACCTAAGGCAGAGATTCGCCAAGTATTCCAAATACTTACAAGGAGTTGTCTCCTCGGATCCCTTCTGTAAACAACTCCCGTTCTCCACCGGATTATTTAGGGGGGTCATGGGCGGGGAGGGGGAGGAGGGAGGAGAGCCGGCATCAGAATCAGGAGGGGGGCTTTTGGGATTGGGGGTCATGGGATCCATTAATGCAGAGGATTTTTTAAGTTTTGAAGGAGATTTTTCAGTAGAATGTGATGACGAGCAGGGGAAAATCAATTTGAACTATTTTCGCGATGTTGAGGGAGAGATCAATTCTACCACGGGGAGTAACGCTTATGAGGCCCATAAGAAATTGATCCAAAATCTTTTGACTCAGGAGAGTTTTGAAAAGATTTTGGAAAATAAAAAGGATGATATCAAAAAAATAGTCAATAACATCGCTGATTGGGTCGATTCCAATGACCGCATTAATGAGGCGCCGGGGATTGCAGGGGGCTATGAGGATTCGGAATACGACAAATCAGATTACAAGGTGAAAAATGGGAGATTTTTAAGTATAGCCGAATTATTACTTGTCGCAAGAATAGGGGATGATTTGTATAATGCCTTACTGCCGCATGTGACTATTTATGGTGACAATAAATTGAACCCCTGTATTGCCTCTGATGATATGGTTATATCATTTGTCATGCGTTATTCGGAGGAGGAAGAAAATATTCCTGTCCTTAGCTCCGACAAGGATGAAAGGGTTCAAAAGATTTTGGATGGGGTTTCTGAAGCCTGCATGAACCCGAGTCCGCAGACCAATGATATTGCCACGGCTATTGTGGATGCCTTGGATGTGGCGGAGAATGAGGCGGGAAACGCAAAGAGCAATATAGCCACAGAGATGGCAAAGCAGTTGACCACGACCAATCGTTTTTACGGCCTCAACTTGACGGGTTTTGTCGGGGATATTTCCATGAGGATCAAGGCCGTTTTGGATACGGATGGGGCGATGAATAGTTGGAAATTATTGTATTATCGGGTAGAATAGGATGGAGAAAGAAATACATGCCTCAGACGATTTTGGGTATTGATATAGGGTCCTATTCTGTCAAGATTGCGGAGATAGAGAGGACTTTTAAAGGGTTTGAGTTGGTGGGATTTTATGAACATCCCCTGATTCAGGATGAAGCACTGGCCCATGAACAAATAGTGATGCGGACACTTCAGGTTGTTGTTGATGAGTATAGCCTTCGGCCTGACATTGTTTATTCTGCACTGCCCGGTTTTGATACAGCGATCCGAGAAATAGAGCTTCCTTTTACCAATGCCAAAAAGATCGATTCAACCATCGAATTTGAAATAGAAAGCTATGTTCCCTTGTCCCTTGAGGAGATTGCCGTTGATTACCATATTGTTTCATCGACCAAGACACATTCCAGAATTCTCATAGCCTATGCCAAGAAAAGTGCCTTGGTAAAATTCCTCTCGATTTTTACGGATTCTACTATTGAGCCCCGTTTTGTCGGATGCGAGCCTATTGAGATTGGTAATTTGATTCAATTGGGCTTGCCCACCCCGGAAGAGGCTTATGCCATTGTTGATATTGGCCACCAAAAAACAAATGTGTCCATTTTTGTTGGAAAAAATTTGCAATATGCTCGAACGATTCCCATTGGGGGGGCACATTTGACGGAGGCGATTGAAGACGTCTTAAAGGTTCCAAGGAGTGAAGCGGAAAAATTAAAAATAGAAATAGGTCAAGTGGGCGGTCAGGTGGATTCCATGGATGACATGACGCGTTCCATCGCGACAGCCCTTCAAAAGGTTCTTGATGATCTTTGTATCGAGATCAAACAGACGATGCTTTCATTTCAGGAGAAAAACTCCGAAGTGCCGCAGGCCCTGTTTTTGTGCGGGGGCACGTCACGTTTAAATGGCATTGATGTCTATTTGTCAGCGCAGTTGAGGAAAAATATCAGCTATTTGGATGCTCTGGATTTTGCATTCAATCGTTTGGCAGAGTCAGATTGGTGCCGGCCCATTATTCCAAACGCATTGGCATTGGCCTATCGCGGTGTTTCCTCCAAATATCTTCCCGATATTCAGTTTCGGCGTGGTGATTTTGCTTATCAAGGAGATGTTGATGAATTGACACAAATTGGCAAAGAGGTGGGTATTGTGGGCGTTGTGACTATTGGAGTGGTGATTGCCACTTTAGGTCTCAATTATTTTATGTTGAGTGGAAAAGTCGATAAAATAGGCAAGCGTGTGGCCAGTGTGGCGAGTGAGGTCTTGCCCGGTACCTCTAAAAACACGCTGAGCAGTCCTTCATCCGTCATTTCTATGTTGAGCGGACGCATACTGACCTTGAAAGAAAAAAAAGGGCAAATCGAGGAACAAACCAATATATTGGTTTTAGATGTTATCAAGACTATCTCCGAGATAGTTCCTCCAAAAGATCAAATCAGCATGGATGTAGAAGAAGTCAACATTGCGGGGACGCGACTGAATGTCAAGGGAAGAACAAAATCGTTTGAAGAGGTCGATCGTATTAAGACGGCTATGATGAATTCAAAATTATTTAAGGATGTGAGTTCTGGAAATATAAGAAAAGGCGTTCAGGATGAGGTCAAGTTTGATTTGAGTATGGAAATCCAAGTTTCCGGAAGTGAAGGGGCTGATGGCACTTAAATCCCGATCCTCCATCAAGAGCTTTAATTTAAACAATCTGGCCAATGCCTTTATCGGTTTGTCGCCCCGGGATCGCATTTTTGCATTGGGGTTTGTGGCTTTAGGTATTGTTCTGATCCTATTTTTGCCCCTCTCTATTGCAACGGGTAAGATTCGATCTTTAGAAAAGGAAATAGAGGGTTCACAGGGAAAATTTCGAGACGTTTTGGTCAAGGTGAAGGAATACAATCAGATTCAAACCAGTCTGAGTCAGCTTGAAGCGCAGTTTGGCTCTGATTTTGTCTCTTTGACAACGCAAATTGAAAATATAGCCAATGAGGCCGGTATTAAGGAGAGCATTAAATCACTCAAAGAATCTCCCACGCGAGAGGGTGATTTGTTTGAAACCCGAAGTGCCAATCTGGATTTGAAAGGGATTGATATCAACAAGCTTGTCGATTTCATCTATAAGGTTGAAAATAATTCAAAGACCCTGATGAGATTTCATAAATTTATTGTCAAAACCAAATATAGCAATAGGACCTTGTTGGATGTTCAATGTGAAATTGCTACCTACCGTTTGATTGAGTAGCAATTTGAAAAGTAGGTGATATGGGGACGGTTGCGAAGATCATATTGTATCCTGTTTTTGCCTTGCTTACTTTTATGGTATTTCTTGTCTTCCTTTTTCCTTATGGAAGTTTGAAGGACAAGATTATTAATGAGATCAATAATAATTTGGGTGGTCAATACGAGGTTTCTATTGGGGATTTTAGTCCCGGCATATTTTCAAAAACCCGCCTAAAGAATATCTCATTGTCATCCAAGGGATCTGCAGGTGAGGTCAATCTTCTTTCCTTTGAGAAATTTGATATTGATGTCGGACTGCTTTCCTTGATGATGGGAAGGCTTCAAATGAGTTTTGAAGCGGCTCATGGAAAAAGCAGCTTGTCGGGGACAACGCATATTCAAAAATCCTATTATTCCATTCAAATGAGCCTGAAAAATTTTGACATGGATGCCCTGCGAGTCCTAAAGGATCTCTACAATCTTGATTTGTCGGGACAGTTGAGCGGAAAAATAAATCTTGAAATTTTTCCCTTGGAACCTTTAAGAAATAAAGGAATGGTGGATATTCATATTGGCAGTCTGAAGTTGGAGAAATCAAATATTATGAACCTTCTCGAATTTCCGGCCATGGAATTGGCGGCCTCTCAAGATTCTGGAATACGTCTGGATATCAGAAATGGAAATATACAAGTCCAAAAGGTGAGTCTTACGGGATCCGATCTTGATTTTAAGATGAAGGGCAAGATCTATTTTTCAAGACAGGTCTCCAACTATCGGCTTAATTTGCGGGGCAAATTTCAATTTCCAGCCACCATCACTCCCAAACTCCCCTTCTTGATGCTGATCGACCAGCAAAAAGGGCCGGATGGGAGTTATCCTTTAACGATTACAGGGCGGATGGCCCAACCCAACATTCAAATCGGCGAATTTAAGCTTCCCATATAACTAACCGTAATTGTTGAAGAAACCGATCATTGACAGGGATTAAGGCAGCGATTAAATGTCTTTTGATGGATTGTCTGGTGTTTAAAAAGGGGAATTCGGAGATCTTCCGTTACCCCATTTCCAATCAAACGATTGGAATTGGTCGCGGCACTCATAATCATGTCATCCTCAGTGATGATGAAATATCTCGATCGCACTTAACACTGAGCTATCAGGATGAGGCGATCCTTGTCAGCAATCATTCCTCTAAAGGTTCTCAAAAAAATTCTGTAATTTTCGACAAGACCTCTTTTCAAAAAGGAGATGTCCTCCAGGTAGGATCCTGGTTGATTTTATTGGATGATGTTAAAAGTAATCAGGAAGTGACTCGTGGGGCTTCCGAGGAAAAAACACAGATCATCAACTACGAGCCAAGTAAAGGGACGCTCAATGTTACTACATTGGATGTGACAGTTTGCACTGCAGAAGGAAAGCCCAAGAATTTTAGTTTTAGGCATTTTCCGATAAAAATTGGGACCGGTCCCCACAATTCGTTGATATTAAATGATCCTTATATTTCTCAAAATCATTGTGTCATCGATTCTCGTTCAGGACAATTTTGGATTGTGGATGCTGGCAGTAAAAATGGGACATGGGTTCATGGTAAAAATATCAAAGAAGGGTTACTGTGTTCATCGGACGAGATAGTCTTGGGAAGAACCAATATTCAGATTCGCTGGGCCCAGGCGGCCGAAAAAATCAAACCTCACAAGGATCTTATTTTCGAGGGGATGATAGGATCGTCAAAGGTGATGAGGGAGATATTTTCCTTGATTGAACAGGTAGCACCTAGCGATGTTCCGATTTTTATCTCGGGAGAGACAGGAACTGGCAAGGAGCTCACGGCTCGGGCGATTTATCAGAGAAGCCACAGGGTCGGCAAGCCGTTTATGAGCATTAATTGCGGGGCTATTTCACCCAATCTTATTGAAAGCGAGCTCTTTGGTCATGAAAAAGGGGCCTTTACCGGAGCCGTGAATAGTCGTCGGGGTGTTTTTGAGGCCGCCCATGAGGGGACCCTTTTTCTGGATGAAATAGGGGAACTCCCCTTGGAGCTCCAACCCAAGCTTTTGAGGGTTTTGGAGGACGGAAAGATCAGGCGTGTCGGGGCCAATCATGAAACAGCCGTGGATGTGCGTATTATCACTGCCACGCATCGGAATCTTTTTCATGAGGTTAAAAAGGAACGATTTCGGGAAGATCTCTTTTATCGTCTCTATGTGATCCCCATTATTCTTCCATCGCTCAAGGATCGGCAGGAAGATCTGCCTTATCTTGTTGAAGCCATTCTTGCAACGCATGCCCCTTCGGGCCGGAAGATCTCTTTAACGGCGGAGGCCCTGGAAAAATTAAAAAACCATCAATGGCCCGGAAATATCAGGGAGCTCAAAAATGTGCTCTTGAGATCCATCTATACATCTCAGGATGCCGAAATCACCCCTCGGAGGCTCTGTTTTTTCCCCACACTGGACTCCTTTGTGGAAGAAGCAAAAGAGGATGAAACAAGGCCTCATACCCTGGAGGCAGGGGAGCGTCACATCATCTTGTCGACTCTGAATCAGTGCGGCGGTAACAAGAAAAAAACGGCAGATACCTTGGGGATTGCCAAATCAACATTGTTTAAGAAACTAAAAGAATACGATATTTTGTAGGTTACCGATCCAAGGGTTCTTCACCCACATAATAGAGGATCTCATTGGATTTTAGAACACCCAATTCTTGACGAGCCACCCTTTCAAGATAAGACAATTTGTGAAGATTGTTGATTTCTAATTTTAGTAATTGGATTTCATTTCTGAGTTCGTTATTTTTTTGAATAATCATGTCTTCGGTTTGATTGAGATGATAAAGACGGGCTAAACCCTGATCGCTGAAGGTGAGATAGGCGAAAAATACGGCAATAATGATGAGACTTCCTGTAAGAGAGGGGACGTGAAAGGGGCTTCTCATGATATTTTCATATCACAGAATCTTGGAAAAAGCACTTCCCTTTTCACGGGCCTTGCTGAGGTCGGAAGTTTCTTGAGAGGTTTCTTGGGTCTCTTGGCGGATTTTTTGAGAGATCTCCATGGAACAAAATTTTGGGCCGCACATGGAACAGAAATGAGCCCTTTTGGCCTGTTCGGAAGGAAGGGTCTGATCATGAAAATCCTTTGCCGTATCGGGATCCAAAGACAAATTAAACTGATCCTCCCACTGAAAATTAAATCGGGCCTGACTTAAAAAATTGTCGCGTACCTGGGCCCCTGGATGTCCCTTGGCCAAATCAGCGGCATGGGCGGCAATTTTATAAGCCATGACGCCTTTTTTGACGTCTTCTTTATTGGGCAAACCCAGATGTTCTTTGGGTGTCACGTAGCACAGCAGTGCCGTTCCAAACCATCCGATCAGGGCAGCGCCGATTGCTGAGGTAATATGATCATACCCAGGGGCGATATCGGTAATGAGGGGGCCCAGTGTATAGAAGGGGGCCTCATGGCACCACTCCAGCTGTTTTTCCATATTTTCCTTGATCCTGTGGAGGGGGACGTGTCCGGGGCCTTCATTCATGACCTGCACCTCCTGACTCCAGGCCCTTTGTGTGAGTTCTCCCTGGACCTTGAGTTCACCCATCTGGGCCTCATCATTAGCATCGGCAATGGATCCTGCTCGAAGACCATCCCCAATCGAAAAGGCGATGTCATAGGTGGCCATGATTTCACAAATTTCATCCCAATGGGTGTAGAGAAAATTTTCTTTGTGATGGGCGAGACACCATTTGGCCAAGATGGAGCCGCCGCGACTGACAATACCCGTCATTCGCTTGGCGGTGAGTGGGATAAAACGCAGGAGGACGCCCGCATGAATGGTAAAATAATCGACACCTTGCAAGGCTTGCTCGATCAGTGTTTCACGGAAGATTTCCCAGGTCAGTTCTTCAGGATGGCCTTCCACCTTTTCGAGGGCCTGATAGATAGGAACAGTGCCAATGGGGACGGGGGAATTGCGCAGGATCCATTCCCTTGTTTCTTGAATAGAGGGACCCGTGGATAAATCCATGACGGTATCTGAACCCCAGCGAATCGCCCAGACCATTTTTTCTACCTCTTCTTCAACAGAGCTGGAAAGGGCCGAGTTACCGATGTTGGCATTGATCTTTACAAGAAAGTTGCGGCCAATGATCATCGGTTCGACTTCAGGATGATTGATATTGGCCGGAATAATGGCCCGGCCCCTGGCGACTTCATCACGGACAAATTCGGGTGTCATTTCTTGAGGGAGGGAGGCCCCAAAATTGTGACCCGGATGCTGCTGGGTCAGGGCCTTGCGATGATGTTCAAGCCGCATGTTTTCACGAATGGCGACAAATTCCATTTCTTCTGTAATGATGCCGCGCTTGGCATAATGCATTTGCGTGACACGTCGCCCCGGTTTGGCCTGAAGGGGTTTGCCTTCACAATCCCCTCGATTTTTGATCCAGGATTCACGCAGAGGGGAAAGTCCGTGACGGATGTCAATGGAGATACGAGGGTCCGTATAGGGTCCTGAGGTGTCATACACTATCAATGAAGAGTCTCTTTCTCCTTTTTTGTGAGGAGTGAGGGAAATTTCTCGCATCGGAACCTGAATGGAGGATGTGGACCCCTGGACGTAGATTTTATGAGAATTGGGAAAGGGAGTGGTCGACATAACACCTCTTTTATCATTAATGCAGATTTGAATCCCAGTCCTTCCAAACAGGTTCCAAACCTTGTTGTGCAATATAGGCGGCTACTTCTGGGGCCTTTCGATGATCTTCGATGGCAAATTGTTCTTCGGCGCTAGTCTGCAATTGATAGCCCCCGGGTTCTGTAGAGGATCCAGCGCTCAGATGGGTGACCCCCAGTTGCATCAGGCCATTTCTCAAAGAAGGGGGTTCGCGGGTTGAAAGGACAAGTCCTAAATCGGGAAAGGCGATACGGAAGGCACAGATCAATTGAGTCATGTCTCTATCGCTGACGGGATAGGGAATTTCGAAATGAGAGGCGCATTTTCGCAATCGGGGAAAACTGGCAGTGAAATTGAGCTGCCAGTATTTTTTTCTCATGTAAATGATGTGTTCATAGAGGGCCATGGCGTCTTGTCGCCAGTCAGAGAGGCCCAATAATATGCCCATTCCCAATCGACGGACATGACCTCGGGCGGCGTTTTCAGGAAACTCCAATCTCTTGAGATAATTTTTTTTGGGCCCTCCCAAGTGAACTTCTTCATAACGCTTTGGATCGTAAGTCTCTTGATAGAGGACAACACCATCGACGCCAGCGTCGGCAAGTTCTTGGTATTCGAGGGTTTGGTAGGGTGTTGTCTCTATGGACAATGAAGCGAGATGGGGGCGAAGGGCCCCCACGATTTTTTTGAGAAAGGGGAGAGGAAGGGCGTGACGATGCTCGCCGGCCACCAAGAGGATGTGGCGAAATCCCTGGCCCAGGAGATATTGGGCCTCACTCATCACTTCATCATAGGTGAGTGTCTTGCGGGGGACTTGATTGAGAAAACTAAAACCGCAATAGGTGCAGGAACAAATACATTCATTTGAAAGATAGAGAGGGACAAAGAGATGGATAGTCTTCCCGAAATGTTGCCGTGTGAGCGTATGGGATCTCTTGGCAAGTTCTTCCAATTGAAGTCCGGCGACAGGAGAGAGGAGCGTGGCAAAATCTCTTACAGAGTTGCAACCCGACAAGAGAATATGATGGATGTCTGAATGTTGGATTTTTTCCCAATGGACGGACCATGAAACGTGACTGGGGTAGAAGGGTTTTGGATTCATTTATATCGCCTCTAGAAATCCGGTCAAGGGACTGGAGGCTTCCGCCTCATGATGTTCCGGGGCCCGTCCTGATTCGTAAGCGAGGCGGCCGGCAATGACTCCCTGACGAAAGGCCTCGGCCATTTTAACGGGGTCATGGGCTGTGGCGATGGCTGTATTAATCAAGACGGCATCCGCCCCCATTTCCATGGCCTCGGTGGCATGAGAGGGGGCTCCCAGGCCTGCATCAACGATGACGGGGAGGGTCGCTTGCTCAATAATGATACGAAGGGCCTCCTTCATCTTTAATCCCCGATTGGAACCGATGGGTGACCCCAGGGGCATCACAGTGGCTGTCCCTATATCGGCTAGACGTTTGGCCAAAATGGGGTCGGCCTGGATGTAGGGGAGGACGATAAAACCCTCTTTGACAAGTTCTTCGCAGGCCTTGAGGGTTTCTACAGGGTCGGGCATGAGATATTGAGGGTCGGGGATGACCTCGATCTTGACCCAGTGAGAAAGACCGGCCTCCCGGGCCAAATGGGCCAATGTAATGGCCTCTTTGGCGGTACGGGCCCCGGAGGTATTGGGCAAAAGTTGATAACGCCGACGATCAATGTAATTTAAGATGTCAGTATTGGGGTCGTGGGGCTTATTCAGGTCAATGCGCCGAAGGGCCACCGTGACGATTTCGGTTCCGGAGGATTCCAAGGCCTGTCCCATGAGGGTCGGGGAGGAAAACTTTCCCGTCCCCACCAAGAGACGGGATTGAAAGGTCTTTTGAGCGATGACAAGGGCCATTATCCCCCCCCTACGGCTTGAAGGATTTCGATGTGATCCCCTTCTTTGAGGGGGGTTTTTGACCATTGGGACCGTGGAACGACCTCCCCATTGAGGGCGAGGGCGACGGAGGCATGAGGGAGGGGAAGAGAGGTCATAAAACTTTTTAAATCTATTTGTTTTTCAACACTTTTCAGTTCATTATTGATGAAAATATTTAAAGATTTTACTGGCATTGAATTATGGGACTCCTTGGGTGGGTCATTCATATCAAACGAAAAGAATCGATGTCAAATGTAGAAGTGGGGGCCTAACTTGCCGGATGGGCCAAGTGTAATTTAGGCGCAGACGCTATATCTTTGGCAGGGATAAAGAAAGGGTTTTCTAGGGTTATTTTGGCCCCGTGAGAGAGTATTTTGACTTGGGTTGTTATGGGTTGTTCTTGAAGCAGTGATTGAAGCATGTGGATGGGTTCCTCAAGGGGTTCGGTAGAAAAACGGAAGGTGCCCCAGTGGATGGGGATCATGTATTGGGCCTGAAGATCTTGGCAGGCCTTGAGGGCCTCTTGAGGGTCCATATGACGGTATTTCATAATCCAGCGGGGACGATAGGAACCTATGGGGAGCAGCGCGGCGCTGATGGTCTTTTCTTGTCCCAGTTTTTTGAAATGGGAATGATAGGCAGTGTCTCCACTAAAAAAGATGGCCTGCTCCTCTTTTTCAATGAGATAACTGTTGCAGCCGGTATAGCGGATGCCGCTATATCGGCCCCCTAAGTGACGCGCATAGAGTGCCGTGATCTTGAGTCCCCGGGGACTGGTCCAGGTGGAATGATGGGGAAGTTCGATGACGGGATGGGGGAGTATTCGGTGTATCAGGGGGGCGACGCCTTTGGGGACAATAATAGGGATTTGACAGGAGAGATATTTATAGCTGGGAATATCCAGGTGATCAAAATGGGTATGGGATAACAGGACACACTCGGGCGGGGAAAGACGCGTCAGGTCATCATGACAGGGGACATGGCGTTTGAAGAAAAAGATGTGCGAGCTAAAATTTGGATCTGTCAGGAGGGTCGAACCATCCCATTCGATCAAAGTCGTGGCATGTCCAATGTAAGTAATCGCAATCATTGACAACATTGGTATCAATAGACTAGTTTCATCCTTCCGTCAAATACTAAGGAGTCCAAACTATCAAGAAACAGGTTCATCATGTCATCGTGGACACGCAGTACGACCGTCACTATTGATTGCAAGGCCTTGAGGCATAATTTTCGTCAGATAGTTGCGCGCCTGCATCCGGATCAAAACATCCTTTCTGTGGTGAAATCAAATGCCTATGGCCATGGAGGACCTCAAGTGGCGCGGATTTTGGTGGAGGAAGGGTGTTCCTTTCTGGGGGTAGGGACTATTGATGAAGGGCGGGCCTTGAGAGAGGCCGGCGTCCGTGTCCCTATTTTGGTTCTCCTGGGGGATATTGGCGGGGGCTATCAAGAGTTGCTCCATCATCAGCTGATCCCCGTGATTCAGGATTTTGACACTTTTTGTAAATTTGAAAACTGGCTCAACCAAAACAACAAGAAATCGAGTTTTCATCTCAAGGTGGATACAGGAATGACACGATTGGGATTTTTGCCCGACGAGCTCTTATCAAAGGCCTCTGTGCTGAGTCGGTCATCGGTCTTGAAGATTCAGGGGGTCATGTCCCATCTTATCGATGCCACGGATGTTGAAAGGACGGGGAGTCAACAGGAGGCCTTCGATCATTGTCTTCAAATTTTGAGGAAGAATGGAGTACAGCCGCAGTTCATTCATCTGGCGAACAGTGTGGCAACCATTGAAGATCGGTTTTCTCAGTACAATATGGTGCGACCGGGCATTGTCCTCTATGGGGTCCTTCCCCACCCTCGGTTACAAGAATTTGTTTCGTTGAAACCCATCATGACTTGGAAGACCAAGGTCATTAATGTCAAAGAAGTTCCGGCAGGGACCGTTGTCAGCTATAATGCGACCTTCAAAACGAGACGGCCCTCACGCATTGCGGTCTTGCCGGTGGGTTATGCCGATGGATATCCCCGTCGGCTCTCCAATCGGGCCCATGTCCTCATTCGTGGTCGCAAGGCCCCTGTGGTGGGGATCGTTTGTATGGACCTGACGATGGTGGATGTGACGGAGATTGGATCTGTTTCTATTGGGGATGAGGTGGTCTTGTTGGGAGGTCAGGGTTCCGAGACTCTATTGGCCGAAGAAATGGCCCAATGGGCCGATACAATTCCCTATGAGATATTAACAGGGGTGGCCCTGCGTGTGCCCCGAATCTATCAGGATGAAGTCCATTGAAAAGAGTGAACACTTTAATAAAAAGGATGACTCAACTCAATTTTCAAGGTCCCTTTGAAGTCGCGGGATCTGGTTTGATGACGTTTATTCGATATCTGGGAGACTTCTTTCTTTTTGTCCGCTCTTATTTTTTATGGAATTTTCGCCCCCCTTGGCGATGGGCCCTGACCTTTAAGCAGATGGAGTTTATTGGGATCTATTCGCTTCCGATTATTGTCTTGACGGCGACTTTTAGTGGGATGGTTTTTGGTCTTCAGATCGGCTATGCCTTCCGGGCCTTTAATGCAGAGTCCATGGTCGGTTCTACAGTGGGATTGGCCCTGACCCGAGAGATAGGACCTGTTTTTGCGTCCCTGATGGTGGCTGCAAGGGCCGGATCGGCGATGGCCGCCGAGATTGGATCCATGAAGGTGACGGAGCAGCTCGATGCCATGAGTACAATGGCAGTCAATCCGATCCAGTATTTGGTTGTGCCCCGGGTCACAGCCGGCGTGTTGGTCGTTCCCTTGTTGTCGATTGTCTATATTGCTGTGGGCATCTTGGGGGCCTATGTTGTGTCGATCTATATGCTCCATATCCCCGATGTCTATTTCATTCAGAAATTGGAATATTATGTGGACCCTTCCGACGTGATGGGAGGCGTTGTGAAGGCAGCCGTCTTTGGTTTTTTGTTGGCCCTTATTAGTTGCTACTGTGGCTATCGTACCGAGGGAGGGGCCGAAGGGGTGGGGCGATCGACGACCAAGGCCGTTGTTGTGTCGTCGGTCACCATCCTGGTGACCGATTACTTTTTGACATCTTGGATCTTGGAGTTTTTTTAAAAGAACATGATTCAATTGATTAACATTCGTAAGTCATTTAACGGGAATCAGGTTCTCAAAGGGGTCAATCTCCACATTCCGAAAGGGAAGGTGACGGTGATTTTGGGTCCCAGTGGTTGTGGAAAAAGCGTCCTGATGAAGCATATGATTGGATTGTTGGTCCCTGATGAGGGTCGTGTTCAAGTGGATGGTGTGGATATCCATCGCTTGGATGATGCTCGACTGAACAAGTTTCGCAAAAAGTTTGGCATGCTTTTTCAAAGTGCGGCCCTTTTTGATTCGCTGACGGTTGGTGAAAATGTGGCTTTTCCCTTGGTCGAACACGCCTCCTTTTCAAAAAGGGCAATTGATGATCGAGTGCAAGAGTGTTTGGCCCTTGTGGGCCTTCAAAATATTGTCCACAAAATGCCTTCGGAGCTTTCAGGTGGCATGCGAAAAAGGGTTGGACTTGCCCGGGCAATTGCGTTACAACCCGAGATCATTTTGTATGATGAACCAACGACGGGTCTCGATCCTTTAATGACGGATGCCATCAACCATCTCATTATTGACACTCAAAAAAAATTGTCGGTGACCTCAGTTGTCATCAGTCATGATATCGAGGGCACTTTTGAGGTGGCTCACAAGGTGGCTGTGCTCCATGAAGGGGTCATTGTTGCTGAGGGGAGTTCTCGTGATATCACAGGTTCTTCTCATCCCTTTGTCCAGAAATTTTTGTCAAAACGTTCTTAGGGGGGGGCTTGAAAAAGATTAATATCGAAACAAAAGTAGGACTCTTCGTTTTTCTGGCCATCGCGATTTTGGCCTATATGACTGTGCGTGTGAGCGATCGAGGGGGTTTTGGGAAGAGTACATATCCTGTTTATGTCCATCTCACCTCAGCCGAAGGATTGACCTACAGGACCCCTGTTGAGATTGCAGGGATCCAGGTGGGCTTTGTGGATGATTTTGAGTTGGTGGAGGGTCGTACGGCTCGGTTGAGATTGCAGATCAGGGAGGATGTTCAGCTTCCTGTGGATGTTCAGGCACAGGTCAGGACAAAGGGTTTTTTGGGAGAAACATATATTGATATTGTTCCCGGCCAATCTTCCGAAAAGATCGTGCCGGGAGGTGATATCGTGGCTGTGAATCCCTATATTGATTTTTCCCAGCTCACGGCGGATATTCATGACATTCTCTCTGGTGATGATGAGGCGTCTTTAAAAAAGATTTTAAAAAATTTGGCGGTTTTTTCTGAAAATCTCAGCAGTTTTAGCGAAAAAAACAATCAGAACTGGGACAGTATAGTGGAAAACATGGCTCACCTCTCCCAGGATCTGCGTGAGATCGTCCAGCAAAACAGGGAGATCATGAATGAGACCATGGAAAGATTGGCGAGTGTTGTTCGTAAAATTGATGAGGGACGGGGGAGCTTGGGCCAGCTCATCAACGATGATCGTACGGTTGAAAACCTGAATAATACCTTACAGGGCCTCAATGAAACAATCGGAGGCGTGAGCCGTTTTCAGACAGAGATTGGCTATCATTTGGAATTTCTCGGTCAAACAGAGGCTTTTAAAAACTATGTTTCCTTGGCCCTCAAACCGAGGCCGGATAAATATTTTCTCTTGGAATTTGTTGTGGATCCCAATCCCTCGCCGGTCGAGACTATTACGACGACCAATGTGACAACAGGGGGGGCGACCACTGCAGTGACGACGCAGACCAGTCGTATCGATAAGAATAAATTTCTTATTTCCGCCCAGCTGGCAAAGCAGTTTCATGACTTTACAGTTCGTGGGGGCATCATCGAGTCTCGCGGGGGAGGGGGGCTTGATTACAGCCGGGGGCCCTTTGGACTGGAGTTTTCGGCCTATGATTTTCGCACGGATAATAATCAAAGACCTCACTTAAAAGTGATGGGGACAGTGAATCTGACCGACAACATTTTCCTGCTCTCCGGGGTGGATGATATGATCAATCCCCAGCAGGATCCTGATTGGTTTGTCGGGGCGGGTCTCCAATTTGTTGATGAAGATATTCGTTCGCTTTTTGGAGCCGTCAAATTGAGTCCCTAACAAAGGAGGGATGACTCATGCCGAAGATCAAGCGAGCCATCATCAGTCTCTCGGACAAGAATGGAATTATTCCTTTTGCGCGATTTCTTCACGAAAACAAAGTCGAAATCTTGTCGACAGGCGGAACGGCCAGCCTGCTCAAAAAAGCAGGGATTCCCGTTACCGAGGTCTCTGATTATACGGGTTCTCCGGAGATTATGGACGGGCGTTTAAAAACCCTTCATCCGAAAATTCACGGTGGTTTGTTGGCTGTGCGTCATAATGCCAAACATATGGAGCAGATCAGCAAGAATAATATCAAACCTATTGATATGGTTGTTGTCAATCTTTATCCCTTTGAGCAGACCATTCAAAAGGAGGATTGTTCTCTGGAAGAGGCTATCGAGAATATTGATATCGGGGGACCGACAATGCTGCGTGCAGCGGCCAAAAATCATCAGGATGTGGCGGTCGTCGTGGATCCGGATGATTATTTGCTTGTGATGGATGAGATGAAAAAAAATCACGGTGACATCAGTCCTCAAACAACCTTTCGTTTGGCCCAAAAGGTCTTTGCCCTGACCTCCCGATATGATGGGGTCATCTGCAATTATCTTTTAAAGGGAGACAAGAATTTTGCCGATGTTGTCAATCTTCAGGGTCGAAAAAAACAGGAGCTTCGTTATGGGGAGAATCCCCATCAAAAAGCGGCATTTTACCAGGAGGTGGGGGCGGGGGAGGAAGGGATCAGTGGTGCCGTGCAACTGCATGGGAAGGAGTTGTCGTTTAACAATATTATCGATTTTGATGCCGCCTATGAGGCGGTTCGCAGTTTTCAAGAGACGGCGGCTGTTGTCATCAAACACACCAATCCGGCGGGTTTGGCCCTTTCAGACGAATCCCTTGTGGAGGCCTTTATTCGGGCCCGGGATTGTGATCCTCTCTCGGCCTTTGGAGGGGTGATCGGGCTCAATCGTCTCGTGGATGCGTCGACGGCCGAGGCGATCGCCAAGGATTTTTATGAGGGTGTGGTGGCTCCAGAATTTTCCAAGGAGTCCTTGGAGATATTGAGGCAGAAGAAAAATATCCGTTTGCTCAAGGCCTCTTTTAGGTGGGATCCTCGTGCCTCGGGATGGGATATCAAGAAGGTGAGCGGGGGTTTTTTAGTGCAAAATAGGGATGTGGCAGCGCTTTCCATCCGTGATTGTCAAGTGGCGACGGAGCGAACCCCTACAGAAGAGGAGTGGAAGGCCCTGGATTTTGCCTGGCGCGTCGTGAGATATGTCAAATCGAATGCCATTGTCTTTGTGAAGGGCACGCAGACTATTGGAATCGGAGCGGGTCAAATGAGCCGCATTGATTCCACAAAGATAGCGATATCAAAATCTCGATCTGACATGAAAGGTTCTGTGATGGCTTCAGATGCCTTTTTCCCCTTTTCTGACAATGTTGAAACGGCCTTTCAGGCGGGATGTACGGCCATTATTCAACCCGGAGGTTCCATCCGAGATCAAGAGTCTATTGATGCGGCCAATCAATCAAAAATGGCGATGGTGTTTACGGGAATGAGGCATTTCAGGCATTAGCCCCTCTCTTTATTATATTTATGAAGGTAAGGGGCCATCCCTACCTTAATAAACTATAATAGGGAAAGGGATAGCGGGAGTTTCTCATGAAGGTTTTACTCGTCGGTGGTGGCGGTCGAGAACATGCCTTGGCCTGGAAGATAGCCCAGAGTCCAAAAGTCACAAAGCTTTTTTGTGCCCCAGGCAATGCGGGGATTTCACAGGTTGCCGAATGTGTTCCTATTGCCGCTGAGGCCGTTCATGAGCTTCTTCAATTTGCCAAAGATCAAAAGATAGATCTCACGGTGGTGGGTCCGGAACAACCGCTTGTGATCGGGATCGTGGACACCTTTCGTCAACAGGGGCTTAGAATCTTTGGACCCACACAAGGGGCCGCTCGACTCGAAGGCTCTAAGGTTTTTACCAAGAGATTTTTGGAAAAATATCGTATTCCAACGGCGTCCTATGGTATTTTTGACACCTATGAGGCGGCCCTGTCTTCTATCCAAAAGGATAATTTTCCCCTGGTGATGAAGGCGGATGGACTTGCGGCCGGAAAGGGTGTCCTTATTTGTCAGGATTTTGGTGAGGGCAAAGAGGCCCTGGAGGTTTTTTTTCGTAAACGGGCCTTTGGAGCAGCGGGAAAACGTATTGTCATCGAGGAATTTTTAAAAGGGGAGGAGGTCTCTTATATTGCCTTTTCGGATGGAGAACATTTCCTTCCGCTGGCCTCTTCGAAAGATCACAAAAGGATTTTTGACAATGATCAGGGTTTAAATACGGGGGGTATGGGGGCTTTTTCCCCGACTCCCGCCTTCACGCCTGATTTGGAAAAAAGAGTCATTGAGACCGTCATTCGACCCACCATTCAGGGGATGAAGGATGAAGGGACTCCTTTTGAGGGCATTCTCTATGTGGGATTGATGCTGACGAAGGAAGGTCCGAAGGTTTTGGAGTTTAATGTCCGCATGGGTGATCCTGAGACCCAGCCTCTATTGGTTCGGATGAAGACGGATATTATCGAGATTATTGAAAAGGTTTTTACCCGGCGTCTCCATGAACAGGTTGTTGAATGGGAGGCTAAGACTTCTCTTTGTATTGTCATGGCCTCAGGGGGTTATCCGGGGAAATATGAGAAAGGACATGTCATCGAAGGGCTTGATGGCATTCAACAGGATGTTTTTGTGTTTCACGCAGGGACTGAGTGGGGAATCGGGGACAAAAAAGGCAAGATTGTGACGAATGGAGGGAGGGTTTTGGGAGTGACAGCCTTAGGGGATGATCTTGAAGAGGCGAGAAAGAAAGGATATAAGGCTGTATCACAGATTCATTGGCCCCATGTCCATTATCGCCGTGATATTGGTCGTAGCCAGTCAAACGAGAAAGGATGAGCATGAAGAAAAAACAGCCATTGGTGGGTATTTTGATGGGAAGTGATAGTGATGTCTTGGTCATGGGTGAAGCGGCAAAAATTTTGGATGATTTCAATGTTCCCCATGAGCAAGTGATTACGTCGGCCCACCGCTCCCCTAAGAGGACAATGCTTTATGCCGAATCAGCGTCCAAGCGGGGGATCAAGATCTTGATTGCCGGGGCAGGGTATGCGGCCCATTTGGCGGGGGTTGTAGCGGCACAAACCGTTCTTCCGGTGATTGGAGTGCCCATTGATTCCTCCTCTTTGAAGGGTCTTGATGCTATCCTGTCCACTGTCCAGATGCCGGGGGGGATTCCCGTGGCAACCATGTCCATTGGTAAGGCGGGGGCCAAAAATGCCGCCCTGATGGCAGTGGCCATATTGGCGCTTTCGAATCAAACCTTGAAAAAATCCCTAGAATCCTATCGTCGCAAATTAGAAAAAGGTATTTTAAAAAAGAATAAAAAACTGCAATCTAAAAATTTATAAGATGAATATGTCTCAAATTATTTCTATCAATCACAGCCAACCAGAACCGTTACTGATCCATGAGATAGTGCAGGCTATTCGTGATGGAAAGGTGGTGGCTTATCCTACAGAAACCTTTTATGGTTTCGGCGTTGACGTGAGTCAAGAGACGGCCATCAAACGCCTTTTTGACTTAAAAAGACGTGATTATGGCAATCCGATTGCGGTGATCGTTGCCGATCAGGAAATGTTGTATACGGTGGTTCATGATGTTCCGGAAACGGCCAAAACTTTGATGGAAATTTTTTGGCCGGGACCTTTGACCATCTTGTTTCAAACAACGGACAAAATTTCAAGGCAGTTGACAACCAATACGGGAAAGATAGGCATTCGTGTCTCTTCCGATCCTATTGCTGCAAGTATTGTAAAAGAGATGGGCCGACCCCTGACAACGACCAGCGCCAATTTGTCAGGACATCCGCCTTCTTTTAGCGCGCAGGATGTCATACACTATTTTGGCGATAAGATTGATTATATTGTTGATGTTGGAGAGTTGCCTCCTAGTTTAGGTTCGACAGTTGTTGATGTGTCAGAAGAAAAGATAGTCTTGATTCGTGAGGGTGTGCTAAAGGCAGAGTCCATATTCAAGCATTTTGGCAAGGACTATTCGACGACGTAAAGGAGTGGCTCCTATGAGTGTTTTCCCTAAGATTTCCCCATTTAGAGGTGTTCGTTATAATCTAGATCGCATTAAGGATGTTTCTCTTGTTGTGGCTCCTCCTTACGATGTCATCAGTTCGAAGCGACAGGAAGAATTGTATCAGCTACACCCCTACAATGTGATTCGGTTGATTTTAGGAAAGAAAAATCAGTCCGATGGGGAAAATGATAATCAATATACCCGGGCGGCTCGTGATTGGAATCTCTGGCAAAAAGAAAATATACTCATTCGCGACCCTCATCCTTCTATCTATATTTATCATCAGGAGTTTAATGTTCCGGGTCAAGGACGTGTTGTGCGCAAGGGTTTTTTGGCGCTCAAGCGGTTGGAGGATTTTGAAGAAGGCGGTGTCAAACCCCATGAGAAAACCATCGAAGGTCCTAAGGCAGATCGTTTGAAGCTGATGAAGGCCTGCCAATCTAATTTCAGTCCTATTTTTGGACTTTATGCCTCACAAGATTCTACTGTTTCAGATCTAATCAGTTTGGAGAACAGGGAGAAATCTCTGATTGATATTTCTGATCTTGATGGTGTACGTCATTGCCTTTGGAAATTAGAAGACTCTGATGTTATTCAATCCATAGTACGATCCATGACGGATAGAACTATTCTCATTGCGGATGGACATCATCGTTATGAGACGGCATTGAATTATCGCAATTGGATTAAGGGAAAGGGTAAGATCAGTGACGATTCACCGGTGCATTATGTTTTGATGTATTTTGCCGATATGGGAGACCCCGGCATGCTGGTTTTTCCCACTCATCGGATGCTTCGTCGTTGGCCCAAATTTCACTGGCTTACATTCTTGAGTCTTTTGAGAAAGAATTTTGAAGTAGAGGTTTTTAAGCGTGATCATAAAGAGGATTTTTTAAAAATTTTAAAGGATAAAAAATCTAAAGATCATGTTTTTGGAGTCGTGAGTTGCGAAGACCCACAACATTTTTATTTACTGACTTTGAATGATAATAATGTCATTAATCATCCAGGCCTTCAAGATATCGCTGCCCCGCTACGACGTCTCGATGCGGGCATATTGCATCACCTCATATTGAAGAAGCTCCTCGAGATGTCCGAGGAGCAACAGAGAGATCCGCAATATATGGATTTTATCAAGGAGGAGCAAAAGGCGTGGGAGCAAGTGGAAGAAACCGACGTTCAATGTCTCTTTCTTATGAAGGCTCCAGAAATGAAACAAATTCAAGAGGTTGCAGATGCCGGTCTTATCATGCCGCCGAAAACGACCTACTTTTATCCCAAGCTTCTTTCAGGTTTGGTTTTTAACAAAATAGATCTTCAAGGGGAGTGAGGCCTACTTTTTTCGATATATTTGAACTTTGGCCTTATTTTTAAAATGAAGATCTTTGATTTTTAATGAAGGGAACTGATCCTGAATCTTGAGAAGTATTTCATGTTTTAATAGGTGTAGTTCTTGAGTCCAGCTAGGACTTTTTGTTTGAATCGTTAAAAGGCCATGTCGGAGGCTTAGAGGTTCTGTTTTTGTCGATATCGTTTTGCCTAGTATTTTCTCCCATGCAAGGGAGAGATCGGTGAGTTCGGCATTTTGGGGATGGAGTAGTTGAGGCAGAGAATTTTCCAGTATGTCCTTAATTGAAGTGGGCCTCGACAGACCTGATTTTTGACTCATCAAGTCATAAATATCGCAAGTGAAAGTTTTTGACAAGTCTGAATTCAAGCTGTAGTATTAAGTTTCGTTCGTGAAAGAAGGGGTTGTTTTTTTATGAATAAAAAGGAATTAAAAGAGCTTAAAGAGATTTTAGAGGGTATGAAAAATGAGCTTTTAACCCAGGCCGAGCAAATGCGTCAGCGGAGTTTGGGTCTTGATGTCGAGGATTTGCCGGATGAGGTTGATCTAGCGACCTCTGAGACGGATCAGTCTCTTAATCTTCATTTAAGGGATCGGGAAAGAACTCTCTTCAAAAAAATTGAGGATGCCCTCGAACGCATGGAAAATAACGAGTATGGAAAGTGCACACTCTGTGATGAAGAGATTGGTTTTAAACGTCTCAAGGCCCGTCCGGTGACGGATCTCTGTATTCGGTGTAAAGAAGAACAGGAAAGTGTTGAAAAGAGGTACGCCGAGTAATTTTCTTTTCTAACCCCGACTCGCTCCGAAGGAACTCGTCGGGATAATTGTCTGTAACACCAGCGCTTGTATGTACTTCGCGCTGTTTACAAGTCAGTTCATTAATGTCTATCCATAAGGACTGACAGTACTAAGGCAAATGACACACCCCTTGGGGTTTTCAATGTATAGTGGGAAATGGCCGCCTTAGTAACAGACACTAACCTATCAAAACAGATTCTTTTGCAAGGAGGCGTTTTTTTGTTCCGGGTAGGAAATTCCTAAATGATGATAAGCCGCTCTTGAGGCCATGCGACCCCTGGATGTTCGTTGAATATAACCGCTCTGGATCAAAAAGGGTTCGTAGAGATCTTCAATCGTTCCCTTGTCCTCGCCAATAGCGGAGGCCATGGTTTCCACGCCCACAGGGCCTCCTTGAAACTGTTCGATGATTGTTTTCAATATTTTGAGATCCATCACATCGAGTCCCTTTTCATCAACTTCGAGAAAATCAAGGGCCTTTTTGGCAATGTCTTTGTTGATAGTCCCTGAGGCCTTGATTTCGGCGAAATCGCGAACACGTCGCAAAAGGCGATTGGTAATGCGGGGAGTTCCCCGAGAACGCTTTGCTATCTCAAAAGCCCCCTCAGACTGGAGAGCGACACCGAGGATTCTGGCCGAGTGAAGTGCGATTTCTTTGAGTTCTTCAGGTGAATAAAAATCAAGACGGGCACTGATGCCGAATCGATCGCGCAAGGGAGATGTCAACAGTCCCGCTCGTGTTGTGGCCCCGACAAGGGTAAAGGGAGGGATGTCGAGTTTTACAGTTTTTGCGGAGGGACCTTGACCAATGATGATGTCGAGTTTGTAGTCTTCCATGGCCTGATACAGGACCTCTTCAATCACAGCGGAAAGGCGGTGGATTTCATCGATGAAAAGGATGTCAAGGGGAGCTAAATTGGTAAGAATGGCGGCAAGGTCGCCCTGATGTTCGATAGCGGGGCCTGATGTGGCGCGAATGTTGACATTCATTTCATTGGCCATGATGTGGGCGAGCGAGGTCTTGCCTAGACCAGGAGGGCCGTAGAAAAGGGCGTGGTCGAGAGATTCTTTGCGTTTTTTGGCGGCTTGGATAAAAATGTCCAACTTCTCTTTCAAACCGCTTTGTCCCACAAATTCCTTGAGTGTTTTTGGTCTGAGAGAGGTATCAAAGGGGATATCTTCATCAATTCGAACAGGGTTTAAGTTTTTTTGTTCAGACATTATGAACGGGCTCCTGCAATGTTTTGTAATGTTTCACGGATGAGTGATTCTAGGGTGGCTTCTTTGGAGAATTTCAGTTGAGTGACCGCTTTTTCCGCCACATTTTTGCTGTAGCCAAGATTCATCAGTGCCGATTCGACATCTTTTGCTATGGCCTGGTAGGGCAGAATGGATTTTGAGGAAGAAATAATTTCGAGTCCCTCGAGCTTATCCTTCAAATCGATGACTATACGAGTGGCCATTTTTTTTCCTACACCTGGAATGGTGGTCAGTTTATCAACATCTTCTCGTTGGATGGCCTCTGTCAGCTCTAATGGAGGCATTCCTGAAAGAATATTGAGGGCGAGCCTGGGTCCGATGCCGTTGACTTTAATCAATTTTAGAAAAATGGTTTTTTCCAAGGTATCGAAAAAACCAAAGAGAGACAATTCATTTTCCCGCATGTGAGTATATATTTTCAGGGTAACCCTTTCACCTATGGAAGGAAGACGTTCGTAGGTTCTTGGAGAAATGTGGATTTCATAACCGACCCCACCCACATCTATAGTGGTGGATCCTGTGCTTTTATCGGAAAGGAATCCTTTGAGTGAACCAATCATGCTGAAGCTCTCATTCCTTGCAAGTTAGTATTTGTGTGGGCATGACACAGGGCCACTGCCAAGGCGTCAGAGGCATCGAGAGGCGGTTTTTCTTTGAGCCGGAGCAGTTTCATAATCATTGCCTGAACCTGTTCCTTGGAGGCTTGACCATAGCTCGTGACAGCCTGTTTTATTTGCAAAGGGGTGTACTCATATAAAGACAAACCGGCTTGTATAGCGGCTAAAATTAAAACGCCTCGACTATGACCCAATTTAAGTGCGCTATTGGCATTTTTCGAAAAGAAGACATTTTCAATAGACAAAACATTAGGTTTTGATTCTGCGATGATGGAAGATAATCCTTGATATATTTCCAGAAGCCTGTTGGACAAGGGGCTGTTTGAATTGGTTCTAAGGCAACCATAGGTTAAAGGAATCCATTGATCTTTTTTTTTCTCGATGACTCCATATCCTGTGATATGAGAGCCTGGATCAATTCCTAGAATTTTCAATTTTGTTCATGACCTCCTGTGAGATATCAAAATTTGAGTAGACATTTTGTACATCATCATTGTCATCAAGGGCTTCCATGAGTTTGAGCATTTTTTCCCCGTCTTTGTCATTGAGATTGACCGTGGTTTTGGGGACCATCGTGATATCGGAGCTCGCCGCCTTGAGACCTTTAGTTTCTATTTTCTTCTTGATCTCATCGAGGTGAAGAGGGTCGACATAAAGTTCCCACAAATCCTCTCCATTGACGAGGTCGTCGGCACCCGCTTCAATAGCGGCCTCCATAAGGGCATCCTCTGAGACTGTGGATTTGTTGAAATTAATTTGACCTCGCTTGTTGAAGATCCATGCGACACAGCCGGCTTCTCCCATGTTGCCACTATTTTTTGTCAGAATATGACGAATTTCAGAAATAGTTCTGTTTTTGTTGTCTGTGACGATCTGAATTAACAGGGCTGTTCCTCCTGGTCCATATCCTTCAAGGATACATTCTTCGTAGTTAACCCCTTCAAGCTCACCAGTTCCCTTTTTGATGGCTCGGACAATATTATCCTGAGGCATGTTGCCTTCTTTGGCCTTATCAACAGCGGTTCTTAAGCGGAAATTGGAATCGATATTACCGCCGCCCTGTCGGGCAGCCACCGTTATTTCTCGGATGAGCTTGGTAAATAAGGCCCCTCGTTTGGCATCATTAGCTCCTTTTTTTCTCTTAATGGTGGCCCATTTAGAATGTCCTGACATTTTGATTCTCCTCATCTACGTTCTTATTTAGGACGTACCATAAAGGTTCCTAGAAAGCAATTATCGTCTCATTGAGGCTTGATGGGGAAAGAAGGAAGCGTCGTGGCAGGAGAGTCTGGTAGTATAGAGGGGGCCGCCAAGCCTTTAATTTCAAGGGATATAGGGCGTTCTACGACGCCTCCACTTTGGCGATCTCTCACCGTAATGATGAGGGTGTGAGGACCGGGAAGGGTGGCAGGAGGGATAATGAGACTGCTTTTCAATCGGAGCGCTTCGCGAGAAAAACTTTCAATTTTTTTGTCGACAATGTTCATTTTCTCCCAAATGATAATGCCAGAGGGGTCATTGAGGATAAAATCCATCTGAAGCCAGGCCAATCCTTTTTTTATTTTGGCTCCGGAGGCTTCAATGGTGACATAGAGGATGTTGCCCGGAAAGAAAATGGGTTCGGAAGGCGTTTGGTGGTTTTGATCCTCAATGATGACTTGATCGATTTGTAACTGGTCAAAGAATTGACCTTTGAGCCAACCTTGCCATTGGCGAGGGACATGAAAGGATTCCAGATTGATGAATTGTTTTGATTTGAGGAAATTTTTAGAATTGTTAATACCGGTATACAACAGAAAAATTCCCGCCAGTAATGTTAAGAGAAAAATAAAAAAACGCAGAAAAGTGACAGGATGTCGGACAACGACGGTCATGGACCATATGTCTCCTAGCCTTTGCTTTTGTCTTGAAAAAAAACATGAAAGGTAGCCTAAGGGTGTGAGATCTAGGGGGCGGATGAGATTGCGCATCAGAATCGCGGCAAATCGGGGAGAGTACCCCTCTTCGTCAAGTATTTTCATGCCCAGAATCATTTTGCCCGGAGTCCCTTTGCCCCATAATTCAAATCCCAACCAGTAAAAAACAGCGATGAGGGAAAGAGAATTCAAGAGAATGGATGAGATAAGAGGGATATTTGAGGGGATCATCAAGAAAAAGCCTGAGAGGATGAGCGATATAAGGAGGAGATCTATGAAAAAGGAGAAAATTCTACGGTTGGCAGTAGCCAAATGTAATTTTGCAATAGGCATCCTTTCGGAGGGGTCTGGGATCTTGCGGATGACTTTTGTGCGTCCCATAACATCCCCCAAGCGGCAATGAAAAGGGGAGCTTTCCATGAAGAGGAGAAGGAAAATTGGGAAAACGGCAATGTCGATAAAGCGAAAAAGATTACGTATGAGAATCGAAAAAAAAGAAGGAAATCTGTCTTGAAGGTTGAGTACTTTTATATGTGTCATGAGTTTGCCGATGGTTGTGGCCCAAACACCTTCCCAAATGATGTAGTAAACAAAAAGGGCGCTTAAACCGATACCCCCTAGGATCAGTTGTTGCATTTCGGAAATATTCCAGGGAAGCGGTATGTCCTTTCGAGTGACAAAGGAATAATAGGCACAGTATCCGCCCGACAACAGGAGGCCAATGAAGGCCAGATCGATGCAAAAGGCCATGAGTCTTTCATGAAGATGAGCGGGGCTTTGTCGAAGGGCTTGGTGGGAGATATTTTCCGAGGATGTTTCCGGGATATTTTCAACATGGGTGACGGAGGGGTTTTCGGAGACTTCTTCGGTGTTTTGATTCATGTATTTTTAAATAATTTAATCAGCAGATCGGGATAATCCGTAATCAATCCATGGACGTTCTGTTTGGCAAAAAAACGAGCCTCATCCATACTATTGATGGTCCAGACTATTATTTTGTAACCCTTTTTATGAAAACGGTCAATACTTTGCTTGGTGGCGAGGCATGTCGAAGGATTAAGAGTGGTCACTTTGGCCCAAGGGGCAAATAGGGCGCGTCGATTATGCCATGATTGTCTTTCATAAAAAAGGAGGGCCCTCTCAATATGCGGGGCATGTTTATAGAAATATCTCAGTGAAATAGGATTAAATGAGGATATAAGAATATGACTTTCGATTTTGAATGTGTTGAGGATTTGCAAAACCGCCTTTTCAAGACAGTGATCAAAAAAAGAATAATTTTTCAGCTCTATATTAAAAAGGCATTGGTCCTTAATAAAATCACAAACCTCTAGCAGTGTGGGTATCTTGGCCTTTTTATTGGATTGGGGATGAACGATGTCGACCTCTCTTACCTGTTCAATGGTCAATTCTTGGATAAATTTTTGACTATGCCCCATTCTTTCTAAGGTGCTGTCATGAAAGACAACGACATGTCCATCCCGGGTGATTTGAACATCACATTCTATCCCGTCAACATTCGACTGAATGGCGGCTTCAAAGGATTCTAATGTGTTTTCTGGATATTGGTTGTGAAGACCGCGGTGGGCAATAATGAAGGGGGGCATAGAAAAGCTCACGATGGAGGAGGCAATAATGTATTGGCCTCATACTGTAAGATGCTGGCAACAGTGACACTGGCTGTTTCTGACCTGAGGATGCGATCGCCTAAGGAAATAGGGATAAAATGGGACCTTATGGCTTTTTGAATTTCATCAGGGGTAAATCCCCCCTCTGGACCTATGATATAAATGATGGATTTTATTATTGAAAGATCGCGATCAGGATTCCTCAAAATCCTTTTGAGGGAGTGGGAGGCCTCATTTTCCCAACACAAGATCTTGAGGTCATATTGCTGGCTCGCATGGAGGAGCTTGTCAAATGAGAGAGGGGGGGCGAGAGTGGGGGTGTAGGTTTGACCGGATTGTTTCATGGCCTCTTGGGCAATTCTTTTCCATCGCTCCCGGCGGGAATTTTCTTTTCCCTGAGGGACGGTGCGTGAAGAGGTGAAGGGGATAATATGGGATACACCGAGTTCGACGGTCTTTTGTATGACCCAGTCCATTTTGTCTTTTTTGATGAGGGCTTGGGCACAGCAGAGTTGGATGGGAAGGGTCGAGAGGGATTTTTGAGAAGTGATTTTAACAGTGATTCCTTGAGTTTGCATGCTGTCGATGATGCCTTCATACACGATTCCGGCCCCGTCTGTCATTGACAGGGCATCGCCTTTTTTGAGACGAAGGACATTTTTGATGTGACGGACATCGGGCCCCTTAATGGCTACTTGGTCGTTGATGATATATTTAGCTTCAATTAAAAAGCGGGGCATGTCTTTCTCCAGAGGAGAAACCTACAAAGGCTCCTTCCTCCCATAGTCCCAACGCCGTTGGGGCATGATTCTCTTTTACAAAAATGGAGATCATCCGGCAATCTTTTTCGTTACAAGGCAGTACATTAACTACTATACTAATGATCTGCCCAGTATTAAGCAGTAGTGAAGGCATTTGGTTTTTACACTACGCGTAGTGGGATTTGAACTGATTAATAATGAAAGAAATGGGGATTTGTGATAAATAATGGCCTGCTTTAGTGTCTGAAGAATAAAGGAGCTGATTGTGCCTTGTGCCATAGGAATTGATTTGGGGGGAACTAATCTCAGGGCGGCCTTAGTGGACCACAAGGGCAAGGTTTTGGCTTTTAGGCGGCAGTCGGCTGAAGCCGCCAAGGGCCGGGATTTTGTAGTGGCCTCTCTTTTGAATATGGCCACTCAGTTGTTGGAGGAGGCTACAAAACGCGGATTAACTGTCTTGGGGGTTGGGGCCGGTATTCCAGGGATTATAGAAGACGGGGTCGTCTATCAGTCACCTCATTTTTCAGATTGGGTGGAGTTTGATATACAAAAGGCCATAGCCCATAAGCTTTCTTATCCCGTTCACGTTGATAATGATGCCAATTGTGTGGCCTTGGGAGAGGCCTGGCTGGGTTCGGCTCGTGGATTGACCCACTTTATCCTCCTGACCTTGGGGACCGGTATTGGGGGGGGCTTGTACATGAATGGTCAATTGTGGAAAGGGGAGAGTGGTTTTGCGGGTGAAATGGGGCATATGGTCATTGAGGTTTTTGGACCTCCCTGCGCCTGCGGGAGTCGAGGGTGTTGGGAGTTATACTGTTCGGCCTCTGGGATGAAGAGACTGATGACATTATTCGAAGATGTTCAGTCTCGGGAGGTTTTTGAAAAAAAACTCGGAAAAGACATATTCCATGTCACCATAGAAGACCTCTATCAGGGCGCCAAAGAGGGAGATATTTTTTCCAATGCGATGTTTAAGAAATTTGGGTATTACTTGGGCGTAGGCATTGCCTCACTCGTTAATGCCTTAGATATTGAGACGTTTGTTATGGGTGGGGGGATTAGTTGTGCGTGGAATTTTTTTATTGAGGAAACTCACAAGAGTCTCGCCAAGAGGACTTATAAAGAAACGAGCAAGCGCGTCAAACTCATTCAGGCACAGTTGGGGGATCAGGCAGGGGTTTTGGGTGCCGCATCGGTATTTTTATCGGTCTAACCAACTTTTTTCCAATTTTTCGTAGACTTGAATGTCAGGTTTTTGAAACCCATGGAGACGAAGGGTCTCTAGAATTTCACTTCCTTCAGGGTCTTGATGCATTGTGAGTAAAATGGGAATGATGATCTCAAACGGATGTTTTGATTGGGGTGCCGGAAAGACGACTAGGGGAGCCGAGGGCAGGGGAACCGACGTGGATTCAACCGTCACATTTTGGGCCCATAGGGCCTCAAGGTTTTTAATGGTTTCATATTCGAATGAATTGATAAGAAAATAGGCCTTCAATTCGTCCTGCCCTATTTTTTTTATGATGCCCATGATATTTTCAGTCGGGACGAGTTTGGCGGCGGCCATCATGGGAGAGTTTGAAAAGATGACATTTTTTAAAAAAAGAGAGGAATAGGGACGGGGTGAATAGACGGGAGAGTCATAGGGGCTGGGTGAGGCCCCTTTGTGTGTGAGGAGGTAAAATCGTTCTGTCCCATTTTTCTCCGGGAGGGATAACGTTTGGAGAAGGAGCGCAACCTCGCGTAATTCTTTACTTTCTAAATAAACAGGAAGACTTATTATTCCTAATGAGGTTTTGTTAGACTGGATTATCTTCTTTCCTGAGGTTACGTCAGAGATGTATAAAGGTTTAAACTTGATGTTATCGGGGGTCCTTTGATTGAGATAATCGGTGAAGGTGGTCAAAATGGGTTGTGCCTGGGCCGCGGTTCCTTCTCCCCCGGGATACCAAAAGATAAAGTCGTATGTTTTGGCCTCAAGTTTTTTTGCAAGGCACAGAACAAACCCCAGCACTAGGACAGTGGCAATAAGGGTTAGGCGTAAGAGGCCTCGGTTCATTCAAGGTCTTGTAACATGGACCTGAAAACGGGGGCAAGTAAGAAGTCATCATGGAATGGAGATGAGAAATCATGATAAAAACCCCTTTTGAGACCTTTCAAAAGTCAGCGCGTTTAGGTCCTCGTGTTTCTGTTGTCGGAGAGATCCTGGCGGATCGTGAAACACCCGTTTCTGTTTATTGTAAGGTGAAGCAGCCGTATTCGTTTTTGCTGGAGAGCGTTGAGGGTCGTGAGAAGTGGGCTCGATACAGCTTTATCGGTTTGGAGCCGGAGCTCATTTTTCGAAGTCGCGGTCAAAATGTTGAGATTGGCAATGGCAAAGGGGTTTTTAGGAGGAAAAAGGTCCGGGATCCTTTCGGGGAATTGGAACATATCGTCAAAAGGCATCGTGTTGTTGGTGCGAGTCATCTGCCTCGCTTTGACGGGGGGGCTGTCGGTTATTTAGGTTATGATATGGTGCATTTTTTTGAAAGACTGCCCTGTCAGGCCAAGGATGATCTCAAGGCATGGGATGCTTATTTCATCCTTCCAAGATTGTTGCTTATTTTTGATAATGTGGAACACAGGATCATGATTATCACTCATGCTGTTGTGGCAGAAAAATGTGATCTCCACAAGGAGTACGAGGGGTGTTGTCGGCGCATTGAACAAATTGGCAAAAAGCTTCAATGTGCCCCTTCGGTTGTTTTGCAGAAAAAGAAAAAAACCCATCCCATGGCCTTCAAGGCCAACTGGTCCTCGGCCCGTTATCAAAGGGCGGTGGAACGTATCAAGAAATATATTGTGGAAGGGGATGCGATTCAGGCTGTCCTTTCTCAGAGGTTTTCTTTTCCTTCACTGGAAGATTCTTTTGATCTTTACAGGGCGTTGCGGGTCATCAATCCTTCGCCGTACATGTTTTATCTTCATTTTGATGATGTGACATTGGTGGGGGCCTCGCCTGAGACCATGGTTCGTTTGGAGGAGGGTCAATTGTCATTGCGACCCATAGCGGGCACACGCCGCCGGGGGCATAATGAAGAGGAGGATGCGGCCTTGGAAAAGGAGCTTTTGGAAGACCCCAAAGAAAGGGCCGAACATGTGATGCTCGTCGACTTGGGGCGAAATGATTTGGGGCGTGTGGCCGTCAAAGGGACTGTTCATGTTGATGAATTTATGACGGTGGAGCGCTATTCGCATGTCATGCATATAGTGTCCAATGTGCAGGCGCGACTTCAAAATGGAAAAAATGCCTTTGATGTGATTCGTGCCACTTTTCCGGCGGGGACCTTATCAGGATCGCCCAAGGTACGTGCCATGGAAATTATTGACGGGCTGGAGCCCACAAAACGGGGGGCCTATGGGGGATGTGTTGGCTATTTTGGTTTTTCCGGTAACATGGATATGGCGATCACTATCCGATCTTTGTATATCCAGGGAAATAAAATGTATCTCCAGGTCGGAGCCGGGATCGTGGCGGATTCTATCCCCCTCCTGGAATATAAGGAATGCCTTAATAAGGCCAGAGGGGTGATGAGGGCGATTGAGTTGGCGGTGAGTGGAAAGTTGTTGTAAGATAAGGATCTCCAATGCTGTTGATGATCGATAATTATGATTCTTTTACCTATAATCTTGTCCAATACTTTTTGGAACTGGGTGAGGAGGTCAAGGTCTATCGCAATGATGCGATTTCATTAAAGGATATTGCAAAGAAGAAACCTTCCAAGATTGTGATATCACCGGGACCGTGTACGCCCCATGAAGCCGGCATTTCGGTTTCGGTGATTAAAAGATTTGCCGGGAAGATTCCATTGTTGGGAGTTTGTTTGGGGCAGCAGTCTATTGCCGCCGCTTTTGGAGGTAAAATTGTTCATGCCCAACGGTTGATGCATGGAAAAACATCAAAAATCTTCCATGATGGAAGAACGATTTTTCAAGGAATAGACAATCCCTTTGTGGCGACCCGATACCACTCTTTGGTGGTGGATCGGAAAACCCTGCCGAGGGATTTTGAGATTACGGCTTGGACAGAGGATCATGAAATCATGGGTATTCGGCACCAGAATCATTTGGTCGAAGGGATGCAGTTTCATCCAGAATCCATACTGACGCGAGAGGGCAAGAATATTTTAAAAAACTTTCTTGGTTTATGTTGAAGACAGTTTTACAACGATTGACGGACAGAAAAGATTTGAGCCAACAAGAAATGGAATCAGCCTTGCGTTCCATGATGACAGGGCAGGTGTCCGAAGGTGATATTATTTCATTCCTTACCCTTTTAAAAGACAAAGGGGAAACGGTTTCGGAGATTACAGGTGCGACTCTCATTATGAGAGAGGTCTCGGAGCCGGTCTCTGTTGATGACAGTTTTTTAGTAGACACCTGTGGTACGGGAGGGGATCAGAAGGGGACTTTCAATATATCGACGGCGGCCGCCTTTGTTGCGGCTGGAGCCGGAGCCAAGGTTGCCAAACACGGTAACCGTTCGATTTCATCACAATCGGGGAGCGCTGATGTCTTAGAAAAATTAGGGGTCAAGATTGATTGCGAAACACATGTTGTTAAAAAATGTTTAGAAGAAATCGGAATAGGCTTTTTCTTCGCCCCTCGCTATCACCCAGCGATGCGATATGTGGCCACGGCCAGAAAAAAAATCGGGTCAAAGACCATTTTTAATATTTTGGGCCCTTTAACAAATCCTGCGGGAGCCAAAAGGCAATTGATAGGTGTTTATGATCCTTCTGTGCAGGAAAAGATGGCGACCGTTCTCATGGATTTGGGTTCTGAGCATGTTTGGGTGGTCCATGGTTCTGATGGCCTGGATGAAATTACATTGACGGGCCCGACTCATGTTGTCGAATGTCATGAGGGGCGCCTCAAGAAATGGGAATTGATGCCGCAGGATTACAATCTCAAGGCTTGTCGCCTGGAGGATCTGTTGGGGGGGGATGCTGTTTTTAATGCCAACCTCCTCAAGGGGATTTTGGAGGGTTTTGTAAGTCCCTTGCGTGATGTGGTCGTTCTCAATGCAGCCGCGGCACTGACTCTTTCTGGTAAGGCCCACAATCTTGAAGAAGGACTCATGATGGCTTGTCATTCCATTGACAAAGGACACGCCTTCAACACCTTGAAACGGCTGGTAGAAATGACACAGGGAACTCGACAATGATTTTAGACAAGATCATTAAAAGTAAGAAGGAAGAGATTGAACATCATCAGAGGCTCAGATCTCTCGATGATATGCGCTGTAGGGCCAAGAATGCCCCGCCTGTTGTTTTAATGTCAGAATCTTTAAAGGCCGGTCCAGACAATGAAATTAAAATCATTGCTGAAATAAAGAGAAAATCCCCCTCAGCAGGTTTTTTACGACTCGATCTCGATATCACTCATGTGGCAAGGATGTATGACGAGGCCGGGGCCTCTGGATTGTCTGTATTGACCGATGGTCCTTTCTTTCAAGGATCACTTGAGGATCTTCAGAGGGTGCGAGCGGTGGTGACTCTGCCCTTGTTGCGCAAGGATTTTATTTTTGATCCTTATCAGGTTTATGAAGCCAGGGTTTTTGGGGCCGATTGTATTTTGCTGATCGCACGGATCCTGGAGGTTCGTCAATTAGAAGATCTCATGGGGTTGGCCTCTGAACTGGAGATGGAGGCGTTGGTTGAAATACACTCTAGGGAAGAATGGGAAAAGATTTCTAACATCAAGATTGATTTATTGGGGATTAATAACCGCAATTTGGATTCACTAAAAATTAATCTTCAGACAACAGTCAAATTGGCTCAACAAATTCCTCAAGAGGCTCTTTTGGTGAGTGAGAGTGGCATTCAATCAGCGGCGGACATCCGATTACTTATGAAAGAGGCGGGAGTTTTCCGGTTTTTAATCGGAGAAACCTTGTTAAGGACACAAGATCCGGCCAAGGCACTCAAAGAATTGTTGATGGGATAGATTATGATCAAGGTCAAAATATGTGGCATGACCAATTTGGACGATGTGCTGGCCGCCATCGAATTTGGTGCCGATGCTATTGGATTTAACTTTTTCAAGAAGTCCCCTCGCTATATAGCTCCGGAAAAAGTAAAAGAGTTGTTGGACAATGTCCCTGCATCTGTTTGGAAGGTGGGCGTTTTTGTCAATGAGGATGATAAGCTTGTAAGAGGGATATCGCAGGAGTTGTCATTGGATTTTCTCCAGTTTCACGGTGATGAAACCCCGTATTATTGTCAACAATTTGCGGCACCTTATTGGAAAGTTTTTCGCTTGAGGGATGAGAAAAGTTTGCTCTTGATGCAGCACTATCATTGTGAGTATTTTCTTATTGATACTTATGATCCTGTATCTTATGGAGGGACGGGGAGGGTGGGTCGCTGGGATTTGGCCCGCAAGGCCAAATCCATTGGAAAGATTATTCTTGCGGGGGGGCTTCATCCCGATAATATTGAAGAGGCAATAAAACAGGTGCATCCTGATGGTGTTGATGTCACAACGGGGATTGAATCTGAACCCGGCAAAAAAGATCATCATAAAATGGAACAGTTCATTGTTCGAGTGAAAAACTGTGTGACATGATGTGACATGAAAGGTTGTCGTGAGCCTGCCTGATAAAAAGGGACATTTTGGGATTTTTGGCGGTCAATATGTGGCGGAGACCCTCATGCCAGCCCTGGAGGAGCTCGAAAAGGCCTATCACGAGGCCTCTCAAGATCCTTTATTCAAAAAGGAAATCGAGGATTATGGCAGGACCTATATTGGTCGTCCCACACCTCTCTATTTGGCTCAAAGACTTTCAAGGAAGTTGGGAGGGGGCAAGATTTATTTGAAGAGGGAGGATCTTTGTCATACGGGGGCTCACAAGGTCAATAATACACTGGGACAGTGTCTTTTGGCCCAGCGGATGGGAAAACGGCGGGTGATCGCGGAAACGGGGGCCGGCCAGCATGGGGTGGCTACGGCCACGATGGCGGCCTTGTTGGATCTTGAGTGTGTTGTCTATATGGGGGCTGAAGATATCAAGAGACAGTCTCTTAATGTTTTTCGGATGAAGCTTTTGGGGGCCAAGGTGGTGCCTGTTCATTCGGGCTCCAAGACATTAAAGGATGCCTTAAATGAGGCCTTGAGGGACTGGGTGACCCATGTGAAAACCACGTATTATTGTATTGGATCTGTGGCTGGTCCCCATCCCTATCCGATGATGGTCAGAGACTTTCAATCGATTATAGGCGAGGAGGTGGGTCGGCAAATAATGCCGTTCGAACAAAGGGATCCCGACTATCTTGTTGCGTGTGTCGGTGGAGGGTCCAATGCCATTGGTTTGTTTTATCCATTTTTAGACAATCCCCAGGTTCACATGATTGGTGTTGAGGCGGCGGGATTGGGATTGTCCTCGTTGCGACATGCGGCGACCCTTTTGAAAGGAAAAGTCGGTGTCCTTCATGGCAGCAAATCCTATTTGCTGCAAGATAATGAGGGTCAGGTCCAAACGACGCATTCTATCTCGGCGGGTCTTGATTATCCCGGTGTGGGACCGGAACACAGTTATCTCTATGAAACCGATAGAGTGGAGTATGTTGCTGTGACAGATCGGGAGGCGATGGAGGGATTTGATATCTTGGCCAAGACAGAAGGAATCATTGCCGCCCTAGAATCTGCCCATGCCATTGGATATTTGATAAAATTGGCCCCTGAACTCAGTCGGCACAAAACAGTGGTGGTCAATCTTTCAGGACGCGGTGACAAGGATATGCCGACGATAGCGAATTATTATAAGGTTGAGCTCTAAAAAGATCGTATTAACAGGACCGAAATAATATGGACAGCCCGATAGGGCTAACAGCCGGTCCTGTAATACTAACAGTCCCAAAATTGTATAGACATTTGGGGACTGTTAGTATGTCAAGAATACAGAAAATTTTTAGACAGCTGAAAAGAGAAAAGAAAAAGGCGCTGATTCCGTTTATCACAGCGGGAGATCCTTCGCTTTCAGAGACCATGAAACTGATCGCCTTGTTGGAAAAGGCGGGCGCTGACATTATTGAGTTGGGAATGCCTTTTTCGGACCCGATGGCCGACGGACCCGTTATTCAGGCCTCATCCGAGAGATCCCTTAAAAAGGGGACGAATTTGAAGAAAATATTAACCTTGGTGGGTGAGGTCAGGAAACGCTCACAAATCCCCATTTTACTCATGGGATATTATAATCCTGTTTTCGCTTTTGGCGTGAAGGCCTTTGCCCAGTCGGCATCGAAAGCGGGTGTTGATGCAGTGTTGATTGTTGATGTTCCTCCGGAAGAATCCGCTGAGGTCAAGGACGAGCTGGATAAGGTAGGGATTGATCTTATTTTTTTAGTGGCCCCTACGACGTCGATCGAACGGATGAAAAAAATCGCCCATTTGAGTCGGGGATTTATATATTACGTCTCCATGACGGGTGTGACGGGGGCCAGTTTGAACCAATGGGACTCTATTCAACATCAGATAACCCAACTCAGAAGGCTGACTCGACTGCCGATTGCCGTTGGTTTTGGCATTTCGACACCGAAAGAGGCCCAGAGGGTTGCCACAATGGCTGATGGTGTTGTGATTGGATCCGCCCTGATTCGGCAGATGGCAGGAAGATCCCCTGTTCAAGCTCGTCAACGCATATCCACCATGATTCGCCAATACAAGTTGGCACTTTCAAGGAGTTTTTAGTGAAGTCGCTGCTTATTCAAAAGTCACATGCGAGAGAATGTTTTCGTAATTTCCTTAGGGGGAAAAATCTTCTTTTAACGACAGAACGTAGTCGGTTGCTGGATATCATTTTTTCTCAGAGAAGGCATTTCTGCATTTATGATCTTCACCAGATGTGTCAAGTTAATCAGCAAAAGGTGTCATTGGCCACTATTTATAGAACCTTGCCCCTCATGGAAAAGGCGGGTCTGATTCGCGCCGTCAATCTCAAGGCGGACAATTGGCTTTATGAGAATACTTATTTTAAACATCATCATGATCATATGGTCTGTGTGGCCTGTGGCAAGATTATTGAATTTGAAAATGTGGGCATTGAAAAAATGCAGTCCAAGGTTTGCAAAAAACATGATTTTATCATGACGGAACACACCCTCGAATTAAGAGGTTATTGTTCTCATTGCAAAAAAACCCGCAAAATATCTGCCCTCCTCGGTTCCAAAACGGCATAATTTTTTTCTTTACATTTTCGATGGGGTCGTCTATATCCACACTTCCATGATTGAGAAACATTCTCAATCTTGACACAGAGGCGCATTTGGCGCCTCTTTTATGGACTATAAATTGAGAATAGTTCTCAATATTGTCCTCCGACAAGGGGTCGGTATTTTGGAAAAATGAGGAGGTTGGTCATGCTCGGTTTGCTCAACGTTCGCATTTGTCCCAAGGGGCATGTTGTCTTCAAGCTGGATGGGCTCTCCATTCATTTGAGCTGGGACGAATTTTGGCAGCTTTCAAATATTTTTGAAGGTGTCAAAAAAGAGATGCTGAAACTCAAATCTCGAAAGGATTTTGACCAGTTGAGTGCGGAAACGACGCATTAAACAGTACATTTTATGAAAGGAGATCTTGTTATGATGTTACGCCATCGGTTTTTGCCATTCATAGTATTCGGAATGCTCTCATCCGTTTGTATTTCAAAAATTTCCTGGGCGACTTCCTCCAATGATGGACCTGAGATCCAGGTGGCTAGCGAGGCACTCGCTGAATCAACTCACGCCGACGGCCTCAAAAGGATTGGTGATTTCGGGAGAGTCCATCTTTTTGGTTATGGAGAACTGCACTATAATAACCCCATTGGATCCTCAGCGGATGAATTCGATTTCCATCGTTTTGTCATTGGTCTCGGATTTGATTTTACTGAAAAAATAAAATTTGAAGCCGAACTTGATTTTGAACACGCCTTTAAAGAGCCCGAACTCGAATTTGCCCATATTGATTTTGGTCTCAATGATTGGGCCACTCTTAGGGTGGGAAGCCTCCTCGTCCCCATGGGGGTGATCAATCAACACCATGAACCCCCCTTGTTTAATGGTGTGGAACGTCCGACCTTTTACAGTGTCATCATTCCGACTTCCTGGATGGAGGCGGGTATTGGTTTTTATGGAAACCTTTCCCATGGATTTGACTATCAACTGTATCTTATGAGTACCCCCAAGGCCGTGACATTGGACGGGACCGGGACCTTTGATCAGGGCTTTAGCGGCTCTACTGGTATTCGTGGGGGCCGTTTTAAGGTGGGTGAGGCCCCGGGTCGGGATGTGGGCGGCTCCTTTCGTCTTCAAAATACCTATTTTCCCGGTTTTCGAATGGGGACTTCGGCCTTTTTGGGCAATACCGCTCATGGGCAGGCAGGGGTGGGTGGTGCCTTTCTGGCAATGATAGAGGCCGATGCTAAATATAGCCTTGAGGGGATCGACCTCGAAGGGATTTTTGGTTTTAATTCCCTCTCCGATGCTGGAAATGTGAATACCGTCATTGCCGGTGGCGGTGGGACCAACTTTGTGGGCAGTCAGATGTTGGGTTATTATTTAGAGGCTGGTTATCATCTCTTTTATCATCTTTGGCCGGAGACAAAACATGATCTCATCGCCTTTGGCCGGTTTGAGGATATCGATACCCAATACAAGATACCCGCCGGTTTTGCCAAAAATCAGGCCAATGACAAACGCCTCGTGACGGCTGGATTAACCTATAAGCCGATTCCTCAGATTGCGATCAAGGCCAACTACACCTGGAATTGGAATGATGCCAATAGTGGTGTGGATCAGTTTGACGCCGGGATTGGTTTTTATTACTGATTTGTAAAAAATTAGTTTATTTCATCGGCTCCCATCCCGGGCATCGTTTTTTAACGGTGTCCGGGATTATTTTTCATGATTTTTTTTCAAAAACAAGTATTGTTTATGAAAGAGAAGGATTTTGAAGGTGAAATTTTTTGATTTTTCAAGAAAAAGTAGATTATTTCTTGTATTTTTCTGTCTCCAGGTCTCTTCCCTTTGGGCCTTTCAGAGCGTTTATCTGTCGCCAAAGGAGGCCTTAAGACAGGTCTTTCATGCCTCAAAGGTCGTCGTCAGCGAGAAGAGGGTCTTGGATGCCGAGCAGGCGGCGTGGATCGTAAAAAAAAGCGGTCTGAAACCGCCCCAATCCGAATGGACCTTTTATCTGGGAAAGACGGATGAAAAGATTGACGGGTATGCCCTGATCGATCATCAGGTGGGGAAAACGGAACCGATCACGTTTATGACGGTCATCAATCCTGACGGAAGGGTCAGGGATGTGATGATATTGGTTTATCGAGAGACCCACGGCTCTGAGGTGAGGCATAAAAACTTTTTGAGACAATTTTATGGAAAAGAGGCCCATCATCCGGTACGTCTTGGACAGGATATTGATGTAGTGAGTGGGGCGACATTGTCATCCAGGGCTCTTGCGGTGGGTGTGAAGAGGGCCCTATTATTGTGGGAGATTTTTTATGGAAAACACGGGTCCATTACGGCTCGGTAGCCTTCGTCTGTCTCTTAAGATATTGGTGACTAGTTTTATTGTTTTTATGGTTTTGGGGTATGGGGTGGCCCTCGTCAAAATCTATCATATTTCTCATTTCAGTTTGGATGAGGCGCAGCTTTATTATCGTGGTGATGAGGCGAGTGAGGGGGTTTTTATCCCGCAAACTTTTTCCTCGCTCTTGTCCGTGTCCCATGTTCATCTCTTTAGCCAGCCGGTGATGTTTGCATTGATAGGCTTCTTGTTTTGTTTTTCTTTTTTGAGGGAGAAGACAAAATCCATTGTTATTGCTACGGCCTTTTTGGGGATTTTGATGAACACTCTTGCGCCATGGATGGTCCGCTACGGGTCTTCTCAGTGTGTCTTTCTCTTTCCCCTCTCACAAGTCCTGATGATGCCCGCCTTCTTTTTGATGGTCTTTGTGATCCTCTATGAGATGTGGCGGCACTGATCCCTTCTAAATTCTTCCTTGACTCTTCACGGCCTCGATGAGATAAGTGCATTGATTTCAATAAGTTAATCTATTTTTTAAAATCCATGGATTCAAAATATCTTCCTCAAGAAATAGAAAAAAAATGGCAGGCCAGTTGGGAGAAACACAAAATCTTCAAGGTGAATGAGGATCCCCGTGTTCCGCCCTCCAAGAGGTACTATTGTCTGGAGATGTTCCCTTATCCTTCCGGCAGGATTCATATGGGGCATGTGCGTAATTATGCCATTGGAGACGTGATCGCTCGTTATAAAAAGATGAAAGGCTTTAATGTCCTTCATCCCATTGGCTGGGATTCCTTTGGCATGCCTGCCGAAAATGCGGCCATAGCCCATCAGGTGCCCCCTCAGAAGTGGACCTATCAGAATATTCAACACATGAGGTTGCAGCTCAAGGCCTTGGGGCTTTCCTATGATTGGGATCGAGAGATCAGTACCTGTGAACCTGACTACTATCGTTGGGAACAGGAGATCTTTATCAAGATGTTTGAGAAGGGTCTGGCTTATAAAAGGCATTCCATGGTCAATTGGTGTCCCTCGTGTCAGACGGTTTTGGCCAATGAACAGGTGGAGCAGGGGCAATGTTGGCGCTGTGAATCTCCTGTCGAGCAGAAGCCGTTAGAGCAGTGGTTTTTTAAGATCACGGCCTATGCCGAGGAATTATTGAAAGAGATGGATCATCTTAGGGGCGGTTGGCCCGAACGAGTGCTGACTATGCAGCAAGAATGGATCGGACGAAGTACCGGGGCTTCTATTAAATTTCCCTTAGAAAAAAAATTGGGAGATCAAAAAGAAATTGAGGTGTTTACGACACGCCCCGACACCCTCTATGGGGCGACATTTATGTCCATTGCTGCAGAGCACCCGTTGGCCCAGAGACTGGCTCAGGGGACAGGGCAGGAAGAGGCCATTGCCGATTTTGCCAAAAAAGTGAGGACCATGGATAGGACCCGGCGTCTTGCGGAGGAGTATGAAAAAGAGGGTGTTTTTACCGGTAGTTATTGTTTTAATCCCCTGACAGGCACAAAAATTCCAGTGTATGCGGCCAATTTTGTCTTGATGGAATATGGCACGGGTTGTGTGATGGCGGTCCCTGCCCATGATCAGCGTGACTTTGAATTTGCAAAAAAATATAACCTCCCGATCATTGTGGTCATCCAACCTCAAGGGAAAATTTTGGATCCTGGAACGATGAAGGGGGCCTATGAAGGTGTCGGAGTTATGGATCATTCGGGTTCCTTTGATGGCACTCCCAACGAAGAGGGCAAGATGAGGGTTTGTGAATTTTTGGAGAAGAAAAAAATAGGCAAGGCCACAGTCACCTACAAGCTCCGTGACTGGGGAATTTCCAGACAACGTTATTGGGGGGCCCCCATTCCCATTATTTATTGTAAGGATTGTGGGACTGTTCCCGTTCCACTCAAAGATTTGCCTGTCAACCTTCCTGCCGATGTCAAGCTGACGGGTCTTGGGGGATCTCCCCTGGCCCAGCTTCGGTCATTTTGGGAGGTGGATTGTCCGCAATGTAAAAAGAAGGCCCGGCGGGAAACGGACACCATGGACACGTTTGTAGAATCCTCATGGTATTTTGATCGCTATACAGATGCATCCTCCAAAAAAGGGCCTTTTGACAAAGAAAAGGTGGGATATTGGATGCCGGTTCATCAATATATTGGCGGGATTGAACATGCCGTTCTCCATCTTCTTTATGCAAGGTTCTTTACCAAGGTCCTGCGTGATCTTGGATATCTTGATTGTGACGAGCCCTTTATCCGTCTCTTGACTCAGGGGATGGTGATCAAGGATGGGGCCAAGATGAGCAAATCGAAGGGCAATGTCGTCGATCCCGATGCCTTGATTGGTCAGTATGGAGCCGATACGGCCCGCATTTTTAGTCTCTTTGCGGCCCCCCCGGAAAAGGACCTTGATTGGAGCGATCAAGGAGTTCAGGGGGCCTCCCGGTTTTTGGGGCGGGTATGGCGGTTGGTGTGGAATTTTAAGAATGGGGTTTTAATTGTTGGCCAAGAAGGAGACCAAGACCGTTTTTGGATCCATAAGACGATCAAGAAAGTCACGCGCGATCTTGACGGTTTTCAGTTTAATACGGCTATTGCCGCCTTGATGGAATATCTTAACTATATTGAAAAGGAGAGTTCTCACCCTTCGATGCGATCCATTGAGGTGCTCATTATCTTATTGGCCCCCTTTGCGCCGCATATTGCCGAAGAGCTTTGGGGTGAATTGGGGCATCAGGGATTTTTGTCCACTTATTTATGGCCTGACTATGATGAAACGGCTCTGAAGAAAGATACGATGTTGATCGTCGTTCAAGTAAAGGGAAAGGTGAGGGCAAAAATCAAAATGGACGCCTCTCTTTCCGAAGATGAGATTAAAAAGATAGCCCTTGAAGACGAAAAAGTTAAAAAATATATTACAGGCAGTGTCAAAAAAGTAATTTATGTTCCCAAAAAACTCGTCAATGTGGTGGTAGAATGATTTATTTGCTCTACGGTGCAGAGTCCTTTTTATTAGATCGATTTCTCGCATCTCTTGAATCGAATGTCTTGAAGGGTGGAATCAGAGATTTCAATCGGGATCTTTTTTCCGGCAAGACGGCGACGGCCAAGAGTATTATTGAGGCCAGCTTGACCCTTCCGATGATGGCTGAAAAGAGAATGATACTGGTGAGGGAGGCGGAGTTTTTTAATAAGAATGATCAAGAAAAATTGATGGCCGCCACGGATCAAATCCCCGAAACAACAGTACTGGTTTTTGTGGCTCATAAAATTGATCGTCGTCAATTGTTTTGGCAGCACCTGATCAAAAAGGCAAATGTCAAACCGAAGTCAGAGACTTCGGTACCTGAGGCACCAGCGGTGCTGATCCGAGAGTTCAAACCATTGTATCCCCGCGAAATACCCTCATGGATACATGAGGAGTCCCGGAGGATGTCTGTCACTTTGGATCCAGAGGCCATTCAAATCTTGGTAGAGCTTATCGGCACCCATTTGGTGGATCTTTCTTATACCTTGGAAAAACTAATCCTCTATGCCAGTCCTCGGCAGAGTATTACCATTGAGGATGTTGAGGCCGTGATTTGTGATGTGGCGGTGCGATCTGTTTTCGATTTGGCCGATGCGATCGGGCAGGGGAATTGGGGTCGATCTTTATATTTTCTAGAAAAAATATTGGTGTCATCCGAGGAGCCGGCCTTGAGGGTTTTGAGCCTTATTTTGCGTCATTTTAGGATTTTGCTGAAGGCCAAGGAGGCGGAGACAAAGCGCATGCCCCAGATGGAACTGGCCCGTTTTTTGGGGGTGTCTCCTTATTTTGTCAATAACTATCAATCTCAGGCACAACGGATGACGCGCGCACACATATTGCAGACAATGGAAATTCTTTATCAGACGGATAAGAGCCTTAAACGGAGTTTTATTCCTGATTTGCTGATTATGGAAAGGATGATTTTTTCCCTAGCGGCCGAGCGCGGCAACCTTGCGGCTCAAGCGGCCAATTTTTCGTGAAGCTGTTTTGGGGTGAAGACGTCGGTGGCGACTCGCTTTTTGAAGGAGAGAGGAAACGGTTTTGAGGGCTTCGATGGCGGATTTTTTGTCATTTTTTTGGATGGCGGCCAGGACATTTTTTGTGGATGTGCGAATGGCTGATTTGCGTGAAACGTTAAAAGCCGTGCGCTTTATTTCTTGCCGCTGACGCTTTATCGCGGAAAGATGGCGTCCCTTGACGAGCTTTTTCTTTTTGATGGGGGCCTCGGCCATAAGTGACGCCGAGTATCATTCGCGGCACTGCTTGTCAAGGTTCTTCATGCGAGGTTTTGATGAGTGAAGAAAAGAACGATATTATCAGACGTACCGGGACAGTGAGCGGCATGACATTTTTGAGTCGTCTTTTGGGACTTATTCGCGATGTTATTGTGGCCCATGTTTTCGGGGCCAAATCTGCTGCGGATGCCTTTTTTGTGGCCTTTCGCATACCCAATCTGTTTCGAAGGCTCTTGGCGGAAGGGGCCCTGACGGTCTCTTTTGTTCCCGTCTTTTCAGAGTATCTCAAGCAAGATCGCGAGGAAGCCAAAAAGATCGTGGGGATTGTTGCGAGTGTCTTCCTGCTGATCCTTTTGGCACTTTCCTCCGTCGCGATTATTGTAGCTCCATGGATTGTGAGGGCCATGGCCTTTGGCTTTAGCCAGGATCCGGAGAAGTTTGCCTTGACGGTTACGTTGACGCGTCTTCTTTTTCCCTACCTGGTTTTTGTCAGTCTGGCTGCCTTGGCCATGGGGGTTCTTAATTCATTGAAGCATTTTGCCGCGCCCGCCTCATCCCCCATCTTTCTCAATATTGGGATTATTATAGGGGCTTTATTTCTGACCCCCTATTTCGATCCCCCTGTGATGGGTTTGGCCTGGGGGGTGTTGTTGGGAGGGTTGCTTCAGTTGGCGATCAATGTTCCTGTCATGGTCAAATATGGATTTTTTCCCCGTCTTCGATGGAATCCCCGGCATCCGGCAGTCAAGAAGATAGTGCATCTTATGATTCCTTCGGCCTATGGGGCGGCCGTGTATCAATTTAATGTCGTCATTATAACCTTGTTGGCCTCCTTTCTTCCTTCGGGAGCCGTCTCCTATTTATGGTATGCGGATCGTCTCATGGAATTTCCAGTGGGGATTTTTGGTATCTCTGTGGCGGCTGTTATCTTGCCGACGCTTTCCGATCATGCCGCACACAGAAATTGGGATAAATTAAACGAAACTCTGTCCTATGGGCTCCGACTGACCTTCTTCATATCGATTCCCGCCGCTGTCGGATTGATTGTCCTTGCAGAGCCTATTATCAGGGTCATTTTTCAACATGGATCCTTTACGGATCATGCCGCCCAAGCGACGGCGCAGGCCCTCTTGTTTTTTGCACTGGGTCTCCCTTTTATTTCTGGGGTCAGGGTTGTGACAAACGCCTATTATTCTTTCCAAGAGCCAAAAACCCCAGTCAAGGTGGCTAATTTGTCCGTTTTGGTTAATTTAATTTTGGCCCTTTTATTGATGAAACCATTAAAGCACAATGGTTTGGCCTTGGCGATCAGCCTTTCCTCCTTCTTCAATTTTTTTGTTCAGGTTATTTTGTTTCAAAAAAGGATGAGAGGCCTAAGATTTCGAGATCTGGTGATATCCGTGAGTAAAATATGTCTGGCTTCTCTCATTATGGGAGGGTTGATTCTTTGGGGGCAGCAGAAATGGCCCATCCTTGAAGAGAAAACGCTGATACTCCAAATGGGATATCTCATGGCTTTTGTTTTTATTGGAGTGGCTATTTATGGAGGAGTATCTTGGCTCGTCAAGAGTCAGGAGATGAGAGAGGTGTTGAATCTTTGGAATGCGCCATCAAAAAAATAATATCAAAGATCCCGTAGAGCCAGCCAAAAAAAACAATAAAGGTACAAAGGATAAGCATTATTTTTATGTCGTTAAAGGCCCTAATGATTGTGGCGATTGTGATGAAGTGACTGGTGAGGACGACTTGATTCCTGGACATGATTTCTTGAAGAGAATGGATGTAACCCCATAGTCCTATGAGGGTGGCCCCACTCACAGAGACGCTAATCACTATTCCTTGAAGATGGCGTTTGAGATAAAATTGACCGGAACCCGGAAAAATTCCCCCGGAGAGAATAAGGGCGAGATTTAATTTTTTTTGAGGGGGGATCTCCATAGGGTTACCTTGGCCTTGCTTTTCCGAAAATAGCATGATTTCACCGGTTTCTAAAGCTGAATACCGATGACTCCATCAGGGGCAAGAGGATTCAAATTGACATAACCCATTGAAAGTAGTAACCTTTTCTCGATATATCATGATGATCCAAAAAAACTTTTATGTCGATACCTCCCCGGAGATAGACGTTATTAATGTTTTTCATGAGGTCGATAGCGTTATTAAGGAGTCCAAGGTTTGTCAGGGATTGGTGACCCTGATGGCCCCCTTGGAGATGGCCAGCTTTGTTATCTTGGACAGTCGGAAGGATGCTGATAAAAAATTTAAGGAGGAATTGACTGATTTTTTGAAAGAGAGCGAAAAGATCAGGGTGGATTCTCCTGCATCAGCCCCTGTCAAGAAAAGGGGAATAGGCCGTCTCCATTCGCTGGAGACCCTGCAAATCCTCAGTGGTCCAAAAATCTCCAAGGAAATGTTGATGTTCTTCATGGGCCGTACCCTGACCCTCCCGCTTTCTCAGGGAGCGATGGCGATGGATCCTTGGGATCATGTTTATTTGCTCGATGTTGGCACTGAAGGAAGACGGCGGGAGTTTTTTGTTCAGGTCATTGGAGAAGAGGCGAACAAGGATCAGGGACGTATGCCCCTGAGAGGTCCGGCGGTTCGGGGAGGCAAGAAGGGACCGCCTCCCCAGGGGCCTTCTGTAAAGGTCTGAAAAATGAAACAAAGGAGAATTTGGTTTGAAAAAGAAAAATAGCGTGGTTGATTCCAATAATAAAGTCGTCAAACTGCGTTTCGAAGACAATAATCTCGCCCGAAATTTGTTTGGTGTTCATGATCAGAACTTAAGATCCCTGGAAAAAAAGCTGGATATTACCATTAATGTTCGGGGAACGGATGTCAGTTTGGCGGGGGGTTGTTCAGATGTTGAGATCGCTGGAAAATTATTAAACGAATTTTATCAGTTGTTGAAAAAAGGCTATCCTGTTTTTGGATCCGATATTGAGCAGGCCGTTAAAATACTTTCGAAGGATCATGAAGCGAGCCTTCATGATATTTTTTCCCACTCGATTTTTATCCCCGCCAAGGGACATGTGATTATCCCCAAAAACTATCATCAAAAACAGTACATGGATGCCATACGACAGTCTGATTTGGTTTTTGGTATTGGTCCCGCAGGGACTGGAAAGACCTATTTGGCTGTGGCGATGGCCGTGATGGCCCTCAGTAAAAAACAGGTAGAGCGTATTATCTTGGTGCGTCCAGCTGTGGAAGCTGGTGAAAAGATTGGGTTTTTGCCTGGTGACCTCTTGGAGAAGATCAATCCTTACTTGCGTCCTCTCTACGATGCCCTGTATGATATGATGGATTTCGAAAAGACCGTTCAATTAAGAGAATCCGGTGTGATCGAGGTGGCCCCGTTGGCTTTTATGAGAGGGAGGACCCTGTCTTCTTCTTTTGTTATTTTGGATGAGGCGCAGAATAGTACGAGGGAGCAGATGAAGATGTTTTTGACAAGGTTAGGTTTTGGATCCAAGGTTGTTGTTACAGGAGACATCACACAGATCGACCTGCCTGAGGGAAAGATGTCCGGTCTAGTGGAAGCCGAAGGTATTTTAAAGGGCATTCAGGGTATTTCTTTTCAATATTTTGATGCCGGGGATGTTGTCAGACATCCCTTGGTGTCAGACATTATTGATGCTTACCAGAAGTAGTCATTCAAGTAGACCCATGGAATTTTTATGAGAAAAAAATTAACTAGTTATTTTGGAGCATTTCATAAGGAAGATTTTTTGAGTTGGAGGCGTTTTTATCACTCAGCATTTTTCAACTGGTTTTTATTTATTGTTTTTACTTTGGCAATCAGTTTCTTGATGAATGTGGTTGTTGACTCATTGCCGACTCAGGTTGTTGGCGGATCTATCGCCCCCGATGATATTTGGGCGGATCGCGATTATCAGATTCTGGAGGCAGAAGCGACCAATGCTATTCGACAAGAGGCTCGTCAAACTATCCTGCCACAGTTTGTTTACAACAAAGGCGTCTCCACAAATCTTAAAGATAAGATTTCAAAGGTCTTTGCTGATTCAAGGGCGCAGTTGCGTCCCCTCGTTGACATTTCCGGGGATCTGCGTCTCACACCTGAAGGGGTCACTTCTCTCAAAGAGGCTTTTGCTGGTGGATTGGGGATCAGCATGGATGATGAGACCTTTATGGCCTTGGTGAGCAATCGATTCAGCTCAAAGTTGGAAGATATCATTCAGCGATGGATGGAAGCAGTTTATGGTTATTATCTCATTGAAGATGCGAAATTACTGGAAGGACTCCAGCAAAAAGGGATTGTCGTTTATCAGAAGGATAGCGGTATTGAGGGGGTCTTGTTTAAGGAATGGGAAAAAATTCGTGATCTCACAACAACCAGGGAAAATATAGGAAATGATCCTATTGTTAAAATAACTTATCGGCCCAGCACTTGGGAGGCCCTCGTCAAGGTAACGAGCACCCTCATTCAGCCTGATTTGTCCTATGATGAAGAAAAAACAAAACAACTTCAGGAAGAGGCGGCCGCCAAGATCAATGATGTCGTGATTAATGTGCAATCGGGGGAATCCATTATTCGCAAGGGAGACCGATATGATGAGCGCTCTATCAAAATTATTGAAGGCATTTTAAAAACAAAGGCAAAAACCCAATATCATATAAAAATTGCCGGCATTTTCGTCTTTCTACTCACATTTCTTTTCATCCTGTATTCGTTTGGACGTCATTACATTCTTCGCTTTCGTCCTGCCCGCAACGATCTTGTTTTTTTCGGGACTCTGGGATTGTTTTCCATCGTCCTTATCAGGCTTTTATTCATCGCCATTCCTTCGTTTCACAGGCTCATCTCGGATGTTCCGGCCTCTACCTTTTATTATCTCATTCCCGTGGCTGCGAGTGTCATGTTGGTGCGTCTCATGGTCAATGCGGAAACCACTACTTTTTTTGCAGTGGCTTTTATCGGGATCAATAGCTTGATGTTTCCGGGTGGTGTCGGCCTGACGGTTTTTTACATGACAAGTTCGGTTTTTGGCGCCTTCATTATATCCCATGTCAGCAGCCGTGCGGGGATATTCAAGGCGGGTTTTTATACCGGATTGGTCAATGCCTTTCTTATTCTGGCCGCAAACATGATTTATTCGGTTTCCAACATAGGTGATTTTGTTCTGGGTGTTGTCTTGTGGAAGATCGGTTTTGGTTTTTTGGGTGGGATTTTCTCCTCGGTTTTGGTGATGGTTTTGACGCCATTGGCAGAATCGGCCTTCAATTACCTTACGGACATTAAGCTGCTCGAATATGGCAGCCTTAATCATCCCTTGCTTCGAGAACTGATTGTCAGGGCTCCGGGCACCTACCATCATAGTCATATGGTGGGGACATTATCCGAGGCGGGTTGCGATGCGATTGGGGCCAACGGCCTGTTTGCGCGTGTTGCCTGTTACTTTCACGACATTGGAAAGATGAAAAAGTCCGAATACTTTATCGAAAATCAAAAAGGTGACAATCGCCATGAGAGACTTTCTCCCTCCATGAGCGCCCTGATTATTGCCTCTCACGTAAAAGATGGTATCGAACTGGCACGGTCTCATAAACTTCCCCAAAGAATCATAGACATTATTCCACAACATCAGGGCAAAAAACTCATCAGTTACTTTTATGTAAAGGCCAAGGAAATGGAAAAGGTCAATATCCATTCAGTGAAGGAAGAGAATTATCGTTATTCGGGACCCAAGCCGCAAACAAGGGAGGCGGGCGTTATTTTGCTGGCCGATACGGTGGAGGCGGCGACTCGCTCGCTCAAGGATCGCAGTCCTTCAAAATTAAGATCTGTCGTCCAGAATATGATCAATAAGAATTTTTCTGACGGTCAGTTGGATGAATGTGATATGACATTAAGGGACTTGCACACTATTGCAGATCAGTTTACAAGGATCCTCATAGGTATTTATCATCAGCGGGTAGAATACCCTGATTTTGAGGCGACAGATGAAGAACATCCCCCCCTCCAGCTCGGCGATAAGTTTGACAAACAAAACCCGATTCAGGGCGGTTCCCCTGAAGAAGATCAAAAGGTTTCTTCAGACAATATTAGACATCTTAGGTCATAAAAACGCGGGTCTTGAGGTGCTTCTCATTACCGATCGGACCATGATGCAGTGGAATAAGAGGGTTTTTGGCAGGACAGGCTCGACAGATGTCATTTCTTTTCCCTTCAATGAGCGCTATTTTTTAGGTTCTATTCTTATTTCTGCGGATAAAACAGCAGCCCAGGCACGCCAATACAGGCATTCCTTTCAGAAAGAATTAAAGCTATTATTGATTCATGGGGTTTTACATCTTATGGGATTTGATCATGATTGTTCACGGCGGGCAACCCGCATGAGAAAGATGGAACAAAAATTGTTTTGCAAAACAAAATATTTACGATAAGTATGCTGAAATCTTTTTTAAAGAGAGATTGGTTTCTTGCCCTCCTGTCGGGTTTTTTTGGCATTTGGATTCTGCCGGTTTCCATCGGAAATTTTTCAACAAGTGGTTTTGACATTCTGGCCTGGATAGTCTTTACCCCTCTTTTTCTGGCGATTTGGGAGTCGCCTCCCAGGCGCACTTTTCTTCTCGTTGGGCTGACCCACATGATTTATTTTAGTGGGGTTAGTTATTGGTTGAATATTGCTATTCATCAATTTGGCGGACTTCCCCTGTGGTCGAGCCTCCTCATCATGTTGTTGCTTGTCGTCATCAAATCTTCGTTGATGGGAGGTTTTTTCGCCCTTGGGGCCTATTGGAATAAAAAATTGAATCTTTCATGGATACTTTTGGCCCCGCTTCTTTGGGTGGTAGAGGATTATACGATCAATTACATTCCCGCCGGTGGTTTTCCCTGGGGCAATATCGCTTATTCCCAGTCGGCTTTTGTTGTTATGATTCAGATGTTGGACCTCGTGGGAGTTTATGGAGTTGGTTTTCTCATTATTTTGATCAATGTCACGCTGACGGCGGTTGTTCGATCATGGCTGCATCTTCAGTTATTTCCCTATCGGGCAGTCCTCACGACATTGATTTTGCTGATCCTGACCCTCACCTATGGTTTTTTTAGGTTCAATCACTTTGAAAACACTACTCCCAAACAGGAGACACTCAATGTCGCTTATATTCAGGGCAACATTTCTCAGGGTCTCAAGTGGGAGGAGACACTTCAAGATCGCATTTTGTCCAAGTATCAGTTTTTATCTCAAAAAGCGCTTGAAGAATCATCAAAACCTGTCGACCTCATCGTTTATCCTGAGACGGCGTATCCTCATTTGTTAAGGCATTCAAAATTAAACAGGGTGGAATCTTTCGTCAAGGTGCCCTCGCTATGGGGGTTGAATACCTTTGATGCCGATCCTACATCCCCCTTCAAGATAAAATTGTTTAATAGCGCCTTGTTATTGGATGAGGCCAGTGAAAGTTTGGGCATTTATCACAAGACACATCTTGTTCCGATGGGTGAGTATGTTCCCCTAAAAAAGATCTTCTTTTTTGTGGACAAGATTGTTCCAGGTTTCATGGATTTTACCCCGGGACGGCCGGGACAGCTCTTGCGTCTTCATCAGAAGGCGCTCTTGGGTGTCACAATATGTTATGAGGACTCGTTTCCCGAGATCAGCCGATCTTTTGTCAAAAACGGGGCCGATCTCTTGATCAACATCACCAATGACGCCTGGTATGGCAAATCATCGGCCCCTTATCAGCACCTGACATTTTCCCAGTTTCGTGCTGTGGAAACACGCCGGTGGTTGGTGCGCTCAACCAATACGGGGGTTTCGGCCGTCGTCGATCCCTTGGGGCGGTTTTATAATATTTCTGATATCTTTACGGAGGCCTTTGCGGTGACTACAGTGGGCTTGGGAGGGGCACTGACTTTCTATACGGCCTGGGGTGATATCTTGGTCTATGTGTGTCTTCTTGTTATGTCTTGGCTGGGGATTAAAACGATTTTGATTATTTACAGAGAGCGGTCTCGTTTTAAAGAAACTTGACTTCTTACCCCTTGGCGGCTTACTAATTCGTTTCATGCATTTAAAAGAACTCAAAGAAAACATCACTTTCCTGTCTGAAAAGATCAGTTTTCTTCGGAGGGGTCTTTGACCCTGCTCACGACGGGCAAATCCTAAAAAAATTAGAAGAAAAGACGAATTCTCCCGATTTTTGGAATGATACCCGCGAGGCCGGAAAGATCTCCAAGGAGATTGATGCGCTTCGAGGCACTATCAGTATGTGGGAATCGTTGGATCAAAGTCTTAGTGACCTCAAGGCCTATGAGGAGTTGATAGGGGAGGCGAGTGATGAAGATCTTCTCCAGGAGGCGGCCCAGAGATTTGATGACTTAAAAAAACGCGTTGATGATATTGAATTTCGTCAAATGCTCTCGGGTCCCCATGACAAAAATGACGCCATTTTTTCAATCAATGCCGGGGCGGGAGGGACCGAGTCCTGCGATTGGGCCGAGATCTTGCTCCGGATGTATCGGCGTTGGGCGGAGCGTCATGGTTATCAGGTGGAAATCCTGGATTTTACCCATGGGGATCAGGCGGGTTTTCGGTCGGTGACGATGACGATCTCGGGAAACTATGTTTATGGCTATTTGCGGGCCGAGATTGGTGTCCATCGATTGGTCAGGATTTCCCCCTTTGACGCCAATAAGAGACGGCATACCTCCTTTGCCTCTGTCTTTGTGATGCCGGATATCGAGGACGAGATTGAAATCGAGGTGAAGGATGCGGATCTGCGCGTCGATACATTTCGCTCAAGTGGCGCGGGGGGGCAGCATGTCAACAAAACCGATTCGGCCGTACGCCTCACCCACCTCCCCACCAATATTGTCGTGGCCTGCCAAAGCGATCGTTCCCAGCATCGCAATCGGGCGATGGCGATGAAGCTCCTCAAGGCCAAGCTCTACGAGCTCGAGATGGAAAAAAAACAGGAAGAACAAAAAAAGATCGAGGGAACCAAAAAAGAGATCGCCTGGGGATCCCAGATTCGTTCCTATGTCCTGCATCCCTATCAGATGGTCAAGGACCACCGGACACAGTATGAGGTCGGCAATGCGGCCTCCGTTCTTGATGGGGATCTGGACGCCTTTATCCGCGCCTATCTCCTCAATCGATAGAAGCCCCCTGATTACTTTAATCATAAAAGTGGGGACTTAAGTCCCCACTTTTTGTAGTGGCCTGTGCTTTTTCTTCATAAATGCGTCTGGTAATTAGATATTACTAATAATATCAATAAGATATCAACCCAATAAAATATTCTTAAACACCCACCCATGGTCCCGAGATTGCAAAGACTACAATAGAGAACCCCATGTGTATCAAGAAAACCTATATTCATAATATTTTGATCCTGGCCGTCGGCCTTCTTTTGACCGTCACCCTTGCCTCTTGCAAGAAGATCAAGGGAGACGCTGGGACCCCGACCGATACGGCAGGCGAGGTGGACCCTAGTGGGGGCGATCTCACCCAAGGGGATTTTCAACTGACCTCCCTTGAGCCTTCCTCGGGAAAATCAGGGGATCGTTTTGTCCTCACGGGAGAGGTCCTCGATGCCGCGACCGATCTTGTCATGTTTGGCGAGATCCCCGTGATCCCCCATGCCGTGGGAGACGGGGCCCGCCAGTTTTTCTTCGCCTCCACGAGCGTCCAGACGGCCAAGACTGACGAGGCCAAGGGGCAGATCTCGGCCTTTGTCCCCCAGGGTGTTTGTGATCAGGAGTATGTGGTCATCGTCGTTCGGAGTGACAAGAGGAGTACGGGGAAAAAGTTTACAGTCGTGGGCGAGAAGCCCTGTCCCGGTTCTGCAGATGAGACAGAGGATGCGGATGAGACAGAGGAGACCGGGACCCCGGAACCCACGACCGTCGGGGAGACAGTGGTGGGGGGAGAAGGGGAGGGTGATTTACAGCCCGCCGAGTTCGTGCTTGTTGAGGCCACCTTGGGACTTTCGCGAGAGATTGTTTATCGGCAATTGAATCCGACAACGACCTTATCCTGGTCGGTCAGTCATGGGGTCGTGGATGCGGTGACGATTTATGCCAATGGGAATGTCTTGAGTCACGGGGGTGTGATTTATCACAATCATCTCAATGTGAGTGGGAGCGTTGATTTGGAGCCCTTGGAGAGGACACATTATCAGGCGGTCTTTACCTCTCGGGGAGAGGTGGTGGCGGTGAAGGAGGCAGAAGTCTCCGTCATTGGTGAAGAGAATGATTTAAGCCTCATTCCCTATTTTGATGTGGCGGTCTCTCCCCTTTCCCGCACACGCACTCAGGGCAATAATTTTATCGCAGAGCCCATAACGGTCCGGTTTGTGGCGAATCAGATCACGGGGATCGATTTTACATTTTCGGAACAATGTGTGACGCCGCCCTGTCCCTCGTTGGGGAGGCGTCATTATGCGAGTTTGAATGGGTCTTTTACATTTCGCCCCGAGGTGACGGCGGTTTTTCGCGCGGTGGCCACGACGGACGAGAGGGAGACCATTGAGATCACGAGAAATATCCAGGTCACCCTCGCCGCCGTCGGTGCTGAATATACGGCGACGGAATGGGAGGATCGGAGCGATCAGTCCTATCTACCGGGATATGCCAGGTATCGTGTCAGGGTGAGGAATGCGGCGACGGCCCTGATACAGTCCCAGGGGGATTTTAGCCCCTGCCTCTGGGCGGCGGGTTCGTGTGTGCCCCTATCGGTGGTCAACATTGGAGGGGGCAACAAGATCCATGTGATCCCCCTGGCGAGCCTTCCGGCGGGGAGTGGGGACTGGAAGATCTACGAATTTTACTGGAGGCAGAATTGTGGCACGGGGGCGAGTACGCGGTGCCGGTCCACGCTCAAGGCGAGGGGTTATAATGACGTCTTGATAGAGAGGGACAAAGAGGTCATGAGCCTGACGCCGACCCCCACACTCTCAGCAGAATTAAAATCGGGGGACTGGAGACAGATGCATGTCGAATGGAGCTGTCTTAACTGTCGTGATGTGATTGTGACAAGCCCTTGTAGCCCTAGAACCTTTACCGGTTTTACTGGGAATACTGGGAGTCAGGACATTCCGATTTGCAGTAAAAATCAGAATGATAATAGGGCGACCTTGAGTTACAAGGACCCCTTTTCCCCTACCGTCCATACCTTAAGTGCCCATCCCTCCAATGGTCCCTCGACCACCCAGGCGAATATTACGAACTCTGACATCGGCAATAGAAACAATGGGCGTGATGGAGACGGGAGATATCGTATCCCATGGAGGACCCTCTGGGCCGTGAGGGCCGAGGTCCAGGGTTATACCCCCGAAGGGACGACCTGTGGTCGTTTGCGGTCCTTAAGCCTTAATTTCAGTCTGGGGGACGGGTCGTCGGAAGTGACCGGGGCCAATGCCGATTTTCCCGTGGATCCCGACTGCTATGTCTTTGAGGTGACGGCCTATGATGTGGAAGGTGGGCCCCATCGATCCGGTAGAATCACGGCACAGTCCAAGATTGTCATTCAATACATTGATAATGGTTATGGCTGGCAGACATGTCAGCATGATTGTTCACCTAATTGGTGGTGTGGCGATCAGGATCGATGTTCGGCAACGGGCTATACACGCTATAAAACGGTTGTCGTCAAAAATGCGAGTAATCGTCGACCACGAGTCATGAGTGCGGGGAATGGTTATACTTGTCCTATGGACGATGATAGTGGTGATCACATTTGGATGGTCATTAATGAACTCGAGTCTTCAACGCCTCGCGAGAGACAGTGGGGGTTAGAGCACCGATATTATTATAATAGCTCAATCGCTTACGGTTGTAAGGTCTGTATTGATGGGGAACCTGGAGGGGGAGAGATTTGCACTAGTCCGTCAGTCGATTGGAGTAATCAGTCACCTTACTATGAAGGTTCAAGTTGGTGTCATGGGGAGACGACAACGGGGGCCCCTGAATATAGTTGTGGTGGTTGGAGTCTGGCCGGACCCGATAGCTGGACTGCAGTGGGCGTAGCAGTGGGCGTTGTTGTGGTGGGAGGAGTCATGCTCTGATCTTTCCCTCCATCTTTGCCCCCATATTGGGGACAGGACTCCCCCCTCCATTGAAATCGTTAAAATCCCCACCATTTTTTCAATAAAATTACAATAAATTCAATAACTTATTCTAAACCGGCAGACCGTTTTTGGCATGGTGATTGCAATAAAAATGAGTGGGACCATGGCTAAATATTTCATTCAATTCAAAGGGTTTGTCATCGTGGGGCTTGTTGCCTTCGTGGTGTTTTTTGCCCTGACGGGTTGCAAAAAAAACAAGGGTTCTGCCACTTCCATTTCTTCTACCGATGATGGAGTGATCTCCGGATCCTCCAACATAGAAAATGCCGATTTTATTATTGAGGCGCTCTCTCCGGCCCAGGGAAAATTCGGGGACAAGATTGCCATCACGGGCGATGTCCATCCGTCGACGGATCTCGTCATGTTTGGGGGTCAGGTCGCCTTTCCCGTCGGCGAGGGCGGCAAGATGTTTTTGTTGATTCAAAGCGGGTTTCAGGCACAAAAAAAACAGGACGCACAGGAGGCGGGAAAGATCTTCTTCTTTGTCCCTTCGGGTGTTTGTGCCGAGACGGTGGATGTCTCTGTCGTGAGAAAATCGAGTGAGGGCAATCAGAAGAGCAACTCACTCCCCTTCAAGATCGTGGATAGTTCCTGCCAGAAAAAAGACGAGACAGTGGACGATGACGACAAGGACGAGGAGACAGGGACAAAGAATCCGCCTGAGGCTGAAGAAGACAAAAAGTATGTGGGTGAGGAGACCCAAACGGATCCCGATGACAAGGATCTTCAGGCCAAAGAGGAGGCATTTCAGGCCACCCTCGTGGCCGATCAGTATCTGCTGACCAAAACCCCCCTCGCACCCACTCAGGAGGTCAAATTTACCTATGAGGTCCAGTCCGGGGCCTATACGGAGGCCCAGCCCGTCGTCCAGCTCCCCAATGGCCTGTGGCAGAAAGAGGCCATGATGGCCATGACCCCCGAGAAGAAGGGGGATTTTGTCTTCAAGATCGGATACTCGACCAAGGTCAAGATGCAGTTTTTGAATAATGGGCAGTTTGTCCATGAAAGCGAGCCCATTGAGATCAAGGTGATCGAGCCCGATGCCCAGATTTCGCAGGCCTATCTGGTGGTGGAACAAAAGACGCTCTATGCGGCCCCGGAAAACGGTTATGCCCCCAAGGCGACGTTTAAATTTTGGGCCAATAAGATCAAGAAGATTGAGATCTCCTTTAAGGAGAAGGGAGAGT
>Ga0156096_176_pt1 | contig 42388 bp, 33 predicted proteins | sample RifCSPlowO2_02_FD_107749 | JGI IMG/M metagenome (GOLD analysis project Ga0156096, IMG submission 107749) | Deltaproteobacteria bacterium RIFCSPLOWO2_02_FULL_50_16
ACACGGTAAACCTCCTTTTAGAGCCTGTTAGTCTCAAGTCCGTTGAAGGACTTGAGGCGTTACAGGCTTTTATCCCGACTCGTTTCAAAGAAACGAATCGGGGTTAAAAATTAAATTGTTACTAACAGTCCCGAAATTGTATAGACATTTGGGAACTGTTAGTATTACAGGACCGGCTGTTAGCCCTATTGGGCTGTCCATATTATTTCGGTCCTGTTAATAATTTAATTCTTCATCTCGTCCCAAATCTATTTTTCTGCACCGTTTCGCTCCCGCGAAACGGTGCGGCGACGTACAGTCTCCGCAAACTTAACTCTTATCTTGGTACCAACTCGCTCCCTTCGCGCCTCTGGCGCTTCAGGGTCTCAGCGCTCTGCGCTGGGATCGTTCGTTGGTACAGCACTTTTCTACACTTTGCGGCGACGTACAGTCTCCGCCAAGTGTGAAAAGTGCTGAGCCGACACGCGGAATCGAACCGCGGACCTTCTCCTTACCATGGAGATGCTCTGCCAACTGAGCTATGTCGGCGCAAATTAATCTCCTTGCCCCATCTCGTTTCACGAGACGAAACCAGCTCTCGTACGATTTGCGTGCGTTCTCCGAAGGAGAACCCTATAACACCCACTTCCTTACACTGTCCCGTGAAGCCGTTTGGTTTCGACGAGTTCAACGAGGAAGAAACCATTACGGATTCACGCACCGTTTCGCCCATCGCGCCTCGTATCGCATCTCTGATGCTTCAAATGCACTTGAGCACTGCGAAAGTGCTGGCGCTTCGACGTAGTCGTCCCAGCACTCTGTGCTGGGGTTGTTCAACGGTGCCAGCTTCCGTAAGATTTGCGTGCGTTCTCCGAAGGAGAACCCTATAATACCCACTTCCTTACACTGTCCCGCAAAGCGGGACGCCGGCGTAAAGCCGTCGCAAATTGATCTCCTCGCCCCGTCTCGTGAAACGAGACGGGACCAGCTCTCGTACGATTTGCGAGGACGCAGGATCCTCGCAAATCAACGGAAGCTGGGAGCGGGAGACGAGGTTCGAACTCGCGACCCTCAGCTTGGAAGGCTGATGCTCTACCAACTGAGCTACTCCCGCAAATCCGTTCGGTTTCTGCAAGCCTAGCGTCCCGAAGTCAGAGACTTCAGGACCTGATGGGCCAGAGGCCCTGATCCGAGCAAGAAACCGTTACGGATTTGCGTCCCACATGCTTCATAATTACAAGCATGTGGGACGCGTGGCCTTCTTCGCGGCACCGATTCGCTCCCGCGAAACGGGGCCTTATTCCGTACGCCTTGCGCCGACGTAAAGTCGTCGCAAGGCTACGGAATAAGGTGGAGGGAGAAGGATTCGAACCTTCGAAGGCATACGCCGGCAGATTTACAGTCTGCTCCCTTTGGCCTCTCGGGCATCCCTCCAGCAGTTCGTTAGTTTTGCGGCGATCTTGCATCGACGCAAAACTTATGAACTGCTGGTCCTCAGCCGAAGGCTGAGGGCCCGGAAGTCAAACGAATCACTCCCCACCAGATCTTACTAACAGTCTCAAAATTGTATAGACATTTGGGGACTGTCAGTATTACAGGACCGGCTGTTAGCCCTATCGGGCTGTCCATATTATTTCGGTCCTGTTAATAGTTAACTTTTAAAAAAACTTTTTTGTCCCGTGAAGCCGTTTGGTTTCGACGAGTTCAACGAAGAAAAAACCATTACGGATTCACGCACCGTTTCGCTTCCGCGAAACGGTGCCAGCTTCCGTAAGATTTGCGCCGGCGTAAAGCCGTCGCAAATCAACGGAAGCTGGGAGCCGACGCCCGGAATCGAACCGGGGACCTACTGATTACAAATCAGTCGCTCTACCTACTGAGCTACATCGGCGTGCATCATTTTCCAAATTACTGCACCGCCTCCTGAAAAAAAATAAACTCTTCCCTCGCGACCGGATCGTTAAAAAAACAAATTGCATCACAGCGACCTAGTCCATTGGAATTATTACAGTCTTCGAGCTTTGGTAAACCCTTTAATTTTGAAAATCGAAAAAGCCGTGGATATATAATGGCATTCCCAACAATTGTCAATAAGTTTTGTCAAGAAGGTTTGTGGATTTTTTCCAACAGTTTTAAGGACTTAAAGATCTCGTACATTCCAATGGCCCCGGCGACAGAGGCATTGAGTGACTGAATCCATCCCATCGTTGAAAATGTAAGTAAAAAGTCACATTTTTCCTGAACAAGTCGCCGAATCCCCTTCCCCTCACTCCCCACGACCAGGGCCACCCGGTCTCCGAATTCTTGCTCGGAAAAATCCCCTCCCCCCTGGGGCACTAATCCATAAATCCAAAATCCTATTTCCTTCAAAAAATCAATGGTTTGAGCTAGATTTGTGACAGAAACGATGGAGAGGTATTCGGTGGCCCCTGCCGATGCCTTAACCACTGAGGCCTCCAGGGGTGGGGTCCTTTGAGAAGGGAGGATGACCCAGCGAACCCCAAAACAAGAGGCCGAACGTAACAAGGCCCCGAGATTTTGTGGGTCTTGGATCTCATCCAATATGAGGATAAAATGGACCTTTTTTTCAACCTTGATGGCCGAGGCAAGATCCTCAAGACCGAGTAAAGGACAGGGATCCACTTGGGCCATAACCCCTTGATGGACCTCAATAGGAGATGTCTTCTGGAAAAAAGACCTCGGATACCATTGAAGTGGGATGTTGGCCTTAACCGCCAATTTTTCAATCTCCCCATCGATCGCCCCCTTCCCCTTTGACCCCTCCTTCTCTAGTAAGGCTATTTGATAGGTCTTTCGCCGACCTGCCCGTAGGACCTCAAGGACAGGATGATATCCTGCAATCCAAGATTTCATAAATCCTATGGTTTATTAACTTTCAATGAGTACAATTTAAAATAACCAACCATAAGTACCTGCAAAATTGATAAGCAGGCTTTTTATCCGCACTACCCGTACGAATAAAAAGTTGAAATGCTATATAAAGCCGATGAGGTCCTTTTCGTCAAGAGGGGATAAAAAAAGCCCTCATCCGGTTAAAGCCAGATGAGGACTCAAAGGGGCATAGGGAAGGAAATAAAAAAAATTAAGCGTGATGTCCGATGTGAAAAAATTCTCTTTTTTGCGCCTCTAAATCAGCCTCAATGTCTACAACAGATTGAGGGGCCTCATTCCACAATTTCTTTCGGGCATGGAAATAGGCATCCCGAAGGGCCTCCATCCGAATAGACAATTCCTCTTGTTTCATCAGACAATCCGTCTTTTCATATTCTAATTGTGTATAGGCGTGATTTAAGGAACTATTCAACATGATCATCTTGAGATTGGTGTGATGGGTCTTCTCCTCCGCCGAAACAACAATCTTGACGATATGGGTCTCTTTCTCTTCTTCGAGGATGGAGTCTTTAACTTCGAAATCCATAATGTTTAAGCCCCTTCATTAATAGATGTAAGCAAACTCCTTGCCAAAACCCCTCTTTAAGTACATCCTCTGTAATATATTGAAATCATTTGATAATTTACAAAAAACTATCAAATCTCTTAAAAAGGGCTTGAGGGAAATTGGGGGGGGCCATACCCCATTTTGGGGGGGTGGCGCCTCACTCAAGGGTCATGATTAAGGGGGAGGACTAAGTGATCAATCGCTTAATTTCGGTCTTGAGACGGGGCAAAATGTCCTCGTAGGAAAAACGCCCTAAGAATTCATCCTTGCGTTTTAGATTCACAAAGGTAGGGGAACACCACAAACCCAGATCCGCATCATCTGTCTCTCCAGGACCATTCACTCGGCATCCCATGATAGCAATGGTCAATTTGTGACTTTTGGCAAAAACAGCCATGTCTTTCACCTTCTGAGCCAATTCAACAAACTTCTCATTTTCCACACGGGAACAAGAAGGACATGAAATAATATTCAGACCCGCATTCTCATAATAAGAAACCGATCGAAAACGCCCATTTTGGATATCCTCGATGATCCCACGAGCCACATAAATCTCCTGCCCTTTCTCCTCAAAAGGGACCGTCAAGGAGACGCGGACGGTATCTCCGATCCCCTGAGAGAGAAGCTGCTCAAAGGCAACACGTGTCTTGATCACCCCTTCCGGAGGCAAACCGGCTTCGGTCACACCCAGATGGAGGGGAACAGAAGGACAGAGGAGATGAAAACGTTTATTGACCGCAACAACCCTGTTGGGATCCGAATCTTTTAGGGAAACAAGATAATTTTTAAATCCAAGCTTGTCCAATATTTCACAATTTTCTATGGCAGAACTGACAATGGCCTTTTCATGATCCTTGGGATAGCGCTCCAACCATTCGGGGTCCACGGACCCGCAATTGACACCCACTCGGAGGGCACAGTTGTGTGGGGCAACCTTTTCTACAATCCAGGCCACCTTGTCTTGTTTGCTCTTTCCCTTTTCATGATGATGGAGATGTCCGGGATTATAACGAATTTTTTGGACTAATGGAGCCAGGAATTCTGCTAAACGATAACTTTCCTGCAAATCAACCACCAAGGGGGTCTTTGCCTCCTCCCTCAATATCTTCAGGGCCTCAACATCTTTCTGACTGTCAATGGCTATGCGAATGAGATCCGCACCGGCCTTCTCCAAAATCGCTATTTGACGCCTGGTCCCCTCAATATCCTGCGTCCTGGTCGCTGCCATACTCTGGACCAAGATGGGATTCTGTCCCCCCAACTTCACGGATCCTATTTTAATTTCACGACTCTGGCGCTGCATAGATGTTTTCTTAGTGGGAGAGAGGGGGTTCGCCATTTTCATCTATTTTCAATGTCGTCTCCTCTTTAGTCACAGAATCCTCAGTCGTCTCTACTGGGGATGCCGAAGGAGTCCCCTCGGGAACAGGGATTTCGGGGGTCTCCCGAATTTCAATCGGTCGATCTTGCGGTGTCATCTGTTGGGAGGAGACAGCATTGTCGCCCCCCTCTTCTTGAAGACCTTCTCCTTGAGAAAGCACTTGATCAGAAACTTCTTCTTCTTTCACAGGAGGGGTCCACCCTTCCATATCATGAATGGAGGCATTAATGATTTGCACGACCCGTAAGGGATCTTCCGCCTTAGTAATGGGACGACCCACCACAATATAATCGGCACCCGCCTTGATGGCAGCCGCTGGGGTGGCAATGCGTTTTTGATCATCCGGCTCCTGATCGGGGAGGCGAATCCCCGGGGTCACGATGACAAAGTTGTCTCCACATTCACGCCTGACCGCCTCAATCTCCTGTGGGGAACATACCACTCCATCAGCACCGGCCTCCTTGGCCATCAAGGCCAATTTCAACACCAAATCCTTTGTCTCTGCAGCAAGTCCAATCTCGCCGAGATTGCTCGAGCTGGTGAGAACAGTCACGGCTAGGAGGAGAGGTTTGCGAATCTCCAATTTTTCTGCGATATTTCCCGTGGCATCCACGGCCCGCTCGATCATCTCCCGCCCTCCCAGGGCATGAACGTTGAGCATGGATACGCCCTTTTTGGTCGCCTCCATGCAAGCCTTGCCCACCGTTGCAGGGACATCAAAAAATTTAAGATCCAAAAACGTTTTCAGATGACTCTTGTGTAAATAGCTAATAATCTTCGAACCTGCAGAAGTAAAGAGCTGGAGACCCACCTTAAAAAAAGTGACATCCTTCTTCAACTGGCGAATCAACTCCTTGGCATCGTCTTCTGTAGAAACATCGAGGGCCACTATTAATTTTTCACTACGCATTCAAAACCTCCACTATTTTATCGACGACCATTTTTACCGAGAGGGTCTGTTTTTGACCCGTCCGTCTTTCCTTAATTTCGACTTCTTGTCGGGCCAGGGATTTGGCCCCAATGATAATCACCCAAGGAATCCCAATAAGATCTGCATCCTTAAACTTGACACCCGGGCTTTCGTTTCTGTCGTCTATTAAGACATCGATACCCTTTTCTGTCAACTTCTCATAGATCTTTTGGGCCTCCCTTAAGACTTCATCCTCCCCTTTATGGAGGGACAGGATTTCCACGGAAAATGGGGCCATGGGAAGGGGCCAAATGATCCCATGCTCATCGTGATTCTGCTCGATGGCCGCAGCTGCTGTGCGCCCCACCCCAATCCCATAACATCCCATAAAGGCGGTCTTTTCTTTGCCATTTTCATCAAGAAAGCGCACCCCCATGGGTGTGGAATACTTGGTCCCCAAATAAAAAACCTGCCCGACTTCAATCCCACGGTGGCTTTGATAACGTCCCTTCTCACAACGGGGACAGGAATCCCCTTTTTGAACCCGGCGAAGATCGGCAAATCTTTCCACCTTAAAATCACGATCTAAGTTGGCATTGACCCAATGGACCTCTGCCTCATTGGCCCCGACGACAAAATTTTTCATCGACCGCACCGATTCATCGGCATAAAGTGAAATCCCTTTTAGACCTATCGGACCCGAATAACCACAAGGACCTCCCGTCACCTTCTGAACAGTCTTCTCATCAGCGAGCTGCATGGTGGCCCCATTTAGCAAGGACTGCAGTTTTCCCTCACTCACCTCATGATCGCCGCGAATGAGAACAGCCACCGCCGATTGATCCTGTTCCAAGACATAGATAAGGGTCTTCACCAAATGATAGGGTTTCAAATTGAGAAACTGCGCCACTTCCTCGACAGATGTCTTTTGGGGTGTGGTTACTTTTTCACAAACCAACAACTCCGATGTCTTCTGACCCTGGGCCTCTGATCGGACCTGGGCCTTGTCGGCATTGGCCGCATAGTCACAATGATCGCAAGAGAGGATTTCATCCTCCCCGGAAGAGGCCAAGACCTGAAATTCATGGGAGACATTGCCTCCAATCGCCCCCGATAGGGCCTCCACCGAACGATACTGCAGGCCACATCGATCAAAAATGCGCCGATAGGCCTTCTCCATCTGCCGATAGGTCTCCATGGCCTTTTCCTCACTCACGTCAAAACTGTAGGCGTCCTTCATGATAAACTCGCGTCCCCTCATCAATCCAAAACGAGGGCGGATTTCATCGCGAAATTTGGTCTGGATTTGATAAAGATTCAAGGGGAGTTGGCGATAGGATCTCAATTCCCCAGCCACAAGTGAGGTGATGGCCTCCTCGTGGGTCGGACCCACGCAATAATCGCGTTCATGGCGATCCTTGAGTCGCAAAAGCTCCTTGCCATAAACCTTCCATCGGCCGCTCTGATCCCAGAGTTCACGGGGCATAATGATGGGCAGCAAGACCTCGGTGGCCCCCGCCGCATTCATCTCTTCACGGATAATATCTTCGATTTTACGAAGGACACGCAGGCCCAGGGGAAGATAATTATAGATCCCCGCTGCCACCTTCCGGATAAAACCGGCCCTCACCATGAGCTGATGGCTCACGACCTCCGCATCGGAGGGTGCCTCGCGCAAGGTCTGAATAAAGAACTGGGACCACTTCACAATCGACTCCTTTTATTAACAGGATGTAGCCCATATAATAGAAGAATGCAAGGGCAGGAATGGAGGACGGTTCTACTGAACCCATTGAAGAATCGAAGACTTGAGATAAACCCAATATTCACTCCAGGTCATTTTTTGAATAGGGTTTTTTTGGAAAATATAGTGCGGATCGGCACCTTGAGGAAGAAGGCTTAATTGACAACCACTCGAAGAACTGTCATCCGTATCATCACAGGCATCCCCTGTGCCATCGCTATCATCATCGGCTTGGTCGGCATTCGCCGTTGTGGGACAATTATCGCTCCCATTGGCGACACCATCACCATCGGTGTCGGCGGTGGCAGTATCTCCTCCCACATTATCACTGGTACTGGTAAGGGTGAAATTCATCCCCGAGACGGTCTCTCCCCCAGAGCCCGATACCGTTTGGGCATGAGTCTGAGAGTCAAAAGTCGGGGCCGTCGGATTTCCACTGGCCCCATTACAGGGGATGATCCCTGAGGAACCTGTAAAGGAGGCCTCAATATCCTCGACTTCAATGGAGTAGGTTTGTCCGGGCTCAACATAGAGTTCATAATCCCCATCGAAACTCGCCGCTGGAGACTGCATCCCCGAGACAAAGGCCACGGCATCACTGCGAGAAAGTGTGGAATCCGAGTTTCTGGCAATCACGTTGGCACACTGAAACTCCGTCACCCCATCCGTGTCATAGATCGTCCCCGTCACCTTGACCTTGCTGGACAAAAAAGAACCCGAGGGATAAAGAAAGGCTATCGCCACCTGGTCATCAACATTGAGTGTCTTGATAAAGGCCCCCGTCCCCGGGGTAAAAAACGAATACATGGTGGGCACGACGCTGCGTGAGGCGATGGAACTGGAACTGGCCTCGGAGACATTGAGTTGTACGTGATTGACACCAAAAAAGTGGCCCAGCTCGTGTGTCACAATCGCTGAAAGATCATCATCACCAAAACTCAATGAACCACACCCCGCACTCTCAATACCTGTCAGGCAGGCCGCATTAAAGACCCCCTCTCCCTTCACCACCGTCCCCGTCGTGGAACTGTAACTCACGATGCCAGCGAAACCCAAGACGGCGTATTGATTCGGGGTGCCAAAAAATTGGGCAATAATACTTCCATCTTCGTCAAAGACGATGGGATTAGTCCCGTCAGAAGTGGGACCACTAGGACAGGCCGAGGCATCATACAAATAGGTGCAGACATTGGAGGTATCCACCGCCACTCCCAAGGATCCCTCGCTGGCACTCAGACTCGTCCCCGACGCCGTCGTCCAGGTCGTCAAGGCATCCGACACAAAAGAGGTGACATCCTTTCCTCTCACATCCAGATCGGTCTCCACATGAACCGTCACCGTCCCGCTCCAGCGGACAATACTGCCCCCGCTCGTCACCGCATTAGGCCCAAAGGCCCACACCGGCGAGGAAACCCACACCATCATAATAATACCCAGCCACAGGACCTTCTTTTGTGCCATCACTCTTCTCCTAGGGCATCAGCTGTTTCACCAAGGGGACAAAATCGCCATAACGGATTTGTTGGGGCGCCTTGTGAACCATAGACGATTGTTGGGAAGAAAGGGTTTTTGCCTTCAAGACAGGGGAGTTGGAAAGATCTCTAAAAAGACCTGCATTATTGATGTCGTTGGCAATAAATTTTTGTCCCGAACCATCCTCACGAACACAAAAACGTCCCTGACCCAAACCGATGGGGGCCGCCAATCCCAAAGAACTCTCTTCACTCAGAAAGACGACACATTCCTCACCCACACTATAAGTGGGCATCCCTTCAAAGGCGGAACCCAAACCGATTTCCCTCAAATCTTTATCGGGGGGGGCCAACTGATTAAAAGTGACCGTTGAGCCCACGGATCCCTTAATCACCTCATCGACCTTGAAGGAAACCACAAGGACGTCCCGACCCCCTTGAATCTTGCGATCGACCGATGTGCAGTAGCCTCGAAAAATAATGGGGGCCATTTCGGTGAGTTGGAGAAGATTGAGCTGCACGATTGTCATCGCCCCCACCCACGAAAAAGGCAACCCTACCAAAATAACAACTCCTAAAATTAGAAATTTTACTCTTTTTCTCATCATAAAAAACCCGCGCAATTAATAATCGTATATATTTTTCTACCTGTCAATTGGTATTAAGGAACATCCCCCCGATGATTGACCGGATCCTGAGCTTGACGCATTTTTGGTGGTCACAATATCGGTCGTCACTGCCGTCCCTGTTGCAATGACCTGCCCGCCCGTATCACAACTGAAACGCCCCTCCAAAATCGCCTCATCAAAACCGCTCGCCGGGGGATCGCAAGGCTCAATACTGGACCCCCCAGTAAAAACCGATGAAATGCGCTCCACCTCGAGGGTATAAGAAACCCCAGGGACCAATCCTTGAATAACATAATCCCCATTGGCGGCACTGCAATTGGACGACGATCCTGTATAGTGAGCCCCCGAGACAAAACTGGTGGCCTCTACAACCCCATTCTCCACTCTCCGGGCCACCACATTGACTCCCTGCATGGGTGTCGTCCCATCCGACTCGAAGACCGTTCCTTGAATCGTGCAAAAGCGGTTGGCAAAACTGGTATTTCCATAAAGAAGCCCCATGGCGATCTTGTCGTCATGATGCAGGGAGAGCTGGGCCTCACCATCGACAAAGAGTGGAAACATGGTGGGAATCCCGGCCAAGGCCACTTCATCCCCCCCCGCAGCATTCGTCACCAGATCCAAATTGACCTGGGTATGATCGAGCCCCAAAAAATGACCCAGCTCGTGAAAAATGGCCCCCTTAAAGGCATCGATGGAAACCTCGGGATCCTGACAAGCATCATTGCTTGCCGCTCCATCAGGGCAATCGATAAAAAGACCATTTAAAACAGCTTGAGCCTCTGTAATAAAAAGAACACTCCCTATACGCTGCACGACTCGAGGACCGGCAAATCCCAGGACAGATTGATTCGCCCCTTCTCCCTGAATCAAGTCGACAATGGAACCATCTTCATCAAAAATGATAGGACTCTGCCCTGATCGCGCCGAACCCAAGACAAAGGGGTCCTCGTCCGTGCTCGAACAATACTGGCCGGAGGGACAATAGGTGAAATGATCGTCGATATTGTCTTCATCCACATTCCCCAGCCCCTCTCCCTGTGTGATCGTCAACTCAATGATGTTAATATCCGAACTCCCGTCATTTAAGGTAACCACCGACCAACCCGAAAAGAGCTCCTCTAATAATTCCAGGGTCTCGGCATTGGAAAGTCGCCCCAAAGTCCCCCCGACTTGTGTCGTGCCTGATGTGGTTTCCGGATTATAATTGATGGTGTTTTGAAGGACGCCATTGCCACTGGGAATCCCCCAACCGACCGGTTCACCCGTCGAACTCGAATCGACCAAGATAGCCCCCGCCGCCCAAACGAAGTGGGGCAAAAAACACAAACCGGCAATAATGATGAAATATCGGATTCCCATGTTAAAAATTTAATCTTGGATTCGAATCGTTGGTAATCGCCTTAGGGTCTCAATAAAATTTTCATAATAAATGCCTTGGGCCTGTATGGATAAGGCGCTAGAAATCGTTCTTTGTCCCTCCGTACCTTCAGAAACAATAAATTTTCCCTGGCCCAAACCCACAGGAGAAGTAAAACCCCAATCGCTATCCCCGTATAAAAAGAGAATGACCTTCTCCCCTTTTTGAAATGAGGGCCGTGAGAAACCTTTTGTTGCCGGTATAATGTAGGATCCCGGCCCCATGCCAAAAAAGGCCTCCCCCTCTTCTCTCGGCTTCACTCCAAACTGCTTGATCGTCACGCTTTTCCCCACACTCCCCTTGAAGACGCGATACACTGAAAAGGTCACATAAGTGACGGCCAAACCATTCTCATCAAGATCCTCCTGAAGACCCAAACACTCTCCCTCAAAAACACGATTGGCCACCACAGCCATCTGATGCAACGTAAGCGGGAGAACCATGGAGGCATGGGTGACATTTGAAAAAGCCAATCCAATAAACACGGTCAGGCCTATAAATGTGAAACGTAATGTTTTTGAAAGGTGTCTCGAGAAGGAGGATCTCATATGTATTTTTAGCCGCGTGTTAAAAAAGAATTATACCTTAGGGAGAGTGTCTCTCGAAAGATAATTATGGGTTTTCTAAATTATTCTTGAAAAGATCACTTGTTCCAGTAATATCAGCCCGCTTTCACGATAACATTCTGTTTTTTGATCAGTCTTCATGTACCTTAGGAGTAGAGAGTGCTTTCTCAAAGCCAAGATAAGACCCTGACATTTAAGAAGATCTTTGGGCTGACCTTGGTGATCCTGGCTATTTCGATTTTTTTCAACTTCCCCTATCCGGGATCTTCGGGACGATCCAAGACACCCCAATACCCCTTGACCATCTTGGGAAAAGCGCTTTTCTACATCCAAAACGATTACGTGGATCCTGATCTCGTGGATACAGAAAAAATGCTTAAGGGATCTCTTAAGGCCCTAGAAAAAGGTCTGCCCCCTGTATTGGTCCAATGGAAAAAAAGGGGTTTTGTGCTTCAGGTACAAAACAACACTGAACAATTCGATCTTCCTCAACCCCTCACCTTCTCTGAAATAAAGACCTTGATGAGCCAGGTTTTGGGTTTTATCAACCATCACTACAACGGGGATACGGGACTCCTGGAGAGGGAACATATCGCCACCGCAGGCCTCCTCGAAAGCCTAGATCCCCATTCCAATTTTCTCCCCCCCGAGGTTTTTTCAGAATTCAAGGTCAGTACAAAGGGGACCTTTGGTGGCTTGGGGATTGTCATCGGTCTCCGCGATCGTGGGCTGACGGTCATCTCAGCCCTGGAGGGAACCCCTGCCCACAAGGCCGGTCTCAAGGCGCAAGACAACATCACACAAATCGATGGAGAATCGACTATTAACATGTCACTCACGGAGGCCGTCGGAAAATTAAGAGGAAAGGTAGGCACCACAATCCAAATAGTCGTCCAAAGGGCCAATACTGCCGAACCCCTTTCTTTCACGCTGACAAGGGCCTTGATCGAGATCAAGAGTGTGGATGGTAAATATCTGAAAAAGAGCAATGCAGGTTTGATCAAAATTAAAACCTTTCAGCAAGACACCCTTTCCGAAGTTAAAAAATACATCAATAAAATAAACCAGCAGTCTCCCGATCTCAAAGGCTGGATCCTCGATCTTCGTAACAATCCAGGAGGTCTCCTGGACCAAGCTGAAAAAATTGCGGATCTCTTTTTGAGCTCAGGAGTGATTGTCTCGACGGTGAGCAAAAATCAGATGTTTCGCGAATCTGAATCCGCCAATCCCGGAGATCTGGAAGAAAAAAAGCCTTTGATTGTTCTCATCAATGAAGGGAGTGCCTCGGCCTCGGAAATCATTGCAGGGGCCCTCCAAATTCATGGGCGCGCCTTGGTGATCGGCCATCAGACGTTCGGAAAAGGTTCTGTCCAGACAGTTTATGACCTGCGCGACGGTTCCGCCTTAAAACTCACCATTGCCAAATATTTGCTCGCCAATGACATCCCCGTACAATCCATTGGGATTACGCCTGACATCCTCCTTCAGCCAGCCATCATTAGCGAAAAAATCGTCGATCTTCTTGAAAATGAGATGAGAAGCGAAAAGGATTTGGAACAGAGTTTTAAAGAAGAACCTCTTTTTAAAAATCACTCATTCTACCAAATGAGTTATCTCACTGAAGACGCTCCAGATGAGGAAACCCTGGAAACAGGACAGGTCAATATTGATTTTGATTTTCCCGTGTTACTTTCTCAGGAGATTTTAGACCATCAAACAAAGGAAATGATCTCCGGCCGCCTTGATCTCCTGAATGCCGCCAAGCAGGTCCTCCCAAAAATGGAGAATAAAGAATCCGAGAAGATCAAGGCCGCCCTTCTCAAAAGAGAGGTGGATTGGTCACTCTCAAATGTAGGGGGAAAGCCAAAGGCCGAAATAAGTGTTTGGATCACCAACGAGCAGGGCGAAAAATTGCAAGAATTAAAACCAGGTTCTACAGCCCACCTTCACCTTACAGTGAAAAATACCGGAAAAGGCCCCTTTGAACAACTCATCGGGGTGATTAAAAGCAAAAACAATTTTTTTAATAATCAGGAGTTTATTTTGGGACGTATTGAAGCCGAAAAAAACAAATCATGGAAAATCCCCCTAAAAGTCCCCGGATTCATGATAAAACGCAATGAACCCATCACCATCAATTTTCAGGAGGGCCATGACCATGCCCCTCCACCCTTTACAACAACCCTCCGCATCGCCGAACCCTCACAACCCAGTTATGCCTTTTCTTATCACCTCCTCGACAATGGGGAGGAAGGCTCCAAGGGCAACGGCGACGGCCTTGCCCAGCAGGGAGAAACAATTATCTTGGCTATCAATATCAAAAACACGGGGGGGGTTGAGAGCAAAGAAACCGTCATCAATCTCGTCAATAAACAGGGAAAAGACATCTTTATTGATAGCGGACGTGTTTCTGTCAAACCCCTTGCTGCCAAATCAGAGGCTAAAGCCTCCCTCAAGTTTAAGATCGATGGTGATATCATTAAAAAAGAGTTGAAATTTAATCTGGTTTTTCTTGATGCAGATTCCAGCTACTCACTCCCCTTTAAGCTCAATCTGCCCATCAACGAAGTCCCCCATGAGCCGCCTATAAATACCTGGTATTATCCCCCTCATATAGAGATATCTCAGGGAGACCAAACACTGATCACCAAAAAATCAGAAGCCACTCTTGAAGGAATAGCCAAAGACGATATCGCCATCAAAAACATCATCGTTTTTAATGATGACAGCAAGGTCTATTACAAAAGTTATTCTCAGGGTGAAGACAACCAAAATGCAAGGGAGTTTTCCGTCACCTTCCCTCTCCACAAAGATTCCAATACAATCACGGTGCTCACAGAAGATTACCAGGGGTTAATCTCCCAAAAGCAATGGGTCCTTTGGAAACAATAAATGAACGTCATTTTCGGAACAGAAAAGCTCAAATCCCCCATCAAAAATCCTATCATCACCCTCGGTGTCTTTGATGGAGTTCACAGGGGACATCAACACATCTTTGAACTTATAAAAAAACAGGCCAAGAAAAATCGTGGCAAAAGTATTGTTTACACCTTCAATCCTCATCCGGTGCGTCAATTGGCCCCTGATGCGTGTCCTCCCATGCTCCTCACCCTCGAGCAGAAAATTGAGACCATTCGTCGTCAAAAAGTGGATTATCTCATTATTGAGGCCTTTACTCCCGTCTTTTCCAAGCTTTCTCCTGACAAGTTTTTTCAAAAAGTGATTGTCGACCGAATCCAGGCACGGGAAATTTATGTTGGCTATGATTTTACATTTGGTTGCCAGCGAAGCGGCACTATTGAAACCTTAGAACAGCTTGGGAAAAACCATGGGATCGGCATTCATATTGTCCCTGCCTTCTTTTTGGATAACACACTGGTATCGAGCACGCGAATTCGCCAGCTTATTGCCGAGTCAAAAATGTCTTCTGCCTCATATTTACTTGGAAAACACTACTGTATCGAAGGACATGTCGTGACCGGGCGCGGCATTGGAGGCAAAAAGCTGGGCTTTCATACTGCCAACATAGAAACCCTCAATGAACTGATTCCCCCCAATGGAGTCTATGCCACCTTTGTCAAAATCAAACACAAGCGACACTTCAGTGTCACCAACATCGGCACCAATCCAACCTTTGGAGGAAAAACACTTTCCATCGAATCTCATATTCTCAATTTCAGGAGAAATATTGTTGGTCAAAAAATTTGTCTTGAATTTGTAGAAAAAATCCGTGAAGAAATCAATTTTTCAAATGCAATGGATTTGTCGCATCAAATTCAATCCGATATTGAAATCGCCAAATCCCATCTAAGGCGGACACGATGGTAAAATTTGTAGGCGTTATTGGAGATCCGATCCATCATTCCCTCTCTCCTTCGATGCACAATGCCGTCTTTAAAAAGTACAAAATGGATTACCTTTATTTGCCCTTTCATGTCACGCCACGACAACTTAGCGATTTTGTAAAGCATGCCAACCTCTGGGATCTTAAGGGATTTAATATCACTATTCCCCACAAAAAAAGCATCATGCGCTATTGTCATCAACTCTCTTGCGAGGCCAAGCTGATCGGTGCCGTCAATACGGTTGTCATCCGGTCGGGTCAGTGGAAAGGACATAACACGGATTATGAAGGTTTTTTAACGGCCTTAAAAAAATCTCATTGCCATCCTCAAAACAAGAATGTTGTCCTTATAGGTGCCGGTGGAGCAGCCCACGCCGTTCTCTATGGACTTTGCCTCCAAAAAGCTCGTTCTGTTATCGTTGTCGATCTTTACAAAAAAACGGCTCAGGGACTGGTCCGCCATTTTCAAAAAAAATTCCCAAAAACATCTCTACGAGCCCTTTCTTGGAAGGAAGTTGATTTAAAAAAAATATTGGGCGAGACATTTTTGTTGGTCAACGCCTCCCCCATAGGCCTCAATGGCACCTCGTTTAAAAATCTACCCCTCTCCCATATGCCTCCAAAAAGCTTTGTCTATGACCTGGTCTATACCCCCCTTGTCACGCCTTTACTGCGGCAAGCCCGTCGTCATGGGTTGAAAACGATTCCGGGCATCGACATGTTTATCCATCAGGGGGCCCGTGCCTTTTACCTGTGGACCCGTCGTCGACCCGATGTGAGACTCATGAAATCCACCATCCTCAAATATCTCAAAAAAGCCTAGGTTGACCCCCCCTATTTTTTTTGATACCTTTTTTCGATGGGGTTTCCGAAAAAAGACAAAAAAAAACTCCTGGGCTTTACCCTCATAGAACTCATGGTGGTCATCGCCATTTTAGCGACGATTGCTGCCGTCTTGATCCCGCGTTTTGTGAGACACCGACTTCAGCTAAAGCAGGCCGAATGCCGACAGTCTCTTACGGAAATCCTTGAGGCTGAACACTCTTTCTACAATCAACACGGCTCTTACACCAATGACCTAAGGCAACTGGGATGGACCCCAAAAGGCACTCCCCGTTATCTTTACGGTTTTTTTGACGCCCCCGATGACATCCCTCATACAACAGCGGACCCGGCCATTATCTCAAACTGTAACTCCCCTCCCTGCTATTCGACAAAACTGATGACGAAGGGCGAAAAAGGCCCCTTGTATGGCCCCCTAACCCCCCAAGATCTCCCACACACGACCCACGCAAAAGACCTCACCTTTAAGGTGGGCTGCGTGGCCCAAATAACAAATGATTCTCGATTGGACCAGGCCACCATGGATCAAGAAGGTCATTTTGAACCACTGATTCAATTCTATCCTTAAACCGTCAAAATTCAGACTGCTTTAACTACTTAAATTTGTTTGTTATTTTTACATATCCACACTATGTCGATCTAGGAGGGGGGTAAAAATAACCCCTTTTCACCCCCATTCCACCTATGAGACCCTTTTTCTCTTTGAAAAAAACAATTGTGATTTCAAATTGTTACAAGTTTTTTGTCAAATCTTTTCAAATGGGCGGGTATGGCATTGAATTTGCTCTGATAATCCTAGAGAAGGGAAAAAAGAGGCGAACCACCATGTCCAAACAGAGGATCCTTATTGTTGATGACAATACGATGATGCTCAAGTTCTGGCAGCGTCTCCTTGCGGGGGAGGCCTATGAGTGCCATACCACCCCTTCTGCCGAGGAGGCCCTTGAGATGATGGAGGCCCTTACCATTGACGTCCTCATTACCGATCTTGTGATGCCCCACATGGACGGTTTTCAGCTGATGCGCCAAGTGCATCAACTCTATCCCCATGTTCAAATCGTTATGACAACGGGTTATTTCTATGATTTCGAAAAATTGCCCCTCCAAAAGACCGATTTGCACAAACTGCCGATCATCCTCAAGCCCTATCATGACATCAACAATGTGCAAAACTTTCTTCATTACCTCCTGGAGGTGGAGGGGGGCTTGAAAAGCTATCCCCCCCATGTCACCACATCGGACGGCCGCGTCCAGTTGTGGACCTTATAGACACACTTTATGGTTTATTAACTTTCAGTGAGTACAGCTTAAATGACCAACCATAAGTATTTCTAACTTTGAATGAGCACATGAGTACTCATTCAAAGTTGAAATGCTATCTCAGGACATCTTTAAGGAGACCTTTTCAGAACTCTTGGAATCGGCCTTGTCCCTCCTTTGTCGGGACCGCGAAAGGAAGATTTGATTGTATTTTTCACCTCCGGTGAAAGGCTGGCCGGAAGTAGCAACCCCTTAGAACTTGATGAGTTCGAGGCGGGCATGTTCCAATGAAAGGGTCTTCACTCGACCATCCGTAAAATAGACCGTCACCTTTTGATGGGGAGCCTTTCCCTGTTTTCTCCTCACAATTCCCATCCCGAAGGTCGGATGACACACTTGAGAGCCGATACGTAATGAAGATCGTTCTTCCAAAGGACGTTGGTCAAAATCAATATCAAAGGCCTCTTTTTTCTCCATTGACCGACTCCCGACACATTCCAAATAATCTTGAGGAATCTCTTCCAAAAAACGGGAGGGGAGATTGTATTGTTCACCTCCGTAAAGACGTCTTTTATGAGCCCTGGTAAAAAAAAGTCGCTCCTTGGCCCGTGTCATGCCGACATAGCAAAGACGCCTTTCTTCCTCTAGCTCACCGTCATTCCCCAAAGAGCGGGAGTGCGGAAATAGTCCCTCTTCCATCCCCCCCATAAAAACAACCGGAAACTCCAGGCCCTTAGCCAAGTGAATCGTCATCAGGGACACAACACCCCCCGACCGATCGATCTCATCGGAGTCCTGAACCAATGAGACCTGGTCTATAAATCGTTCCAAAGTGGGCTCTTCCTCACGACTTTCATAATCGCTGATGACATTTAAGAGTTCGTCCAAATTTTCCAGACGACTCTCCGCCTCCAAGGTCTTTTGTTGTTTCAGATCATCAATATAACCCGACTCTTCCATGACTGACTTGACAAAAAGGGTCACGCGGGAACCGCTATACTGTTTTTTTAGCCTTTCCATCATTTTAAAAAAATCCAAGACCTTCTTTTTCAATCCCTGATTTAACCCTGCGATTTGATCGGCTCGACCCATCACTTCATACAAAGAAAGATTTTGTTGGCTGGCATAATCTTCCAAGACGCCTATCGTCTTGTCTCCAATGCCGCGTGCAGAAACGTTAATAATCCTTTTGAGATTAATGGAGTCGCAAGGATTAATAATAACCCGAAGGTAGGCCATGACATCCTTGATTTCACGACGCTCATAGAATTTGACCCCACCATAAATAGCGTAGGGGATATTGTGTTTCCTTAATTCATCCTCAAAATTCCTGGATTGGGCGTTTGTCCTATAAAAAATGGCAAAATCAGACAACTTTCGCCCCTCCAAAACCTTAAGCTCCTGTACCTGTTGAACAATAAAACGGGCCTCATCCCAATCATCATTGGCCTCATAAAGGACTGGGGCCTTCCCTTCTCCTCGATCCGTCCATAATATCTTCCCTTTTCGATGTCTGTTGTGCTCAATCACCTTCGTGGCCGCCGAGAGAATTTTTTGGGAAGATCGATAATTCTGTTCCAGTTTTATCAGCAGGGTCCCTGAAAAATCATTCTCAAAATTTAATATGTTATTAATATTGGCCCCACGCCATCCGTAAATCGACTGATCTTCATCACCCACCACACAAATATTATTACGAGGTTTTGACAACAGGCTGATGAATCGATATTGAGCCTGATTGGTGTCTTGATATTCATCCACCATAATATAGCGAAAAAGATCCCGATAAGATTCCAATACCAGAGGATGTTCTTCAAAAAGCTGGACGGTCTTGACCAAAAGGTCGCCAAAATCAAGGGCATTATTCTCAAGAAGTTTCTTTTGATAAAGCTGATAAAGACCCGCAATAATCTCCTCAAAGGTGTCCTGGGCATGATGAGAATATTTTTCCGGCATGACAAGGGAATTTTTAGCGGCATCGATGCGCGAAAGTGCCGCCTGGGGTTTGATCACACGATCTGTTATCTTTTTTTCCTCCAGACATCGTTTCATCAAACTTGTTTGATCCATGGTGTCATAAATGACAAAATCATTTGAATAACCTATCTTCTCAATGTGTTTTCGTAATAGGCGAAGGCAGGTGGAATGAAATGTGCTCACCCAAATGGAACGGCTCTGTTGATTGAGGATGCCTTCTATGCGATGCCGCATTTCTTCCGCGGCCTTGTTGGTGAATGTCACCGCCAAAATATTCCAGGGCGGTACCCCCCGATGAATCAAATGGGCCACACGGGCAGTAATCACCCTCGTCTTTCCACTCCCTGCCCCTGCCAGGATCAGAAGAGGCCCTTCACAATGTTCCACGGCCCGCTTTTGTTCGGGATTTAAATTGAGCACAGGACAATCCCTTCCTTTTTACTCCACAGTCACACTCTTGGCCAGATTACGAGGCTGATCCACGTCCGTCCCTTTGTAATCGGCCATATAATAAGCCATCAACTGAATCGGGATGGAGAAAAGAAGCGGGGATAAAAACCACTGTGTCTTGGGGATAAAGATCGTCTCCTTGGCTATCTTGGGAATCAATTTGTCGCCCTGAGTGGCCAAGGCAATGAGATCGGCCCCTCGCGTTTGGACTTCCTCAATATTGCTATAAGTCTTGTCATAATGTTCATCCTGAGGAATGAGGACCACAACAGGAACCCCCTCATCAATCAGGGCAATGGGACCGTGCTTCAATTCTCCAGCGGCGTACCCTTCCGCGTGAATATAGGAGATCTCCTTCAATTTTAGGGCCCCCTCCAAGGCAATCGGCGCATTGATACCGCGGGCAAAATACAGGAGACTCGGGCAGTGGGCATATTTTCTGGCAATCCTCTGATAGACGGCATCGGGCCTAAGGATCTTTTTCATTTGACTGGGGATCTTGGACAAAGACTCGATGGCACTGATCACATCCTTACGGTTTAAGTTTTTCGTAAGATCTCCCAAAAACAGGGAAAAGAGAGAGAGGACCACCAATTGGGCCGTAAAGGCCTTGGTCGAGGCCACCCCGATCTCCGGACCCGCATGGGTATAAAGGGTGGCCTCCGAGATCCGCGGGATACTGGAATCCATGACATTGCAAATGGAGACGATCTTGGCCTTTTTCTGGCGCGCCATCTGGACAACCGCCAAGGTATCCGCCGTCTCTCCAGACTGGGAGATGACAACCATCAAACACCTGGAATCTAGCACGGGTTGACGATAGCGAAATTCTGAGGCCAAATCGACAATCACGGGAATCCTGGCCATGGACTCCATCATATACTTCCCCACCATTCCGGCATGGTAGGATGTGCCACAGGCCACGATATAAATCCTCTCAAAGGGATTTTTCTTACGAGGAAAGAGAGGCTCCAATTCCGGCAAATCAATGCGCTGGTGCCCATTTCCCAATCGTCCGCTCAAGGTGTTTTGAACAGCCATGGGTTGTTCATAGATCTCTTTGAGCATAAAATGCCTAAACCCGTCTTTTTCCGTTGTTGCCAAGGACCATTGGATCGTCTTGAGAGATCGCCGGATCGGCTGGCCTTTTAGATTAAAAATGCGAATATTGTCTTTTTCCAGAAAACCCCATTCCTGATCCTCTAGGATCAAAATGGTGCGCGTCTGATTCAAAATCGCGGGAATATCGGAGGCGACAAAATTCTCCCCCTGTCCCTTTCCGACAACCAAGGGACTCGCGTTTTTTGCCACGTAGATACGATGGGGCTCTTTTTCGTAAAGAACAGCCAGGGCATAGGAACCCCTGACCTGACACAGGGCCTTTGGAAAGGCCTTCTCCATTTTTAAACCCTGATCCAAATACATCTGGATCAAGTGGCAAATGATCTCCGAATCCGTCTCAGACTTGCAAACATATCCCTTTTTCTTCAATATCGGGACCAAGACACGATAATTTTCGATGATGCCGTTATGAACGACGGTGATATCCTTAGAATGGTGGGGATGGGCATTGAGCTCTGAGGGGCGTCCGTGGGTGGCCCAGCGCGTGTGACCAATCCCAATAGTCCCTTTAAGACGCAGTTTGTTGAGGATTTTTTGCAGATCCGCAATCTTTCCCTTGACCTTTTGTATCTGAACGATTCCATTATCGATGATGGCCACCCCTGCCGAGTCATAACCCCGATACTCCAAGCGACGCAGCCCCTCGATGAGGATCTCTGAGGCTTCTTGCCCACCCACACATCCGATAATGCCACACATGGACTCAACTCCTTTGGCGCCGGATCCAGCCACGGATCACCTTTTGATCAACACGTGAGAGGGCCAGGGACCCAGCCGGGACATTTTTTGTGATGGTGGATCCCGCCCCGATATAGGCCTGCCTTCCTATAGTCACAGGGGCCACAAACTGGGTATCGCTTCCGACAAAGACATCGGGGCCTAGTATTGTCCTGTGTTTTTTTTGCCCGTCATAATTACAGGTAATGGTCCCAGCACCTATATTAGAGCGCTCTCCAATAACGGCATCTCCCAAATAGGAAAGATGATTGGCCTTGGCCTTTTTACGAATCCTGGTTTTTTTCAGTTCAACAAAATTTCCAATATGGACCTCGGCTTCCACAACGGACAATGGCCGCAGATGGGCAAAGGGACCAATATGGGCCCTAGAGGCAATACGACTTTCCTCAATCACACAATAGGGCTGAATAGAAACATCCCTGCCCAAGACAGAATCCACAATCACCGAACCCTGATCAATGATCGTCCCCGATCCAATCCGCGTCTTTCCCCTCAATGAGACCTGAGGCCCAATGACGACATCCGAGGATAACTGAACCCCACTCTCCAGCTGAGTGGAGGCCCCATCTATAAAAGTCACCCCCTTCATCATCCACTCCTCCTTCATCCTTTGCTGCATCCAATGACCTGCCTCCGCCAACTCCTTGAGGGAATTAATCCCCTGAACCTCCCTAGAATCCCCCCAATGAAAAACCCCGACACCCTCTCCCTCTTCAAGGGCCATCGCGATCAAATCCGTCAAATAATATTCCTTTTTAATCTTATTTTTTTTGATGTGAGAAATCCTTGAAAAAAGATAAGAAGCCTTAGCCACCATAATACCCGAGTAGATCTCGCCTATCTTTTTTTGATCGGGCTTAAGATCCCTTTCTTCCACGATTCCCATAAGCGACCCATCCTGGAGGCGAATGAGTCGCCCATATCCTGTGGGATTCTGAACCGTCGTCGAGAGCAAGGTCATCGCATTTCCCTCTTGGCGATGGAGAGAAAGCAGGGTCCGCACTGTCTCAACCCTCACCATGGGAACATCCCCATAAAGAATAAGGATATCTCCTAAAAAATGTTTAAGAAAAGGGGTAGCCTGTCTCACGGCATGAGCCGTTCCGAGTTGGGGTTTTTGTTCTACACATTGAATATTCTTTGAATTTTTGACCTTGGAGACCACCTCATCTTCCACCTGCTTATGGCCATATCCCAAGACAACGACAATCTTCTTGGATTGGAGCCTCATGGCCACTCGAAGGGGATAGTGGAGCATTGGCTCGCCAGCAATACGATGAAGGACCTTGGGTCGGCGAGAGGCCATGCGAGTCCCCTTGCCCGCCGCCAAAATAATTGTCGATAAAGACACCATAAAAAAGATGGCTGCTTATACTTGAAATGGGGGGGTGGGGTCAAGTAGACTACACACCTTATGACAAATCCCTTATCTCTTGGATGGATGATGATCGCACTTTTTTTTCTTCAATCGTGTTCCCATATCGCCCAAAATTTTCCCTCCTATCCCGTAAATCAGGAAAATATTGATGATCTCCTCAAAGCCACCACGGACGCTTATCACCTGGCCGAAAAGGTCAAGGCCCGTGGCGATCAAATGTTGGTCGCCAAAAAAGGGATGCGCTATGCCGATCTCTGCCTCCAAAAAAATAAGTCCCTGCCCGACTGTCATTACTATAAGGCCTTAAACACGGGCCTTTATTATGAGGCCCGCGTCGTGGGCTATCACAAGGGTCTCAAGATTATCGTGGAGGAGGCCCAAAAGGTAATCGATCTGGATCCTTCGTACGATTATGGTGGAGGCTACCGAGTTCTTGGGCGCTTGTATGCCAAAATACCGGCCTTTGCCGTCGGCAAAACAGCTGTCAGAAGGGATCTTGACAAATCGATTGATTATCTCCAAAAGGCCATCACGATCGCGCCTCATTATCCGGAAAATTATCTCTTCCTCGCGGATTCCCTCTATGAATCCAACAGACTGAAAGAGGCCTTAAAAATCCTTCACCAAATGTGGTCCCATCCCCTCCAACCAGAATGGAGACCCATGATGTCCCAATGGAGGAGGGAGGGAGACAGGCTCTTAAAGGCCATCCACAAATCCATCCCTCTCCCTATTATAGTTTATTAAGGTAGGGATGGCCCCTTACCTTTATGAATATAATGAGGAGAGGGGCTAAAGAAAAAAGTGAGGACAATTCATCTTGACGCCCCCCCTTCTTTTCTCTATAAAGTCAAACCTCGAAGGGAAAAAACCATCACAATATGGCTGGAATCAATAAAGCTATTCTCATTGGGCATCTAGGCGCTGACCCGGAGGTGCGTTATACACAGAGTGGGCAGTGTGTCTGCAATTTTAATATCGCCACATCAGAGCGTTGGAAGGACAAAGAAGGAAATCAACAAGACCGTACCGAATGGCATCGTATCGTTGTCTGGGGCAAACTAGGCGAGCTTTGTAAAGAATACCTCTCCAAGGGCCGGCAGGCCTTCATTGAAGGCCGCATCCAAACCCGTCAGTGGGAAGATAAAGAAGGCAATAAGCGTTATACAACTGAAATCGTGGCACAAAATGTCCAGTTTTTAGGCGGCCCCGGACAGTCGGCGGCTTCTCAAGGGATTTCCCAAGGAGCCCCTCAAGCCACCCCTGCCGAAACACCCCTCCCTGACACCCTCGCAGGAGATGATGATATCCCCTTCTAACCCGTGATTGCGCCATGGCGCGAAACAAAGCAGATAGGCCTTTGTCAACAACCTGCTAACGAGACATCAAACGCCCGTGGCCTTCGAGAATCATTGCCTCCGTATCCTTCCAACCCAAACATTGGTCGGTCACAGAAACACCGTATTTGAGCTGACTGAGATCTTGGGGGATCTTTTGACTTCCCTCTTCCAAATAACTCTCCACCATAATGCCCACAATGCTCTTATTACCCGCCAAGATCTGATCGATACAGGATTTAAAGACCTGGGGTTGCTTTTTGTGGTCCTTGCCTGAATTGCCATGACTGCAATCCACCATGATCCTCTTCTCAAGATTCGCCTTGACCAGGGCCTCCTCACATTCCTTGATGTCCCGAGGATTATAATTGGGCCCATTGTCCGCGCCTCTTAAAACAACGTGACTATGAGGATTGCCCTTCGTCATAAAGACTGAAATCTGCCCCTCTTTATTAATACCCAAAAAATGATGGGGCGTGAGAGAAGACTGCATCGCATTGATGGCCACCTGGATATTGCCGTCCGTTCCATTTTTGAAACCCACGGGCATGGAGAGACCGCTGGCCATTTCACGATGGGTCTGGGACTCCGTCGTCCTGGCCCCGATGGCGGCCCATGAAATCAGGTCGGACAAATACTGGGGTGTAATGGGATCCAAGGCCTCCGTGGCCGTCGCCAGCCCTATCTGGGTGATGTCGAGCAAAAGCCTGCGGGCCATCTTGAGTCCCTCTTCAATATGAAAGGAATCATCCATGCGAGGGTCGTTGATCAGTCCCTTCCAACCCACGGTCGTCCTGGGTTTTTCAAAATAGACACGCATCAAAACAAACATCGTCTGATCCACCTTCTGAGAAAGGGCCTTCAATTTTTTCGCATAATCTATGGCCTCCTTGATATCATGAATAGAACAAGGCCCGACAACGATAAAGAACCTTGGGTCCTGACCGGCCAAGATGCGGCGGATGGTCTCGCGTCCCTGTAGGACAGTCTTGAGGCTTGCGTCAGAGGCCGGAAGTAGATTTTGGATCTCTTCCGGGGTGGGGAGGAGATAGCTTCCCTTGACATTGATATTAACAAGCTTTTTAAAATCCATGGGTCCCTGACTTACCATATCGCTAGGATTTTCAGCAACATTTTTCAAGCCTTGACGATAAGGCCTTCGCAAAATCATGGCGGGCGTCTGTTGAGCTCCTGTTGCCTTGCGTAACAGGAGCGATTACAGGCGCCAGTCCTAAATACGAAGTCTTTAGGGCAGGGGTAACGATAATTGGGATGGCATGGCACCTATCAATGGTTCAGGTATTTCTACAGGACATCCAGAGACAAGATGGTCCCGAGAGGATTTAAGATCACGACCGGGGCGTTTTGATTCCATCAGATCCTCCGGTCGCAGACCACGAGAGGTCCGCTCCCTCCGAGGTACTTCTCACGTCTCATCCTCTTCACCAGTGGATGACGTCTATACCGGAACCGGGGCTCCTTTATCGCCCCGTCTTCCCCTACGGGCCATGGGGGCAGAAGTCCCCTTGATTCGACAGGGTCCTGGGCAACCCTTCTCCCTTGGCGGCGACTTGCCACCCGAATTGCCGAGTTTTACCCAAAGGGCCGATTGGCGCTGGTGGCGAGAATGGCCCGTCACAGAGGAGGTCAATCGTGAGATAGCCTCTGTGTGGAGCCAAGATATCCCCTTAGAAGATAGGGTCCGCCAATCCTCTCAAGCCCTCCTCCGCTGGCGGGTGGCCACGATGACAAACAGAGACGCCCAATTTGACGCCGAGCACTTGGTCACTATCCAACCTTTTTTTTCAAAGGTCCTGGGTATCAACGTACGCAGTTCTCTGGAAATGGAATTCGCCCTCAACCGCCTCCTCTCCATCCTTCCTCGCTCAGTAGATAGCCCCTCGATTCCCAGTCGCGAAATAACACTCGGCCAATTTGCCAGGATGGCACGCATCGCCCATCGGGACCATGGAGTCCCTCGAAGGGATCTCCGCGAGGCCTTTCATCTCTTATCCGCCTTTCGGCAACTCTACATGGGGACATGGGGGGCCTACAGTGGCCGTAGCGGTGAGATCTGGGTCAATCCCCCCATGAGGGTTGTGCCTCATGGGATCGGGACGGCGGCCATCCTGGCCCACGAATTGGGGGGACACATGGCGACTAATGGAGGGGCCTCAGGTCCCGTTGCTCGTGCCTTTCATTGGGCCGCCATGAATCCAGTCACTCACCTCCTCGATCCCTTGACCCCCGTCACCGAGAGGGTCTTAACCGTCCTGGCAGAAAGTGAGGCCATCGGGGCCGAATGGGAATATTTATCCCGCATCCCCGAAGACGGCCGTACGACACTCAAGCGCAGTATCGAAGAACAACTAGGGGAACACAGAGACCTCCTTCGCATCCCCAGGGATCGATTGAGACAAGAGTTGAGATCCAGATTCAAAGGCGATGAGGACCTCCTTTTTCATGGAAGCCATGTGACCGCCTACCACAGTCTGGAGATCGCCGGCCTCCCCAAACCAGAGTTTATCAGACGAGAGCGTCACAATATCGGATACGCCCCCTCCCAGCAAATCTTAAAACCCATCCAAAGGAGTTGGAGGTGGGCCCGACATGAAGAATATTACAGAGACTTTATAGCCGAAAGGGCCCTGTATGTCGCCAAACTGGGTCTTTATGGGGCCCTCACGTATCTCGGATATCAGTGGCTGGCCTCCGACGATTGATTTTTTCGTGGCGTTATATCCCAGTGATACCCCACAACAAAGGTCGTGGTAAAATCAATCGAGGGGCCGTTGATATCGGGATCTTCTGTAAATCCAAACTGCCAAAAGAACCGATCTCCCACCCTCCCAGAAAGTCCGACCACGAGATCTAATGAACCATGGCTGAGTTGAGCAACTCCCGTCCCTGTAAAGAGGGCGCTATCGCCATTTAATTGAAGAGTGACATTTAAATATTTTTCGATCGCCATCAGTTCGGCCCCCAGCATCCATGTGACGAGGGCGGGCCTCAAGATGGGATCGAGATCAGCCTGCCCCCCCAGGATAACAAGTCCCAGATTGAGATAGGTCCCCATTCGCCAAAAACTCTTGTCCGAAGAAAAATTAAACCCGAGATCGGGACGCCCACTCCCCAACCCCTCACTGCGCATCCCCGTGGGAATCTTGAGATAAGCGGTCGCCGCCAGCCCCGGGGAATATTTTCCAAATTTTTCCTCTTTAAAAAGATGCCTCTTCAGGTGAAAAGTGATGTCCGAAAGACCAAAGGGTTGATCATCCACCTGATAATTTACCCCATCCCTGGACTCGACACGATACTCAAAGGCCCCATTGCGCCGGTTTTCACGTCCCCCATTGGGAAAATTAAAGACATCGTGAAAACCCTGAATAAAGGGATCCAGGAAACCCCCACTAAATTCCAAAAAGGGGAGCTCAGCCCCCGCCTCCCAATCTTCCCTGAAACCATATCGAAAAAAGAAGGCCGGGCGAAAGATCTCCATATCCAGGATCAAATTTGTCCCTGAAGAGATGTTAAATGGATTTTCATAGAGATTAGAGTAGGGCGCCGTAAATGTCAGATTGAGATGCCCCTTGGGGACAACACTCGAATCCTCGGCCCGGGGCATCAAAAACTGCAAATAAAGGGGGTTTTGATTCCGAACCTGAAGGGGACCCAATAAGGAATAGTCCGTCACGGCCTGGACCAAACTCCCTTTTAAAATGATCCCAAGAAAAACGATGAGTGATGTTTTTTTCAAGAAAAAGGAGGTCGTCTTTTTTTGGTTGCCAAAAAGCATGGGGCCCCATAGCATGTCTCGACCCAGGAGACAACCCCCTATGGCAGAAAAAGTCATCATCATTGGTTCTGGTCCGGCCGGCCTGACGGCGGGGCTTTATACCGCCCGGGCCGATCTCAAACCGCTCCTACTTGAGGGTTATCAGGCCGGGGGACAGCTCATGCTGACAACGGAGGTAGAAAATTTCCCGGGATACCCCGAGGGAAGAATGGGACCCGATCTCATTGCCGACATCCGACAACAAGCCAAGCGCTTTGGGGCCCGATTGATCACAAAAGATGTGACGAGGGTCAACCTTTCAAAAAGACCTTTCCAGATTGAAGTCGGAAAGGAATCCTATGAAACCGAATCCGTCATCCTCTCGACGGGGGCCTCAGCACGCCTTTTGGGGCTTGAAAATGAAAAACGCCTCATGGGTAAGGGGGTCACCACCTGTGCCACCTGCGATGGGGCCTTTTTTCGGGGGATGGAGGTGGCCATGGTGGGGGGGGGTGACTCGGCTCTGGAAGAGGCCATCTTTCTCACCCGATTTGTCAAAAAGGTCTCCGTCATCCATCGGCGGGATCAACTGCGGGCCTCTAAAATCATGCAAGAACGGGCCAAGAAAAATGAAAAAATCTCCTTTGTCTGGAATTCGATCATTGAAGACGTTTTAGGGGATAAAGAAGTTACGGGTATCCGACTCAAAAATGTCAAAACAGGCCATGTCCAAAATTTTTCGTGTTCGGGACTCTTTGTCGCTATCGGCCACACCCCCAATACCACGCTTTTTAAGGGGCAAATTGATCTTGATAAAAACGGCTACATCCTGACCCACGAGGGGAGCTCTACCAATATCCCCGGGGTCTTCGCCTGTGGGGACGTCCAGGATCACACTTATAGGCAGGCGATCACGGCCGCGGGCTCGGGATGTATGGCGGCCCTTGACTGTGAGCGCTATCTCCAATCCCTCGAAGGCTAGTGGTGTGTCCCATAAATCTCTTTATGCTTCGTCGTCAGCAAGCTCGGAGGGAGCCATCATACTATCGCAGCCGCTGCGACAGTCCACAGGACTGTCGGTCGGCTTTGATTGTCAGGCCGCCTCAACGTACGATCCAGTACGCCTCGGCAGCCTTCCTCAAAACTCCTCTTCAATTTTCCCTGAGAAGTCGCAGGGATGATGGATCCTCCCTCCGTGGCACTGACTTTGCAGGAAATCTCGTCAATGCTCTCCAAGGTCAACAGTGCCACACTGCATGGCATCGATGCCATTCCCATAGAGGTGCAGGTCGATATCGCCAAGGGTTCCCTCCCCTCGTGGCAAACCGTGGGCCTCCCGGAAAGTTCTGTCCGAGAGAGTCGCGACCGGGTCATTGCCGCCATAAAAAACTGCGGCTATTCCTTCCCTCGCTATCGAATCACCATCAATCTGGCCCCGGCCAATATCAAGAAGGCTGGTACGGCCTTCGACCTTCCCATTGCCCTAGGGCTCCTTGTTTCAGGAGAAATTGTGACACAGGAAAAGATCTCTTCGTGGCTCGTGGTCGGTGAACTCTCACTGGATGGCTCCCTGAAACCCATTGAAGGGGCCCTGGCCATGACCCTCATGGCCCAGGAAAAAAAATACAAAGGCATCATCCTCCCCCAGTCTAATCTCCGTGAGGTCTATCTGCTTCGAGACTACAATATTCAAGGGGCTCATAACATTGTCGAGGTTGTTGAATATTTCACCGGTCATCGCCTAGAGCTTTGTCTCCCTTCTGGTGAACCCAGTGAAGAACCCCCTCCTTCTTACCCACTGGACTACCAAGACATCCGGGGGCAGGATCATGCCAAAAGGGCAATGATGATCGCGGCGGCAGGAGGACACAATCTCCTGATGACGGGGACCCCGGGGGCCGGCAAAAGCATGTTGGCAGAACGTCTCCCCACGATTCTCCCTCCCCTCTCTTTCCAGGAGACCTTGGAGACAACCAAAATTTACAGCATCACGCCCCAAACAAGGACGCAGAATAAAAACAACTTCCTTCTCTCCCGCCGGCGTCCTTTTAGGGCCCCCCATCATACTATTTCAGAGGTGGGTCTCGCCGGGGGTCGTTCTCATCCCCGTCCCGGGGAGGTGAGCCTCGCCCATAATGGAGTCCTTTTCCTGGATGAGCTCGCAGAATTTAAGAGGAATGTCCTGGAGGTTTTACGCCAACCCATGGAGAATCGTGAGGTCACGATCGTTCGCAGCCAGGCGGCCGTCACCTTCCCGGCCTCATTTATCCTGGTGGCCGCCATGAACCCCTGCCCCTGTGGACGCCGCTACTCTCCAAAAGAAGAATGCTATTGCACCCCTGGCGACCTGCAAAGATATTTTAAAAAAATTTCCAGCCCGCTATTGGACCGCTTTGATCTCCATGTGCCTATCACCGCGGTCAGCTATGACAAACTCCACACCCCTCCCTTGGGAGACAATTCCTACACAATGGGGGAAAAAGTCCTGTGTGCCAGAAAGAGACAACTCACTCGTCTCAAAGAAACCCCCTATTCCTGCAACGCACAACTCCCTCCAAGACTCACCCGCGAGATGTGTCCCCTTCCCCCCGAAGGGGAGGCGCTCCTCTCTCGGGCCATTGATTCTTTGGGTTTTTCAGCACGAGCCTATGACCGCATCTTAAGGGTCTCACGCACCATCGCTGATCTTGAAAACATTGAGAAGATTAATAAGGAACATGTGGCCGAAGCGATCGCGCTCCGACATCTAGACAAAATAGTCTTTTAGTGGGCAAACCATTTTTTATAAAACGAATCTGCCATGGCGGCGTCCGTCAGACGAACGGTGATTTCATCCACAACATCGTCCCGATCATAGGCCTTGATGATGTTTTCCTTGACGCGCTTCCGCGCCCGCCTCTTTACATCGGAGCATTGTCTTTCGACGCTATGATTTTGCAATAACTGCCTCATCGCTATATGCATCTCCCTGGCCTTTTCCGCCAGAAAGGTCCCTTCCGCCACATCAATCAGCTTGGGCTTGGCCTTTTTCTCGAGATAGGTCATGCCCTGACGCGTGGCCTCGACTGTCATTCCAAAAATATTAAAAACCCACGAAATCATGACTTTCCTTAATAATTACAAATAGTTTAATTGTATCCTCAAGCACCTTTCTTATCGTTTTAGGGCCATAAAAGTTGCTTGGAAAAAAGGAGATTAATATTTACTTTGTCTTTTCAACATGTTAGAGATCACCCGCTTCTAAGAGGCGGTCGGAAACACGACACTCAAGTCTTCTGAAAGGAAGGTTATTGATTATGATCCAAAAAGGAACAAAAATTGCCCCTGCTGAGGGTAAATTAGGTGTTTTGTTGGTGGGTTTGGGAGCCGTCAGCACGACATTTATTGCCGGTGTTGAATCCATTAAAAAAGAACGGGCCAAGCCCATTGGCTCTCTGACTCAAATGGGAACGATTCGTTTAGGCAAACGCACAGAAAATAATAGTCCCAAGATACGGGATTTTGTCCCCCTGGCCTCTCTCAAAGATATGGTCTTTGGCAGTTGGGATATCTTTCAGGATGATGCCTACCAGGCTGCAAAAAAGGCCGGGGTTTTGAAACCAGAGGACCTCGAATCCGTCCGATCGGAGCTTGAGGCCATTCAACCCATGAAGGCCGTTTTTTCCAAGGACTACGTCAAAAAACTGGATGGTCCCCACGTCAAGAAAGGGGCCAATAAAAAAGAACTCGCGGCACAACTCATCCAGGACATTACCTCATTTAAGGAAAATAATAATCTTAACCGTCTCGTCGTCATCTGGTGCGGTTCCACCGAGGTCTTTCAAAAACCGGGACCTGTTCATGAATCCTTGGCGGCCTTTGAAAAGGGTCTGGAGAACAATGACCCCACCATCCCTCCCAGTATGATCTATGCCTATGCCGCCTTAAAACTCGGCGTCCCCTTTGCCAACGGGGCCCCCAACCTCTGCGTGGACACAAAGGCCCTTCAAGAGTTGGCCCACCGAACAGGCACCCCTATCGTGGGGAAAGACTTTAAAACGGGACAAACCCTGATGAAGACCATCATCGCCCCCGGTTTAAGGGCCCGCATGCTGGGGCTTCGGGGCTGGTTTTCCACCAACATTCTGGGCAATCGCGACGGCGAGGTTTTAGATGACCCGGGATCCTTCAAGACCAAGGAGGAGTCAAAATTGGGCGTCCTCGATACCATCCTTCAACCAAAGCTGAACCCCGATTTGTACGGCAATCTGTTTCATAAGGTTTGTATTAATTATTATCCCCCTCGGGGAGATGACAAAGAGGGCTGGGACAATATAGACATTTTTGGTTGGCTGGGTTATCCCATGCAAATCAAGATCGACTTTCTCTGTAAGGACAGTATCCTTGCCGCCCCCATTGTCCTTGATCTCGTTCTTTTCCTGGATTTGGCCAAGAGAAGCGGCATGAAGGGAACCCAGGAATGGTTCTCATTCTACTTTAAGAGCCCCATGACGGCCGCAGGTCTTTATCCGGAACACAACCTCTTCATCCAGGAAATGAAGCTCAAAAACACGCTCCGTTATCTCATGGGCGAGGAGCAGATCACGCATTTGGGTCTGGAATATTATAGCTGACGAATTAAATACGCGCGGGGATCTTCACCTTCCTCAAGGCCCGAGACAGACCGAGAAAGACCTTAAAAGACACCCCCTCCTCCCGAAAGGGATCACAGAAAAGTTCGCGGATCTCCGCCTTACTGATAACCTTATTAATAAAACCATAGTAAAGCCTGTCCCCCAAACCATATCCCAAACCATGAGTCACCGCAAAAAAGAGCTGGGGATCACTTTTAAGGATCCGCCTGTTGGTGATGGGCCTTCCCCTCTTGGCCATATCATAATGCTCCAGGATCAAATGAGCGGCCTGCCATTCCAACTCACGATCCTTCGTCACCTTGGAGGTCTTAAAATAATTGATCAAATCCTTATAATCCTTTTGATGAAAGCACTTGCGTTTATGATTGATAATCTTGGAACCAAAAAAACCAAGGCATTCGTTCAAGAGATTGGCATAAAAGGCATCGACAAGGTCCCTTTCAAACTCCTCTCCTGAAAAAAGAAATTTGATATAATGGGCCGCTTCCTCTGCCGCATGATTGATGGAGAGATCGGACAAATAAACATAACGGGCCTTGGGGATAAAATAACTCTCCGAGTTGAGTATCTGTTTTTTGATGAGCCTGACCTCATGGGCTGAAAACAGCTCGTTACTTTTAAGTCTCTCCAAAAAAGTCAAATCGTCCGAGGTAAAGACCTCCACTTCATCAGAATTTTTGGACAAAGGCAAATCCAAGAATTCTGCAATGCGCTCTACCAAATCCATAAAACTCTGTTTGGCATCATGATAATCAATCCCTTCACCTTCATTTTCAATCCAATGGATGTAGGACTGCTGCCAAATGATCGGAGGGGTATTCATAAAACAGAAACTCCGCTCGTTAATGCGAACCACTTCAACCTTTTGCTCCAGATTTTTCTCTGCGAGTTTCCAATAAATGGATTCGCTATTTTGATAAATGATAAGATCCCTCTTGGCGAGGCCCTCCTTCTTAAGACATTTCTGGACCTCAGCCGGCAGGTGGGTGGGGGCGATGTGAAGGTCACCCACTAAAATCAGGAGTTTTTTCCTGGGATTTTTTTTGACAAACCGGACAATGACCTGCGCACTCTTTTTGTCCCGATGTCGCAGACGCGCCATAATGTCCGTCACGGCCTCGATGCCGATGATCGGCAATTGATGATATCGTGCAAAGTCAAATAACAGTTTAAAATTGTCCCACAAACTGACATCCCAGTATTTTTTAAACTGTGTCTTGTAGAGAAATTCCTCCTCATCGATCGTCTCTTCCAGATAATCCCGCAGGAGTTTTTGATGTCGTTTTTGAAACAACTCCAAGGCGATGGCCATCTCCGAACTTCGTTGCACAACAAGTCTTAGAAGCCTCAAGAAGAATTTCTGGGATTGGTGATTGGTATGATAATCCCCCACATAAATGAGATCGGCCTTGTCGATGGCCTCCAAGACCTCATCAATACCTGACAGACCCTCATAGTGGGCGACCTGCCTCTTATAAGCCCGCTCATAGGCATCAAACTCTCCTTGTCTAATAAAGGTGTGTTTCCGAATAAAGGCGTTGTTGCGCTTGAAGATCTTTTGTTGAATCCCTAAGAGTTCCTGGCGGGGGGAGAGCGGTTTTTGCCTTGACACCCTCATGGGTTCACTATATCAAAAACCCTTCAAACTCACAACCCTCGGAAATTATTAACCATTATGAAAAACGCCAAACTCATTATCATTCCCCTTTTTCTTTGCGGTGGTTTTCTCCTTTTGACCCACTTCACCATGGGGTTACGGGCCGAGCATTTTGCCATCGCTTGCTTGATCTTGATATTGACATGGGCCCATTCAAAGACACGCCGTCTCATGCTCACCCTTCTTCCCCTTGCCCTCTTTGGGGCCCTCTATGACTATTTAAGGCTCATCCCACAGGATCATGCGGGGACGATCCAGGTCTTCAATCCCTATTTTATTGAATTTTTATTCTTCGCCTTTCCTGTGAATGGGGTCTGGATCCTCCCGAATGATTTTTTCAGAAACCATCATCACATCATCCTCGACATTTATTTTGCGATCATCTATTCCCTCCATATTATCATTCCCATTGCCTTTGCGTTTTATCTTTGGTTGAAAAATGATCCGGCCCGTTATCATTTTGGCTGGATCCTTCTCATCGCCAACATCTTCGCTTTTTTGACTTATGTTTTTTATCCTGCGGCCCCCCCCTGGTACGTCGAACTTTATGGGATGAGGCCGGGTGATTTCTCCATCCCCGGTTCGGCCGCCGCCCTCCTCCGTGTGGACCAATTTTTAGGGATTCCTTATTTTGCCGGCATCTATGGCCATGAGGCTTGGATCTTTGGGGCCCTTCCCTCCATGCACGCCGGCATCCCCACCCTGACCCTCTTATATGCCCTCCGCCTTCGCCTCACCAAAATCAGTCTTGCCGCCCTATTATTCCTCCTCTCCGTTTGGAGCGCGGCCATCTACCTACGACATCACTATATTATCGACTTATTATTGGGAGCCGCCTACGGCCTCGTCACATTCTTTGTCTTCGAAATCTGCCCGGCCTCCTTCATCTCCAAGCGGACAAAAACTCTTGAGAAATTGAGGACTTGACAAAATCCGGGTGATCTGAAAATTTGTAAAAGCCTTTTTACAAAAACAATAAAGGACACTATGCGGGTTGCTGTCTATTACAGTAATAATGACATCCGTCTTGAAGAGAGACCCACCCCTGTCATCGGTCCAGGAGAGATCCTTCTCCGGACAGAGGCCTGTGGTATTTGTGGAAGCGACACCCTAGAGTGGTATCGCAAGGATCGGGCCCCGTTGATTCTCGGTCATGAAGTGGCGGGGACCATCGTTGAAATCGGCAGGGGCGTGAGACATTATAAAATCTGGGATCGCGTGGCCGTTTCCCACCATGTCCCCTGCAACACCTGTCACTACTGCCTCAATGACAATCATACCGTCTGTGAAACCCTGCGCACGACCAATTTTGATCCGGGTGGTTTTTCGGAATATATTCGCCTCCCTTCCATCAATGTCGATCGGGGTGTCTATAAACTCCCAGACTCCGTCTCCTTTGAAGAGGCCACTTTTATTGAACCCATTGCCTGTGTCTTAAGGGGACACCGAAAGATCCAACTCAAAAAGGGGCAAAGCCTTCTCATCCTGGGCTGTGGCATTTCAGGACTCCTCAATCTCCTGGCGGCCAAGGCCCTTGGCCTTCACCCGATCATGATGACCGACATCGATGAATATAGAATGGAAAAGGCTCGTACCCTTGGGGCCGATGTCATCCTTTCAGCAAGTGAAGAAGTGCCCCAAAAAGTGCGGCATTCTAACAACGGACGAGGGGCGGATCGAGTTATTTTGACAACGGGGGCCCCTTCCGCCATTGAGCAGGCCCTGGCTTCTGTTGATCGGGCGGGCGTTATTCTATTTTTTGCCCCCATCAAGGACAACACCCCCTTCCCCCTCCCTATCAACGACATCTTTTGGAGACATGAAGGCACCCTGACTTCCACCTACGCCGCAGCCCCCGATGACCACAGAGAGGCCCTTGAGATGATAACAGAGAGAAAAATTGACCCCTCCTCCCTCATCACCCATCAATTAAAACTGGATGAGACACAAAAGGGCTTTCAATTGACAGCAAAACCCGACAGGTCTTTGAAGGTCATTATCAAACCCCATCTCCATTAATCTTTATGCCCCCTAAGAGGAAAACGTGAGTCGTCTTGCTAATATCATCACCCAACTCATCCCCTGGATCCTTCGACACAATCGCCTCGTCCTTTTCTTAGGAATACTTCTCACCCTTATCAGTTTTTATTACACCTCCAAACTTCAAGTTCACAGCAATTTTGACGAACTCCTCCCTGACACCCTTCCGGCCGTTCAAGAATATCACCGCCTTGAAAATACCGTCGGAAGCACAAATTTTATTGTCGTCACAGTCGAGAGTTCTTCGGTTGAAAACGTCCAAAAATTTTTCAAGGGTCTGGAACTGACCCTCCAAGACAACCCCTCCATCCGCTACGTTGACTATCGTCCTCCTTCAAACTTTTTTCAGAAAAACACCCTTCTCTATATCCCCCTTCCCGAGCTTAAAGAAATGACAGGAAAAATGAGAAGGATCATCCACCAACGAACACTCAAAAAATCCGGTCTCCTCATGGACTTCACGGACGAACCCAAGGAAGAAATCAATCTCGATGAGTACGAAAAAAAATATTCCCACCTTTTAAAAAAAGATCGATTTTATCAAAATGAAGAAGGAAACTTTTTTGTCTTCCTGATCAAGCCTAAAAAATCGGCCTCACAAACCGATTTTACCAAAAACATCGTTCGTCAAGTCAACGATGCCATCACTCAACTCCACCCAGAACATTACCAGCCCCCCCTTAAGGTCCAATTGACGGGTCCCTACATGAGGACCCTCTACGAGAATCAAATCTTGACCCAAGACGCCTCAAGGATTGTCCTAACAGCCTTGGTCGGCATCATCTTATTCCTCACCCTCTATTTCCGTCGCAAAAGGACTGTGTTTTTGATCAGCCTTCCCCTCATCATGAGTGTCACCTGGTCCATGGGATTGGCTTATGTCCTCTTCAAATACTTAAACCTCTTCACGTCATTCGGCTGCGCCATCCTTCTGGGACTGGGCGTCGATCCCTGTATCCATCTCTTCCATACTTATATGCAATACCGGAAATCCGGCCTCAACACGGCAGACGCCCTCATCTCCTCTTACGCAAGACTGACTCGTTCCATGATGATGGCCACAATCACCACCTCCTTTGCCTTTTTTGCCCTCACCATCAGTGGATTTAAGGCCATATTTCAATTTGGGGTCATCTCAGGAACGGGGATTATTTTTTGTTTCATGAGCATGATTTTTCTTTTTCCTGCCTTTGTCGTTGAATTTGAGAAGATTAAACCCCTTGAACCTCGACCCGAAGGACGGATCCTTAAAAAAATCCTTCCAACGGTCCAGTCCCTTATTCTTTCAAGGCCGACTTTTATCCTTTCCAGCCTCCTCATTGTCCTCATGATCACCCCCTTGTTTCTCAAAGGGCCAAGTTTTGACTATAACTTTAGCCACATCATGGCCCCTCTCAACACAAAGGCCCTCGACAAAAAGGTCGACAGTGTCTTCTCAATGACGGTCAACCCCCAAGCCGCTCGGACAGAGAGCGCCGAAGAGGCCCAGAGGCTCGCCAAGGCCATTCGAAAGGTCCAAAGTGAGAATAACAAGACAAGCCCCGAAGGAAGTACGATCTTAACCACTTTATCCCTCCTCGACTTTGTCCCGCCCGATCAACCCAAGAAGATCGCACTGATCGAGGAAACCAACAGACTCTTTACTCCTGCCGTGATAAAAAACATGTCCCCCAAAGAAAAAAGGTGGTTTACAACCTTTCAGGTCGCCTCCCATCCTCAGTCTTTCACCATGAACGAGCTCCCCGAATCGATCCTCAACAAGTTTCGCGACCTGAAGGGGGAGATAGGACGATTTTTATACATCTTTCCCAATATCGACATGAATTCAAAAAAATTCCTCGATCTCGTGAGGGAACTGCGTTCCATTCAATGCAAGGACTGCCAATATCCATTTTATTTCTCCGGGGATTCGGTTATTTTCTACGAAATTTTACAAACCCTGATCCACCAAGGCCCCCTTGTCACACTCGCCTCTCTCCTTTTCGTCCTTCTTATCTTCTCAATCCTCTTTCGCAAAATAAAATCCATTCTCCTCGTCTTCTCCCCTCTCCTCCTGGCCCTCCTTTCCCTCTTAGGAATCATGTCCTTTTTTAACATCCAGTTCAGCATCGCCAATCTCGTCACCATCCCCGTTCTCATCGGATCCGGAGACGACTACTCCATCTATCTTTTTCAGCAGTATCGCGAGGCCAACGGTGATATCCGACGCTCCTATCCCCATTCGGCCCCCGGCATCTTCGCCTCTGCCATCACGACCCTTATCGGGTTTTTGTCGCTCCTCGTGGCCCAAAATAATGGGGTTTTTTCCGCCGGATTTCTGACCTCCCTTGGCATCACCTTGTGTCTCTCTACAACCCTTGTCTGGTTTGCCTCCCTTTTGGGCCTGAAACGCCCACGCCCACCCTCCCAAGACCTCAACAGATAACCAATGACCTGTATTGACCTTATAGATATTTTTACTATATAGTCAGTTTTGCCTATAGGGAGTGGTGGAAAATAACATTTCCTTCAAAAGGGGATGCCTATGAGTTGGGGACTTCAAAATCGACTGAATAGAATTATTCGACCCGATACAAAGCGGACCGTCATGCTGGCCATCGATCATGGGTATTTTTTGGGACCCACGAGCGGTCTTGAAGAGCCCGAAAAGACCATTGTCCCCCTCCTTCCCCATGCCGATGCCCTGATGCTCACTCGGGGAATTCTCCGCCAATGCATTCCTCCCACGAGCAACACCCCCATCGTCTTACGTGTCTCAGGGGGTTCCAGTATCCTCGGGAAGCTGGACAACGAGGGGATTACGACCTCCATCCAAGAGGCCATTCGTCTCAATGTCTCGGCGGTGACCCTCTCAATCTTTGTCGGGGCAGAACACGAAAAACAGACGCTCATGAATCTCAGTCAATTGGTCAATGAGGCGGAGGCCTACGACACCCCCGTCCTGGCTGTTACTGCTGTGGGAAAGGATATGGGGCGAGACGCCCGCTATTTGGGCCTTTGTTGCCGGATCGCTGCCGAGCTCGGGGCCCATTTTGTCAAAACCTATTACTGCGAGGATTTCGAACAGGTTGTCACGGGATGCCCCGTTCCCATTGTCGTCGCTGGAGGCAAAAAGACACCAGAAAAAGAGGCCCTAGAGCTGGCCCATAATGCCATTCAACAGGGAGCGGTTGGTGTAGACATGGGAAGAAATATCTTTCAGTCTGAGGCCCCTCACGCCATGATTCAAGCCGTTCGCAAAATCGTCCACAAAAACGCCTCCGTCAACGAGGCCTATGACCTCTTCCAAACCCTGAAGAATCAAAAGTGAACCGTCTTTATTTTTGCTACTTCCATTACTACCTTAATCAGTTAATAGAAGTTAGCGAAGGGCAATAAGAGTGGAGGCGATAGATAAACTGAAAGTGGCCAATCCCATCGTAAACTGCAACCAACCCAAGGGTTCCATTCTTTTTTCTTTAATAATAACAGTATCCCCCGGATTGATTTTTTCTTGAGAATCCGCGTTAATTCTGCGGGTATCTCCTGCTTGACTAAGGATATATATTTTCCCTCTCTTGGCCAAGCGGCTAAATCCGCCTGTTGTCGCAATATATTGCCTGATTGTATAGGAGGGCACATAAGGTGTGGGGCCTGGAGATGAAACCCCCCCAATCACGTAGACCTGATCATCATAGGCGGGAAGAAACAACTCATCTCCAGGAATATTACTGAGCGTATAATCAAATTTGACACCCTCTACTAATTTTTGAGGTACATAATAAACATCAGCCGCTTTTATTTTAAACGCCTTTAAGGCAGGATCATTGTTGTCCACATCCAACACCTTTTTATCTCCATTGTCATAACGAATGACTTTAATAGGTTCACTCATCAGCACACCCTTGGTGTACCCCCCCGCCAGCTTAATAATCTCATACAAACTGGCCTCACGGGTAATTTCATATTGTCTGGGACGTTGAACAGCACCAACAATTTGCACCAATCCTTTATTCAGCGGAACAAAAACAACATCATTATCCATTAAGTACGGATTATCTTCTAAGTTGCCAAAATATTGAAAGCGATAGAGATCATAAGTCTTAGTTTGTGATCCAAAGCGTCTCACTTCGACTCGCCTCTCAGATCCTCGCTCTAAAATCCATCCCGCCATTTGAATGGCCTCGGCCAACCGCGTGGAGGCCCCGATATGATAGGTCCCCGGACTAATCACCTCACCCAACACATGAATCTGATAAACAATCCCTTGTCCCAACGAACTACCTGGAGCCGTTGTTGAATTTGAACCTTGGATCCCACTTCTACTATTATCCCTAAAACTACCAGATCTAGTACCGCGTCGAGCCCCCATCCCCCCCAGCACCCTCTCTCCAGGGATGCTACCCACAAAATTTTGACTATTTAAGAGCAAATTATTCACCTGCTCTAACTCACTCTGAGCCATTACGACAAAAGGTTCAAAAGCAATGGTAATAACTATAAGAAATATTTGAATTTTTTTTAATACCGATCTCATTCACAGTTTCCTTAGAAAGAAGCGCTTGCGTATACGAAATTTCATAAATCTTGTCAATTTATTGCTTGACCTCCTATTCATTCTCATATAAACGTTCGAAAAATGAACAATTAATAACCAAAAAGAATCCTCCTAACTAGTTATTATTATTATTATTATTACTTCTCAATGTTGAAATCTAAAGAACAAATAGTAAATTCCACTGGGCTTAACCCGCACGAGCTTGATTGCCTCAGTCATATCTCTACCTATTCTGGAAGCCTTTCACAAAGAGACCTTTCCAGAAAAACAGGTCTCTCCTTAGGACTGATCAATGCCATCCTCAAAAAGCTTATCAATACAGGCTATATCAAGGTTTCCCATCTAAACAAAAAGAAACTAAAATACATACTTACCCCAAAAGGGCTGTCCGAACTTGCTTTAAAATCCTACCACTATATCCTAAAAACAGTGAATAATTACAACCTCATACAATCACGCATGAAAGAAACCCTTCAACAACTTGTCAACAAGGGACACTCCGTCCTCTTTTACAATGGAAACGGAGAACTCCTCGATTTGCTAAATGACATTATTCAAAGCGAATTTAGCACAACCTTGCTGCAACTAAAGGATTTCAGCGATCGCACTTCTATTTTAGCCCGAGATGATGCCGTCGTCATCAATCTGACTAGCGAACCAATAAATTCAGAAAAGATTCAAGTAATTAATTTATATAGTGAAATAAATTCGTTAAACCAATGAATAAAACCCATCAAAATAATGAATGGTACGTCATTCAGACAAAGCCTAACAAAGAGGATTGGGTTGAAAAACAACTCCTACAATCCAACTTTGAAATTTTCTTGCCAAAAATTAAAACTTTTTGTCCAGTTTTTGGCCGAAAGAAAAGTAGTGAAACAGTTTATATCAAACCGTTTTTCCCCTCGTATATTTTTACCCGAGCAAATCTAAAGGATCCTAGGATCTTCCGTTTTATTAAATTTACACGGGGGGTAAGCAAGATTTTGAGCTCATCTTCTGGACCTGCCTCACTTCCTGATCAAGCTATCGATATTATCAAGACCAATATCAATCAGCACGGAGTACTAGAATACAAGACACTAAAAATTGGAGCTAATGTTCGTATAAAAAAAGGGCTATTAAAAGATCTTATTGGGATTCTAGAAAAACCTGTTGATGCCATGGGCAGAGTCAAGGTTCTTCTTAAAATGATGAGCAATGATTTCAGGGCGTTACTGCATTGCTCTGAGATT
>Ga0156096_103_pt1 | contig 39763 bp, 37 predicted proteins | sample RifCSPlowO2_02_FD_107749 | JGI IMG/M metagenome (GOLD analysis project Ga0156096, IMG submission 107749) | Deltaproteobacteria bacterium RIFCSPLOWO2_02_FULL_50_16
TCTCTCCGCCGTGGCGATGATGGGAGTATTGTTTTCTCAACTAGGTTTCCTTACCTTAGTATAGGGGACGTTTCACCCCTTGCCAAGTTATTAATATTATTTGCTATCTTAGGGAAGTTTTGAAAATGGGAAATGGGACTTGAACACTCATCACTTCGTGATGAGTGCCGCGTTCGTCATCACTAGAGTGATGACTCACTGGCCCGCATGGCTTCGCCAGCGGCTCCAAGTTCCAAGCCCCCCGACCAAAAAAAAGAGCGAGCCCCAAAAGGGACCCGCTCTTTTTGTGAGCGGGAGACGGGACTTGAACCCGCGACATTCACGTTGGCAACGTGACGCTCTACCAACTGAGCTACTCCCGCGTGTTAGGTCAGCGCCGGCCCCGCGTCGGCGGTGACCTTACAGGCGGGTTGTCCCCTTTAGGGGGCTCCCGCCTAAATCCGTTAGCTTTCCGGTGAGTTTACCGAGCCGGAAAGGTTACGGACTCACGTCCCGATAAGCGAAGCGCATCGGGGCAAAAAATCAGCGGAGCTGACAAATTTGCTGTCCCACATGCTTTATGAGAATAAAGCATGTGGGGCGCGAAATTGCCAACCCCGAATTCTAGGAAAAAATAATCTACGAAACAGGAAGGCCTCCTGTCAATCTTAATAAGGACCACTATAGGGGGGTTGCCCTGGATTGGGGGCTGGCGTTGGATTGGGAGTTTGTTCGGCCGTTTTGATGATGTGAATTTCAACACGGCGATTTTTTTCCCGTCCCGCCTTGGTATCATTGGAATAGAGGGGTCGAGCCGGGCCCCATCCCACATATTCAATGAGCTTGTCCTTGGCGGCGGCGTCGATATGTTGGGCCACATGGAGGGCGCGTTCCTTTGAGAGGCGGATATTGCTGTTTTCATCGCCCGATGCATCGGTATGCCCCTCGATGCGAATCACCTGGATGTTGGGCCTTGCCTTGAGACCGGCAATCACCTCATCCAAGATGTCTTTTATTTCGGGGGTCAGTTCGGTTTTTCCCGCCTCAAAATTGAGGGGCGGGGTCTCGATACGATGGGCCGAAAAATTGACCATGGGCCTGGACTTCGCGGCATATTGGCTTGGGGGTCCCTTGTCACCTAGGGGTTCTTCCTCAGGAGGGGGCATTTGGGCCCCGGGTGAGGCAGGGCATCCTTGATTGGAATAGGAGCCGGGGACCATGGGACACTGATCCTCCAGGTCGTCCAGCCCGTCGCGATCGCTATCCATTCGGGGGGCCGGTTGAAAAGGGCGGTCCAGGTCAGGACTCTTGGGCTTGTAATTGTCACTGGGGCTCCGACGGATCTCTGTGTAGTCATTGTCATCATCGTCCCTGGATTGACCAAAACAGGCCTCAGTAAAGGAAAGACCGGCGATCATACGAATCATGGGAGAGCCGACGGCACGAACGGCCCCAATCCCCACGCCGAAATCGATCTCAATGCCGTTGGAGAATATCTTTTCAACAGAGAGATCAATCTCCAAAGGGGAGGTTTCCTTGGCGAAAAAGGCGGAAGGTTCTGTGGCTCCGACGATTTCTAAACGAGGGGTGAGTCCCCAACCCAATCGTCCTCCAAAGCCAAAACCGTAGGTGAGCAGGTCATCAACAGACAGGCCCCCGCGGATGGCCCTGTCCCGAATCTGCCAGCCAATATTGGTCCCCGCGAAAAATTTCCCAAAATCCCTGTCCGAAATAACGGTGATGCCCCCTGCAAAATCGTTGGTCCCTGTAAATTTAAAACCATTCCCGGTGGGCATGCGGATATAAGGCAGGAAGGCCAGACCCATCATGTGGGTGCGGCCGTCAAAGGCCCGTAGTTTGATATTGAATTGGAGATCACCCAGGGAAAATTCTGTTTCCTCAAGGGCCGAGGCGGGATCTGAAAAATGATTGTAGATAGCCAGGGGGAAATCGAGCGAGATGTTGACAAAATCAACGAGACTATAGGACCCCAGCAAATGGCCCATAATGTGTCGGTGAATGGGATCATTAGCGACATTTAAAAAGTTACTCCTTTTCAGGGGGGCCTCGGCATAATACATCAAGAGACCGAAAGAGTAGGCCCCCTGGGGGCGAATATGGGATTCGTAAAGGACGAGATAGGGTGAAGAATCGGCCGCCGGGCGCCAAAGCGTCGCCTCAAAACTGTCAAGATCCGCCCTTGCGGGAAGGGCATAAGACAGGACCCCCAAGATGATGATGAAACATCTGATAAAAGAGAGACGCATTTTCTTTATACAAAATACACCAAAAACAAAAAAACTTCAACTTGATGATTCCCTTCCCTCTTTGGGGGGAGGGTGAGGGAGAGGGGGAGGAAAATCAGAAAAAATCGGCGCTGCCAAAGGCGCGAATCTCCTCCATCAACTCTCGGATCTCGAGATCAGGGACCTTGAGAAAATGAAGAAGGGCGCGTCCGATTTCAATGCCTCCTTCGAGTTCTTCGCTGATTACCACATCGGCCCCTGCCTCATAAAGATTGTCGACAAGGTCCCGATATTTGCTCCTTGTGATGATGAAAATGTCGGGGTTGAGTTTTTTGGCGTGTTCTATGATCTTGAGACTGTCGAGGTAATCCGGGATCACGATGGCCAGGACCTTTGCGCTTTCAATATTGCAATGGAACAGGATTTCCGGACTGGCCCCGTCTCCAAAGACGGCCGGGATATTACGGTGGATGAGGTCGGCGATGGTTTTTGGATTGAGCTCAACTATGAGATAGTCTATTTTTTTTCTGTCCATGATACCGCAGAGGGCCTGACCGAGGGGGCCAAATCCACACACGATGGCGTGGTTCTTTAAAGGAAGCTTGATATCTTGACCGATGTTGTCTTTGAAATCCTTCCAATGACTGATCTGTTGCGCCGTTTGGAAGGCCCATTTTGCCAAAAAAGGCGTCACAAGAAGGGTCGTTCCCGCAATCGTGATGATAAAATGAAAAAGATTATCGCCGATTACCCCTTGTTTTTGACCGATTAGGGCAAGAAGATAGGACAGTTCCCCAATCTGACTGGTGAGGATTCCCACGGGAAGGGCGATCGTGATGGGGTAGCGAAGGATGAGGACGCTGATGGTTCCAGTGATAGTTTTGAGGAGCAAGATGCCGAAAAAGAAGAGGAGAAAAATGAGGGGAAATTGAACGACAAAAGAAAAATCGATCATCATTCCCAAGGAGGCAAAAAAGAGGCTGCTAAAGGCATAGTGAAAGGGAGCGATCTGGGTTTGTGTATGAGTCACATAAGGGGTGGTACTGATCAGAAGGCCGGCAATGAAGGCCCCCAGGATGTAAGAAAATCCCAGGCGGTGAAACATCCAGGCAATCCCAAGACCGAGCATGAGGACGAAGATGATGGAGAGTTCCTGGCTCTTTGTCCGGCCGACCCAGAGAAAAAGGCGTTGCAAGACATAACGCTGAAAGATCCAAAGGACAAAAAGTCCAGTCACAGATTTGAGGAAAATGGGACCTGTTTCATCTAGAAAACCATGAGAGAGATGAGCCCCAAAGGTAAAGGGGAGGAGAAGGAGCATGGGGATGATGATGAGGTCTTGATAAAGAAGAATGGAGGTGCCTATGCGACCGATGGGGGTGTCCAGACGCCCCTTGCCTTCAATGGCCCGAAGGACAGCGGCGGTGCTGGATAATGAAAAGATACAGCCAAAGAGAAGAGATTGGGGAATAGTAAAACCGATCATGTGGCAGAAAAGAAAACCAAGGGCGGCCGTTGATAACACTTGAGTGGTGCCTCCAAGGAGGAGGGAGAGGGTCGTTTTTTTGAGACGTTCTAGTGAAAATTCCAGGCCCACTGAAAAAAGGAGAAAAATGACACCGACCTCGGAAAGAATGAGGATGTGATCGTAATTGGTGATCCATTTTAGCCCGTAGGGTCCGAGAAGGGCGCCACTCAAGATAAAGCCGACCAGTGAGGGGAGATGAAGGCGATGGGTTAAAAGGACAAGGACAAGTGAGACGGCAAAGATCAGAAGAATATCTTTAAAAATGGCGACGTCCATAAAGCCGACTTACTCCTTGTAGCCTTTGAGTACCTGGTGAGTCTTAAGTTCCTGGGTCCTCTGGTAAGACAGTGTCCTCTGAATGTGGGCCGAGTAAAAAACGCCCTGATCGATCAAACGGATCTCATGATTGTCGATTTCCACCCATCCCAGATCTAAAAAGGCCTGCCAGAGAGGCAAAAATTGATCCACGACATCCTTTCCAAAATGGGCCTGGTAGAGATCGCGATACAGGCGATTTTCCTGGAGCTGGTTGCAAATGTAGACGAGCTCCAGGTCTTCGATGGCATACAAGATGCCCGCCCGATAAGGGATCCGGCCCTCGTCAATCTGATCGTAGTAGTCCTTGAGGATATGGGGGGAGAGGTATCCACACCCCATTTTTTCAGGGAGACCACAGATGCGGAAGCCTCCGGAAAAACCAATGGCATAGATGTCGCAATTCAAGGGGTCGTGGCTTAAGGTCTCGTATTTAAAATCACTGTCGGCATTGATCTTTTCAAAATCACTCATCGTGCGTTGTCGATAACCATGATCTGAAAGCTTGTCGCGAATCGTTTGATACATCTTGATAAAGAGGTGGATATCGGGGATCCTCTCGCGCAGTGGGGGACGCGAGAAGGCAGAGAGATCCTTGAGGATATTTAATGGATAGGCGGTAATATGGGGGACCTGCCATTCAATCAGGGTCTGGATGTCCGAGAGCGCGTCATCGTGGGTTTGTTGAGGCCAGCCATAGATAAGGTCCAGGTTGTGATTGAGTCCATGATGATGAGTATGTTCGAGGGCCTTGAGGATGTGTTCTCTTTTTTGTTTGCGACCGCTCAAAGAGATGAGATGATCGTGGAGTTGTTGTACACCGATGCTGATACGCGTGACACCGGCTTCCTTGAGGGCCTGAAATTTATCCTCCTGCGTAAAGAGTTGTGGGATTCCTTCAAATGTGATTTCACCGCCTTTTTTTAGTGTAAAATATTTTAGAACCAGCGAGACATAGTCTTTGCATTCCTCCGGATTGAGGATATTGGGAGTGCCGCCGCCAAAATAGATGGCATCGAGCTCTTTGATTTTGATAGGGGGGGTGACAATTTCCAATTCTCTTTGAAGGTAATCAAGATAGGTCCGGATCTGGGATCGATTTTGAAGATCGACCTTGGGAAAAAGGCAAAAACCGCAATTTTCCGGTTGAGTGGGAAGGCAAAAAGGGAGGCTGACATAGAGAATATGATGGGGTTTGGGGATATGAGTACATTCTTCCAAGATTTTTGCCAAGGGAACTGGATCGGGGCGTAGAAGAGAAAAGCTCGGATGATTGGCCAAGACCTTATTGCCCGGGGGGATATGAAGGACTTTTTTTAGATTTTCTTTGACAAAGGCCGCAATAGCAGGATCCGCCCCGGGAAGCTTGTCGCCAGACTTGTAATAGGAGGGGGCTTGTTGAAGATTGAAGGCCACGGTTTTCGAATTTTAACAGGTTTTTAAAGACACGTCTATACTAGAACTGAAGCCGTTTGGAGAGTTCCAGCGCCGCTCGACTTCGATTTAAGATGTAGAGATGAATACCGGGGACATTTTCTTTGAAGAGGTAATCAATCTGTTTTGTGGCCCAATCGATCCCAATCAGTTCCATGGCCTCGGGGTCATTCTCGGCCTTCTCCAATTTGTGTACCAGTTTTTTAGGCAAACTCGCCCCGCACATGTGTGTAAATCTCTTGATTTGGGAGTAGGAAAGGATGGGCATGATTCCCGGAATAATGGGGACGGCTTCGCCGATGCCGACCTTTTGAGCCGCCTCGACAAATCGATAATAAAGGGTGTTGTCAAAAAAGAGCTGGGTGGTGATGAACGAGGCCCCGGCCTCCACTTTTCTTTTTAAAAAATGCAGGTCCTCCTCAAAGGAAGAGGCCTCGGGATGTTTTTCGGGATAACCGCCGACACCCAGACAAATCTCAGGAAATTCCATTTTTAAAAAACTGACCAATTCATTGGCATGGCGAAATCCGTCAGAAACGGGCGTAAATTGACAGGTCTCCTGAGGGGGGTCGCCTCGTAAGGACATGATGTTTAAAAAATCTTGTTTCTTAAATTCACCGACGATATTTTTGATGTCATTTTTTGAAGAGGCCACGCAGGTAAGGTGGGGGACGACTGTAATCTTGAGTTCTTCCTTGAGCCAGGAACACATGTCCAAGGTGCGCTCGCGCGTACTCCCACCGGCCCCGTAGGTGACAGTGACAAAGGAGGGGCGGGCGGTTTTCAGCTGTCGGGCCACCTCATAAAACTTGGAAAGACCCTCATCACTTTTTGGGGGGAAAAATTCGAAGGACAGGCAGTGTTTTCCGGCTTTTTGGGTGTCGCGGATAATATCGATGACCCTTTTCTGCATAGACAGGATGGATTACTGTAATATGAATGGAAAATCAATGAGGATCTGTGATAGCATGATGCCATGAGTCTGGATACACGGGAAAATAATTGCTGGGAATTTTGGAATTGTCCCCCCTCCATCAGGGATCAATGTCCTGCCTTTATCGACAAACTGGGCCAGGCCTGCTGGCTCATTGCCCAGTCCCATTGTCCACGATTGATGAAGGGGAAACGATTGATGAAGGGTTTTTTCAAGAGTTGTGATGCGTGCCCCTGGCATCAAGAGGTCCGCTCAAGAGAAGTACAGCACAAATAAAGATAATTCTATCAATGATAATTTGTGGATTTGGGTTGGCTGATGAGAGTCAGTGCCTTGGTAAAACTGGCCCGGTCATTGAGGACGAAGTGCTCTGTCGCCTTGCGCTGGGGATCGAGCATGATCAATTCGGGAACGATAAAAGACTCAAACTGATTTCGGGGATGCTCTGCTTCAGGGGCTTGGGGATCCAGGATGTACATGGGAAAGGGGGGGTAATAATCCCTAAAAACCTTGGAGAGCGTTTCCATCTCTTCTGATTTTAGGCGATCTGGGTCATAATCCAAAAAAATAAGATTGACGGACTCTAACTGATCGGCGAGTCCCGCGAGGAGTTCATATTGGGGGAGATTTTTGAGACAGGGGGGATGTGTTGTGACCCAGACGATGACAATGAAGGGTTTTCCGTTATTGACGTTAGAAAGTTTGAGTCTTCCCTTTTCTTCGAAACCACCGGGTCCTTTGTCGAGCTGGATGAGGTGGAGCTGGATGGGGTGGGGAGGGGTATCAAGATCCGTCACAAAAAGCTTTGAAGGGGGTGCCATGGGATTCTCCTCCGTGTGAGGAAGGACAATAACATTTTTTTTGGTGTGAAGGCCATCCTTTTTTACGGGCTTTGACGTTGACAGAGAGGAAGAGACGCTCTACTAAGGAAGGGACTATGTTTGATTATTTATTGTCGGAGACACAACTGAAGTGGCGTGAGGCCCTCAGGGATTTTGTCAAATCCATTCCCCGCCAGATGATTCTCGATATGGATGCCGACAAGATCCAGTTTCCCAAGGAATTTCTCCAGGAGGCGGGCAGGAGAAATCTATTGGGCTGTCGCTACCCCAAAAAGTGGGGGGGACGGGAGATGGACTGGGTGAGCGCCGGTGTGGCCATCGAGGAGGTGGGGACATTGGGCTATATCTTTGCCTGTCTCTTTGGTGTGGGGGCGGAGCTTGTGTGTGATGCCATTGTCCTCCATGGGACGGAGGCCCAAAAAGAAAAATACGTCAAACCCCTTTTAAAAGGGGAGATCTTTGCGGCCGAGTGTTTGACAGAACCCCGGGGGGGATCGGATTTTTTTGGGACGGCCACAAAAGCCGAGGATAAGGGAAGTTATTTTCTCATGAATGGTCAGAAGCGTTTTATCGTTGGGGGGGAGGCCGCCGATTATTTTCTCGTCTATGCCCGCACGGATCCCAAGGCCGATCCCCATGAAGGGATCACGTGTTTTATTGTCGATCGGGGGGCCGGGGTCGAGAGTCAGTATCTGTACGGTCTCATGGGGTGTCGCGGGGGTGGGGCCAGTCGTGTCGTCTTTTCAAATGTGAAAGTTCCCAAGGAAAATATTGTCGGTGTGCTGAACAAGGGTGTTGAGGTCTTTAAAACGATGATGATCCCCGAACGACTGGGGACGGCCATGATGACCATCGGGGCCGCCCGACCGGCCCTTGAAGTCGCCACGACCTATGCCTCGAGGCGAAAGGCCTTTGGTCAGGTGATCAATCAGTTTCAGGGGGTGAGTTTTCAGATCGCCGAGGCCGCGATGCTCCTCGATGCCTCCAGGGCCATGGCCCATATCACGGCCCAGGCCGTGGATCGTGGGGTGGATCCCCATCGGGTCCGGCGTATGGTCTCCGAGACCAAAAAGTTTGTGACGGAATCGTGTCAAAAAGTGGCCCACAATGCCATGCAGGTGATGGGGGGGATTGGATATACCAATATCTTTCCCGTCGAACGCATCTTTCGCGACCTGCGCCTGTCGTCCATCTGGACGGGATCGAACGAAGTGATGTCGATGATCATTGCCCACGAATGGAACAGGGAATTTCTAAAATTCAAAGAGACAAAAAAGACGAGAGATCTGGAGTGCGATGCCGCCAGTGCTACTGCCACGGAGGAAAAGGTCTACGAGTGATGCGGGAGGGGAGTTGGAGGATTTGACATTATGACCCTCAAAAAAGAGGCCTTGGAATATCATGCGACCGGGCGGCCCGGCAAAATCGAAGTGGTCTCGACAAAGCCCTGTCTCACACAGCACGATTTGTCGCTTGCCTATACCCCCGGTGTGGCGGAACCCTGTCGTGCCATAGAGGCCAATCCCGAGGAGGTTTTTCGATACACGGCCAAGAGCAATCTCGTCGCCGTCATCACCAATGGTACCGCTGTTTTGGGTCTGGGAGATATTGGCCCCTTGGCCGCCAAGCCGGTGATGGAGGGGAAAGGGGTCCTTTTTAAGAGGTTTGCCGACATTGATGTCTTTGATATTGAGCTCAACACCCATGATCCCGAGGAATTTATTCGTTGTGTGACGATGCTGGAACCCACCTTTGGGGGCATCAATCTGGAAGACATTAAGGCCCCCGAGTGTTTTCCTATTGAAGAGGCGCTCTGTAAAAAACTCTCGATCCCCGTTTTTCATGATGACCAGCATGGGACGGCCATTATTTCAGGGGCGGCCCTCACCAATGCCTTGGAAATTCAAGAAAAAGAGATCGGCAAGATAAGGATTGTTTACAGCGGAGGGGGGGCGGCGGCGATTGCCTGTGCCAAGTTGCACATAAGCCTCGGTGTCAGACCCGAAAATATCATCATGTGCGACAGCCGAGGGGTCATTTACAAGGGACGGGATCAAGGCATGAATCCCTACAAGGCCCAGTTCGCTGCGACAACGAACTGCCGGACGTTGGCTGAGGCCATGAAGGGGGCGGATGTCTTTGTGGGGGTTTCCGTCAAGGGGGTGGTGACCCCGGAGATGGTCAAGGGGATGAATAAGCGCCCCATTATTTTTGCCATGGCCAATCCCGATCCTGAGATCAACTATAATGATGCCGTGGCCGTACGGAAGGACATGATTATGGCGACGGGGAGATCCGATTATCCCAATCAGGTGAACAATGTCCTGGGTTTCCCCTTTATCTTTCGGGGGGCCCTGGATGTGAGCGCCTCCGTCATCAATCAGGAGATGAAGATTGCCGCGACCCGGTCCCTCGCCGCCTTGGCCAAGGAACCCGTGCCCGACAGTGTCAAGCGGGCCTATGGAGGCCAGGATTTGAGTTTTGGACCGAATTATATCATCCCCAAGCCCTTTGATAAGCGGGTTTTTTTGTGGGAATCCTTGGCCGTCGCCGAGGCCGCTGTGGTCAGCGGTGTGGCGAGGAGGCCCTATAGCAGCAAGGAAGATTATGAGGCCCATTTACAGAGGAAGATGGGGCGTAGCGAAGATGTCATGGTCCCTTTTAAGATCAAGGTGACCCAAAAGATAGCCCGAGAGAAAACACTGCCCAGGATTGTCTTTCTCGAAGGGGACAATCCCAAGGTGATTCAGGCGGCTGATGAGGCCTACGAACAGAAAATCGCCTTTCCCATTCTCCTGGGAAAGACGGAGAGAATCAAGACATTATGTGACGATCTGGGGGTCTCCTCCATTCTTGGGGTGAATATCGTGACACCCGCAAAATCCCCTTTCAGTGAGGTTTATGCCGAGGAACTCTTCAGGATACGACAGCGAAAAGGGGTCACCATGGAGAGGGCCCGACGCATTATCAAGGACCCCCGTTATTTTGCGTCCGTGATGCTGTGCAGGAATGATGCCGATGGTATCGTAGGGGGGATCGGAAAAAATTATCCCGAGACCTTAAGACCTTCCATTGAGATCATCAAACCCCGGGAAGGGCACATCCTCGCAGGTCTTTACATGGTACTTTTTAAAAATCGCGTCTTATTTTTCAGTGATACGACGGTCAATATTGATCCAACGGCCGAGGATCTTGCAAAAATTGCCATCGCTGCGGCCGATGAGGTCCGATTTTTCGATATGGAACCCCGGGTGGCCATGCTCTCTTTTTCCAATTTTGGCAGCAACAAACACCCCTATGCCTTGAAGGTGAAAAAGGCTACAGAGATCGTTAAAGCGGAACGCCCTGACCTCATGGTGGATGGTGAGATGCAGGCCGATACCGCCGTGACGCCCGATATTTTGGAGTCCCACTATCCCTTCAGTACCCTCAAGGGATCGGCCAATGTCCTTATTTTTCCCGACCTGCAATCAGGGAACATTGCCTACAAACTCCTCCAGAGATTGGGTGGGGCAGAGGTCATCGGGCCCCTCCTCCTGGGCATGTCGAAACCGGTGAATGTCTTACAGATGAATGCCGATATCCCCGAGATCATCAATATGATTGCCATTACCTCTGCCATGGTCCTCAAGAAACAATGATGTGATACATCATATAATGACTATAACTAATTTAAATACAAATATATTATTCATAATATTCAAGTCTAATATAAAATTATCGAAAAATGTCATCCTCGCGAAAGCGGGGATCCAATGAGATCCCTGCTTCCGCAGGGATGACGTGGCTTTATTAATTAGCAACCTCTTTTCGTGATCCCCGATAAGCCATTTCTGGCAACGCAGTAGCCCCTCTTTATGGGGTAAGGGAGGGACGCGCCCATGGGCATCACCATCGGTTCGGATTATTCCAAGAAACTCCAGGAAATCCTTGTTCAAACATTGGGACTGACGGCAACGACGGCAGAAGATATTGTGGAAGATCACAAGATCTCCGGTATCGAACTCTGGTCCCGATTTCTTGCCCTTGGGGAGATTACAAAGGGGTGTGGGAGTCAAAAAAAGGCCTCTTGCCTCATCTCGTATGGGAGGGAATTTTTTGCCAAAAAGGTCAATCAAGCCTTGAATCAGGCGGCGGGGACCGATGGCGTCCTCAACAGCTCGGCCGAAGTGGGGACCCTTAAAAATCTTTTAGAATCACTTGTACGGACTCAGAGGGGACAGAATCCCGGGGTGGTTCTCAAGGATGATTATGATCTTTCTCAAAAGGTGGTCTCCGTGAGGGAGAGATTGAAGGATCATTGGAAATTGGGAGGGCCCGACGTGAAAAAACTCACGGAGTCGAGACCCTCGGCCCCCCAATATCATTCCGTGGTTCGCAAAAACAGGGACCAGCCCAATACGATCACGATTCTCAGTTATCTGGGTCCCGAGACCGGGTTATCCGTCTCTATCGAGGGTATTTTTGACCTCATTGTCCGTCATATGCCGAATTTTGATGATTGGACATCGTTTTATGAGGAGATCCATGTCATTCCCGGGAGGGGCGGTCTTCCCAATACCTCCGAAAGACAGGGGGAGTTTGTTGTTGAGACAACGTTAAATCTCCCAGGATTTTCGGCGCCTCGACTAGAGACGCAGGTGGATTGGGTAAAATTGGGCCCTGAGTCAGGGGCCAATCAGGGGGCCTTTGTCATGCGATTTAGCAGGATTCCGGGGACGAGCGAATCGAGTTGGGGCATTGACTGTCTGGCCCTAGAGGGGACCGTCATTGCACGTCCGGTGAGTGAAGGGGGCGTTTTGATCGAGCTTGAACTTGATTTTGATCTCTCCAACATCCCCAATTGGGCCCTCAATATGTTGACCGGGGCTGAAGTGGGAAAATTTGTCAGTGAACTCGCCCGTGCCTCGGTTCAGCTCCTTCGCACTGACAAATAATATAAAGCAAGAAAAGTTATTCCCCACACACTCAACTGACGACACGCCCCAAAGTCTTTGCTCAAAATTCTTTTACCTGATTTTGAGTGGCTTCATTAAAGAGGGCCCTGAGATCGGCGATCCGCGGGTCTTGGGGGTATTTCTTCTCGAAGGCCGTTAATCTTTCTTGGGCTGTGTGAATGTGGCCTTGTTGGAGGGCCAGATGGAGAAGGAGGAGGAGGGTGTCGGATTCGTAGGGGGGATCCGGATTTTTTGAAAGGGCCCTTTCCAGGACCTCTTCGGATTGGGCCAGTTTATTTTGGTCAAAATAGACGGCCCCCAAGAGAAAATTGGCATCCATTTGATCGGGTTCCCGATCCAAAATCCTTTTCAAATAGATTTCGGCGTCGGCCAGTTTCCTTTCATTGAGGGCGAGCCGTGCCTGATAGAGGGCGTAATCCGTCTTTGCGGTGATGGGAAGCCAATGGGGAGGGGAGGTTACTGAAAAGATGATAAAGAGGATGACCAAGATGACAGGGAGGAGGGCCGTCTTCTTTTTAAAGGAAGGCTTGGCGATCAAAAGCCCGAGAAAAAAGCCGCCCAAGAGACCCCCCAGGTGACCAAACTGGTCGATCATGGGAAGGACCAGTCCGATGACGATATTGAGGACAATGAAGGAGAGGAGGCTGTTGCGCCAGCCTTTGAAGATTTCCTTAAAATGTCCCTCCGGGAGGCGGATGTAAAAGGCGATGGCGGCCCCGGCCAGTCCGAAAATGGCCCCTGAGGCCCCGGCAACGATGGCGATGGGGTGATGCCAAAGGCTTAAGAGGGTCCCCGTCAATCCGGAAAAGAAGAAAATAAGGAGGAAATGGAGGGGGCCATAAAGCCTTTCTAAGTCGCGCCCTATCATATAAAGGATGTAGGTGTTGAAAAACAGGTGCAGGAGACCGACGTGGACAAAGAGGGAAGAGATCAGTCTAAAAGATTGTCCTTCGAAGACCAGGGGACCAAAAAGGGCCCCATATTTGAGGAGGTCCTCATTTTGGGGGCTTAAGGGATTTGTCCCCAAGACTCCCATGATCAAAAACCAGGTGATCATGATACCACAAAGGGCGCGAGTGGCTGGGGGGATGCGTTGCAAGAGGCCTTGAGAAGACATTTGTGGTTTCAACTTGATTACATTATTCCCTCCCTCTTTGGGGGGAGGGTGAGGGAGAGGGGGAGGAAAAAATAATTACGAGCTACAGGTGATAAAGCCGCGGTGGGCTCCCCCTCACCTGTGTCCTCTCCCCAAGGGGGAGAGGAGGTAGTGGATACCTTCTATTAGATGGTTGTTGATTTTTCAACACTTATTTTTTATGGTGGGGATATGCCCCCAGGAAAAACCCTCTCATTGTTTCGCCGTCAGATCGATCAGATCGATCAGAAGATCCTTGATCTGTTGAACAAGCGTTCAAGGATAGTCTTAAAAATTGGTTCACTGAAGACCAAGGAAAAACGCGCCTACTATGTCCCCAGCCGGGAGAGAAGACATCTCGATCGTCTCAAGAAGATCAACAAGGGACCCTTTCCCCATCACTCGTTGCAATCCGTTTTCAAGGAGATCTTTTCCGCTTCACTGTCCCTTCAATCCCCGATCAAGACGGGCTATCTGGGTCCTGCGGGGACCTTTACCCATGCGGCCTCGTTGAGGCATTTCGGTCATTCGACAGAAATGGTGCCCATGACCTCGATTAGCAAGGTCTTTGAAGAAGTGGAACATGGTCGTCTGGATTATGGTGTGGTGCCCATAGAAAACTCCATGGAAGGGGTGGTCAATCTCACGCTCGATCTCTTTCTGGATTCTCCATTGAAGATCAATGCCGAGATCCTGTTGCCCATTACTCACCATCTTTTGTCCCAGGCCACCGGATTGAATCTGATTCAGAAGATTTATTCTCATCCCCATGCCACGGCACAATGCCGCCAGTGGTTGGAGGAAAATTTGCCGTCCGTTCCCATCATGGATGAATCCAGTACGGCCCGGGCGGCCCAGAGGGCGGCAGAGGAACCGCATGCGGCGGCCATTGCCAGTGAATATGCGGCGGAGATTTATAATCTTAGGATTGTCAGCAAAAATATCGGGGACTATCCCAATAATTATACCCGCTTTTTGGTGATCGGCCGCAATGAAATGCCTCCTTCGCGTGATGACAAGACATCGCTGCTTTTTTCGGTCAAGGATGAGGCCGGCATCTTGTACAAGGTCTTGGAACCCTTTTCAAAAGAGAAGATCAATTTGACCAAGATCGAATCCAGACCCATGAAGAAAAAGGCATGGCAGTATATCTTCTTTTTGGATATCGAAGGTCATATGAAGGAACCCAAGATCAAAAGGACGCTCCGCTCCCTTGAAAGAAAAAGCGTCTTGTTAAAGGTGTTGGGGTCGTATCCCAAGTCTCTATGACCGTCATTGAAGAAATCAGAGGCATGGTTGAAAGGGGATCCCAATCAGCAGGGACAAGGGGGTTTCCAACAGCCAATATACGTGCCGATCTTCCTGTCGGTTTTTATGTAGGGATGACGCAGTACGGACCGGCCTTTGTTGTTTCAGACCAATTTCACAAGGGAATGATCGAAGTTCATATTTTTGATTTTGAACAGGATATTTATGGTCAAGAGCTGGTTGTGAAGAAGGTGACACAATTTCCTACGGATCTGTTGTGTTTGATTCTTCAAAGGATTCTTCGGGCTGAGGGAAAAGATGTCTTTTTTATACCTAAAAACCAACCTGTGTAATCCTCTATGAAACCCGATTTTGAAAAAGTGGTGATTGTGGGTGTGGGGCTTATCGGGGCCTCATTAGGCATCGATCTCCTCCGTCAAAAGATGGCGCGTTGCATTGTGGGGATTGGGCGGAGTCGTGCCAATCTCTTGGTCGCCCGGCGCAAGAAGGCGATCACCCACATTTTTTCAGGCCGTTTATTGGAGGAGGCCTGGAAGGGGGCCGACCTCATTATCTTGGCCACACCGGTTGCGGCCATGGATTATTATTTTAAGTCCCTTCGTCAGGCCGCCAAGAAGGGATATCTCAAAAAACGTCTCGTCATCACCGATGTGGGGAGTACGAAGGCCGGCATTCTTCGATCGGCCCATCGCTCTCTGGGATCCTGTCATATTCCCTTTGTGGGGGCCCACCCCATAGCGGGGACGGAAAATTCACGGGCCAAGGCTGCCTTTTCCGGATTGTACAAAAAAAAGATTTGTGTCGTGACCCACGAGGCTCGAACGCCTCTCTGGGCTGTCAGAAAGGTTCAAGGGATGTGGCGGGGTGTGGGGGCCCATGTGAAGATCATGAAGGCCAGCCAGCATGATATCCTTCTGGCCCATTGCAGTCATCTCCCCCATATGGTGGCCTATTCCCTGGTGCATGCCTTACTGGCTCAGCCCAAGGCCCTGGGGCTCGCCGGGGGAGGATTCAGGGATTTTACCCGTATTGCCTCTTCAGATCCGGAGATGTGGCGTGATATTTGTGTGGAAAATCAGGAGGCCCTCCTTCAGGCGATTCGCCACTTTGAACAAAAACTCTCCTCCCTGAAGACAATGATAAGAAAAAGGGAAGGAAGGCTTTTGAGTCGTTACTTTGAAAAGGCCCGAGAGGTGAGGAGGCGCATCTAGTTAATATGAGTTTTACCCTCATTGTGAGAAAATCTCCCCCTCCCAAGGGATCTGTCACCATCCCAGGGGACAAATCGATTTCCCACCGGGCCCTTATCTTTGCCGCCTTGGCTAAGGGGACTTCCGAGATTCGTAATATTCTTCCCTCCGATGATGTCAAGAGAACGGCGGCGATCTTGCGACAGTTGGGCGTTGTCATCAATGAGTTTGAAAAGTTTTGGACGGTTCATGGTGTCGGCCTTGAAGGTCTCAAACCGCCCAAGGGGGATTTGTATTGTGGTAATTCAGGGACAACACTTCGGTTGATGACGGGACTCTTGTCCGCTCAGGGATTTGATAGTCGTCTGACGGGGGATGATTCCCTGGATAAGAGGCCCATGAATCGTATTATGAGGCCCCTGTCACAAATGGGGGCCCGTATCAAGGAAGAGAGGCAGGGAGGGAAACGCTTTGTTGTGATCAAGGGACAAAAGAACCCTCTGACCCCCATTTATTATGAATCTCCCGTCTCTTCGGCCCAGGTCAAATCGGCCATTTTATTGGCGGGTCTCTATGTCAGCGGCGCGACGACCGTGAAGGAGCCGCTTCCAAGCCGCGATCATACGGAAAAGATGATGCAATCTTTGGGCCTTGATTGTCAGGTTCGGGGAAGTGAGGCCACCTTGAAATCGACGACCCCATGGGAGGGGCGCGAGTTTGTGATCCCCGGTGACTTTTCCTCGGCGGCCTTTCCCCTCGTGGCCACCCTTATTCATCCCCATTCCTCGGCCAAGGTTATCCTGCGGCATGTTGGAGTCAATCCCACCCGACTGGGACTGTGGGACGTCCTCAAATCGATGGGGGCCCATCTTAAGATGAGGTATCATCACAAGGGTCCGGGAGAACCCGTGGCAGATATTGAGGTGATTCCTAGCAAGATGCAGGGGATACGACTCGATAAAAACCATATTCCCCGGTTGATTGATGAGATTCCGATCTTGACGGTCGCCGCGGCCTCGGCGCAGGGTGAGACCCAGATTCGTGGGGCCGAGGAATTGAGGGTGAAGGAGACGGACCGTTTAAGGGCCTTGGCTCATGAGTTTAAGAAGCTTAAGATCCCTATTGTGGAGCATCCGGATGGTCTCGATATCACAGGTTCAACCAATTGGCGGGGGGCCCATTGTTCGAGTCATGGGGATCATCGGATTGCCATGTCTTTGGCGGTGGCCGGGATGATTGCCGAAGGAACGGTTCGGATTGAGGATGTGGCTTGTATCCAGACATCCTTCCCAAATTTTTACACCCTCATGAAATCCCTGGGGGCCGTGATGGAGGAGAAGGTAGAATAAAAAGCCCCGATAATTCGCTTGTTTATTTCAATTTTCCCTTTGACAAATTTAAAAAACCGACATAGTTTCCCACCTTCTTAAGGGATGGTGAAAGAAGAGCGTCTCGCAAAGGAGGAAAAAATAGATAGATATGGCCGATACTACTGGAACGAAGACCAAACTGACCGAAGATAATAATTTTGCGGAGTTGTTTGAAAACAGTCTCAAGCAAGACATTCCCCAACAAGGACAGATCGTTAAGGGGAAAATCATACAAATTACCAAAGATTTTGTGATTGTCGATTTTGGCTACAAACTCGAAGGACAGATTTCTCTAGCCGAATTTAAAGATTATGAGGGAGAGATCACTGTCCAGGAGAATCAGACGATCGAGGTGTATGTTGACAATCTTGAAAACACCGATGGCCTGGCTATTTTGTCCAAGGAAAAGGCGGATGCCTACAAGATCTGGGATCATCTCGAAGAGGCCATGAGCAAGGATGGCGTTGTCGAAGGCGTTGTCATCAATAAGGTCAAGGGGGGGATGATGGTGGATATTGGCGTCAAGGCCTTTTTACCGGCCTCCCAAATTGATGTGCGTCCCGTCACTAATCTTGATCATTTGGTTGGCAAAAGGTTTAAATTCAAGATCCTGAAGCTCAACAAGAGGAAGGGCAATATTATCATCTCGCGTCGTGTCCTTGTGGAGCATGATCGGGACCAGGTCCGCCGTGAAATCCTCCAAAATGTCGTCGAGGGTGCCGTGATGAAGGGAACAGTGAAGAATGTGACCGATTATGGTGTCTTTGTTGATTTAGGGGGTGTCGATGGACTTTTGCATATTACCGATATGACATGGGGACGAGTAGGTCATCCCTCCGAGATGTTTTCTGTGAATGATGAGATCGAGGTTAAAATCATCAAGGTGGATGCCGCCTCCGGGAAGATCTCACTGGGTCTCAAGCAATTGACGCCGGATCCGTGGGAGGGGTTGGCGGACAAATACCCCATCGGGACAAAAATTCAGGGCAAGGTGGTCAATATTGCTGACTATGGTGCCTTTGTGGCCTTGGAGCCCGGGGTCGAGGGACTGGTGCATGTTTCTGAAATGAGCTGGACGAAAAAAATCAAACATCCCTCCAAGATTGTCAATGTGGGGGATGCGATCGAGGCGGTGGTCCTGGATATGGATACCAGTGTTCGACGGATTTCCCTGGGAATGCGCCAAGTCCATCCCAATCCCTGGGATACATTGGAAGAAAAGTATCCCATCGGATCACGGGTGAAGGGCTCGATCAAAAATGTGACCGAGTTTGGTCTGTTTGTGGGGATCAACGGTGAAATAGACGGGCTGGTTCATGTCTCGGATCTTTCGTGGACGCGTCGTTTGCGATCACCCAGTGAGTTATTTCAAAAAGGGGAAGAGATTGAGGCGATCGTTTTGAATATAGACAAGGACAGCGAGCGATTTTCACTGGGAGTCAAACAGCTCAAGGAGGATCCCTGGCCAAAAATCAAAAAGAACTACCAGATCGGGAAAAAATTAGACGGAAAGGTATTGGGGGCCACGGATCAGGGGCTGGAGATTGAGGTGGAAGAGGGTGTGGAGGCCTATATTCTTGCCGCGGATTTGCCTGAAGAATTGCAAAAAGACCTGTCCAAGCGTTATTCAGTCTCGGATTCGATCCATGCCATCGTTCATACCATCGATGAAAAAGAACACCGAATCACCTTGGGTTTGGTGACGGATTGATTTTTTCTTAAGGAGAGGGAGAAGTGAAAAACAAGTCGTGGATGGGACTGGCTTTTTTGGTCCTTATTTTATTTGTGAGCTTTGGGTTCTTTCTTTTTGGGTTGGTCCTTTTCATCGCCACCACAGACCGAAATTTTTTTGACAGTGGTGATATAGCCGTCCTCAATGTCGAGGGGAAGATCATCGACTCGGATCCCATTGTTCATCAGATTCGCCAACTCAGCAAGGATGAGGGCATCAAGGCCGTTGTTGTCCGTATCAATTCTCCCGGTGGCACGATTGGGGGTTCTCAGGAAATTTATCAGGAGATCAAAAAACTGGATGAAAAGAAACCGGTTGTGGCCTCGATGGGAACTGTTGCCGCCTCGGGCGGATATTACATCGCCTGCGGCGCCCAAAAAATCCTGGCCAATCCGGGGACCATTACCGGAAGTATCGGCGTCCTCTTTGAGTATGTCAATGTAGAGGACCTGGTACACTGGATGAAGTTGCAGGCCAGGACGTTTAAAAGCGGCAGATTAAAAGACCTGGCCTCGCCGCTGCGTCCCATGACATCTGAGGAACAAGATTATTTGCAGGAGACATTGAAGGCCCTTCACGGCCAATTCAAGGAGGTTGTGGCGACGGAGCGCGATATCGCCCCTGAAAAATTGGAAAAGTTTGCGGATGGACGTTTTTTGACGGGGGAGCAGGCCTTGAATTATCATCTTATTGATCAATTGGGGACGATTGAGGATGCCATTGATCTCGCGGCAAAATTGGCGGGTATTAAGGGAGAGCCGGAGGTTGTGTATCCCAAAAAAGAAAGACTCCCGTGGATTGATTTGTTGCTCGACTCGGCCACGGAGAGTCTGGTCCGTAAACTGAGTGTCCGTTTTAATGTGCCGTCATTTTAAGAAAGGATGCGACCATGAACAAAAGCGATCTCATCAATATTTTGTCCCAAAAAGCCCCTCACTTGTCGAGCAAGGATATGGAGATTATCGTCAACACCGTCTTTGACAGCATGTCAAAGGCCCTGATGACGGGTCACCGGATTGAGATTCGCGGTTTTGGCAGTTTTGAGATTCGGGTGCGTGAACCCCGTGTGGGTCGCAACCCAAAGTCGGGCCATCAGGTTCAGATTGGGACCCGACGCGTCCCTTTCTTCAAGGTAGGAAAAGAACTGCGCGAACGCATAAACAGTGATCACTCATGAAGACACTCTGGGCCCCTTGGCGCATGGATTTTATATTAAAGCCGAGGGAAAAAGGTTGTATTTTTTGCAAACGCGCCAGACGCAAAAGGGATCGGGAAGATCTCATCTTATTTCGGGGCCGACATTCCTTTGTCATTTTAAACAGGTTTCCCTATTCCAATTGCCACCTCATGGTTGTTCCCTACAAACACACCCCCGCTCTTGACAGACTGGATTCCGCCACCTATGTCGAAATCATGAGGCTTATGTCCAAGGCCACCCGTGTCATTCGGCGGGCCTTTAAGGCCCAGGGTTTCAATCTCGGTTCCAATATAGGACATTCCGCGGGGGCGGGGATTGCGGATCATGTCCATTTTCATGTGGTGCCGCGCTGGGTGGGGGATCATAATTTTATGCCGATAGTGGGAGAGACAAAGGTGATGCCGGATCACCTCGAAAATATTTATGATCAGATCAAAAAAGCATGGAGGAAATATTCATGAGAAAAATTATTAATGCTTCCATTATTGCCGTGATTTTTTTTGTCATTTTAAATTTTATCTATTGCAACCTCAATGAAGAGGTTTTTAATTATGAGGTCAATTTCATCTTTAGTATTCCCCATTTATTTACCCTCAAATCCGTTCCCTTGCCCCTGGGGTTTATCCTGATCCTGGCCTTTTCCCTGGGGGTTATTTTTCTCGCCGCCTTACAGGCCCTGCCGGCCCTGTTTCGTACGGGGGCCATGAAGGCCCGCGACAAGAAAATAAAGATGCTGGAAAAGGAGCTGGAAGAGGCCCGTCTGCATGGCGATCAGGACACCCTCAATGGGCCCCCCGTCGATTCACTCCCGCCGGTCAATGAATAGATTTTACGTAGTATGGTTGTCCCCGAGAGTATGTTGACTCACTCGACAGAGTGTCCCAGAAATACCCTTTAGGCGAGGAGCCGCGAGAAGAGCGCCGCAGGCGTACTTGAGCCGTACGTCGAGGATGCTCGACGAGTGGCGACAAAGCATAAAGGTATTTATGGGACACGATATTAGATTTTGTGCGTGCGCGTTCGGGCCCGTTGGAGATCCTTGAGCGAGAGCCCCTTGTCCTGGGCGGGTTGTGGTGTCTGAGGTCTGGCGGCTTGGGGACGGGAAGGGGCGGCACCTGTCTTGAGGAGGGAGGAGAGTTGTGCGGCCGCGATCCTGTCCTGCTGTTGGTGGGCGATAAATTGACTGGTTGTCAGTTGGGCCTTGTCGCCCTCATCCTTCTCGACCTTGCCTGAGGCCTGCTGTTCCCGCACCTTTTGGACATTGACCTGCAGGACGCGAAGGGGAGAGGGATACATCTCCAGGAGGTTATGGATATCCCGCTTTGTCGTCTTGTCCATTTTCATCCTGCCGTCGACGATCAAGCCCCGGCTCTTGTAGTGGCCGATGTAGCCCAGGATGGTCTTTTCATCGACGGAGGTTGAGGGGATGATCTTGTTTTTGAGGATGTTTGTGATTTCGGCCTCGGCATATTCCCGCTCTTCGAGGTCCTCCAGGGGCTTGAAGGGCTTGTCGACGGGGCCATTGTAGCGGAAATGCTTCTTGGCCATCCACTGCTCTTTCTTGACTTTATAGGTCCCGTTGGGGAGGCGGGCGTCCAGAAAGGCCTTCTGCCATTCCTCGAGGGTGTACTTCCTCGTGTCCACAAACCCCGTAAAATAAAGGAAATTGAGCTCGGCAATGCCGGTGTAATGGATAAATTCCTGACCGTCCTTGTCGGTTTTGGCGACGGTCTTCCAGATGTGCTCCATCGCCCCCGTATTGAGGTCTTTTTGGACCATAAGATGACCCCCATGCGTAACACCTTAATTTTACTAAAAAATTAGGATTTTGTCAAGGAAGGGCTTAAAAAGATTAGGTTTTTATGTGATATGAAAGTAGGGATCGAGCAAATCGGCGTCGGAGACCGTCTTGTTTTTGATGAGGCGGCCGTATTCGTCCTTGTTCGTCTCGGCGACGAGACGGGCCTTGACCATGTTGATGCGATGGTCACTGACCTTTTGCTGGAGTTGGACGCTGTGTTCCCGGCCGGCCATCGTCAGGTTGGCGCCGGCCTTTTCCCACCCCTGTTTCAGGGTGAGATCGTTTTGAAACTGGAGGGAGGCCATCTGCAATTTTTGGACGGCCCCCATGGCCTGCTCCTGCCTGAGCATGATCTGGGCATTCATTTGTGTGTAATTGACGGGGTCTGACATATTTTTTTAGTTGCCGAGCTCATTTGCTCTATTATTGATCATCATCATCTTCTTCTATGGTTATATCAATATCATAATTATTAATTGTTGGTGGAAGCTCTCCGGGGTCCGAGGTCCCTTCTTCCGCTATATTTTCAACTGTTCCTAGGGCCGTGTTCAAACCCGTATCGGCAGGGTCGCTGGGAGACCAGTTCGAATTAGATGCAGGGGGATCTATGGTGCCGCCGGCATTATAATAGGCTGAGGCATCATCCAGATTGACCTCGCCCCCATCTTCCTTCTTGATCCTTAGGTATTCGAGATAGAGCTCACGGACCTTTTCGTTGTGACGGTTTTGGATCTCGTATTCACGCAGATTCATCTCTTTACTGTGCATCTCGACCTTGGCCTCGGTCTTTTCGTGCTGGACCATGTAGAGGATGTTGGCCTGAAACATCTGGGTCGCCGCATTGAGACCGGCGCTGGCGACCATGGCATTGGACTGAAACATGGCCGCCATCGTGGTGGCCTGCGCCATGGCCTTCATGCCTTCGTTATTGGATGCTGTCGTTGTGTTATCGCCGCTCATAAAAAACCTCTCTTGTTACAGTCCTAAACAGGATTGGGGTTGTAGGTGTTGATATTATCGCTACCCTCGGCCTCGAGCTTGATCTCCATCTCCTCGTTGTCCAGGGCCTTCATGGCCTCGTCGTGGTTAAATTCGGCCTTTTCACGCTTGTAATCGATCTCCGCCATCGCGATGTCACGCTTGACATCAAGGGACTCGGTCTGCTGCATGTACATCAGGTTGGCCTGCTGCATCTGTGTCGAGGCCTGCAATTGGGACTGGGAGATCATGGCATTGGACTGGAAGAGGGTCGACATCTGCATGGCCTGGGCCATGTATTCCATCCCATTGGTATTTGCCGGCATTGTTGTTTCATCACCACCCATAAACACCTCTCTTTATATATTGGCCTCATTGGCCTCGAGCAGGATCTCCATCTCCTCATTGTCCAGGGCCTTCATGGCCTCGTCGTGTCTAAACTCGGATTTTTCACGTTTGTAATCGATATCGGCCATTGCGATGTCACGCTTGACGTCAACGGCGTCCAACTGTTGCATGTACATCAGGTTGGCCTGATACATCTGTGTCGAGGCCTGCAATTGGGCCTGGGCAACCATGGCATTGGACTGAAAGAGGGCCGCCATTTGGGTGGCCTGCGCCATGAATTCTATCCCTTTACTTGGTTGCGTTGTTGTTTCATCACCGCCCATAAAAGTCTCCGTCGTTAGTTATTTGTTTCTAACCAAAAATGTCCTCACCACCGCCAGAGCCGCCACCAAAACCGCCACCAAAGTACCCTTGGGGATCCTTTTGGATCGCGAATCTCTCATTGCGGATCTCGGCCCTTTCATTGCGGAGCGATTTCATATCCGCATCGTTTTTCAATTCGGCCTTTTCCAGATCCGCCTCTATCGCGGACAGGGCGATGGTCTCCTTGGTATCCAGCATCTCCAGTCCCAGCATGAGCTGGTTATTGGCCTGATGGATCTGAACACCCGCCATCGTTTGGGCGATAGTCACGCCGGCAAAGGCCTGAGTCATCGTCTTGTCGGCCGAGGCCATCGCGGTCGCAATCATCCCAGGATTGTTATCTGGCGGGGGGGGTAAGGTTGTGCTGCCCATAAAAACTCCTTTGTTTTCCTAAGCGGGTCTTCCTTCATTAGTTGTTGTCGGTTGTCCTTCTGCCGGTTGAGCTGGTTGTTCGCCGGCCGGTTGTCCCTCTCCCAGGCTTTGGGCCATGAGGGCGGCCATCCTGTCCCCAGACTCACTTTGCTGTTCATTAAACTGTATTCCCATGATTGTTTCCTGGTTTTCAGCGGCCTGTGCCGCAAAGACCGTCCCCATAATGGCTGTCCCTGCCCCGATGATCGAGGCCCCCGCATTGAGTCCCCCGGCCAAACCACCACTGGCGGCTGCACCGCCACCGGCGTCACCGCCGGAGGGTGCTGGAGTTGTTGTTGCTGGTGCGTCTGCTGTCATAAACTCTCCTTAAATCTCTCCTAGTTCGAGAGTGGCGTTATTCTCCACATCGGCAAAGATATCCTCTTCTCCCTCGGCCTCCAGATGGGCGGATTGCTCGACCAGACCATCCAGATCCGTTCCTGAAACGCTTGATTGCTGAAAACCGCTGGCGTCATAGGTCTCGCTGTGTCCCGGTCTCCAGTCCGTAATAAAGGGGTGTCGGCTCTGAGGGGAGGCGGCCTCCTGAAAGGCGGCGGCCTCTCTCTTCATCGCGTAGGAACTGGCCCACGCCTCGAGGTAACCCTCCGCACTGCCAAAGGTCCGATTGACTGCCGAGACAACCTTGGCCTGTGTGGTCTGGAGGACCATTTGCTGTTGCATGAGCTCGATCTGGGCCATGATCCCAGGACCGTACGCGCCCATCGCGGCTTCGACGCCGGCGCCACCAACAATAGGCGTGGGGTCTGTCATGACGCGTACTCCTTCGTATAGACGTGGGCATATCGGAGACAACACACCGGGAAAAAGCCCTTCACGTATTTTAGAAATTCTTTAAGGCTACGATGACCATTTTTCTTCCAACCCAGGGCCGTCATCTTGTCGTGGGGGATGATGGTGGGGGAGACCGCACGGGTGCCGCCGAGCCAGGGGACCAATTTATCAAAGCCCTCTTGAAAGAGGAAAATGGCCCTTTTTCTTATCTCGGGATCGACATCAGAAATGAGCGTGCGATGGAGGATGCCGACATTTTGCAGGAAAAATTCCCTTTTTTTGGAGTCATACCAGCCCTGGCCCCCGGCAATGGGACGACGTGTGTGTCGGATGACGGAGGATTCGATCAATCTCTGGGGGAGGTTTTTGTAAAAAAGAAGGGGATCTTGGATCCGTTTGAATAGAGAAAGGTTTTCCGGGACAAAGGAGCTATTGAGTTCCATATGAACACGACCCTGATCATCCACAAAACCGCTAATAGGGAGGAGAGGGCAGGATGGTGGGGTGTATTGGGATAATTCCTGACTATCGACAATAAAGATAAGGGGGCGATCGATAAAGGTAAGGGCCGGGGGCAGGGTCTTATGGTCTGCCACCACCTGCATGGAAGCCCCAATCCCCTTGGGTGTCTCTTCATTATATTGTAGGGCCAGATTCGTCATTTTTATCCCTCTGAAGGCTATATAAAGCAAACCCTGTGCCAATCGGGGGAACTCTCAAAAGACATTATAAGTACTTGAGTTTATTGTATTTTATTGGACATCCATCCAGTCGGATAGAGGGGAGAGGAGGGGGGAGATGGGGTATGGTCACCGCAGTTTGCGGCCTAAGGTCTACGCCACTTCCTTGGAGGGAGGCAGGGGGTATTTTATCTGAATAATTGGGATTTCTTGAAGTGAAGAGGGGGTAGAATGAGACAAAAAACTATGCGGGCCTGGATGGTTGCAATTGTTGGGACATCGTGGCGTTTCCGGCGGCATCATCCTCTTGGAGCATGGAGGCTGCGGCGGCATACTGTTCCTCGGCCTGCTCCTGATATTGGGCATTGACCATACCGGCAATTTGCCCCCCTTGGGCCTTACCGGCGGCATCTCCCTGGATGCCGGCAGTTGTGGCACCAGCAACGGCTGCGACAATTGCGGCAACGGCACCTGCTATAGCCCATCCTGCCATAAAGTTTGTTCCTTCTCTGGGAAAACCCCGATTTCCATATATAGGGGTTCCCCAAGATAGACTTATGCAAGTTGAATGCCAAAGGGGCACAATGGATAGTGATTATAACCAGTTGAATTTATTAAATAATATAAGGCATTACCCTTTTGGGGACGATCGCCTTTGGTGTCTCGAGACACCAGATTGTGAACAATTTATCGTTACTACTCAGGGGGAGATCCTGCTCTCCCCCTGAGCACCCCCATCGGATCAAGCACTTATACAGGATCGCTCACTCCGCCGCCCCAACAGGCAAAGCCTGATTGGGGCTTACTCGTTCGCTATCAGCAGGTGACCTGAGTAGTTACGAGTTATCGAGGCTTAAGAGGGAGGAGAACTCGCTTTGATTGTTCCGGGGAATATGATATAGTAAATTTCTATAACTCATTGAATTTACAGGTCAGACCATTAATTACTATACGATATCCCTGACCAGTATTAAGCAGATTTGGGCCTAATGAGGCTTGCGATGTATAGTGGCTTTTGGCCTGCTTAATATATGAAAATTGCCTTTATTGCCGCCATACCCATGGATCGCCTGGCCGGGGACCATCGTATTGCTGAGACGATGTCGCTACCCCTGGGTCCCCTGTATGTTGCCTCTTCACTCCAATCCATTGAAAAAGACCATGAAATTCGGTTTTTTAATCCGGGGGGGGAGATGAGGGCCTTTGGGCCCGATGTCGTGGCCGTGAGTGCCGTCTCCCAAAATTTCAATGAGGCCATTCGTATCGCACACAATGTAAAACAATGGGGGGACGTAGTGACGGTGATCGGGGGGCCCCATATCACGGCCCTCCCAGAAACCCTGCCCAAGAGTTTTGATTATGGGGTTGTCGGAGAGGGCGAGAAGACCTTTATAGAGCTCATCCGCTACTTGAAGAAGAGAGGACAAAGCCATTCTTTTAAACCAGAAAATATCAATGGTTTGGTCTATCATGAGGGGGACAAAAATGTCATCAATCCTGCAAGAGAAGAGGTTTCTCCGATGGATGTACTCTCCTTTCCCGATCGCCACACATGGGCGGCCCGTTTGGGGGTGGCCCATATCATGACCTCCCGTGGTTGTCCCTTTCACTGTTCCTTCTGTTCCGAACCTGTCCTTTGGAAAAAGTATCGGACCCACTCCGTGGACTATGTCATCCGGGAGATCAGGGATATCCAGAGGCACTTTAATCCGCCCCATCTTCTCATTGCCGATGACCTCTTTATCGTGGACAAAAAGCGTCTCATAACCATGGCTGAAAGGTTTGAGGCAACAGGTCTCAATCAGGAGATGGCCTTTAGTGCCTGGGGGCGCGTCAATCTCGTCGATGAAGACATGATTGACATCCTACGCCGCATGAATCTGATCTACATGGCCTTCGGTATCGAATCGGGCTCCGAATCTGTCTTGAAACATTTGAAGCCGGGGGTGAGCACTGCCATGGATCAAAGGGCCATTGATCTCTGTTATGATGCCGGGATCAAGGTGGGCTGTACCTTTATCATCGCCTCACCCGAGGAAACGACGGAGGATCTGGAGAGGACCTATAAATTTATCAAGCGCAACATGAATAAAATGACGGGCATAGAAATCAATCCCTGTATCCCCCTCCCGGGAACCCCCCTGTGGGAGTGGGCCTTCAGGAAAAAACTGGTGAGTCTGGATATGAATTGGGATCAATTAAAAGACTACTCCGTTTTCACCCATTTCGATCCCAAGGCCTATATTGTCTTAAACCCCCATTTTCATGAAAAAAAATACCAAGACTTTTTTCATAAACTGTCGGAACTGTATAGGGAGTATTTGGAACGCCCCGACATGAGGGAGCTCATCCTCTCTTACTGGAATCCCCGGTCGGAGACGATGGCCTTTCGGAGTTAGTAAAAAAATATGCCCATATATATTTTAGGAATCAATCTCAGTCACGATCGAAGCACCTGTCTCCTGAAGGATGGACAATTGGTGGTGGCCATCGCTGAGGAGCGCCTGGATCGCATCAAGCATTCCTTCGGGCGAACCCTTTACAATCAAGGCCATCGCATCGGACCCAAATTGCTTCCGTGGAAGGGGATTGGTTATTGTCTTGATTATTGCAATATTGGCCTGGATGATCTTGATCTCATCATCCTGGATCAGGCGGGTCCGCCCCTGCTCCTTCGTGATGTGGCCAAAGAGATCCCCATCAAGGACAAATCCAAGATCCGCACCCTTCCGCATCCCTCCCACCATCTGGCCCATGCCTACAGCGCCTATTTTTGTTCCCCGTTTAATGAAAGTGCCATTCTCATCGCTGATAACATTGGAAGCTATTTTAATGTGGAAGAGGAAAACGAGGGGGAGTCGGGATATTATGCCGACCATTTGTCCATCACAGAACTTTTCAAGACAATATCCAAGGCACGGGATATCGAGAATGAGTCCATATGTCTGGGGAGGATGTATCGCATCTCTTCCCTGTTGCTGGGATTTTATCACGAAAAAATAGGGGCGGGACAATTGGGTACCATCATCCAGTATCTGGATGAGAGTGGAAAAACAATGGGGCTCGCCCCCTATGGGGAGAAGAGGGGGGATTGGCCGCCCTTTGTGAGGATCAAGAAGGATAGTATCGACTATTCCCCCTTTTTGAATTGGCTGAAAAAAAGGGGATTGTATCCCCCAAAAAAGGTGGGCGATGAAAAGGGACGTTTCAAGTACCTCGTCCGCCGGCTTCTCTTGAAAGATCCCCGGAAGGAATTGACACAATTTCACAAAGACCTGGCCTATGCCGCTCAAAAAAATCTCGAAAAGGGGCTTATTTATCTCGCCAACAGGCTTTATGAGAAGACAAAAAGTAAAAATCTCTGTCTTGCGGGGGGGGTGTTTCTTAACTCAGTGGCGAACAAGAAAATACTCGATAAAACTCCCTTTCAAAATATCTTCATACAACCGGCCGCCACCGATGACGGTAATGCTATTGGGGCCGCTTTTTACGGCTGGCATCATTATCTCAGGAAATCTAAGAGATTTTGTATGTGTCATGCCTCGTTGGGAAGGCATTATTCGGACGAGGAGATTGAATCAATGCTCATTCAAAATGGGGTCATCGATTTTGAAAGGCTTGATGAGGAGGAACTTTTGAAATTTACGGCCGCCTCCCTTGCCGAAGGCAAGATTGTGGGTTGGATGCAGGGAGGGGCGGAGTTTGGTCCCAGGGCCCTGGGTCATCGAAGCATCTTGGCCGATCCAAGGCACCCCAAGATGAAAGACAGGCTCAATCAGAGGGTCAAGTTCCGCGAGGGTTTTCGTCCATACGCCCCTGCCGTTCTTGAGGAATACTCACGGGATTTTTTTGACATCAAGAGCACCAGTCCTTTTATGTTATTGGTGGCCTCTGTAAAGAAACCAAAAAGAAAAGAGATCCCTGCCGTCACACACGTTGATGGAACTGCACGTCTCCAAACAGTCAACAAGGCGCAAAACGGCCTGTTTTATGACCTCATCCATGAATTTTACAAGAAGACCGGTATTCCGATGATCCTTAACACCTCGTTTAATGTCAGGGGAGAGCCCATTGTGGAGACGCCACTCGATGCCCTCCTTTGTTTTTTGAAAACTGAGATGGATCTTTTAATCCTGGGTTCTTATGTGGTGAGGAGGGAGTTGTTTTCTGACGGCTTGATGAGTGAATTGATACCGCTACCTTTGGTGAGGGTCGTTTCAGACGAACAAAAAAATACAAAATATTTTCATATCGACAGTTTGAGACAGGATGTCGTCAATGTGACGACTGAGGAGGCGCTCTTTCTCCGGCATTGCAAAGATGATTTGACGGTTGTCCAGATTGTTCAAAAACTGGATCAGAAATCCCCCAAGTGGAGTTCCTCTCTCACATTAAATTTTCCCCATTTTATTCGTCAGATGTTTCGAAAGAGGCTGATTATTTTCAAGACACCTTACATGAAAAACATTAATCCTTCGGCCTCGTCCAGCCCAGATTTTTCATGACTTTTTCAGGATCTTTTCCCCTGCGACTGATGATGAGGCCCATATGCTCCAATGTCAGTTCAACGACATTGGGTATTTTACGAATTTCTTCGGCGATATCCCAGATTTCACACCCCAATTCCCGGGCCAAAGAGAGATAGACCTCAAAAGGATAAAGATCCACGCCGGCCCTTGCGGCCATAAGATCATGGGCATGGAGGCCCTTGATGTCCGGAGATAGAGGTCTTACGAGAATCTCTGTGAAGTTTAATATTTGTTTCAAGTCGATTGTATGATCGATGTTCTTCTTTTCGAGAAGGATAAGAAGGGCTTCAAGCTGGGCATTTCCGGCACCGCGTCCCATTCCTAAGAGACTCGCATCTACCCAATCACATCCAGCATCAATGGCGGCAAGCGAATTGGCCAGTGCAAGTCCCAGATGATTATGGGCGTGAAACCCGATGGGTTTTTTAATCTTTTCCTTGAGATGCGTGATGCAGTTTTTTGTTTCATCCGGGAGCAGTCTGCCAGCGGTATCCACAACATAGATGACATCCACATCCATCTCTTCAACTTGTTGGGCTGCATAAGTAATTTTGGACACTGAAAAAGAGGATGATCGAATCATTTGAAAAAATATTTCAAGGTCAAAACTCCGACATTGTTTGATAAATTTGCTGCATTCCCTGACATTATCAATGTTTGTTCCTATTCGTATAAAATCAAGATAAGGGGCAAGGGGTTCAATTTGTTCGATCGTGGCGATATGGGGAAGTGCCAGCATCCCGATCTTTGCCCTGCGAACAACATTGGCAACTGACTTTGCATACTCGACATCATGTGAGATGGATGAGATTCCGTATTCCTTGGCTCCGACACTTATGCCATGCCCTATTTCAATATATTGCAGGCCTGCTTCATCGAGGCAGCTGGCAATATTCGCGGCCTGATCACAGGTGATCTGAAAATGGGTCATGTAACTGCCGTCGCGAAGGGTGACATCCATGATGTGGGGGGTCTTGTTTTTTGTCATTATTTTTTCTTTCCGGCAATCAATTTGTTTAAATGACCGGGTAGTGTTTTTTCGGCGGGTTTGTTAGCTATCACAAATGAACTTTCGATTTTGCTGATTGTGGGTTTGAACATGGCATCGGTTTGTTTTTTTCTAGTTTTTTGTTTGGCCTCCAAGAAGAGAAGTTCTCTTCGATAGAGGGGTGAGGGGTAATTCACAAAGAAATTCTTGATGGAGATTTTAAAGGCCTTTGTAAGGACAAAATGGTCATCAACAAATTTCCCCAACTTTTTTGCATTTTCGAGCATGTCCTCAAATATTTTTTCCGAGACAGTGGTTCTTGGATATATTTTGGTTTTAATTAGTTTTTTAAGTTCTTCAGGTTTCCAAGGCCCCTCCTTGATGGTCATGGGGTCAAAGGGGGTTTGTACCCTTCCATTGTATCTGAAGGGAGTCTTTTTCAACCAGTCCTTTTTGGTGATTTGATAGGAACCCTTTTTTTGACGGGATGAATGAAAGGCCTCTACCCACTGATCCTTGCTGTATTTTTCAAAATTGACAAAACCATTGTGATACATCTCCTCGATATCCTGCAAGGTCCATTCAAGCAACTCGTTTCCATCCTTATCTTTTGAGCAAATGCGCTCCCAAATCCACTCCATCGGGTCTTTCATGATCTGTATAGTATCGTTGTTTTTAAATCTTGTCAAAGGCTTGAAATGTCAAAAGAATTGGATTGAAAATGAAGATTGTTTGGGTTAGCCTCTCCCTCCCATGAAAGATCTGGTACATAAGATGCTGTCAGGTGATCCCGTCGCCCTGTCACGATTGATGAGTTTTATCGAAAACAACACCCAGGAACGCCTGTCCGTTATGACGGCGGTTCAGGAACATTGCGGTGCCCTCCATTGTATTGGAGTGACGGGGCCCCCCGGTTCTGGAAAGTCGACCCTTGTAAATCACCTCATTGCCCAATGGCGACAACGGGGAAAAAAAGTAGGAGTGGTGGCCATTGATCCCTCCAGTCCCTTTTCAGGGGGGGCTGTCTTGGGAGACAGGATTCGCATGCAGGAACATGCCGGCGATGATGGCGTCTTCATTCGTTCCCTCGGGAGTCGTGGCAGTCGAGGAGGGCTTTCGCGTTTTACGTGCGAGATTGTCAAACTCTATGATGCCTATGGCATGGATATCTGCATCGTCGAGACCGTGGGTGTCGGTCAGACGGAGCTCGACATCATGGGAATTGCCGACACGACCCTCGTTGTCCTGACCCCCGAATCCGGCGATACGATTCAAACGATGAAGGCGGGGATCCTGGAGATCGCCGATATTTTTGTGGTCAACAAATCAGATCGCCCCGGGGCAACGCAGATGCAAAAAGGCCTTCAACAAATGATTAAAATGGGTCCTGAAGATCCCCAAAAAAACTCGTGGTGTGTTCCTGTCATCTTGACCAATGCTCTCAAGGGTGAAGGGATTGAAGAGGTTCGCAAGGATGTTGAAAGACATCTTGAAATGACACGCAAAAGTCCCCTTAAAAAAAGTGAACAATCCAAGACGACAAAAAATGAATTTAGGGAAATTGTCCTTTCAATTTTAGGAGAACGAGTGGACGAATGGACCTCAAGCCATACTGATAAATTTTCTAAGACAGAAGAGATCAATCCTTATCGATTGGCTCAAGATTTTTTAAAGGAGAAGAAATGGGACAAACAATAATTTCGCAAAATCCTGCCACCCTGGAATCCTTGGGTGAAGTCAATATCGGTATGCGCGAACAAATAGAGGCTGCCGTGGAAAAGGCCACCATTGCCTCAAAGTCCTGGGCGGCCCTGGATTTTCCCCAGCGCGCTCGATTTATTTACAAATTGCGCGATCTTATTTGCCGGGAAAAAGAGGGGCTTGCCGAATTGATCTGCAAGGAAAACGGCAAACCCATGATCGAGGCCATCGTGGCCGATATCTTTCCCGTCTTGGAGTTGGCGACATACTTTGCGAAAAACACATACAAACTTCTACGACGCGAAAAAATATGGCTGGGAAAATGGTCTCTTATGGGGCGGGAAAGCTATATTGAGTTTTACCCATTGGGGATTGTGGGAATCATTTCCCCCTGGAATTATCCCTTTTCCATCCCTTGCGGTCAGATCATCATGAGTTTGATGGCGGGGAATACAGTCGTCTTGAAACCCTCCGAATATTCACCGTTGGTGGGCCTTCGGATCGGCGAACTTTTTAAAGAGGTGGGTATCCCCGAGGGGGTGGTGAATGTCGTGACGGGGGATGGACGCACCGGGGCCATGCTTGTTGAATCCAAGGTCGGCAAGATCTTTTTTACGGGAAGCGTCAATACCGGGAAAAAAATCATGGAGAGCGCCGCTAAAACATTAAAACCGGTGACACTGGAACTAGGCGGCAAGGATCCCATGATTGTCTGCGAGGATGCCAATCTTGAGATTGCCTCGAGTGCGGCCATTTGGGGCGGTTTTACCAATAGCGGACAGGTTTGTGCCTCTGTGGAACGCCTGATCGTCCATGAAAAGGTGATCGACTATTTTCAAGACCTTTGTGTGCAAAAGGCCCTGAGATTGCGCCAGGGCAATGGGATGGATCCCGAGATCGAGATTGGGGCCATGACCAATCGGATGCAATTGGAAAAGGTCGAGGCCCAGGTTGAGCGGGCCAAGAAAGAGGGGGCGGAGGTCCTGGTCGGTGGAGAAAGGGAGATGCAGTTTCAGGGGCATTTTTTCAAACCCACGCTCTTAACCCATGTCCATCCCGATATGGAAATCATGCAGGAAGAGACGTTTGGTCCCGTGATCCCCATTATCGCCTTTAAAAACGACAAGGAGGCGATTGAGATAGCCAACAATTCACATTATGGCCTGACGGCCTCCGTTTGGAGCAAAAACCTTTCTCGTGCCCAGTCCATCGCGTCTCAAATCGAGGCGGGAACCGTCATGATCAATGAAAATGTCTATACCTATGCCTTAAGTGAAACCCCATGGGGAGGGCCGAAGGATTCGGGGATTGGGAGGACTCATGGGAAATATGGGTTGTTGGAGATGGTGGAATGGCGCCATATTCACATCAATAGGGCCACCCGCGTGAAAAATTTTTGGTGGTATGGTTATAATTACGCAAAGTATCAATTTATTTTGAGACTGTGTGATTTCTTTTTTGCGCCGCGTCTCTGGCAACGCCTCTTATCACTGTTCAAGGTTATTTGGTGGGGGACGCGCCTTTAAAGGCCTCTTCTAGGCGGGCAGAGACCTCTTCTATGTCATGCCCCATAGATTCCTGGATTTTTTCGAGACAGAGTTCAGAGAGTATCTCTGCATGTTCAACATAAGCCCCAAAGAAACACGACATCCCCATGCGGACCTCGATAGTAGAGCAGCGTCCTTCATGCAACATGCTGGTGAAGGTATGGGCCCAAAACATGTCGGGGTTGGATGAGGTTAAGGAACGCTCGTAGATATCAAGACCGTTGGACAAAAATAAGAGTTTGTCACTTTTATAAAGCTCCAAGAGACCTGTTCTTATAAACGGGACTTCTTTTGCGAGTTGTTTTTCCAGACCTTTGTTGACCTTCGCGAGGCATGACAGGTGAAAGGCCATGAGGATGTTCAATTTTTCAATATGAGTCGGTTCGAAGACGGGGAGGGGAATACTCTTCTCCATAAGGGTAGTGAGGTCTCCCTGATAAGAGTTCATCAGATCGTCAAAGACCTGAAGAACGGAGTTTCGGAGAAAGAGATAGAGTCCTATTGTCTTCAAGGTTAACTCTGAAATAGTTGTTGGGGGAAGGGGCTTGAAAGAGTCCTGATGGAGCAGGTAAAACCTGAATTGATGGCATTTTTGACAGAAGACAGGACCGATGGCAGAGGAGCGCCCACACGCTGGACACCCCTCGATCTTATCTGAGTCGGGACGACCCAAGAGTCTTTTAACGAGCTTTACAAGACCCATTTAGTCAATCATTACCATTCATTAGAATCGATGGCAAGGAGATTAGATGGCCCAATCTTTTATCTGATCCACTTTGCCCAGGGCCCATTTTTTCAGGTGTGAGAAATCGCCGCGAAGGGTATCGACCACTTTTTTTCCGGCGTTGTAGATCTTTTTTCCCTTATCATAAATTTGCTTTCCCATTTGATAGGCACGAACCAGGGGGGCCAGCGCGGGGCCGATCCCCGGAAGGGCCCCGGCTAGGAGGGAAGGCAACCAGGATTTGGCTATCTTCAGTAGACCCTTTCCAAAAAATTTTAAGGCCCCTTTAAAAAAACCGCCCAACTGGGACCACCAACTACGATACATGCTTTTATAAAGGGAGTGATGGGCGTCGAGTCTTTGATAATAGAGTCCCAGTTGCTGTTGGGCCTCAAGGGTTGTGGGGGGATTATTTTTAATAACAGATTCAATCTCCTTTTTCTCGCCATCGTAAATCTCTTTAAGACGCCCGGTGACCAGGTCCTTCATCTCACCTTTTTTTAGCCCCGCCTCTTGGCGCAGGGCGTCGATCTGGCTTCTCTTCTCTTTTTCGCTTAGAGCCGTATCGGCGGCGATGGCCTCTACCTTTTCGGTGAGTGCGGCAAGGTCGATGGGGGGCCACAGTTTTTTCTCCAGTCTTCCGATCTCTTCCTTGATCTTGGCACTCTCTTTTTCTTTCTCCTCCGCCGATTTTGACGGATCCTCTTCAATGGCGAGAAGATTTTTTTGAAGTTCGGCAATCTTTTGGAGGGTTTTTTCCCTTTCGAAGTAAAGCCTTTGATTGACCTCTTCCAATCGAAGCAGCGTCTTTTTTGAAAAGGTGTAAATTTTTTCCTGGAGCTGAAATTCGCGGGTTTGAATTTGTCTGGGGGTGTTGAGGAGGGGAGGTTGTATTTGAAAAAATGATTGTTGGGATTCTAGTAAAACAAGGGATGTCACTCCGTGGGGAATGGTCAGAGACCGTGTGGATTCAGTGGATGTGGAGAGGATGGGATCCAGTGTCATAGGGATTCTCCTTGGGTAAAGGTGTTTGTGTTGCAAAAAAGATATAGCAAGGACTGTGCCAAATAAAAAACAGGGTTTGTTTCCTGAAATGATTGGGAAAATTGCTGTTTGTCAAAAAAACAGGAAACTCTGTGGGTTTGAAACCGAAGACTTAAGGGTTTCAATTTAGAACACCCCATCAAGGGGCCATGTTTGAAGGGACTCTCATGATGCAATATCAAGAAAACCCAACAAATTAAATCAGTTAGCTGTGTTTTCACGTTGACAGCAGGGGCAAATTGGTTTAAATTAGACTTGATTTCGTTATTCCAGAAGGTAGTGAACAGGGGGTCTTGGAGAGGATATTGGCTGAATGGCTTTGATTTTTCACCAGTTTAGAAAATTAGGCACTATATCTCTGCTTTTGTTGCTTTTTCTTGCGAGGCCGTTTCCTGCCTCTGCGGCAACGACCGCGTCCGGTCAGACCTTTATTCCCGCTATTGACGACAGTCATTATATTACGACTTATGGTGCGGAGACCTTTCAACAGTGGCAATTTCGTGGGGGTCTCTATCTCAATTATGCCCGTGATCCCGTCGAGTTTGGAACGGGGGGGATTAGGCGGTCCGGCATCGTGGATGACCTCCTCATGGCGGATGCCTTTTTCTCGATCGGTATCTTTGACTGGTTCCAGGTCGGTCTCGATGTCCCCGTGGCCCTGTACATGACCTATTATGACCCCAATAGCCCCCTGCAACCCAATCCCCCCAAACAGACGATCACCCAGCTGGGGGATGTCCGTTTTGAGATGAAGTTCAGGCTCCTTGATATCTATAAACACAGTTTTGGCGTCTCCCTCCTTCCCTTTGCGACCTTTCCCACGGGGGATGGGGATAAATTCATCGGCAACAACACCTTCTCCGGGGGTCTCAAGGTCATTGCCGAGGGCAATATCAGGGATCGATTTTGGATTGCCCTCAATCTGGGTTATCAGATTCGCGATGCCATGCAGCCCGCCACCAATCTTCTGCAGGATGACTATTTTCTCTATGGTTTGGGGATGAGTTTTAAGGCGGTGGATTGGTTGTATATCATTGGGGATCTCTACGGGGCGGCCGTGGCCAAGCAGATGTTTTCGAATGCCGTTGAATCTCCGCTGGAAGGGGCCCTGGGTCTTCGTTTTATCCCCATGGAGGGATTAAAAATTACGGCAGGGGGGGCCATAGGATTTACCCGGGGTTATGGGACCCCGGAATTTCGTGCCATTTTAGGGGCGAGTTATACAAAACCGCGTGTTGTAGCCTTACCTGAACCGCCGCCACCGCCGCCGGCGCCTGTTGAAATAAAGCAAAAACAGATCGTCATCACAAAGAAGATTCACTTTGAATTTGATAAGGCCACTATCCGTCCGATCTCATTTCACATCATGGATGCGATTGCTGATATTTTGCAGAATAACCCCAATATCCTGCGTGTGAGCATCGAGGGACATACGGACTCGAAGGGAAGCGATGAATATAACCAGAAACTCTCGGAAGACCGAGCCAGTGCCGTCCGTGGATATTTGATTGCCCATGGGATTGACTCTTCGAGGTTGGTGGCCGTCGGACAAGGAGAGAGCCAACCCATTGCCACCAACGAAACGGCCCTGGGACGGGCCCGCAATCGTCGTGTCGAATTCCACGTCGAAGATGCCTCTGCTGAAACTATTTCTGAACCTGTCGATGAATCAACAGGGGGGGGCGATCAGGGGGAAACTCCCCAGGAAACCCCTGCAACACCTGAGGCGTCCGCCCCTCCTTCTTTACCGGACGAATCTTCTCCCCCCCTTCCTTCAAGTCCTGAACCCCCTGCGACGACCGGGGAAGAATCGGCACCCTAGTCTTGTCGCGTCTCTTTATCTGTGTTAGTCCTTTGACGTGGCCTTTTTAGAAAAAAAATCTGATCCCAGTTTCATTTCTACGGATCCCTTAAAAACACCCGTCCGCTATTTAAAAGGTGTGGGACCCTATATCAGCGATCTCTTGGCCAAAAAGGGTATCCTGACCGTTGAGGATCTACTTTTCTTTCTTCCCTATCGTTATTTGGACCGCCGTCGAGTGGATACAATAAGAGAAGTCCAGGAAGGGTGCGACAGGACGATTGTTGCCTCCATCGTCACCTGTGGGATGGCCTTTGGCCGCGGACGGAGAAAGATCTATGAGATGATTATCACGGACGGAACAGGGGTGATGGAGGCCAAGTGGTTTCATTTTAATCATCGATACATGCTGGGCGTTTTCAAAAAGGGCATGACACTCTTAATCTCCGGTGAAGTGACCCTTTTTCGCGACCAAAAGCAGTTTATTCACCCCGATATTCAAATATTGGAGACCGATTCCCATCAAGAGGCCTCAAGTGTTGAGGCTCCGGGCATCCTTCCCTTGTATTCAAATATTCAAGGGATGGGCCAGAAGACAATTCGGAAGATTATTCACAATGCGATCTCTTCCTACGCGCCCTCTCTTCCCGAATCTCTTCCCCCCGATATAGTTGAGAGGTTGAAACTGCCCTCCTTAAGGGAGAGCCTTGAATTCATCCACCAGCCGAATGGAGAGATGGGCCAGGAAGACCTTGACCGCCAGTCAACGCCTTTTCATCGCCGACTCAAATTTGAAGAACTTTTCTACTTACAATTGGGTTTGGCACTGAAGAAAAAAAGTGTGGAAAGGGAAAAAGGAATTTCTTTTTCCCTCTCCTCAAGTCTTGCGGACCGGTTTAAATCCATCCTTCCTTTTGAACTCACGGCGGCACAACGACGCGTGATCAACCAGATTTCTCTCGACATGAAAAAAGACAGACCCATGAACCGTCTCCTCCAAGGTGATGTAGGGTCGGGAAAGACCATTGTCGCCTTGTTGGCCGCCTGTATTGCCATGGACAATGGATATCAGGCAGCCCTCATGGTACCCACTGAGATATTGGCAGAGCAACATTACAACACCCTGAGAAATCTCCTAAAAAATACCTCATGGCAGGCCCTCCTCTTAACCAGCCGTCTTATTCCCAATGAAAAGAAGAAGAGACTCTTGAAGATTGAAGAGGGAACGGCCTCATTGGTCATTGGAACCCACGCCCTCATTCAGGAGGGTGTGAATTTTAAAAACCTGGGGCTTGTGATCATCGATGAACAGCACCGCTTTGGCGTCCTTCAAAGGGCCGCCCTCAAGAAAAAGGGAGTCAGTCCGGATATCCTCATTATGACGGCCACCCCCATTCCTCGAACACTGGCCATGACCCTCTATGGGGATCTGGATTTTTCAATCATTGATGAGATGCCACCAGGGCGGCCTCCCATCGTCACCCGTGTTGTTTCGGAAAAGGAGGGTGACAAGATCTTTGAGGTCCTCAGGCAACTTATCAGTCAAGGGGAACAGGTCTTCATCGTCTATCCATTAATTGAGGAAAGCGAAAAGTTGGATTTGAAAAATGCGACGGATATGGCCCGCCATCTCCAAAAAGACATCTTTACCGATTACAGGGTGGCGCTCCTTCATGGAAGGATGGATTCAGATGAAAAGGAAAGAATTATAAAGGGTTTTAAGGAGGGAGAGATCCAGGTCTTAGTCAGTACCACTATTATCGAGGTGGGGATCGATATCCCCAATGCCACGTGTATGGTGATCGAACATGCCGAGCGCTTTGGCCTCTCCCAACTCCATCAGCTTCGAGGGCGCATAGGAAGGGGAGAAAAACGCTCTTATTGTTACTTGATTCATGCCCCCCGGATGACCCTGGAGGGGAAACA
>Ga0156096_102_pt1 | contig 36592 bp, 27 predicted proteins | sample RifCSPlowO2_02_FD_107749 | JGI IMG/M metagenome (GOLD analysis project Ga0156096, IMG submission 107749) | Deltaproteobacteria bacterium RIFCSPLOWO2_02_FULL_50_16
CCAGGCTTGGGACGGCTAGAAAAATCAATGGCATAGAGGCAGTAAGGTGATTGATTTTTCTAAAGCCGCTCAAGAAAAGTTATTCCCCATTACTCCATTTATTGTTCAATATGGCTTTGCACTTAATTGACGACACGCCCTAATCAGCGGCAATAGTTTGAATGGCATAGGCCACCGTTTTGGACATGCTGATCCCCCCCCAATAATTCCCCGCCAGCCGTACTGAAGGGTAGGAGGCCAGGGAATCCTTGATGGATTTTAGAATTTTCTCATAACCCAGTGTATATTGAGGGATGGCCTTGGCATGGCGCCGCATTTGGATGATGTGGGGAGGATTTTTTAGTTGAAGAATATCTTTGATTTCATCACAGACAATTTTTTGGATGACAGCCTCATCCGCCATGGCCCCATCGCGGTAATGAGCCCCGCCGACGTAAACGGTGAGATAATGAAAATCCTTGTCATGAAAGAGTGAGGGGAAGGTGCTGGAATTCCATAGGGCCCCCAAAATTTTCCTCTTTTCAAGGGAGGGAAGAAGGATCCCAAAACCATCGAAGGAAAATGACTCTTGACGGGACACCTTCAGATGTACCGTGACAACCGGGGCATAATCAATCTTTTCTAAAAGGCGCGATGCCTCGGGAAGGGATCTTTGAAGGATCTTGGCGGTCACATAGGCCGGGGTTGTGAGAAAGAGCCTTTTGGTTTCATAGGCGGCCCTGTCCGTGATGACTTGGAGGGTGTCCCCACCAGGAATGATGTCTACGACCTTCTCCGAGAAGTGGATCTTGTCTGCCCCAATCTTTTCTAGGGCCCTGTGAAAAATAGACTCCAATCCATCTTTTAGTTGGTAAGATTGGGGAGAGGCCTTGGCCGTCTTTCTTTGGGCCATGAGATAGCGGATAAGAGAGGTACTTTGCACCTCGGCCTCGGCCATGGTGGGAAAGGCCGATTTGAGGGATAAATTTTTGGCATCACCCGCAAAGATCCCGGAGACAAAGGGATCCGCAAAATAGTCGGCTATTTCATGGCCAAAATGACGGGCAAAAAAATCCCACACCGATTCGTCTTCTTTTTTCCCTTGAGGCACATAAAAAATCTCTGAGAGAAAGCGCAGACGCCCCTTGAATGAGAGGGCCTTTGTCGTCAACATTTCTGGGGGTTTGAGGGGGAGGCGCGTCATAACCCCGTTTTTAAGAATATAGCGATTTTGGGCAGCAGGACTGGGTTTGAGTATCTCCGAATGCAGGTCGAGGACCTTGAGGAGATCTAAAATATCAGGGGGTTGATCGATAAAGGAACTTGGTCCAAATTCAAAACAGGCCTCAGGGGTGAGCTGCGTCTCGACCTTGCCCCCCAATCGTGCGGTAGCCTCAAGGAGGCAAAAAGAATAAGATTTTTTCAAGAGGGAGACCGCTATCGTCATACCGGCAAGCCCGCCGCCCACGATCAGATGATCCAGCACGTCTTTATTTTTTAGAAGATTCATGCAATCTTCTCCATCTTCCCTACACCGGGATCTTGGTGTCAAATGTTTTCGTGGGGGGCTTTAGGATTTGGATTCTTCGATCAAATCGTGCACCAGGGTCTTGGGGAAAAAGAGGACCTCCACATCGGTTTTGGCCGTACACGTAGAACAATAGGGGGTTTCTTTAATAAGATGACACAGGCCAATGGTTTGACCCTTGGGGGTTGTCTCGTGGGGAAAGGTAACATTTCCCCGAGTGACTAAATAAAAACCATAGGGCATATGCCCCTCATAAAAAAGAACTTGTCCCTTCTTATATTGAAGCGTTTCTCCTTGGGGGACTAATTTGGAGATATGATCCCTTACTTGCTGACAGGTTGATATCTCCTCAGAACTATGTTGACAACAACAGTTGAGATGACTACACTTGACCATTTTAAATAATCTACATGTTTGTTTTTTAAGGGAAATGAGGCGGATCAGCCTCTTGTCTGATTCTTATCATAAAATTATCTGATGGACTTCACGGCTATCATCGGATAAGTAGCTTCTTTGGCTTTTTAAGATAAAACCTCGAGCGGTCTTCCCTAAGAAATCACATGAAGTGATGAGATGGGCTGCCGCCTGTGGGTCAAATTGGAAACGATTTGGCCTCCCGACCCCGTCTTGGCAAGAGATCTCAGGATCCCCTTGCCGGATAGGGTGAATTGGAAAGAGGATGATGAACCTCCCCCTTCTCACCGACACCTTTGGGCGTACGCTCAGTTATCTTCGCATCTCAGTGACAGATCGCTGTAATTTTCGCTGTGTTTACTGCCTTCCGCCGGAGGGGATCCCCCTCCTTCCTGGAAAAGACATCCTCTCCTTTGAGGAAATATTAAGGATTTCCAGTCTCTATTTAAAAATGGGGGGAGAGAGGATTCGTCTGACGGGGGGAGAGCCGCTTCTTCGGAGGAATATTGTCGATCTTGTGTCCGGGTTGTCCCGATTACCGGGGCTCAAAGATTTTTCCTTGACGACCAATGGATATTATCTCGAAGATTTTGCAGGATCCCTGAAGGAGGCGGGATTGCAGCGTGTTAATATTAGTCTCGATAGCCTTTATCCCGACCGTCTGGCTCAACTCACCTCTTGTCGTGAATTCAAGAAAATCTGGCGAGGTATTGAAAAGGCCCTTGATATGGGTTTGCGGACTAAAATCAATGTCGTGGCCCTCAATGGTTTAAAGAAAGAGGAAATTATCGCCTTTGGTTGGATGGCCAAAAAATATCCCTTGGAGGTTCGGTTTATTGAATTTATGCCGCTGTGCGGGACGGGTTGGCATCCCGAATGGGTCCTTCCCCTTTATCGAGTAAAGGAGGTTGTTGAGAGGCATTTTTCGCTCAAGTCCCTTCCGCGCCGTCGTGAGGTGGCCGAATCCTATGAGATTCAAGATGGAAGGGGCAGGATTGGATTTATCGCCTCGATGACCGAACCCTTCTGTCACGATTGCTCTCGCCTGCGATTGACGTCGGACGGTAAACTCCGCCCCTGCCTTTTTTCTAATATCGAAGTGGATTTGAAAACTCAGATGCGCCGGGGGGCCACGGATGAGACATTAAAAGGATTGCTCTCCCGCGCCGTTTTTTTGAAACCCATGGGTCATGGCATTGGAGATGTGCATCATTCCTCAGTAGATCCCCAGGCCTTGCCGAGCATCCGTTTTGTAGGAGGTTAAAGATGATTTCCACAGAAAATAAAATCATGACACTGAGAAGGGCCAAGGCCCAAGCCGTTCTGAGGGCCACGCCCCAGCTGATCGACATCCTCAAATCACGAAAGGGACCCAAGGGGGATGCCTTGGAGGTGGCCAAGACGGCAGGAATCCTCGGGGCCAAGAGGACATGGGAGATCATTCCCTATTGCCATCCCTTGCCCTTGGATCAGGTGACGATTGATTATGAGATCCATGAAGACCGTGTTGTCATTATAGCCCAGGCGACGGCCGTTTGGAAAACGGGGATAGAAATGGAGGCCCTGGTGGCGGCCCAAATCGCGGCCACCACTTTATTTGATATGCTCAAGCCCGTTGATAATAATATGGAGATAGGCGAGATCAAGATCTTGGAAAAAACGGGGGGAAAGTCTAGTTTTAAAGAAGAGCTTCCAAGGGATTTTAAGGTCGCTGTGATTGTGACCTCGGATGGGACCTTTCAGGGGATTCGCAGGGACAAATCGGGTCAGATCATCAGGGAAAAATTGGCGGGTTTTGGAATTGTTGATTGTGAATATCTGGTCCTGCCGGATGAGAAGGAAAAAATCAGACAGGCCCTGTTGGGCTTCTACGAGAAGAGATTTCATTTAGTCATCACGACAGGAGGGACGGGTCTGGGGCCAAGGGATGTCACTGTGGAGGCGACACAAGAGGTGATTGATCGGGTGGTTCCCGGGATTATGGAGGCGGCGCGCTCTTTTGGACAACAGAGGACTCCGTATTCGATGCTTTCCCGGGGTCTGGCAGGTCTCAAGGGGCAAATGCTCATCGTCAACCTGCCGGGGTCTTCCAGGGGGGCCCAGGAATCCCTGGAGGCCATCTTTCCGGGGCTCTTGCATAGCTACAAAATGATGGCCGGTGGAGGTCATTAGTGGATGCGACCTTGTGGTCATTGACGCCCTTGTTTTTTTTGACCGCCCTCGTCTATTCCATGGCTGGTTTTGGCGGGGGATCGACTTATTTGGCCCTCTTGGCCCTTTTTGGCCTGCCTCATACGGTGATTCCGAAGATAGCCCTGATTTGTAATCTTGTTGTGGTGACGGGCAGTCTTTATTATTTCTCTAAGACAAGGCAATTGTCATTAAAACACGTCCTGCCTTTTGCCCTCACCTCCATCCCTTTTGCCTATGTGGGAGGATGGATACCCTTAAGTGAGGGGGTGTTTTTACTTATTTTGGGATTTTCTTTGGGAATCGCCGGACTACGATTGCTGTTTTTGCAGAAAACTTTCCAGAGAAGTCATGAAATGGGCTGGAAATCTATTTGGGGAATAGGACTCTTCGTGGGGGCCCTCTTGGGATTTGTCTCGGGGCTCGTGGGGATTGGAGGCGGTATTTTTCTGTCGCCCCTCCTCTTTTTTTTGGGTTGGGGCAATGCCCGGCAGATCGCAGCCTCGTCTAGTTTTTTCATTTTTGTCAATTCCTTGGCGGGCCTTTGGGGTCACTGGGCCAAAGAAGGGCTTCTGATAGGGATTGAGGATTTCATCCCTTTGATTCTGGCCGTTTTCCTGGGAGGGCAGATCGGGTGTCGTCTTAGTATGGATTGGATTTCGCTTAAAGGACTGCAAAAGGTGACGGCGGTGATTATACTCTTTGTCTCAATGAGGATCTTTTGGATGGCATTAATATGATTTCGGTACAAGAGGCCAAGGACATCTTGAGTCGGGAAATGAGGGTGGGGCCCAAGGACCCTGTCCCCTTGAGACAATCCTATGATCGTGTCTTGGCGGAAGATCTCTATGCCCCCTGGGATTCCCCCCCCTTTGCGTCATCTGCTATGGATGGATATGCCCTTCGTATTGAAGATGTTCACAATGTTTCCGAAGGGCGACCTGTTTTTTTAAAAGTTATTGACGTGCTTCCTGCCGGTGTCCAACCCTCAAAAAAAATAGGGGAGGGAGAGACGATCAGGATCATGACGGGGGCCATGATTCCCGAAGGGGCCACGGCCGTTGTGGCTCAAGAGGATGTGTCACAAGCCGAGGAGAATAAAATCAAGATTATCAGAAAAATTCTTGTCCAGTGCCATATTCGTCAACAGGGTGAAGAGCTAAAAAAGGGGGATTGTGCCTTGAGACGGGGGACCCACCTCAATGCCGGGACCTTGGGCTTTCTGGCCTCCTTGGGATTTCAAGAGATCCCCGTTTTTGCCTCACCCCGGGTTTCCGTTTTACCGACGGGGAGTGAGCTGATAACGGACCCCAAGGACTGGGCCCCCGGAAAGATCTTTGAGAGTAATTCATCCGCCCTGGAAGCGGCCCTCAAAGAGATCTTGATCGAGCCCAAGATCTATTCCCCTATTCCCGATGATGCCGATATTTTATTATCCCATCTAAAAACGGCCTTGACCGAGAGTCATTGCGTCATCCTCACGGGGGGTGTTTCAGTAGGGGTCTTTGATCTGGTCAAGGATCTGCTTTTAAAACTCGATGTCCAGTTGTTGTTTTGGAAGGTTTCTCAAAAACCCGGCAAGCCTCTTTATTTTGGCCGTCGCGGCAATACATTTGTCTTTGGCCTACCGGGGAATCCGGCCGCCAGCCTGATTTGCTTTTATGAATACGTACGGCCTCTTCTATTAAGGTGGTTGGGTTACCAGGATGTCTTTTTGACGGAGGCCCGGGCGCGATTGACACAGCCCCTTTATAAAAAGGCAGGGCGGACCCACTTTATACGGGCCTTGGCGGTTCAGCGTGGGGATGATTTGTGGGTGGATCCGGTCGGGGGGCAGGATTCTCACCTGATGCAATCCTTTGCGGAGGCCAATTGTCTTATTGTGGTTCCTTCAGAAACAACGGAGTTGCATAGGGAAGAAAGGGTAATGATCCATTGGCTTCCCGCAAGGGGGATGATGTGAACATCTCTGTATTGCTTTTTGCGGGTCTTCGGGAACGCTTTCGTCGCTCAAAAATGGATATCGAGGTCCCCCCCGGCGCGACGGTAGCCGAAGTCTTTGGTTTTATTGCCCATGATCCGGAAGAGGCCAAGCAACTTTTGCGCTGCACCTTGTGCGCCGTCAATCAAAATCATGTTTCCAAGGATGTGGTTTTATCTGAAGGGGATGAGTTGGCCTTGATTCCTCCAGTTGCGGGGGGCTAAAGAGTTTTTCATGATGATTCACATTGCCATAACGCAAGAAGCCATCGATCTCAACCGTGAAATCTCTTCCTCATTTCATGGTTCCTGCTGTGGAGCCTATGCCTGGTTTGCGGGGGTCGTCCGAGAGGAAAATGAGGGGCAATCGGTTGTGGGGATCGACTATGAATGTTACGAGGCCATGGCCAAAAAGGAGTTGGACAAGATCTTTTCGGAGGCCCAGAAGGAATGGGGGATTCACGAAGGGCGCCTTATTCATCGGGTGGGTTATCTTAAAAAAGGGGAGGTGAGTTTATTTGTCGGCGTGACCTCACCCCACCGCAGGGAGGCCTTTTCTGCCCTACAGTATGTCATTGATGAACTCAAAAAACGTGTGCCCCTCTGGAAAAAGGAATATTACGAAGCCGGCCATCAGGAATGGATCTCTTGTCATCATGGTCATGGATAAAATCGCTGTTATTCTTGCCGGGGGAAAGAGCCAACGTTTTGGGGGAGACAAGGTTTTTGTCCCTTTTCGTGGAAAACCGATTATCAACGTTCTCATAGAAATTTTGTCCTCGGCCCATTTCGAGGTTGTCCTTTCGGGGTCCAAAGAGGGACTGTCGTCGTTGTCCCTCCCGGTGATTGAAGACCAAGATCCTTTTTTGGGACCTTTGGTTGCCCTTCAGGGGATTCTTTCCCACCTTGACGACTCCAAAATACTTTTGACGGCGTGTGACATGCCTTTTCTGAAAAAAGAGATTATAACGCTCTTGTGGGATCGGGGACGGGATCAGGATGTCGCGATCTTGACGGATCGAGACAGGCCCTGCCCCCTCCCCGGTGTTTATTCAAGGAAAATACTGCCGACCCTGCGACAATTGATAAAATCCGGACGGCGAGATTTAAAGTCCCTCTTAGACTCTAAGGCCACGGTGTCCCTCCTTCCCGAAGGGGATTGGAGAACGCTAGACTCCGAGGGGCAGTCCCTTTGGAATATCAATACCGTTGAAGATCTTCACAGGATAGAAAATCGCCTTCAGCGTCTTTGAGGCCCCACGGGGGGATTGGGTCGTGGGGCGGGGGGACGTCCCCTTTTTAGAGGGGGTTTGGGTTTGTCAAAACCATAGTGGGTGACGGGCAGATTGCCATTTGAGTCCGTGACCTCGATCATGTAGCCCGTCTGATCTTCCCATCGTCTTAAGGCCCTTTCAATCAGGGGTTGGTTCATCGACCAGAGCATTTGATGTTCGCCCTCAAGGGTCTGGGAACTAAATAAGGTATAACCGATCGAAAAGGTCTGAAAACCCGTCTCATCGGGCCCCCCCCAAATGATATAGCTCGTGGGTTCTTGAATGCGTATATGAACGGGATTGTCGGGATCATGGGCGGTGCGTAAGAAACCGATGACGCCCAGATTGAGGCGAAACGTCCAGAGGGGTTCCTTGACCTTTTTCAAGATCAACATCAATTCATCTAGAAAGGTTTGTTGCTCCAGATTCTTTTTCTCAAAACGTTTGGAGGCGTTATAGGTGATGATTTCCAGATTGTCGGGGACCACGACCCCAAAAAAGGCCCTCAGGAAATTAAAGACCTGTTCAAAAAACCAGACATTATTTTCCTGGGAGGTCATGTGGGAGAAGTCCATGTGGGAATGAAATCCCCAGGAACCCACAATGGCCCCCTTGTCCGTGCATTCCGAAAAATAGTCGTCAAGACCCGTGAGCATATATTAAGGGACATATTAGACGATTTTGGGCCTCTTGTAAAACTTGTAAAATAAGTATAAAAGGAAGGGACTCATCAGGAGGTCCTCCATGCGCGCCTATAATCTCAAAAAGATTGCGGCCCTGGCCAACAAGGATGTGTGCCATCAAAATTTTGGACTTCAGAGATTGCGAGGCAATAAGAAAAGATGTGTCGGTCAGATCGTTTTAAAACCCTGGCATGTCAATTTGGCCCACACCATTCACGGAGGGATCTTGTACAGTGCGATCGATACCGTGATGGGGCTGGCGGCCGTGGCCCATCTTGCAGGTTCAGAGACGATTTTGGCCATGGATGTCAAAATTAATTATATCCGCCCCGCCTTTCTAAAAATGAAACGCCTTCAATGCTCGGCCCAATTGGTCAGCCGAACGGGCCGCTTTGCTGTTGTTGAAGGGGTTGTTTCTTCTCCAAAAAAGGAAATCTTGGCCAAGGCCATGGGGACCTATGCTATCTTACGTAGATCCCCTACGGAAAAGGCCTCGTGGCAGTGTTACTGAGTGTTTCACTTTTTTCTGGGCCAATTCAGACATGGATTGAATGACTTCTTGGTGAATTCGATGGATCTGCTGTCCTTTTGTCTCCCCTTTTTTTCTTTTAATGGGGATGGGGGCCCCAATGATGTGGGTCAGCCTCTTCGGGAGGGGAAAGAGGCCCAGACCGAAAAAGAAGGGGAGGCTAAATCGCGTGAGCTCCAGGAATTTAATCCGGGCCTTCAAAAGAAAATAGATATTATAGTAGACGGAGTTGATCCCCTGGCAATAGGTGGGGATGATTGGGGCCCTTGTCTTGACGGCAATACGCACAAAGCCCTGCCGCCGTTCCCAGGGGATTCGCCGGAGCCCTTTTTTGGCAATGAGGGCCTCATAAATCCCCCCTGGAGACAGCATCACAATATTTTTTTCCCTTAGTAATTTTAGGGCATTTTCCTCATTGGCATCGACAGCGCCCCCCTTCAAAAAAAGCTGATTGATAAAAGGGATATCAAATAAAAAACTGGCCCCTAGGCCACGGGAATAAATTTTGAGCTTTGAGACGAGATACATGTGAAAGAGATAGGCGTGATAGGGGATGATGCCGTGGTTCATGACGATGATGGCCGGCCCTCTTTTTGGGATATGTTCCAGGCCCCAAACCCGAAAGCGAAAATACCTTCTTAAGGGGCCCAGAAAGCGACGGACCCTGTCGACAAATTCGGGATCAAAGCGCTCAGTGGGATGGCGTTTTTTCTTTTTGGCTTGCCGTAATTTCATGGACCATGGATACTATCGAGATCATAGGAAGAGAGTCAAACCAAGATTAAGGAGGCTCACTATGGCAGGCTCCAAACACCCTCAAGAATCCCGAGTGGAAATGACCCAACTCGTCCTTCCTGCGCATACCAATGCCATCGGGACGATCTTTGGGGGTCAAATTATGGCCTGGATCGATACCGCCGCCGCCATATGCTCCTTTCGGCACTCTCGAAAGATGTGTGTGACGGCCTCGATGGATGCCTTAAACTTCATCTCCCCTGTTAAGCAGGGTGATATCGTGATCTTACAGGCCAATGTCAATTATACCGGTCGATCGTCCATGGAGATCGGCGTCAAGGTGACCTCGGAGAATTCCATCACGGGAGAAAAGAAGAAGACAGCCAGGGCCTATCTGACCTTTGTCGCCTTGGACGACAAAGGCAAACCTGTTGAAATTGCTCAGATTTTACCACAGAATGAACAAGAAAAGACCTGGTATCAAGAGGGGAAGGAGCGGCGGCTTAAACGGCCATAAAAAAAGGCCCTTACCCCGGACTTCTCCGGGATAAGGGCCCCATTTTTATTCTCATTTACTCCTGGCAGGTGGCTACTTCTTCGGATGTCGCAAGGGCGTTGCCGTTTTCATCCACGCACTCGGTGGAGAAATCAGGGCCGTCGCCAACATTTAAGTGACAGAGATAAAGGGTGCCATCGATATAGAAGGATCCATCCACGATCTCTTCTTCGTTCTCGATGCAGTAGATCCCATGACTGCCGGCCTGAAAGGTGATGCCGCAGACCTGGACATCTTGAGGCATTGCCCAAGTAATACAAGAGGTTGCCTCTTGGCTGGAGTCGCAGGTAAAGTCGGCCTCGACCACCTTGCTGCTCCCGTAGGTGGCGGCGGGGACATTGGGATCGAAGGTGATCCCCTCGGGGCCACCCTCGTCGGCACAGATATCATAGGCCGCTTGTCCCTCCCCCTCAACCTCGGCGGCGAGGATCAGGGCCTGATTGCTACTGGAATTCGAAAAGATCGAACCCACAGCCGCCCCGATCACGGCACTTTCGGGGGCCTCTGATGTGGTTGTATCACTGACATCCCCTGAGGAATTTGAGCCGCAACCGACATAGGTAAGGGCTGCCAACAGGGCGACACAGTAGGTGAGTATCTGCTTCTTCATAGAACCTCCTTTGGTCTATATGAGTGATTGTTTGTCATGAGGCCTGAGTATTGCAGTTGGCATGCCAAGGGGTTAAAAAATATTGGACAATGATATCAATATGTTATACGCACTCCCTAGGAGGACGCTAAAAAGTGTATAATTATTATGTACAAAATTTATACTCATCAAAAAAGATGTATAATTATTGCCTGTCTTGAGCACCCCTTAATAAGGGGGAGGGCAAAGGGTGGTTATTGGAAGGTGGGGGTTAGAGGAAAATCCTCGGGGAGGTCATAATCGGCCTCAGTGGCGGCGGGGAGAAAATTGGTCCCCGGTGTCACCAGACCGGCCTCGGTGCAGTAGGTGGTATCGACCTCTTCACCCGTGGAGATACGGGCACAGATATCGTTGAAATCAGACAAGAAAAGCTCGCTGGCCGTCTCGAAGGTCCCGGACCCAATCCAGAAGTCATCTCCCTCCTTAAATTGGCCAAAGTATTGAGAGGATTCTCCATCGGGGTAATGGGTTGCCTCCTTGATGGTCTTAATCCCCGTGGCATTAGGGCCTACTTGGGTGATAAGGAGGTGCCCGTCGAGGATGACGCTTCCTCCAAGGTCATCAGATTGCCCCCCCCTTTCTTCCTCCGTCCCTTGCGAACCCGATTCATCGAGGACTGAGACATCACCGCTCCCAAAGATCTCGGAGGATTTGTTTTCTGGATCTATGTGATCGTAGATCACCCCTACGAGGAGGTCCTCGCCGCCAATCGCCCCCCCTTGGGAATTGTCGCGAATGGCAAACTTAAAACGCCCCGCCCCAGGGTTATCCTTGGAGGGATAGGTGGTAAAGACGCCAGCCATGAGGCGGACAAAATCACTGGAAAAGGGGGAGGGGTCTGTTGAGGGTTGATTGGTATTCCAGAGGCGAAAACAGATGGGGGCGGACCCTGTGTGGCCGGAACAACCTTCATTTTGCCCATCCCCATCGTAGTCAAAATCCGCAAAATCAAATCTGAAATAACTGACTATCTCCACGGCATCATTCGAGTCAAGCCGACTTTCAGTGGTTTCATAAGTTGTGACGGTTGTCCCTATGGGGATGGAGAGGGCATCCAATTCAGCAAGAATATTGTCAATGACCTGGATCTCGGCATCGGTTACATTGGCCCCATTGGAGATCTCGTTGGAAAACTCACCGCCGGATTCCACTAAGGACAGGATCGAGAGGGCTGAGGGGGTAGAAGGGTCTAATTGAAGGGTCGAGACGTCGATGCCAATGGAGGAAGGGAAGACGAGGGCCGAGGGGATCTCCGCTGGGGGGGCCGGGGGCGTAACCCCATTATCGCAGGCCTGGAGGCAAAATAGCCCCAAAATGAATAAAAAACCCCTAAAATAACGCTTATGACCCTTTATTTTCGATACCATAGGCTCCTTTAAGGCGCACTCTCCCAAAATACTACGATATCAAGAACCATGCCAATCTAAAAGTATTGGTAAGTTGCGAATATAATTAAATTTTGAAAATGGCTTTGGCCCACGGCCGTTTTGATGTATATTATTTTTACATAATAATCCGAACATCTGAATAATAATTGATCATACTAAGGAGTTCAAACTTGTATGGGGGATGCCTTTGTCACCAATGTGGGCTCCTTTGAGCTCATTCGAGAGCTGGGCTCTGGCGAATGGGGGGATGTGTGGCTGGCCCGAGATCTGAGACAGGGTCAAGAGGTCGCCTTAAAAATCCTCAAGTTGTCAGAGTCGACGAACCTCGATCAATTTAAGAGTGAATTTCGCCTCTTGGCCGAACTCCGCCATCCCAATCTTGCCCGTGTCTATGATCTTGGTCGTGAGTCTACAAAGGGGAGGCCTTTTTTTACCTCTGAATACTGTCGGGGACAGGACCTCTTTAAGGCGACGGAGTCCAAACCGATGCCCTATATTGAAGAGATCTTTGTCCAGATCCTCATGGCCCTGGACTACATCCATCATGAGGGCGTGATCCATTTTGACATCAAGCCCACCAATATCCTGGTGGGGGAGGACCATGGAAGCCCCAGGGTCAAGCTGGTCGATTTTGGTCTGGCGGCCAAATGGACAAGTCTTCCCCAGAGACAGTGGGGGACGTTGGCCACCATGGCCCCGGAGATCTTGACTCAGGGTCATTTTATTGATCACCGCGCCGATCTTTATTCGCTGGGTATGGTCATGCTCTACACCCTGACGCGTCGATGGCCCTTTGATGTGACGAAACCTCAAAAGGTCCTCCATTGGCATTTGAAGGAATCGCTCTTGGACACATTTTGGGAAGGGGGGGAGGAAGCCCCTCTTTATTTTAGAGAAGTGGTCGGTAAATTACTCAATAAAAATCCAGCCGAGCGTTTTTCACAGGCCAAGACGGTTTTAAATTTTCTTAATTTGGCGACGGATAGAAAATACGCCAGTTATGAAAATCAACTCCATCTAAAAATTCCGGCGGATGGGCCTTTGGTCGAGCGCGAAGAAATTTTGGCCCAGATCAAAAAATATTCTGACCAGATATTGAGTGCCTCGGAAGAAAAACCGATTTCTCAGATATTGACTATTTTCGGGGAAAAAGGAATCGGCAAGACGCGGCTTCTGGAGGAGATGAGCTATTATCTACAACTTCAGGACATTTCACTTTATAAGATTCAATGTCACTGGAGATCGAGGATATGGGAGGAACTGAAACAGATTGGGAAAAAAGAGGGTGAGCTGGATCTGTCCCATCTTCATTTTGAATCGACTCTTGGAGAAGAAGAGTCCTCAGACGTTGCACAATGGCCCCTGCGACAATTGGTCCATGATCTTATTGTGACGGCAAGACACAAACCTTTCTGCCTGATGATTGATGATTTTCACAAGGCCGATGAGGAAACCATTCAGCTTCTTCAAAGATTGCAGGAAAGAATTGATTTTGAAAGGAAGGAGGGAAAACAGATTCCCCTCCTGGTTTTGTTGACGTCTGAAAAAGAGGTGCTTCATTCTCTCAAGCCCCCTAGACTTTCTCGAAAGGGAATTCTTCAATATGTCAGACTGGTATTGGGAGAGGTGACCTTGATGGACGGAATCACGGATCTTCTCTATACCTATTCGGGGGGACTGCCCTTATTGGTGATGGAGGGTTTAAGATATTTAGTCCCTTATTTGCAAACCAATTCTCTGCCGGATCAATTGCCTGCCCCCCAGAAAGGGCTCCTTTATAAAAATACGCTCGAAAAATTGGGTGAAGAGGAAAGATCCATTCTAGCCCTGTTGAGCCTTTTGTCCCGTTCCATTAAGGAGACGGATTTGGCGATCCTTGCCGGTTGTGACGCGTCGACGCTCCATGACTCCACCCAGAGATTGGTTCGGTTGGGGCTTGTCAACAAGAGCCTTTCGCCTCCTGCCTACCAGGTTTCCAGCGGGGCCTTGATGCTGGATGTCTTGGCTTCCATGAAGGAGACGGAAAAAAGGACGCTCCATGGCAAGATCGCTGAAGGTTTGGAAAAGATAGCCTACGTGTCATTTGAGGAAAAGGCGCATCATTGGGAGGGGGCAGGAAGGTCAAAAGAGGCGCTTCAATATTATCAACAGGCAGGGGCTCATCTTAAATCAAAAGGACAGATTTCATCAGCAGCCCACTGTCTCATTCAGGCCCTTCCCTTGTGTCAAAAGGGAAGTCAGGACTGGGAAAATCTGATTTTGGAGATTACGCGTTTGTTGATTTACTCGAGTCGTTATGAGGAGGCGGAGGATTATTTGAATTTGCTTGCCAATCATCCTCCTTCTGTCAATCAGCAGGAAGTCGCCGGTTGGCTTGATTTCAAAAGACGTCGTTTTACCGAGGCCCAACACCATTATGAAAGGGCATTAAAATTGCTTCATGGGGAACACAAGGTGAAGCAGATTTTATTGAAAAATGCACTGGCCAATATCGCCCTCCAGATGGGGGATTTGTCACAGTCAGTTCAGATTTTTGAAGAATCCCTTCATTTGGAGAAAAAAATACCGGAAACGGCATTGCTGCAAATAACGAATAATCAGCTGGGATTGGTCCTGGCCATGACGGGTGAGATGGACAAGGCCATTGGCTTTTTTCAAGAAAGACTAAAACTTTTTGAGGAGAAGAAACTCTATGCCCAAGCGGTTCCGATTTATAATGCCATGGGGTTCGTCTATCTTAAGGCCAGTCGTTATCAACAGGCCATCCAATTCCTGCAGAAGGCCTTAGCCTTGTCTGAAAAGATGGGCGTGTTTCATGTCATCTTTTCTGTCATGGGCAATCTCATTACGGCCTTTGTGAAAGAAGGTCGTTTTGCCGATTGTTTTCCAGTGCTGGAAAAAATGCTGCGTTATCAGGAGCGATTGGGGACTCCTAGGGACATTTCATACAATCTTCTTCGCCAAGGAGGCATTTATTTGACCCTCGGCGTTGAAGAGGCCGCGCGAAAAAACTTTGAACGAGGGCTTTGTCTGGCGAGGGATCTCAAGGATGAACATCTCACGGGGTGGTTTCTGCTCATGCAAGGTTATTTGGAGATGGAAATGGGGGATTATGGCGCTTCGCGAAAATATTTTGAGGAATGCATGAAAATTGTCAATGACAGGGAAGTGCCGGAAATCATGGCATGGATCCGCTATGCTGAGGCCCATATCCAATGTGAAGACAACAAATTTGACGAGGCCTCTAAAAGTTTGTCACTTATTCCACAGGGTCTGTCAGACGAGGAATTTTCGATCCGCCTTGAATTGCTGAAACTCAAAATCAATGTCCATCTTCATGAACCCAGTGAGGAGTATGAAAAGCAATTTGAAGAAATGGAACGCCTGTGTCTGAGAAAGAATTTTAAAGAACTTTTGTGGCAGGTTTATGACGCATGGGGCGAATATGAAAAAATATGTGTTCGTCCTGAAAAATCGAAACTGTTCTTTAATAAAGGCATTGATGTCATTGAATCGGTTGCACTTTCTCTTCCGGAGGAGTATCGGGACCGCTACAAACGGCAAAAATTCAGGCAAAAATTATACAAACAAATTCACATTACCGAAAAACCAAAGATAGTCTTTACTTATGGAACAATTCAAAGAAATGTCAGCTCAAAAAAGGAAGGATCTATGATGGAAGAAAAAACATATTCCATTTTACTGGATGTCAATAAAAAAATGGTGACGGAGCACGATCCGAAAAAACTCTTGGAATTTATCATGGATGTGGCCATAGAACTGTCTGGGGCCGAAGAGGGCCTCCTCTTGCTGCTCAATGAGCAAAATCAATTTGAGGCCCGTATTGCCAGAAATATCAACAAAGAGGATTTGGAGGCGGTTCGTTTTTCCAATACCATTGCCCAAGAGGTGATTCAGACGGGGCAGCCCATTTTCTCACTCAACATCGCTGAAGACAGAAAACTGAGCGCCTTTAAAAGCGTTACCCTTAAGGGGCTCAAGACAGTGGCCTGTGTTCCCTTGCGATTTCAAAATAGGAGTTTAGGAGTTATTTATTTGGATACACAACAGAGTTCCAGCCTGGTGCATGATATTTTGCCGTTATTGGAGGCCTTTGCCGATCAGGCCGCTTTATCACTCCAAAATGCCATAGCCTTCCAAAGGACAAAGGAAGATAACATTCAATTGGAAGACGACCTGACGCGAACGAGGGAAATTTTGGAAAAGAAGGAACTGCAACTCCACGAACTGGAGGCCTTGGCGTCGTCGAAAACGCGGGCGACCACTTATCCCTATGAGCAGATTATCGGCCGTTCCAGAAAGATGGAAGAGGTCTTGAAGACAATGGACAAGATCACCAATGCCCATGTGCCTGTTTTTATTTATGGGGAGACGGGGACGGGAAAGGAACTCATTGCCAGGGCCCTCCATCAAAACAGCCTGAGGAAAAAACATGAATTTGTGGCCATTAATTGTTCCGCCTTTACGGAGACGGTACTCGAGAGCGAATTGTTTGGTTATCAAAAAGGGGCCTTTACGGGGGCCGATCGCGATCGAGGCGGTCTTTTTGAAAAGGCCCATCAGGGGACGCTGTTTTTGGATGAGGTGGCGGATATGAGCGTGACGATGCAGGCCAAGGTTTTGAGGGCCGTTCAGGAACAGGAAATATTGAGGATAGGGGGAAGGACGCCTATCAAGATCAATGTTCGGATCGTTTCGGCCTCGAATAAGGATATTAAGGAAGAGGTCAAGCAGTCTCGATTTCGGGAGGATTTGTATTTTCGCATCACAGGGATGACTCTAAGACTGCCGCCTCTGAGGGAACGCAAGGAAGACATTCCCCTCTTGGTGAGACATTTTCTTGAAAAGATAAAAAACGAAAACAATCTGTCAAAAAATGTCCGCATCACCCGTGAGGCCATGAGCCGGGTTATGGACTATCACTGGCCTGGAAATATCCGCGAATTGGAACAGTGTTTGACCAACGCCTGTTTTCTTGCTGAGGGAGGGGCCATCGCGCCGGAACACCTCTTCCTTCAAGAAGAGCTCTATCCGAGACAAAATGTCGATGAAGTGATTCGCGGCGATCATATTTTCTGGAATCCGGAAAAGACCATGGACGATTATGAGCGGGATATTATTGTCAAGACACTGGAACATTGTAGGGGCAATAAGAGCGAGGCGGCCAGGCGGTTGGGAGTCTCACGACTCACCCTTCATAACAAGGTAAAGAGTTACGGGTCAGGCCATTAATCACTATACAATACCCCTGGCCAGTATTAAGCAGACTTGGACTTCACGTGGTTTTCTGTGTATAGTGGCTTTTGGCCTGCTTAATATGAAGCTCGATAATGAAGCTGGTGAAAAATAATTTTTTTCACTAGTCCCTTTCGAGTTAGTTTTTATTCCAGCGGGGGGATCGTTTTTCTAAAAAAGCCGTCAGCCCCTCTTGGGCCTCGGGGGTGACCTGTAGATCGGCCAGGGTTTGGGCGGCATATATATGTTTTTCTGCGAAATTCTTTTCCCTTAATTCGTGGATAAACTTTTTGGCGATTCGCAGGGCCTGGGGTGAGCTACTGATAAGGTCTTTGATTAATTTTTCGGTGGCCTGTTCCAGGGCCTCCCCCCCTTTTTCGATTCGGTGAATGAGACCTATCCTTAGTGCCTTTTGGCTGTCAAAGCGTTCGGCGCTCAAGACCAGGGCCCGTGTCTGTGACTCTCCGATCTTGACCATCACAAAAGGGGCAATACAGGCGGGGATGAGGCCTATGCGGACCTCGCTAAAACTAAAGAGGGTTTCTTCGAGGGCCAGGACATAATCACAGACGCTCAAGAGACCCAGTCCTCCGCCAAAGACGGCACCATGGGCCACCGCCATGACGGGCTTGGGCAACTCATTTATTTTTTCCAAGAGGATGGAAAACTGACGGGCCCACTCAAAATTTTGTTGATGGGTGTTTTTGAGGCTTTTCTGCATCATTGTGATGTCACCCCCGGCACAGAAGACCTTACCATTTCCTTTGAGGAGGACAGCACGAATGGAGTCCTCTAGAGCAACAGTGGTGAAGGCATGGTGAAGTTCCGTGACCAACGGGGTATTGAGGGCGTTATTGACGTCAGGGCGATTGAGCGCGATGGTTAGGACACCATCCTTTTTTTCAACAGAAATGGTTTGATAGTTCATACAACAATAACTTTCACTCGTTTGCCCTGCAAAAATAATTTCTGCATGCGGAAATTATTTTTGCAGGGCCCTATAATTCCCAATAAAGATCAAGACATGTATTCGAGGCCTCGTTTCCTGTTCGAAATCCGGCCTTGACCTTGTCGCCGATCTTGATGGGACGATTGCGATTGACGAGATAACCCTTGACGATTGTGCACACCCCCTTCATCAGGACATCGATCTGATAATAAGGCGCCTGGATCTCAAGTCCAGAGCCTCCGCGTTCCACAAAGGTATAGGTAAAAATTTCTCCCACGGGATTCTTGATCTCTTCCCAGATCATGGGTTTATGACAATCGGGACAATCGGCACGCGGAGGAAGCCAGAGTTCCCCCTTTCCCTTGCTAATGGGACAGTTATCATTGACGCATTTTGTGGCGAGGAGTTTTCCCTGGGTCAGGCCTTTAAAGTAGGGGGTGAGCATCCCGTAGGTATGATGATGTGTCCCTACTTCACCAAATCGAGGGAGATCAATAACCCAGGCCCCCCCCTTTTCTTTATATTTTGTCTTATCGCCAATAAATTGAACACGATCAGTAGTTGCACCACTCATGATTTTCCTCCTTACCAAGCCTTTTCGAGGACACCGACAGTCACATGACTGCCCACGCCCGCATGAGAAATATAACAGCCTTTTTTAGGTTTTCCCTGAATCTGAAGGCTCTCCCAGTCCTTTGGTTTTTTCTTGCCAAAACGTTCCCACATCTTGGGATCACCATGGAATTTGTCGTATTTGCCCTGAAGTTGCCACATCACCTCACTCGCTGAGAAGATCCCCGTGGCCCCGACGGCATGCATGGTGCCCAGAAGACCGCCTGAGAGATTTGCAGGGCACTTTCCCTGCCTTCCCGTCTTGGGGTTTTTCAGATAACAGTCGCCGGATCTCACATATTCTTGTTCCTCGCCATAGAGAGTCAGTCCGACATCCCCATAAGTCTGAAGATCTGAAATCGTAAAGGCATCATGGGTTTCAATGAGATCAAGATCTTCGATGGGATTGTTGATACCTGCCATGCGATAACAGAGATAAGCTGCAAATCTCGTGGCTCCAAAGCTCTCAAATCCGGGCCAACGACCTTTTTGCTTCTCCATATCTTTGTAGAGTTTTTCATAATCACTCGACTTTTCATGAGGGAGCAGGGGGATCTCCATAGGACGGCGATCTCCCGTTCGGAGCGTGTGGGAACCCCCGGCAGTGTAAAGGAGGACGGGCTTGTCGGTCAGCTTGTAAGCCAGCTCTTCGGTACACAAGAGCATGGAGGCGGACCCCACGGACATCGCACAACACTCGAGAAAACGCAGGGGATCACAGACGATGTCTCCTGCCAGAACTTCTGCGACCGTGTGTTTTCCCGGCTGTTGAGAAAAGGGAGAATGGTAGGCGTAACCGCGATTTTTAACGGCAATCTCGGCACGAACTTTTTCATCGACACCATACATCTCCTGAAAGCGCCGGGCCATAGAGGCATAGTAACTGGCGTAAATTCGAGCGAGGCGCGTCTCAAAATCCTTGCAGGCGGCAGTGGCGATATAATAATTTCCTGTCCACGTCACCACTTCGTCCATGCGTTCCCATCCCAGGACGAGTGTACAATCTGAGAGACCGCTGGCAATGGTTGTGGCCCCGGCCAAGAGGGCAGTTCCCCCAGTGGCCCCACCCGTTTTGACTCCCATATTATAAAGAAGATCCAGTCCCAAATAATCATGGACCTTGGCCTCACAGAGGAGTTGATCTTGAAAATGATCGGCAAATTCTCCATAAACGGCAAAGTTGATGAGATTTTTGATCTCCAAGGGATCCATCTTGAGGTCGTTTTCCTCAAGCATCATACGGAAGGCCATCATTGTAAGCTCTTCGAGCTTTTTTTCCGGATAAGACTTTCGAAAATCCGTCATCCCACAAGCGACGGCATAAACCGGCCGGGACCATTTGGGGATTCTGAGATTTCCTTTTCCAAACTTGATCATGACCAACTCCTTTGATTGGGACTATTAACGAGAAATTGCACAAAAAGCTATCACCAGAAGAGAGGATCCGTCAAGGATCTCATTTGAAGGCCATATTCTTTTTAGTGGCTAATTTGTCAGTCTTGAAGCGAGACCGGAGATTTGCATGAATCGAGAGGTCAGGCGCTCAATCATCTCACTCTGGACCCTGGTTGTCACCTCTTGTTCATCCACCTTTTCCGGCTTGATGGCCAAATCTCGCAGCATGATCCAAAAATCACGCCGTTCTTCACAGGATTGAATAATAGGCTGTGAGACAAGGACGCGGTTTAGTTTATTGGTGTTTTCATCGATGACCCAGACAAAGGGGAATCTTCCCTTGCGTTTCTCTTCACTCATGTCAAGGAACTCGGCCACGGGGACCATTGTGTCATTCCACGTTTCACGGGGGGCTATTTTAAAGTGTTTACGAAAGCGCCCTTCGGTCACGGCAAAATCGGCAAAGGTGATGGGAAGCTCCATGGAGGCCTCTTTTCCCTCATCATCAATGTATTTTAACGTCGTTTTTGACCAGACCTGATCAATGTCCGGATTACCTTCCAGGTCGCAACATTCACTCAAGGTCTTGCCCTTGTCAGGATTGTAGCTTAAGTGGGGATAGGCCCGCGATTCCAGGGCCAGCCGGGCCTGAATGGCGGAAACAGTATCCCCCACACCATGTTCCGGAGGACATGTTGTATAAATATTGAAGAGGGCGGGACGCTTGGCATTCAGTCCCTGAATAAACCCCTCAACCAGGTGAGAAATCCGTGCCATGCTACTTTGTAGGATGTAGGGAACTCGATGGGCCATTCCAATGAGCGAGATTTCCTTGCGCACTTCCTCTTTTCCTTTGTGGGCCTTTCCGTAATCGGCCATGTCAGAGATCTGACCGACAAAACCCGAGGTGCAGGCCTGTCCTCCCGTGTTGGAATAAACTTGTGTATCCACGATCATGACCTTGATGGGCCTTCCCGTCATAATCATGCGGGAGAGGTTTTGAAAACCGATATCATACATGGAGCCATCGCCGCCCATGGCCACTACCGGAGGAGAGAGAAGAAATTCTTCGTCGGTAAAATCATTCCAATTGTAGTAGGTAAAAAACTCGTCATGGACTTTGGGATCGTAGGCATTGTCCAGCTCGAGTTCGGCAATGCGAATCGCCTTAAATCCATCGGCCATCTTACGCATGTGTCCCTCAAAGACCCCCATGGCCATCGAGGCGGCATCCTGAAAGAGATGATTGGCCCAAGGAAAGGGATAGGGATTTAAGGGATAAGTGGAGGCCCATACGGTGGTGCATCCCGTGTTATTAATCATGCCCAAAGAAGCCCTGCCGCGGCCACTGATGCCTTGGGTGTATTGCCACTTAAGATTCTTCAGCGTGTCGAGCGTTTTCTGAACCCGCGCGATCCTTATTGGATCAGGTCCGCGGCCATTTCCTTGAAGTTTTTCCTTGATGAGGAATTCTAAACGGTCGCTAAGAGAGGTGATCTTTTCCAGGTGTTTGGGGATTCGAGATTGCATCAAGGCAGTAATGGTGGCGGTGAATAGGTGGATGACGGTCTTTTCGGCACATCCTATACAGGCCCCGTCGCCGCCGGACATGGAAAGGTAAACATCCTTGTCCAAAAGGATGGTTTCCAGAGACCCGATGGCTTCATCCAGATTTTCGACCTTAATGTGTTTTTGTTGTGTATTGGGGAGATCCAGCCAGTAATTCCAGTTGCGGCGAAGAAAGTCGGCGGATTCTGTGGTTTCCGGTGTGGTCAATAAGGCGTGATCATTGCATTCTACGACACATTCCATACAGCCTTTACAGGCCTGTGGATTGACGGTAATCGAAAGGAGACCTCCATGGCCGGGCGCCTCCTTTTCCTTGACTCTGAAAAAGGGTTTGGTGATTGTAAATTCAAAACCACTCATCTCATTTTTAAAAAGATTAAATCCCTTTTCAAGCTCCTTCATTTCACTGTCGTCAAAATGACTTTCCGTGATTGTTTCAGCGATAGCCTGATCCATAAGATTTCGGACAGAAGCTTCATCATTGGCTTCGCAAATTTTGGCATGGAGTTTTTTGACTAGTGTATCGGCCGTCTTTTTTAAGAGTCTTGTCGGCTGATCGGCCTTTTCCAGACGCCTGATGGTGGTCTCCACAATCTCCGAGACATCGTTGACGAGTCCTGGGATGGCGGAGTCTGGACAAACGGTCCAGCAATTGCCGCAACCCGTGCATTTTTCGGCCACCCATTTTGGGTATTCGTAACGAATGGACGTCATGTCGCGAAATGTCGCCGTTGACGCGGGAATAAGGCTTAAGGCAATAAAGGGATCGGCCAGACTGTCGTTGGAGTAACCTCCAGAGTAAAAATTGCCTGTTTGTTCCCAAAATCGACGGATATCTGTAGTCGGGGTTTTAGAGACGGGGAGTCTCTCGGTCATGATGGGTAACAAGGGTTTTTCGTACCGGTTTTCCCTGCTGGTTTCTTTAGTTTTTGACTTTTTGAGGGTCTTGTATTTGACTTCTTGAATTTCTTTAAACCCCCGTTTAACCACGCGCAGGTTGTCTTCAACCACACGCCTTCCCTTTTTGCCAAACTTGTCGTTCAGTTGGTTTTCAATGGCCTTAAACAAGTTTTCTTCACTGAGTTGGGTGGCTTTCATGATGGGAGAGGCTGCAAAAAAGCAGCCCTGGAAGGCGATCCCCTGCATCCTAAACTGGAGCTCTGGATTTTGCGCCTCTTCTTTGGCGATTTTCAGGGCATCGATGAAGTAAAAATGGATTTCATTGTCTTCGATGATTGTTTGAAAATAGGGAGGAATGGAATCCCAAACCTTTTCAGGGGAGACCAGTTCACTCTGGAGGACAAAGATCCCACCCTTTTTGAGACCTGATAAGGGGTTGGAATGACCAAAGACCTTGGGATCGGGGGACATGACCACATCGACGTAATGATATTCGGAATTGAGACGGATGGGCTCTTTGGCGGCGGATAAATAAAAGGTTGTGGGTTGACCTTTCTTCTCAGAACCGTACTTGGGATTGGCCTTGATGTAATATCCGAAAAGATCAAAAAGGGTCAGGGCCATATTTTTACCGGTCGTAATGGCTCCCCATCCACCGATCGAATGAAGACGTACAGTAATGCTGTCCTTGGGCATGAGATTGGGATTTTCGCTCCCTCGTAAGGCCAGGTTTTTGATATCAGGATAAAGTTTTTGAATATTTTTTTGATAGGATTCCTGCTCCGGTGTAATGGCTTGATGCCGGACAAAGTCAATTGAAAGATAAAACATCTTTCTTTTTTCGCCGGTCTCCAACATGTTTTCGACAGCGGCAATTAATCCTTCGGGCTGGAGATCACGACTCCCCATTCCAAAGGAAGAGGAATACAGGGGAGGGGCGTCTTTAAGGGTTTTGTAAACGGCATAATCGGGGTAGGGGAGTTGGGGTACATGGGCGGCGCCATTTTCAAGACACTTGCTGATAGCAGCACGCGTCTCTCGCATCAAGGGCAGGTCTTCAGCTAAAGGCTGGTCCAACCGCTCGAGGATGGTGACCCCTTTGCGTCCTTTAAGGATTTTTCCTATGAGATCTCCGGGGAAGGGACGATACACGGTCATATCCACGACACCGATTTTTAAGTGACGTGTTTTACGAAGATAGTCGGCCACCACCTCGGCACTGGAAATAACGCTTCCCTGACCCATTAAAATGTAGTCGGCATCATCAGTTTTGTAAGTATTGATGCGATGGTAACGCCGTCCCGTGAGCTCATAAAACTCGTCCATGACCTGTTCAACGATCTTTTCAATATGGTCAAAGAAGAAGGGGCGTTGGGTGGCCACACTTTGCATGTAGGAATCTTGATTTTGGACGGGGCCCGACATCACGGGATTATCCACGGTCCACAATTCCGGGATACGACGCCTCGTATTTCCGTAGATGAGGCGTTGTGCCGGAGTAGGGGTGTCGATGATATCATCGGGATGACCCAAAAATTCTTCAATCAGCTCTCGTTCGGGAATAAGAACGGACTCCATGAGGTGGGTGGTGAGAAAGCCGTCCTGACCGATGGCACCAGGGGTCAGGGAAAGTTCGGCGATCTTGTGAGCGATAAGATTGAGGTCCGCAGCACCCTGGACATCCTTGGCAAAGAGCTGGAAAAAACCGGTATCATCGATTGCGTGATAATCATCATGGCCGGCATGGACGTTGAGACTGGTTTTGGTCATGGCGCGGCATCCAATATTAAGGATATAGGTGAGGCGTTTTCCGACGGCGGCATAGAGGGACTCGTGCATATAGGCGATTCCCTGACCCGAAGAAAAGTTGGTGGCCCGGAGCCCCGTCATGGCCATCCCTGCCGTAACGGCGGCGGCGGCGTGTTCGCCTTCTGGTTCGATAAAAATAAGGGGTTTATTGGAGGTGTTGAGATAACCTTGTGCCGTTTCACTGGCCCAGAGTTCCCCCATGGGGGTTGAGGGGGTGATGGGATAGGCCCCGGCGGCATCGCTCGCATTTCTTTCACACAGGATGACGGCGGTGTTGCCGTCGGTTACATCCTTAATACCAGGGTATTTCACCTTCTTGTTTTTCTGATTCATAAGTCATTCCTTATAGTTATACTCTCCCTCTTCTCTACGATTTATCCCTCATTGAGATCAAGTAAATATTTCACCTCACCATAAAGAGGCTAGCATAAGAAAATAAAAATAGAAGTAAATTAATCATATATTTATTACAAATGATTATTTTCAATAAATATCAATAGGTTAAAAGGATGGTGGCCACTTCCCCTTATTAAAGGCCTCATGGGGATCGAGGAGGTGTTTGAATGGGTATCTCGTCTCTCATGATTTTTCCGACAATTCAATCAAAACACCCCCCATGGATTTGGGGTGAATAAAGGCGATCTTTCTGCCGTGGGCCCCTAGTTGAGGAGTGGCATCGATGAGTTTGACACCCTCTCGCTTGAGCTTTTCCAGGTAATTTTCAATGTCGTTAACCTCTAAACAGATGTGATGGATACCGGCCCCTTTTTTTTCAATGAACTTCGCTATGGGACTGTCGGGGGTCGTGGGGCTAATGAGCTCCAAAAGGGTTGAACCTATTGAAAAAAAAGCCGTTTTGACGTTTTGATCTGCAACGATCTCGACATGTTCGGGATCCTTGCCCAAGAGTCTTTGATAGAGGGCGATGGCTGTTTCCAGATCTTGGACGGCAATCCCAATATGGTGGATGTATTTAAAGGGCATGATTTCCTTGAATTTAAGAAGTGTATATGTAGTCTTTAAGTTGCTTGTTTTCGAAATCAACCTCTTCCATTTTTCGACGCAATATATCCCGCATGGTGATCATCCCGATGACCTGATTCTTGTCTAAAATGGGCATCCGGCGGCATTTTGTCTCATTCATCTTTTGGTAACAGGCCTCGATGGTTTCCTGGATGTCAATAGTGCAGACATTGGGGGTCATGACTTTGGCGATTTTTGTTTTTTTAGGATCGAGATCTTTGGCGATCACGGCATTGAGCAAGTCTCGTTCAGTGAAGATGCCGACAAGTTTATTATTATCCAGGACCAGGACACTTCCGACCTTGGCTTTTAACATGATGTAAGCCGCCTCTGTGACGGTCTTTTCGGGAGAAACAGAGATGACCTCTTTTTTGGGAAAGGAATTTGAAAGAAAAGCCATAGTTACCTCCATTTTTTGGCAAATAATATACCCCTGGGGTTTTCAATGTATAGTGGGAAATGGCCGCCTTAGTATAGCAGTTTATGGTAAATGAGTCGACCCCATCAGATAACGATCGACAGATTTTGCCGTTTCCCGCCCATCGGCAATACACCAAACTACGAGGGAGGCCCCCCGGGAGACATCCCCCGCACTAAAAACACCGGGCATGGAAGTCATGCGGTTCTCGTTGATGTTGACATTTCCTCGTGGATCATAGCCCACTTTGAGATCCTCTAAAAGACCTTGGTGAACGGGAGAGACAAAGCCCATGGCAATCAGCACAAGATCGGCCTCGATTTCAAACTCAGATCCGCTCAAGGATTTCATTGTAGGGGGTTTTCCGGGTTCTTGAGATTTTTCCCATTTTACCTCAACACCGTGAAGCTTTTTCACGGCGCCGTTCTCCCCGGTCAGTCGAGTTGTGCTGATACACCAGCGCCGCTCACACCCTTCCTTGTGGGAGGTGGAGGTTCGGAGTTCACCCGACCAAAGGGGCCAGGGGGTTGATGGGGGGCGCTCGTCAGGGGGTTTTGGAAGGATTTCGAACTGATAAATCTTTTTGGCCCCTTGGCGATGGGCTGTCCCCACGCAATCAGAGCCGGTGTCCCCTCCGCCGATGACAACAACTGTTTTGTTCTTGGCCAGGATCTCCTCATCAAATACAACGTTTTTTTCTGCGAAACGCCGGTTCTGTTGGGTGAGGTATTCCATGGCAAAGTGGACACCTTTTAGTGTGCGGCCAGGGATGTCGAGATCTCGCGGATGCCCCGCTCCAATAGCCAAAATTGTGGCATCAAAATCCTTGAGGAGATAATTTCCGATGATATCAACCCCGACATGAATATTGGGTTTGAAGATCACACCCTCTTCGCGCATTTGTTCAATGCGGAAATCAAGGAGACGCTTCTCTAATTTAAAATCAGGAATCCCATAACGGAGCAGTCCTCCAAAACGATCCGATTTTTCGTAGATGACTACATGATGTCCCGCCCGTCTCAATTGTTGGGCGGCAGCGAGGCCGGCCGGTCCAGAGCCGATGACAGCCACGCGTTTTCCTGTTCGATGTGTGGGAGGTTGTGGTTTGACCCATCCTTCTTTTAAGGCGTGATCGATGATTTCTTTTTCGATTTGTTTGATGGCGATGGGTTGATCAATGAGCCCGAGGACACAGGCATTTTCGCAGGGAGCGGGGCAGACGCGGCCGGTAAATTCCGGAAAGTTGTTTGTTGAGTGGAGATTTTGAATCGCCTCTGCCCAGCGACTGTGGTAGACAAACTCATTCCACTCGGGAATGATATTGCCTAAAGGGCATCCTGACTGACAGAAAGGAACCCCGCAATCCATACACCGGGCCCCTTGTTCCATCAATTTCTCTTCGGGCAATGGTTTGGTAAATTCCTGATAGTGTTGAACACGTTGACCTACCGGCTCTTCTTCGGGAATCGCTCTCTTATATTCTAAAAAGCCCGTTAATTTTCCCATAATAATATCTCAGGTTGATTAGGTAAGGTTGTCGAGCTGTTTTTTAACGTCTCCCTTGACGTTGCTGGCCCATTGCATCTGTTCCAGGGCCCTTTTGTAGTCCCGAGGCATAACCTTGACAAACCGGGGCAGAAAATCATTCCAACGATCCAGAAATTTTTCAGCCAAATGAGAATCCGTGAAACGATAATGATTGCGAATCATGGTAAATAGGGTCTCAATATCATCTTTTGATTCGATGATTTCGAGCTCGATCAGTTCGGTATTACAATGCCAATTCAGGTCATCTTCAGGATCATAGACATAAGCAATTCCGCCACTCATTCCTGCAGCAAAGTTTCTCCCCGTTTCGCCCAGGACCACCACGATGCCTCCCGTCATATATTCGCAGCCATGATCGCCCACACCTTCAATGACGGCCTTGGCCCCAGAGTTACGCACGGCAAAGCGCTCGCCCGCAATCCCACGAATATAAACTTCGCCATCGGTGGCCCCATAGAGGGCGACGTTTCCAATGATGATATTTTTTTCGGCCTTAAATGAAGAGGCCTTGGGGGGATAAACGACGATGCGTCCCCCCGAAAGACCCTTTCCAATATAATCATTGGCATCACCTTCAAGGGTAAAGTCAATTCCCTGAGTGAGAAAGGCGCCAAAACTGGGACCGGCAGAACCCTTGAATTTGATCTGGATGGTATGATCCGGGAGTCCCTCGGATCCGTATTTTTGTGTAATTTTGCCACTCAACATGGCCCCAACTGTCAAATTTGTATTTTCAATTATCTTTTCAAAGGCCACAGGGGTTTTATTGTGAATAGAATTTTGACATCTCTCAACAAGATCCTCGTCCATGATATTATTCATTTCATGATCTTGCTTCTGGGTACAATAAAGAGTGTCACTTTCTCTGGGTTGGACTTGGTGCAAAAGAGTGGAGAGATTAATTTTTTTAATCTTCCAATGATCAATGTTTTTTCTTACTTGCAGAAGATTTGTGTGGCCAATCAGATCATTAAACTTTTGCACCCCCAGTTGAGCCATGATTTCACGGGCCTCTTCTGCGACAAAGAAGAAATAGCGGATGATGTATTCAGGGGTCCCTTTAAAATTTTTTCTTAAAACCGGATCTTGAGTCGCAATCCCAACAGGGCAGGTATTGAGGTGGCATTTTCGCATCATGATGCATCCGCTGGCAATCAGGGGTGCCGTGGCAAAACCAAATTCTTCAGCACCCAGGAGGGCGCCGACAATCACATCGCGTCCTGTTTTTATCTGCCCATCGGCCTGAAGAACCGTACGACCCCGAAATCCATTGGCGACCAAGGTTTGCTGGGTTTCGGCAATCCCCATCTCCCACGGGATGCCGGTATGTTTGATGGAGGTTAAGGGTGAGGCGCCCGTGCCTCCGTCATGACCAGAGATCAGGATGTGATCGGCATGGGCCTTGCAAACGCCCGCAGCAATAGTTCCCACCCCCACCGTCGCGACCAGTTTGACGGAGATCCGAGCCTCTGGATTGATATTTTTGAGATCAAAAATGAGTTGTTTGAGGTCCTCGATCGAATAAATATCATGATGGGGAGGAGGGGAGATCAGCCCCACCCCCGGTGTTGATAAGCGGACACGGGCGATGGCCTTATCCACTTTATGTCCAGGGAGCTGTCCCCCTTCACCGGGTTTGGCCCCTTGGGCAATTTTGATCTGAAGTTCGGTGGCATTGATCAAGTATTCGGCATTGACGCCAAAACGGGCCGAGGCCACTTGTTTAATGGCACTACGGGCGGAGTCTCCATTGGGGAGAGGTTGATATCTTTGAGGGTCTTCACCGCCTTCGCCGCTATTGCTCTTGCCGCCGATACGATTCATGGCAATAGCAAGATTGGTGTGGGCTTCAAGACTTATGGATCCGTAGGACATCGCTCCCGTGACAAACCTTTTGACGATTGCACTTGCGGGTTCCACCTCATCAATGGGGATTGATTTCTTGGGATCTATTTTGAATTCCAAAAGGCCTCTTAATGTGGCCGTATTTTTATTTTGCTCATTCACAAGGGCCGCAAATTTTTTATAAGTCGAAGGATCGTCTTTGTTGACGGCGTGCTGTAATGCAGCAATCGTTTGAGGGTTCCACTGATGAAACTCCCCTTGAACGCGAAAATGATAGTCTCCTCCAGGACGGAGGACAGAGGGACCCATCTGCGTTTTGGGGTAGGCCTGTTCGTGAAAGAGGAGGGCCTCTTTGGCGATCTCTTCAATGCCAAGCCCCCCAATGCGGGAGGTTGTCCCGGTAAAATATTTTGAAATAACGGCATTATTCAAGCCCACGGCCTCAAAAATCTGGGATCCTTTATAGCTTTGAAGGGTGGAAATCCCCATTTTTGAAAGGATTTTGTATAAGGCCTTTTTGATGGCCTTTTTAAATTGATGGATGGCTTCGGTGACATCAGCGATCTCCTTTAATTTGTGTTGTTCGAAGAGATCTTCGATGGATTCAAAAAGGAGATAAGGGTTGATGGCACAGGCCCCGTAACCCACAAGAAGGGCAAAATGGTGCATTTCACGGGGGCTCCCACTTTCTAGGATGAGGGCCACCTTGGTGCGTGTCCCCGCACGAATAAGGTGATGATGAAGTCCTGAAATGGCCAAGAGGGCAGGGATGGGGACATTTTTTTCATCCACGCCACGGTCACTGAGGATGAGGAGTGCATGTCCCTTTTTTATGGCTTGATCGGCCTGCTTAAAAATGTCTTCCATGACGGGGGCTAGTCCATTTTCTCCTTCCTTGGCCGGGAAGAGAATAGGGATTGTTGTGGCCTTGAATTCGGGAAGTGGATTATGACGCAGTTGTTCGAGCTCGTTATTTGTCAGGATGGGGTGATCGATTTGGATACGATGAGCTTGTTCGGGGGTTTCTTCCAGGAGATTTCCCTCAGAACCTAGATAACTGATGAGAGACATGACCATCTCTTCGCGGATGGCATCGACGGGGGGGTTGGTGACTTGAGCGAAGAGCTGTTTGAAGTAATTGTATAAAAGTCTCGGTTGATTCGAAAGAACGGCCAAAGGGGTGTCATTTCCCATCGAACCCAGAGGTTCCTGGGCATTATTGATGGTGGGAAGAATGAGAAATTCGAAATCCTCTTGTGTAAAACCAAAGGCCTTGTGCCGGTTGAGTAAGGTGGAAAAATCAGAGGATTGTCCCTTGACAGGGACCTTGGGCATTTTCTTCAAGGGGATAATGTTTTTATCGGCCCATTCTTTATAGGGTTTTTGTGTTGAGAGTTTTTTGTTATTCTCAAGATCGCTGATAATGCGCCCTTCCTCTATGTTAATAAGAAACATCTTTCCGGGTTGGAGGCGCCCTTTGTATTTGATGGATTCGGGAGGAACGGGGAGAGAACCTACTTCGGAAGACAGGATCACCAAATCATCATCCGTGACATAATACCGGGAAGGCCTCAGTCCATTGCGATCAAGAATGGCCCCGACAATATGACCATTTGTAAAGGCGACGGAGGCAGGTCCATCCCAGGGCTCCATGAGGGTGGAATGATATTGGTAAAAACCCCTCCTGACAGGGTCCATACGATCCTGAGTCGTCCAGGCCTCGGGGATCAACATTTTAATGACATGGGGCAGGCTGCGCCCGCTTAAGGTCAATAATTCGACCACATTATCAAGGGTGGCCGAATCACTATTGCCAGGGACGACAATGGGAGAGATTTTTTTTATGTCATCAAAGAGGGGAGAGGTACACATCGCCGAGCGTGTATGCATCCAATTGACATTTCCCCTTAGGGTATTGATTTCCCCATTGTGGCTGATGTAGCGGAAGGGATGGGCCAAGTCCCAGCGAGGAAGGACATTGGTGCTAAAACGTGCATGGACCAGTGCCAAGGCCGATTGAAAATCGGGGTCTTGGAGATCGAGATAGTATTTGGGGACTTGTTCGGACAAGAGCATTCCTTTATAAACCAGGGTTTGCGATGAAAGACTTGAGAAGTAAAAATACGAGGCCTCTTCCATTTCTGAATCACGAATGATATTTTCACATCGTTTGCGGATCACATAGAGTTTGCGTTCAATATCCGCTTCATTTTTTTCCTGGGTCTGGATAAAGACTTGGCGGATGACGGGCTCGACAATTTTGGCTGAGGGGCCGATCATGCTATTGTCGGTGGGGACATCCCGCCAACCCAGTAATGTGGCCTTTTCTTCAGCAACCACCTTCTCAACAGTTTTGAGACACAGAGCCCTCTCTTTCTTATCGCGGGGGAGGAAAAGCATTCCGATGCCATAATGTCCTTGCGGAGGCAGGGGGATCTTTAGTTTTTTGCATGCCTTGGCAAAGAACTGGTGCGGGGGTTGGATCAGGATACCGGCGCCATCTCCTGTGTTGGGTTCGCTCCCCTTGGCCCCTCGATGTTCGAGATTTTTGAGCATGGTGAGGGCATTGAAGATGATCTCGTGTGAGGGCCTTCCCTTGAGATGAACGATGAAACCCACACCGCACGCATCATGTTCAAAACGAGGGTCGTAGAGGCCATGTCTTGCGGCCTGTTCAAAGGCGTGTTGAGGTGGATATCCTTGGTTTTTCACGGCTTTTCCAAAACATACGCATTTACTAAGGAGTTCATATTCCACTATACATTGAAAAAGAAAAATGTCTCATATTCTCCTTAGTACTGTCAGGTCTTATGAATAGAAATTAATGAACTGACTTGTAAATTTAAAAAGAGACTCATCATATCAGAGATGATTGCCGCGTCAAGTTTTAGAGTCTTTGGTCAAGGGGGCATGAAAAAAATCGCCCCCCTCCCTATAATGGGAGGAGGGCGAAAGTCCACTGGATGATGACCCGCGACTTGCCGCAGGGGGATTTGTTTAAACCAATCCGTGGTCCACCATGGCCCTGGCGACCTTGATGAATCCCGCGATATTGGCCCCATTCACATAATTGCCGGGGGTTCCGTATTCTTCAGCGGTTTCATAACAGAGTTGATGAATGTTGGCCATGATCTTGGCCAGCCTTCGTTCGGTGTACTCAAAGGTCCAGGAGTCGCGGCTCGCATTTTGCTGCATCTCTAGGGCAGAAGTGGCGACGCCTCCCGCGTTGGCCGCCTTTCCAGGACCATAGGCGATCTTGGACTCAAGAAAGACATGGATGCCTTCAGGGGTGGTCGGCATGTTGGCCCCCTCACTCACGGCAATACAGCCGTTCTTGACCAACTTCAGCGCATTTTCGCCACTGATTTCATTTTGGGTGGCTGAGGGCACGGCGATTTGACAGGGAATGTCCCAGATAGTGCCATTTTCAGTGTATTTGGCATGCTTGTGATGATTGGCGTATTCTTTAATGCGGCGACGCTCGACCTCTTTGAGTTGTTTGACCAGATCGAGATCGATCCCGTTTTTGTCGTAAATGACACCATTCGAATCGGAACATGCGACGACCTTGGCCCCTAATTGATGGAGTTTTTCTATCGCATAGATGGCGACATTTCCAGAACCGGAGACGAGACAGGTTTTTCCCTCAATCGTATCCTTTCGGGCCTTTAACATCTCGTCAATAAAAAAGACGGCCCCGTATCCCGTGGCCTCGGTCCGCACCAGTGCCCCTCCCCAGTTGAGTTTCTTTCCGGTCAAGACACCCGATTCATGGCGTTTCATGATACGTTTGTATTGTCCAAACATATAACCGATCTCACGGCCACCCACCCCGATATCACCGGCAGGCACGTCGGTATCAGATCCGATATGACCGCAGAGTTCCGTCATAAAGCTTTGACAAAAACGCATGACCTCATCATCGGATTTTCCCTTGGGATCAAAGTCGGATCCACCCTTGGCCCCACCAATGGGAAGTCCGGTGAGTGAATTTTTGAAGATTTGTTCAAACCCTAGAAATTTGATGATCCCCAGGTAGACAGAGGGGTGGAATCGCAATCCCCCCTTATAGGGCCCCAAGGCGCTATTAAATTGGACGCGAAAGCCCCTGTTGATCTGAACCTCTCCCTTGTCGTCCTGCCAAGGGACACGGAAGATGATCTGTCTTTCGGGCTCACAGATTCTGCGGATGATTTTGCGTTCGAGGAATTCGGGGTTTTTTGTGAGTACGGGTCCCAGACAATCAAGGACCTCACGCACGGCCTGATGAAACTCGGTTTCCCCGGGATTCCGAGACAACACCTCTTTATAGATGGTGTCGATTTTCTCTCGTACTTTTGGGTCGGATTTTGCTTCTACCATACGACCTCCTTTTCTGAGTTTAGAATGTTAAAGATCTTCCCCTTTGCAAGGGACAAAAATCCATACTGAAAAATAAGGGGATTGTAAACATGTTTTTATGGAAGGGCTGAAAGGGAAGGATGAGGCAGGTCGGGGGATGGGGAAAAAAGGGGAGAGGCAAGGGGTTGACAAGAGGACCGATTCGTTGTGAAAGTAGGGTGGGGGTTTTGTGAGGACATTGAATTCAGAGAGTACGGGTATTCAGGGGTTGGATGACATTCTTCAGACCCTTAAAAAGGGTGATAATGTCGTTTGGCAGGTGGATAATGTTAAGAGTTACCAGCACTTTGTCACCCCCTATGTGGAACAGGCCATCAAGGATAAAAAAAGGATTGTTTATATCCGATTTGCAAAACACCCCCCTTTGATCCCGGAGGGGAAAAAAGGGGTTTGTGTGTGTCCGCTGGAGGCCTCTTCCGGATTTGAGACCTTTTCCACCCAAATTCACGACATCGTCACTCGAGAAGGGGAAGGCGTCTTTTATGTCTTTGACTGTCTCTCCGATCTCTTATCGGCCTGGGCCACGGACCTGATGATCGGCAATTTTTTCATGGTCACTTGTCCTTATCTCTTCAAGTTGGATACCATCGCCTACTTTGCGATTCTCCGCGACAATCACTCCTTTAAGACCGTCGCGCGCATTCGTGAAACGACGCAGCTTTTGCTGGATGTCTATCATTTTGAAAAAAGTTATTGTCTCCAACCACTCAAGGTATGGCGGCGCTATTCCCCCACCATGTTTTTGCCCCATGTTCAGAATAATGATCAATTTGTCCCTCTCACCAACAGCGTTGATGCAACCCGGCTATTTTCCTACATGTCGGTCAAGGGGGCGGAGAGTGCCGAAAGATACCTGGATTACTGGGACCATCTCTTTTTGGAGGCCCGGGAACTTGTTGAAAAATCCCCCTCTGAAGAGGAAAAGGGCAAGATGTTTTCAAAACTCTGTCAAATTATGATCGGCCGAGAGTCTCGAATATTGGCACTTGTTGAGAAAAATTTTTGTTTAGAAGATTTGTTGGCAATCAAGGCCAGGATGATTGGGACAGGATTTATTGGGGGGAAGGCCGTTGGCATGTTGTTGGCCCGCAATATCCTTTCTCATGACAAGTCATTTGATTGGAAAGGCTATCTGGAGCCCCATGATTCCTATTTTATCGGGTCCGATGTTTTTTATACCTATGTTGTGGAAAACGGATGGTGGGATTTGTGGCTCGAACAAAAGGCGGAGGAGGGTTATTCGGAAAAGGCGGCGGATTTGAAAGAAAAGATGCTTCGTGGGGATTTTCCGGATGTGATTCGAGATCAATTTCATCAGATGGTCGAGTATTATGGACAGTATCCCATCATTGTTCGCTCGTCTTCCTTGTTGGAGGATGGTTTTGGAAATGCCTTTGCCGGAAAATATGAAAGTTTTTTCTGTGTCAACAAGGGATCTCCCGAGGAACGCTATCGAAAGTTTGAAGAAACGGCAAAAAAGGTCTTTGCAAGCATGATGGAGGAAGAGGCCTTGAGCTATCGCCTGCAGCGGGGTTTAAGCCGGCAAGATGAGCAGATGGCCCTGTTGGTCCAGAAGGTGTCGGGTTCCTATTACAAGCATTACTTTTTTCCGTTCCTTGCGGGTGTGGGTGTGTCTTACAACAGTTTTGTTTGGCACAAGGATATGGATCCGAAGGCCGGGATGCTCCGGTTGGTGCTCGGCCTGGGGACAAGGGCCGTCGATCGGGTGGCGGGGGATTATGTGACCATCGTGGCCTTGGATCAACCGACGCTTCGACCCTATGCGGGGCTGGAAGATATGAAGAGATTTACCCAACACGAGGTGGATCTCTTGGACAAGGATGTCAATGCGATTCAAAAAGGGATCCGGCTTGCCAAACTTTTGGAGGAGGAAGTGGATCTTGATTTAGATCTTGTGGGCCAAAGGGATCTGGAGGCGGAGAAACGGACAAAAGAGCTGGGAAAAGAGGGACAATATTGGGTTTTGACTTTTGATAAGTTTTTGTCCAAGACGGATTTTCCGAAAAACATGCAAAAGATTCTTAAACTACTGGAGGATCAATATCACTATCCCGTGGATGTCGAGTTTACTGTGAATTTTACGAGTGAAGGGACTCCCCAGGTCAATCTGCTTCAGTGCCGACCTCTTCAGGCCAAGGGGGAAGGGGGGCCTGTTGTGATTCCAGATAAAATTCCACGTGAAAAAATCATTTTTGAGTCGGAAGGCCATTTTATGGGAGGCAATGTGTCACAGTCCCTCCAAAGGATCATTTACATAGATCTCAAGGGATATGGCGCCCTGCCTTTGTCTCAAAAATACGAGGTGGCCCGTCTCATCGGGAGACTCAACAAAAAGATTGGGGAGAAAAAAGGCATTGCCACGCTCCTCGCGGGTCCTGGAAGATGGGGGACGCGGGATCCTTCTCTAGGAGTCGCCGTTAAGTTTGCGGAGATTAACAATATATCAGTTTTGGTGGAGTTGGCAGATCTCGAGGCGGGATTTATGCCCGAACTTTCCTTTGGTTCCCACTTCTTTCTTGATTTGGTGGAGGCCCAGATCTTTTATTTGGCCTTTTTTCAGGGGGGCCCCAAGACCTACTTTAATAAGGAATGGTTTCAAGGACTCCCCAACATGTTGGGAGAGATGCTCCCGGAGGATGGGACCTATCAGGGCGTGGTCAAGGTGTGTGATCTGCAAAATCAGGAATTAAAATTGTTGTCCGATGTGGCCTTGCAGAGGGTTGTGTGTCTGCAATGATGGTTTGAATCTTCTTGGTTGGTAGCGGCCTTGACCAGAGGTGTCAAATATCCGCCTTTTTCCTTATCATTCTGATAAAGGATGATAAACTCCATAATACATTGAAAACATTCACGTTTTTGTGAATATTAGAGATGTCCTTGATGAGGGCCATCGATCAAAGACCCCCCCTCTTTTGAGGGGAATTTATAACCTCTTGAAATT
>Ga0156096_106_pt3 | contig 34663 bp, 37 predicted proteins | sample RifCSPlowO2_02_FD_107749 | JGI IMG/M metagenome (GOLD analysis project Ga0156096, IMG submission 107749) | Deltaproteobacteria bacterium RIFCSPLOWO2_02_FULL_50_16
ACTTGGGCCTCCTCTAAGGCCTTGGCGGCTTGATTGAGATCTTTTTCCTTGCAGACAGTCAATGCGGCCCGAACGGCACGGTTTGTTTCAATGATGGCTATCTTGTCAAAATCACCATCCAGGGGTTTTTCAGTTTCCTCATCAAAATCGCTCTCTTCTAGTTTGCCGGCCAGGAAGAAACCGGCGTCATGGAGGGGTTTGACATCCTCAAGGAGGGGGCCATTGGCAATATCCAAGGAATCCTGTTTTTGGGCAGTGGTTTTTTTGGTTCTCAGTTTTTGGGGGATCATCACTGGCGAAAGTGTAGCACAGGCCTTTGACAGGTCTCAACAATTTTTAAAGGGGTATCAGTATATTCAGGATCATCAATATGGCGAAGTTATTGATTTATGGTCAGAAGAGATCCAATGGGGGCCTCTGGAAGATTATGTTTTTTATTATTTGGCCCAGGCCTATGAGGGGCTTAATCTGTGCGAAAAGGGATATGAGCTCTATGAGAAGGTCACGACACAACACCCAAAAAGCCTTTTCTACTGGCCTTCTGTGAAGGGGATGGGCACAGAAGCCTTGTGTTTAGGGAATCTGGCAAAGGCGAGGGAGTTTCTTCATCGCTATCTAAAAAACGCCCCCCATCCGGGAGATACCTCGGAAATCAAATTTCTCCTCGCCCTGAGTTATGATGTGCCGGGGGAGCGTCAAAAATATCATCAAGAGCTCAAACTTTTGTGGCAGACAGAGCCTCAAAACCAGTGGACACAACTGGTTTATAATTTTCTCAATGAAGATAAAATCTCTATCAAAGATGCCGATTATCAAAAAAAGGCCCATGAACTTTTAGATAAGAAATATTATGAAGAGGCCCTCAGTCTCTTTAAAAAATGGGGGGAGGGAAACTATAGGGGGGAAATTGCCGAATGTTATTATGGTTTGCGCCAGTACAAAACAGCCCAAACCCTGTTTGAAGAACTCTACAATAACGGGATTCATAGGGAAAAGGCCTTGGGGCGCCTGGCCACCCTGGCGGTGCGTCTGGGGGATAATGAAAAAGGAATAGCCCTCAACGATAAAATTATTCGTCTTTATCGGCAGGGTCCTCTTGTTTACGAGGCAAGGCGCAAACTGGCCTTTCTTTATCGGGATATTTTTCAGTTTCAAAAGGCCATTCAAGAGCTCAATATTTTACTTTCTACCCGTCCTTCCGCTCAGTGGAAGCGACGATACCTCAAAAATATCGCCTGGAATTATTATCGTCTGGGAAAAATGGGGGACCCTGAGGCCTATCAGAGCGCCATAAAACATTGGGAGGATTTGATTTATATTTCTCAAGATCAGGAAAAGATCTTGCAGCAGGCCTATTATTGGCGAGGTCGCGTCTTTGCAGAATTGGGGCAGCAGGAAGCGGCACAAAAAGAATGGACCCAATTGGCAGAGGCCTATCCATGGACTTATTATGGATTTTTGGCCTTGAAGTCTCTTTATCCGAGGGAAGAGGATTTCAAAAGCGCCTTTTCTCGATGGATACAGCTTCACTACGTCAATATTCAGTGGATTACGGAGCCCAAGAATCAGTCCTTTTCATATGGATATCACTATCCGCGATATTTGATTCTTTCAGAATTAAGATTGGGAAAGGAGGCCCAGAATGAACTCATGGCCTCTTATGAGGAACTCAATGGCGAACTTCAGTTGGCCCCCCTCGTCGTGATGGCGCGTGATGCCGCAAAAAGAGGTAATTTTTATTTTCCCTTTCGAGTGGGAATTTCTCTGTGGCACTCCTATGAAAGTGAAGATCGCACCCTCCTTTATTGGGCCTATCCCAAGGCCTATGTCAAAAGCGTCACTCAATATGCCAGGAAATTTTTATTGGATCCCTTTTTGATGTATGCCGTGATGCGGCAGGAGAGCCATTTTCGTCCCAATATTGTTTCCAGTGCCGGGGCCCGGGGGCTTTTGCAGATTATGCCGGAGACGGGACGGCGCCTTGCCAAGGGGCTTCAATGGAGGCATTTTGATCCCGACCTTCTCTTTTATCCCGAGAAAAATATTGCCTTGAGCAGTTATTATCTTGACCGTCTTTTAGATGAGTTTGGTCGTGATTTAGTTTCCATCTTGGCCTCTTACAATGCCGGGGAAAGTGCCGTCAGGCGCTGGAAAAAAGGACGGGAAAACTTGTTGCCTGAGGAATTTGCCGAAGAAATCCCCTATGAAGAGACCAATAATTATGTCAAAAAGGTCCTGGAAAATTATTGGCTCTATCGCTCCCTCTATCAACAGCCCAATAAAAATAAAGAACCTCAAAAAAGTACTGATCCTGTTCTTGTCTGGAAAGACATATCCAATAAATAAGGGGAGTGGTGTTACTAAGGCTCCTTCGTTGGTATTAAACCCTGGAGTGGGGGTCAAAGAGCTTTGTATGTTCGTCTAAGGCAAAGCGGTCCGTCATTCCGGCGATATGGTCACACACATGTCTTCGGAGATCCCCTTTTTGAATTTTTTGATAGACATCTTGCGGCAATATCTTGGGATTGCGGACATAGGCCTCAAAGAGGTCTCTAATGATGCGCCTGGCCTTATCCGCCATGCGCTCAACGCGGTATTGGTGATAGAGATTCTTGTTGAGAAAGTCCTTGAGTTGCTGATTCTTTTGATCCACCCTCTGATTAAAGTGGGCGAGGTTTGAAGGATGTTTGCGAATTTTAGCAACACTCTCTATTTTGTTATCTTGGATGTTTTTTTCCGTTTGGGTCACAAGATCGGTGACCAAGAGGTTGATAATGGCCTTGATTGTTTGTCTTATCTGGACCTTTTGGTCGTGGTTATCGTGGATGTTGTTGCCCTTGTAATTTTCCCTCCAAAGATCCACCTCTTCCAGTTGTTGGAGACTAATCAGCCCAGAACGAAGGCCATCATCTAAGTCGTGGTTGCTATAGGCGATTTCATCGGCAATATTGACAATCTGCGCCTCTAAGGTGGCCTGTCCTTTTTGTCCCTCCTGTTTTTGTTTAAAGTCGTAGGGGGTCGAGTGTTTTGAGATCCCCTCTAAGACTTCAAATGTAAGATTAAGCCCTGGAAACTCCGGATAACGATCCTCCAACAAAGTGACGATTCTCAAGCTTTGCCCGTTGTGTTCAAAACCGCCCTCATCCTTCATGAGTTCGTTCATCGTTGTTTCTCCGGAATGGCCAAATGGCGTGTGTCCGAGGTCATGGGCCAGGATGATGGCCTCGGCCAGGTCCTCGTTGAGCCTCAAGGCCCTGGCCACTGTGCGGGAGATCTGTGCCCCCTCGATGGTGTGAGTCAGACGTGTTCGAAAATGATCTCCTTCGTGATAGACAAAAACCTGCGTCTTGTATTCCAGGCGGCGGAAGGCGTTTGAGTGGATAATGCGGTCGCGATCGCGCTGAAAGGCCGTTCGATAGGGGTGCTCCTCTTCGGGATGGATCCTCCCTTGTGTCTCTTGACTCTTCATGGCATAGGAGGCCAAGTTCTCTCTTTCAATTTCCTCATAATTTTTGCGTAGAAGCATAGTCTCTCTTTTATAATAAACCCATAGTCTTGTGCAATTGGGGAATGAGAAATATTCTTGGGATTTCTTTTTTTAGGAGATTCATCTGTCGAATCAGCGACTTTTGACCAGGAGAGTCATTGAAGGAGGGGGTGGGGCTGGCCGGTTGTATGTAGACGGGAATATTTGACCGCACCTCCCGAATCAAGGAGGACAATTGAAACAAGTCGTCGTCATGGGTGTCCTCTGTGACGACGCATTTGATATAAAGTTTTTTTTGCAAAGATTTTTCAAGAAAGGCCCTATGTTCTTCCCAATGAGATTTTTCTCCCGTCGATGAGGGAAGCTTGATGTCCATGCTGACTATATGAATATGAGAGAGAATTCTTTCCAGGAGATGGGGATGGGTGCCCGCTGTTTCGAGGAGGATTTCATAGTCGGGGTGGAGGGTGGGGAGCCAGGTTTCCAAGAAATCGATTTGATCCAGAGGCTCTCCCCCTGTCAGGGAGAGAAATCGGTCTGAAAAACGAGAAAGAAAGGTATTCAATTGTTGAGGAGTGACGGGATTGGGGTAATCTTCAAAGATCATGGACTGGGGTGTTTTTTCAACACGAAAAATGGATCTTTTTGAGGGAAGGGCGGCTTGCGTATCACACCACCGACACCTTTGGGAACAACCCTGGAAACGGACAAAGACCTGGGGGCGCCCCATAAAGGCCCCTTCGCCTTGATAGGAAGAAAAAATTTCATTTAAGACAGCGTGAGTCATTTATTAACAGGACCGAAATAATATGGACAGCCCGATAGGGCTAACAGCCGGTCCTGTAATACTGACAGTCCCCAAATGTCTATACAATTTTTGGACTGTTAGTAAGGGACCCTTTTTACCTTTGAAAAATCGCGATGGATACTGGCGATTTCATCTCTATAACTTGTCAAAATTTTTTCGGCAAAGACCTTTGGGTCAATCTTGAAATCGTCAAGTCCCTTGGTGGGGACGGGGGTTTTTCGGGAATCGATATTGATTCCCGTATGGAAAAGGGAAGAGGTCGGGGAGGTAGTGGCAACCGAAATCGTTATTTTAAAATTTTCCTTTTCGTAGAGATCATTTCCTGTGCGGAAGAGATTGAGAGAAGGGCAGTCTTGCAACAAATGCTGTTGTATCTGGGTAATCAAAAGACGCTGTCTTAGGATGGCCTTTTCAAGATCGTGATCGGCAAATTCCCCGATAAAATGAAGCATTTTTTGGCTGAATATCTTATGACCGGCCTTGAGATCTTCCAGATCCACCATAAATTCTGGGCGAATATCACAGCCTCCTGTAAAGGTGACAAGGGCATCAGGCATCAATCCTGTTTGCTGTGTGACCCATCCAGAGCGAAGCTGGGAGCCATTGTAATCAGTGATTTTCTCCAAAAATTTGGTGTTCATTGTTCTATCACTTCTCCCGCTCAGCCTCTAAAAAATTTCTCCGCATCTTTTCCCATATATTGTTCTTTTTGTAGGCATGAATGGAACGAAGACATGATTCGCACACACCACACATCTTTTCTCCTCCTTCATAGCAACTCCACAATTCTCCAAAGTCGAGATGGAGAGAAATCCCCTTGTGCACCATCGTCTCTTTGGTCATGTCCTGTACCCAGCTTTTAACCGTTGTGTGACGAAGGGTTGTCCATTCAAAAAAACGATTGGCGGCCACAACCGCCTCCGAAGAGTTGTCGGGAAAAGAGGTGCCCTCTTCGACATTAAATCCCGTGACAATAGAGTCATATCCCTTGGATTCAGCGAAGGCGGCGGCCACGTTTAAAAAAATTCCGTTACGATTAGGGACCCAGACTTCTTTTGCGGTTTTTTGGGTAATAGTGAGGGTGTTCAGTTCGGCTTCCGAGATCATGGGAAGGGGGCGTTTTCGATTGACGAGGGCCGTTTGAGTGAGGTCTTTCAGCCAGGGAAGGGGGATGACTTGATGGGGAAGATTCCACTTTTGAGAAAAGGATTTGGCGGCCCTCACTTCACGCAAAAAGGCCCTCTGACCATAGTCAAAGGTTAAGGCCTCTTTGAGGGTGATTTCTTGGGAGGCCAAGGTGGCCGAGAGAACCGAGTCCAGTCCGCCAGAAAGAAGGACAATGGCTGTTTTTGATGAAGGAGGCACGATCGAAACCTCATCGCATTTTTGGGGGGAAAGTCAACCTTCCTTTAAATGTTTTCTATAAAGGAAATATCGAGGTTTTGATAATTGCGATAGTATCTCATGACCTTGCGGGCATAGTCCTGTGGGAGGGGTTGATGGTTTTTTAGGCGTTCGATGACGGCCGTGGGCCCCATATTATAAGCGGTCAGGGCAAGATTATAATTGTTGTTAAATTGGGCGAGAAGCTCGGAAAAGTAGTGAACCCCCAGGGACAAATTATCCATCGGATCATAGAGAACGTCCTCATAGGGGCGTCCAGAATATTCGGGGAGATCCTTTTTTAAATCTCGGATCACGATGGGAAGGACCTGCATGAGACCCATGGCGCCCGCATAAGAACGGGCCTCAGGATCAAAGCGACTCTCAGTTTTCATGATGGCCAAAATGAGAAAGGGATCGATCTTGTATTGGTGAGCGAGTCTAGCGATTTTAAGGGACACCTTTGAGATAAGGGTATTGTTTAATGGGACATTTTCTTCTTGAAGGATAGAATCAATGGTTTTTGCCATCTGTTTGGACTTATAATAATAAGTTTTTGAGGCAAAATGAAAAATGGGGGAGAGGATGATGGAATGAAAAGATTCTTGAGGAGAAGATCCAGCAGGCTTATTCAGGAAGGTGTTTAACTCTCCCCAACTCTGAAGAATGAGAAAAAGGATCAATAAACCGAGGATTGGTTTTTTTTGTTGGCGACAATAAGCCACAATAGCCTTCCTCCACGACTTTAGTTGTTTCCCAAGCGGCAAGCGGCGTTTTCTAATCATGTAGCAATTCTCATGCCCAAGCCAATTGAGAAGATAACTATTTGATTTCATTTATATATCTCCGAAAAAGACCTCTGTATGCCATTGAGCCTTATGGGGTCTTTATCCCCCCTCTCTCGGCATGGCCTGGGAAAGGTTGCTTCTTTTTCGGTCCCCCAAAAAACAAGCCCCGCTTCGCTTAACGCTCCACGGGGCCCATTCGAGGGAGGTAACTTTTTAAAACCCTTAAGCCGCCTTCTTGCTTAAGGTATTAATTTTTGTCTCCAAGTTTTTGATCTTCTTTGAAAGCTTATCGATTTCACGGACCGAGGGGATGCTCAGCAAACTTAAGACATGATCCTTGGTCTTGTCGGCGCTCTCGAGGGCCTTGGCCAGGAATTCGCTTTCATTGATTTTTGTGATGAGATCAGTCAGGTTTTTCTTAGCTTCAGTGATAAATTTGTCACGGTTAAAACCTTCAATAGGAAGAAATTCAATTTCTTTGGCACGATCAATGATATCCTCGGCAATGCGGCGGATCTCCTTCTGCAGTTCGTCTTTCTTCTCACTGGCGACGCTGTAGAATCCATCAAGATTGACCCTGTCAATGAGGTCTTGGACGCGACCCTTGAGATCACGAGAAGACTGATTCATAAGATCAGTCACCCTTGTGACGATTTTTTCGGCTTCGCTTTCTAGACGATTTAAGAGGTCGATGAAGACGTCTTTTTTCGTCACTTTAGTGGCAGACTTACTGGTTTTGCGACCCTGACTTCTTTTTCGGACTGTTGTCATAAAGTACCCCTTTCCGAGTATGGAATTGTTCTTTTGGGGTCTTGTAAGATCTGATCTATCGCCCCCATGAGGATCCTTTTGGAGGCAGATCAGGTCTTACGAAAGACCCTTTTTTGAAGACACCCCTTAAGTAACACACTGCGTTAAACACGTCAAATATTTTTTTACGCATCGCGTTAATAAAGATCGGATGAGCATTAAAATAACAGTAATATCAATAAGTTGAGATTAATAAAAAAATGACATGGTGCATTGAGAAGAGAAGGAACTTAATCAGCAGTGGTGGTTTTGGGAGGAGAGAAGTGGATGTAGCTTAAATAGGTTTTTAATTCTCTGATGGATTCGTAGATATCTTGAAGGGCACGGTGGGTGCCGCTTTTCTCCAAGCGAAAATTATATTTTTGTCGAAAAATTTCCTTAAAAGAACTGACATCAATGACGCGATAATGGAGGCGCCCCGCCAGAGCCGGCATGTATTTATCAATAAACCGCTTATCATTGCCAACGGAGTTGCCACAGATGACAACACGGTCACTGGGGGTAAAGTGTTTATCCACCAGCATGAGGATGTCTTTTTCGACTTGAACGAGGTGTTGACCGGACTTCACTTCTTTTGTCAAACCAGTGGCCCCGTGATGCTCTTGGCACCAGGGGTCCATGCGATCCATGACCTCTTGGGATTGATGGATGACCCGACTATATTCCTCGATGACATTAAAGTTGGTATCTGTGATGACAATGGCGACCTCGAGGATGGCATGAATATTTTCATCCAGCCCCGTCATTTCTAGATCAATCCAGAATAATGAATGCATAGGAAGACATATTGACTCACTTCAAAGGGTTTTGTCCACCATTATTGGATTTTTTGCAGGGGAGGTTTTTTTGTTGCCATCTTCGAAAGGCGGGTTTCTGGGCTAATTTTGGAAATTGATTCAGAAGCCAGAATATTTGACGGTGGAAAAAGGGGATGTCTAAAATGAGGACACCCATGATGAAAAAAAACCAGCCAGGGATCACGGGGAGTAGCCAGCCAATGATGGCCATTACCATCAATCCCCAGCCGGCGCTCAGTCTCAAGATTTTTTTGGCGTGTTGTTTCATGGTCGGGGATCCATGACGGCTAACGTACATCGTGAGATGCAGACAAGTCGTTTTTTGTCATCGTGGATCTTGACCTCCCAGACTTGGGATATCTTTCCTTTGTGGAGGATGTGACCCTCGGCCGTCACGGTACCGGAGGTGACGGATCTTAGGTGATTGGCGTTGATCTCCTGTCCGACAACGATCTTGCCTTCTTCTTGGACGAGGTACCATCCTCCCATACTGGCGATACTCTCCGCGAGGGCCACGGAGGCCCCTCCGTGAAGTAGCCCATAGGGTTGGTGGGTCCTTGCGTCGACGGGCATGGTGGCGACCACATGGCCTTTTTCAAAGCCGATCACTTTTATGCCGAGCGTCTCGGCCAGGGTATTTTTCAAGGATTGATTACAGGCCTCTAAATCGATGGGGGGCATTAAGAAAGACTATCTTAAACCTTTCCGGAATCAAGGGGAAAATTTTTCATTGGAGAATTAACAGGCTGTCAACATCCCGTTAAGGGATTTCAGTCTTCTTTATAATCCGCTGCGATATCCTTGATTTTTATTTGTAGGCTCCGTTCCCCCTGCCACTCGTTCCATTGGGGGAGACCGATAAGGCTGCAGGGTCCCGAATAATCAGCCCAATCCTTGGCCAGGTCAAAGCCGATGGCCGGAACCGATAAGGCACCCTGTTTGAGGGTGGTCTTCAGGTGATTTTTTCCTACAGTGCGGGATTTTTCAAGAAAGACGTCTTTGAAGAGAAAATTGGGTTCTGGATTACCGTAACCGAAGGGGGCCAGCTGCCCCAGTTCCTCCAAGAGGGTGGGGGAGATATCTTGGATATTGAGGGGGGCGTCGATGGGGAGGACGGGATTTTTGCTTTCTTCACTGAGATAGGCCTCTGTGGCAGATCGAAAATGTGAGGTAAAATTTCCGATTTGATCCAGGGACAGGGTAATGCCGGCGGCCGATTGGTGTCCCCCAAATTTTAACAGGGTCTCCCGGCATTGAGAGAGGATATCAAATAAGGGACATCCGGGGATACTGCGGAGGGACCCCTTGCCAAGTCCCTCTTTGAGGGCAATGACGGCGGCAGGCCGATAAAATTTGTCAACGAGTTTGGAGGCCACGATACCGATGATGCCGGGATGCCATTTTTCAGAGGCGACGACAATCGCAGGTTGTTTTTCTTGGGCCGTGGCCTGGAGGAGGGCCTCTTCTACCATTTTGTCTTCCAGGGCCTGCCGCTGATGATTCAAGTGATCGAGTTTTTGGGCCTGCTCCTGGGCGATCACGGGATGATCGGTGATGAAAAGTTCGACGGCCTCTTTGGCATGGGCGAGTCTCCCGGCGGCATTGATGCGGGGACCTAGACGAAATCCAAGACTGCCCGTATTGATTTGGTCTCGCGTGGTTCCCGAGATCTCGGTCAAGGTTCTGAGTCCCAGCCGGTGTCCGGCCTTTATTTCCTCGAGTCCATAACGAACAAAGATTCGATTGATTCCCTTGAGGGGGACGATGTCGGCCACCGTCCCCAGGGCCACGAGATCAAGAGAGTCTTTGAGGGAGGGTTCTTTTTTCCCTTCAAAAAATCCCTGTTGACGCAGGTGGGATCTCAAGGCAATGGCCAGGTTAAAACAAATGCCGACGGAGGCCAGATCACGATCAGGATATCGGGATGAGGGGTGTTTGGGGTTGATGAGGGCCAAGGCCGGGGGATCTTCTGGGAGACATTCATGGTGATCCAGGACGATGACATCAAGACCCATTTTTTTGGACTCGCGGAGTTCTTCCGTCGCCGCCGTTCCATTGTCGATAGTGATGATAAGGGAGTGGCCCTTCTGGGCGATGTCACGGAGGGAGTGTTTGTTGAGACCGTAGCCTTCCGTATTTCGGTCAGGGATGTGATAGGCGACAGAGGCCCCGAGGGATTTTAGAAAAAGATAAAGGAGGGCCACTCCCGTTGTCCCATCGACGTCGTAGTCCCCATAGAGCAGGACGGACTCCTGTTGGCGGAGGGCCTGAGTCAGGCGTTTGACGGCCCGGTCCATGTCTTTTAAGAGAAAGGGATCGGGTAGATCCTTGAGAGATCCCTTGAGGAATAAACGGATTGATTCGGGTTCCGTGATGTTTCTATTGATGAGGACTTGGGCTGTTGTGGGGGAGATGTTTAAGGTCTTTGAGAGGTGTTGTTGAAGATCGGGACTTTGTGGTTTGAGTTTCCAGCGTCGTTTCAACGCCTTTTCCCCTTGATCATTTTCGATTTTTTCTCAAACGGGGTACCTAACGAGATCTTCTTTAAAATCTGATAGACGGGAGAAGCGACAAAAATGGTAGAGAGCATGCCAAAGACAGCCCCAACGATCATGGCAAAGGCAAAGTTTTTGATCTCTCCTTCAGAGACTACAAAGAGAACCACCACGACAAAAAGGACGGTGAGAGAGGTGATGATGGTACGGGACAATGTCTCATTGACGGAGGTGCTGATAATATCGCCTGTGGAACGTTCTGGATATTTTTGCAGATTTTCCCGGATGCGGTCGTAGACGACAATCGTGTCGTTGATCGAATAACCAATGATGGTTAGAAGGGCTGCCACACTGGTGAGGCTGAAATCCACCTGCCACAGGGAAAAGGCCCCCAGTGTAATGATGACGTCATGAATCAGGGCAATAATAGCTCCAGGGGCAAAGAAAAAATCAAAGCGCCAACCGATGTAGATCAACATCAAAAGCCACGAAACGATCACAGCCAGTTGTCCCTTACGACGAAGCTCCTTTCCCGCCTTGGGACCAACAGAATCGGCCTTTTCTAAAACAACCTCCTCTTTGCCCAATTGGTCAGCCAGAGTCTTCGTGATATTTTCGGAATAAATACCCTGCTCTATTTCGGGTAGCTCTGTCTTGATGACATAGCGCTTTTCAGAGGTTTCACCGATACGTTGAATGGAAAAGCTTCCGATGTTCGTCACTGTTCCCAGGATTTCTCGCAGTTGTCCTTCCGTGATGTCTTTCGAAAACATATACTGGAGTTTGAGACCTCCCTTAAAATCCGTTTCAAAATTGAGTCCCCGCGTCATCAGTAAAAAAAGGCTGAAACCGATGAGAAGGGCTCCTATGACGGCATAATAGTATTGCCAGCGTGTGATGGGGAGGTTAAATGTCATATGCTCATGACCTCCCTTTTTTGTCGTCGCATGAAAAAATCCTGCAAAGTTCGAACCACAAATAGTGCCGTAAAGAGTGTGCTGATGATTCCGATCATGAGGGTCACGGCAAAACCCCGGACAGGTCCCGTGCCGAACTGATAGAGGACAAGACCCGCCAAGAATGTCGTCACATTGGAATCGACGATAGCACTCATCGCATTTTCGTAACCCGCGGCCAGGGCCGCCTTTGGGGATTTTCCGGCGCGTATTTCGTCACGAATGCGTTCAAAAACAATAACATTGGCATCGACGGCCATACCGATGGTCAAAATGATACCGGCGAGTCCTGGAAGCGTCAGAGTGGCCTGAAACATGGCCAAGATGGAAAAAATGAAGACAACATTGAGTAATACGGCGATGTCGGCCAGGATCCCGGATCTTTTGTAATAAATGGCCATAAATAGGATGACCAGCAAGGAACCCATCAAAAAGGCCTTGGAGGACTGTGCGATGGATTCCTTTCCTAGTGTGGGACCCACGATTGTCTTTGTCTGTTCCTCCAACTTGGCGGGAAGGGCGCCTTCGCGGAGGACGAGGACCAGGTCTTCGGCCTCTTTCATCAAATCCTGATAATTGCCATAACCCAGGGTGATCTGGGCCTCTCCCCCCGGTATTTCGCTTTGGATGACGGGGGCCTTGTTGACGTAGTCATCCAGGATGATGGCCAGACGTTTTCCGACGTTGGCCTTGGTGAGATCGGCAAAGGCCTTGGTCCCTGTCTTATTGAAGGATAAAAGGGCATAGGGTTCGTTGTTGCGCACCTGGACCTGGGCATTACGGAGCATATCTCCCGTCACATCGGCCTTTCTCTTCAATAAATAAGGTGTTCCTCCGACAATCTTTCGGGTGAGGGGATCGTACTGCAGTTCGAAGCTGATTTCGGCATCGCTTGCGATCTTGTCTTTCGTCAGTTCATTGATTTGATGAGTGATGGTGGCCGCATATCCCTCGGGAATCTTATTTTCTTCACGGACTTTGTTGACGAGGGCCAGAACCTCCTCAGGTTTCATCGATTCATCGACAATTTTAAACTCCAGTTTGCCGGAGGTCTTGATGATGGAAATGGCACGATCGGGATCACTGATACCGGGGAGCTCAATGGCGATCTTGTTGGCGCCCAGGCGTTGAATGCCGGGTTCGGAGACCCCATAGCGATCGATACGATTGCGAATGGTCTCGACGGCTTGTTTCACCGTTTGATCTTTGATGCGGGACCCAAAGGCCTCGGTGATATGATAAATGATGGCGTTGTTTCCCTCCCCTGAACGTTCTTCCTGAAAGGTATCGCGGTAATACTGATTCATAAATCGGAGAAGGGGATCACGATTTTCGGGTTTTTCATAGGTGATCTTGATGTTGTAGGTGTCGGGAAGGCGCTCCAATTGCTGGTAGGCAATAGTGTCATTTTTTAGAAAATGCTCAATTTCATTGGCGAGGAGGTCCGTCCTGTTTTTGAGGGCATCTTTCAGCAGGACCTCAAGCTCGATATAAAGGCCTCCCTTGAGATCCAGGCCCAGATTGAGTGTTTTTTTGGGGAGGAGGTTTCGCCAAAAGTCTTGAGAGACCTCAGTATCCTGGGTCTCAAAGTCAATCTTGGTTCCCCATTGAAGAAGGGTAGGCATGAGGACATAGACTGAAACGAGGATAATGATGAAAATAAGGATAAATTTGCGACGCTCTTGAGAGGGCATGATAATTTCAAGTTTTCTGTTGGACAGCAGCTAGATTTTTCACCTGAGAAATAGCTGTTTTTTCAATTTTAATACGAACATTATTGGCAATTTCCAAGGTAATCACATTGTCGGTTAAACCCACCACTTGTCCATGGATGCCGGAATTTGTGATCACCTGGTCATCTTTTTTGACATGGCCCAACATTTCCCGGTGTTTTTTTTGCTGTTTTGACTGGGGGCGGATTAAAAGAAAATAGAAGATCACAAAGACCAAAATCATGGGGAGAAAGAGGCCAGCTCCCCCGCCGGGAGAAGGCTGTCCTTCACCATTGACTGGAGAACGTGCCATGGTCCATGCTGGGGAGGCAATAAAAGTGCCGATGACCGACAAAAAAACTCCGAAGACCCCTTTAACTATCAGATTGATTTTGAGCTTCATAAAAATCCCTTTTAAATTTTTGAAACCGGTCCTCACGGATGGCTTGCTGTAGCGCCTTCATGAGGCCTAAGTAGTAACTGATGTTGTGGATCGTGTTCAGTCGGGCTGACAATATTTCCTTTGCCAAGTACAAATGGCGTAGGTAGGCTCTACTATAATTTTTACAGGTCATGCAAGTACAATTTTCATCAATGGGTTTAGAATCTTGGGTGTATTGAGCGTGGCGAATCTGTATCGTTCCCCGCGATGTAAAGAGCTGGCCATTTCTGGCATTGCGTGTCGGGATGACACAATCAAACATGTCCATGCCTCGTTCCACGGCCTCAACAATGTCGGCGGGGAGCCCCATACCCATGAGATAGTGGGGGGCCTCTCTTGGAAGGAGGGGGGAGGCGACCTCAATCATCCGAAAGGTTGTTTCATTGGGCTCTTGAACGGATAGTCCCCCCAAGGCCCAGCCTTGAAACACCCCCTCTCCCATTTCCCTCAAACGTGTGGCACACTCGTGTCGGAGGTCTTCGTACATCCCTCCCTGGACAATGCCAAAGAGAGAGGCCTTGGGTTGCATTTTTTGATAGGTTTTCACCGAGCGTTGGGCCCAGCGAAGGGTGAGTTCCATAGAGGTGCGGGTTTGTTCCGGGGTTGCAGGATAGGGCGTACATTCATCCAGGACCATCCAGATGTCGGAACCAAGGATCTGTTGGATTTCCAGGGCCTTTTCAGGTGTCAAAAAGTGGGTTGTCCCATCGAGATGGGATTGAAATTCTACACCCTCTTCCTTTAGTTTTCTCAGTTTGGCTAGGCTAAAAATTTGATAGCCTCCACTGTCGGTCAGGATGGATTTTGGCCAAGTCATGAATTTGTGAAGGCCTCCAAGATGGAGGAGGACATCAGGACCGGGGCGCATCATGAGGTGGTAGGTGTTACCAAGGATGATCGTGACCCCGAGGGCCTCAAGCTCCTGACTGTCCAGGGCCTTGACAGTTCCGACGGTACCCACGGGCATAAAGACAGGGGTCTCGATGGTGCCGTGTTCCGTCTCCATCCGGCCGCAACGGGCTGGAGATTCACTCGACTGGTGGATCACTGTAAATTTTAAGAACATAGGGAAGCGTTGTAGCAGGGCTACCTGAGATGTCAACCCGCCCCTCATCCGATCAAGAGAGTGGTGGAAAATAACATTTTCTACCACTCTCATCAATACACACGAGGGGCGAGTTGACATCGTCCTATATCCTTGATAGCCAAGAGGTTCTTATGCCTACGGTGGCCGTACACAACAAAAAGATCATCCGAACAGGGATGAAGCCGGGAAATGCCATGCAGGATATCCTTTCCCGGCAATATTACAGTCATATTATTGCACGCATCAAAAAGGGGGGCAATGTCTACTCAAAAAACGGCATCACCTTCTATCTCACGGATTCTTTCGGGTTTTGTTATGGGGTGGATCGTGCCGTGGATTTGGCCTATGCGACCCGTGAAAAATATCCCAACACACGTCTTTTTTTAACCACAGAGATCATTCATAATCCGCGGGTCAATAAAAATCTCCTGGAAATGGGGTATCAATTTCTGACAGGGCCTTACAAAGGGCATGTCACTGTTGATGAATTGACAGCCGAGGATGTGGTCGTCATTCCCGCCTTTGGCACTGATCTGCAAACCCTCAAGCGCGTCCTGGATAAGGGATGTCAGATTGTGGATACGACCTGCGGTTCGGTGCTCAATATCTGGCGCCGCGTCGAAAGTTATATCAAGGATCATTTTACCGTTGTGATCCATGGGAAGCATTATCACGAAGAAACGCAGGCGACGAGTTCCCGCGTCCTCAAAAATCCCCATGGCAAATACATTGTCGTTCTCAACATGAAAGAGGCGGATCATGTTGCACACTACATCTGTCAGGGAGGCGACAAAGAGACTTTTCTGAAAAAATTTGAAAAAGCGACCTCTCCCGGATTTGATCCGGATCATGATCTAGAAAAGATAGGTTTGGCCAATCAGACAACGATGTTGGGGAGCGAGTCTTTGAGTATTGCCGATCATCTCAAGAAGGCGATGCTCAAGCGTTATGGCAATAAAACCTTGTCGGAACATTTTCTCAATTTTGACACTATTTGTTCGGCAACGGATGACCGACAAAATGCCGTCATGGCCTTGGAGGGAAAAAAACTCAATTTGATGATTGTGGTGGGTGGCTATAACAGCAGCAATACCAATCAACTTTGCTATATTTCTTCCCAATTTGCCTCCACGTATCATATCGAGAATTTTGAGGATATTTTGTCATCGGAGGCCATCCGCCACAAGCCCCATGGGCAGTGGGAAACCGTTGTCACGAACGATTGGCTCCCCAAGGGTCCGGTCAATATCGGTGTCACCGCCGGGGCCTCCACACCCGATAAGGTGGTGGGCGATGTTGTCGAAAAAATTCTCAGTTTTCGCTGATTTTACCCGACAAGAGAAGGTCCCATTTGCAGGCCCCCCAAGAGGTGGATATGAAGGTGGTCGATGGCCTGTCCCCCTTCAGTTCCCGTATTCATAACGGTTCGAAAACCATTTTCGCTGATGTTGAGTTTTTTGGCCATGAGGATGACAGTGTGCATGAGATGGCCTAAGAGGGGTTGATGCCTTTCCATTTCCCTAAGACTCACAAAATGTTTCTTGGGCATGATGAGGGCATGAACGGGGGCCTGGGGGAATTTGTCGAGAATGACACACACGGCCTCATCCTCGTAGAGAATTGAGGCCTCCAATTTTTTTTCGATGATTTGACAAAAAAGACAATGAGGATCGCGTTTTTTGAGTGGCATGGTTATTATTTATTGTACTTCTTTTCAGGGTCGAAGAGGCGCTGGCCTACGATTTTGACAGGCTTGTCCTCCCCTTCGATTTTACGGAAGAAACAAGTCCGGTAACCTTCGTGACAAGCCGCGATATTTTGCTTGACCTTGATCAAAAGGGCATCTTGGTCGCAGTCAAAATAAATCTCTTTGACTTCTTGGGTGTGACCGGAGGTTTCTCCCTTGACCCAATACTTTCGTCGAGAACGCGACCAAAAAGTGACGTACGGTCCTTTCAGGGTACGTCGGACGGCCTCTTCATTCATATAACCCAGCATGAGGACCTCGTTATTGTCGACATCTTGGATAACGGCCGCGATAAGTCCCTTGTCATCAAATTTTAATTTTTTTATGATGGTGTCACTCATATTAACGTCTTGAGTGTCTATTTTTCTTCAATCATTACCGAATTGATCTTATCTCCCTGTTCGATTTTGTTGACCACATCCATTCCCGCAGTGGTTTCTCCAAAGACCGTGTAGGCCCCGTTCAAAAAAGAGGCATCTCCCTTGGTGATGTAGAATTGGCTTCCACTGGATTCTCTCTTGGGATTGCTCTCGTCCCCCAATCGAGCCGTGGCCCAGGCCCCCAGCTTATGAAGTCGCTTGATTTCAGCAGGGAGATTATAACCAGGTCCTCCGCTTCCCGTGCCTTGAGGATCCCCGCCTTGAATGACAAAATTAGGGACGACACGATGAAAAGTAAGACCATTATAAAATCCCCCGCGAGCTAGTTGGATAAAATTGGTGACAGTCACGGGGGCGTCGGCCGCATAGAGATCTCCTTTAATTTTTCCTTTGTTGGTGTCGATAGTGACGTGATATTTTTTGCCCGGTTTTAAGGTGTTTTTCACCATATCTTGGGTCGGTGCTGAAAATTTTTGTTTGGCTTCGGCCATAGAAAATCCCCTTTCCAAAGTTGGGAAAACAAGAATGAGACAGAGGCCTATGAGGATAATTTTCAATAGGGATTTCACATTGAGACTCCTTCTTTTGAAATGGATGGAAAGAGGTATTGTGGGGGAAAGGGGGCCTCAAAGTCAATACTAAATAGGATAACGGACAGGGACACCTTTTTGATGCAGATATTTTTTGACGTCGCTCACAGAATATTCGCGATAGTGAAAGATGGAGGCGGCCAAGGCCGCATCGGCGCCGCCTTCGGTAAGACCCTCGTAGATATGCTCAAGAGTCCCCACCCCTCCGGAGGCGATGACGGGGATGCCGACGGCTTTTGCGATGATGCGTGTCAATCTCAGGTCATAGCCATTTTTGGTCCCATCGCAATCCATGCTTGTCAGGAGAATTTCTCCAGCACCAAGGCCTTCCATTTTTTTAGCCCATTCAACAGCATCAATCCCTGTCGGATGACGGCCGCCATGGGTGTATAATTCCCATTTTAATGTTTCTTTTTTAGAAGAGGGGGGTGTTTTTATCCGTTTGGCATCAAGGGCCACCACAATACACTGGCTTCCAAATTTTCGAGCTGCCTGTTTGACAAAATTCGGGTCTTTAATCGCCGTGGTATTCATCGAGACTTTATCGGCCCCCGCATTGAGGAGATTACGAATATCAGTTAAGGAGCGGATCCCTCCACCGACGGTTAGGGGCATATAAATTTGATCAGCCGTGCGATGGACGACATCAATAATGATGTCTCTTTTCTCGTGTGAAGCCGTAATGTCTAGGAAAGTAAGCTCATCAGCCCCTTGGCGGTTATATTCGATGGCGACTTCGACAGGGTCACCGGCATCCCGGAGGTTGATAAAACGTGTTCCCTTGACGACCCGGCCGTCTTTGACGTCAAGACAAGGAATGATTCTTTTGGTTAACATTATTTTGCCGCCTCAATGGCCTCTTTCAAGTCAATGGTTTTTTCATAAAGGGCGCGACCGATAATAATACCTTGAATGCCGTCAGATTCGTATTTTTTGATTTGTTTGATGTCATCTAAGCGAGCCATTCCCCCAGAGGCAATGATGGGGATGGAGACCGATTGGGCCAGTTTTCTTGTGGCCTCGATATTGGGTCCTGAAAGCATGCCGTCACGATGGATGTCCGTATAGATGATGGCCGCGACACCACTATTTTCAAAACACTTGGCGTATTCAATCACATCTTTGTCCGTCGTTTTTTTCCAACCGTGAATGGCGAGCTTCCCTTCACGGGCATCGAGCCCGACGGCAACCCTTTTTGGAAATTTTTCACAAAGACTCATGACCATATCGGGATCTTTGAGGGCCGCAGAACCGATCACGATGCGACCGGCCCCCAAGGTGAGATAGATTTCAGCTGTTTTTTTTGTCCGAATACCCCCCCCGATTTGAATAGGAACCCCTGCGTCTTGAAGGACGGATTCGATAGCCTTAATATTGGTGGGCTCTCCTAGAGTGGCGGCATCCAGGTCGACTAAATGGATCCATTGGGCCCCCTGCTGGACCCATTTTTGGGCCTGGGCTAGGGGGTTTTCACCATAGATCGTGCTTTGGTCCAGTTGGCCTTGAGAGAGGCGAACTACTTGGCCCTTATGAATGTCAATAGCAGGGTAGATGATCATATTTTTTAATCCCTCCCATAATATCAAATTATTCAATAATTTCAATAGCTTTTTAATAACAATCTTTGAGTGATCGAGATTCGATTCATAAAAAACAGAGGGAGTCCTTGACAAATAGCGCAGTGCGTCATATTTTATAGCTGAAGGATGGGGCGGAAAAGACGGAAAAGGGGGCAAAAAGTTCATATAATGAACAAATAGGGGTGGGGTTTGAGGGAGGGTGAAAAGATTATTTAAGGAGGACTCAAATGAGAACCATCTCTCAAAAGAAGAAAAACGCCGAACTGACACGGTTCTTAAAAAATGATCTTGGGATCAGTGAGTCCGTGCAAGTCCGTGGTCGCGAAGTCGGACTGGCCCTGTGGTTGATCAAACGTCAACCCAAGAAAAAGGTCAGCGACATAAAAGAGACGGCCATGAAGCGGCGTCAAAAAAGAAAGTCCTTCAATTAGGAAGGACGCCATAATTTGGAGATTGAAAGACAATCCATAAGTTTTGGCAAAGGCCCTTGCTCATTGAGTAAGGGCCTTTTTATTTCTAATCCTCTACAGTTTTGCAAAATTTTCTAGGACTTTAAGACCCAGGTCCTGGCTTTTCTCGGGATGAAATTGACAGGCAAAAAGATTGTCTTTCGCGATGCTTGAGACAAAAGGATTGCCATAATCAGTTGTTGTGGCAATCAAATCATTGTCTTCTGGAATGACGTGATAAGAATGAACAAAGTAAAAATAACTCTTGTCTTTGATCCCCTTGAGACAGGGGCTTTTCTTTTTGATGTGAATTTGGTTCCAGCCCATGTGGGGTACGGAAAGATCGGAAGGGAGTTGAAAATGGACCACCCTTCCTTTGAAGAGTCCCAACCCCTTATGCCGGCCAAACTCCTCGCTTTCTTCAAAAAGGGCATGAAGGCCAAGGCAGATGCCCAAAAAGGGTTTGTTTTTTTCTATCGTCTTAATGAGGGGATCGATGAGGCGGTTTTTTTTGAGATTTTTAATAAAATCGGGAAAGGCCCCCACTCCCGGCAAGACAACCTTGTCGGCCTTCAAGACTTCTTGAGGGGACCCCGTAATGACGACTTTAGTATCCACTTGCTCGAGCGCCTTCTTGACGCTGTGAAGATTACCCATTCCGTAGTCAATGAGTGCGATGCGTGACATAGGGGAACCTCTAAAAACCACCCATCTGCGGCGTTGCCCTTCTCGCGTGACCCTCAACGTACTTTTTAGTACGCCTCGGGCCTCGCTCGGCGGGCGCCTTGCATCTGGGTGGTTTTTAGAGGTTCCCGCAATTTGGGGTTATTAGAGGTATCCATAGTATAAAATTATAATGTCCCTTTGGTAGAAGGGACGTCTCTTCGGCGCGGATCGATTTGTGTTGCCTGATCCATGGCCCGTGCGAGGGCCTTAAACAGGGCCTCAAGAACATGATGTTTGTTTTCTCCACGCAGTACGGAAAGGTGCAAATTGATACCTGCCTTTTGAACCAAAGATTCAAAGAAGTGGTGGATCAGCTCGACATCGAAGTTTTTGATAACCCCTTTTTTGATGGGTGTTTCATAAACAAGATGAGGTCTATTGGAAAAATCGACAATGGCTGAAGCGGCAGCATCGTCCATCGGGACCTGAAAACTCCCATAACGATTCATTCCAACCTTATCACCGAGGGCTTTTGAAAAGGCCTCACCCAAGACAAGGGCAATGTCCTCAACAAGATGATGATCGTCAACGTTGACATCGCCGACTGCCTTTATTTTCAAATCGAAGAGACCGTGTTTTGCGAAGAGCTCCAGCATATGATTGAGGAAGGGAATGGGGGTCTCGATCGTATACGCGCCGCTTCCATCAACATTGAGGTCGAGCTGGATGTTGGTCTCTTTGGTTTTTCTCTGAATGTGGGCCTTTCGGGTCATGAAAATTCCTTGTGAAGCCGCAGCTTGACGGATTCGGCATGGGCCGTCAATCCTTCAAAATAAGCCATACGAATCACTTCAGGTCCGAAATCCTTAAGTCCCCTGGGATGCACCTCCAAGACGCTGGAGTGTTTGATAAAATCATAAACACCCAAAGGGGAGAAAAATCGTGCCGTCCCTCCCGTAGGGAGGACGTGATTGGGACCGCAGCCATAGTCTCCCATGGGAACAGATGTGAGGGGTCCGAGAAAAATGGCGCCCGCATGACGAACATGGGGAAGAATTTTTCCAGGATGTCGGGTGATGATCTGGAGATGTTCGGGGGCGATTTCATTGGCGACGCTGATGGCCTCTTTAAGATCGTCTGTCTTGATGAGGGCGCCATTATTTTTTAAGGCCTCTTCAATGATAGGACGCCGGTTAAGAGAGACGATCTGAAGCTGCATTTGCTGAAAAACCTTCCGAATAAGATGCTCGGAAGGAGTGAGGAGTATGGAGGTGGAGAAGGGGTCGTGTTCGGCTTGAGCCAGGAGATCGGCGGCCACATAAGAAGGATCCGCCTTGTCATCAGCAATAATGACAACTTCAGAGGGACCGGCGATGGCGTCAATATCGACGATTCCATAGACCTGCTGTTTGGCGAGGGCGACAAAGATATTTCCGGGTCCCACGATCTTGTCCACTTTAGGAATACAGGGTGTGCCATAAGCGAGGGCAGCTATCGCCTGGGCCCCCGCCACTTTATAAATTGTCTTGATGCCAACAAGATCCGCGGCAATAAGGGTGTAGGGGTTGCATTCTCCATTGGGAAAGGGTGTCACCATGACGATATTTTTGACTCCGGCGATTTGGGCAGGGATGGCATTCATAAAAACCGTAGAGGGATAGGCCGCACGGCCCCCCGGGACATAGAGACCGACACGATCGATAGGGAGACTTTGCATCCCATAGGTGCAACCACCGAGGGAAAATCTCCAGGAACCTTGTTGTTTTTGCTGTCGATGATAGGTACGGATGTTTTTGATGGCCTTATTGAAGGACTGAATGCTTTTGCGTGAGACCTGATCGTAGGCCCGTTCAATTTCAACAGGAGAGACCTCGATCGACTTGGGTGTCAGGGAGTGTTTGTCGAATTTCTTGGTCAAGCCGAACAGGGCCTGGTCCTTCTTTCTCTTGATATCGCTGATGATCCTCTGAACTTCTTTTTGGTAAGCCGATTCGGGAGTTTGCTGACTGTTTAAGAGGTAATTCAGATCGCGTGTAAAGCTTTTGGCCGATGTCTTCAAGATTTTCACAGGTCAATATCCTTAATAATACTAACGAGAAACAAAGTATGAAGACATTCCTTCACAAAAAACCCTTTGTTTCTCGTAGTACTAGCCGACCTTTATGTATAGATACTAATGACCGGCTTAGTAAAAGGTGAAAATTGAAAAAATAAGGTAATGGATTGCGTCAAAGTTTGCAATTGATTTTACAAGCACTAGTATTTTACCTTGACCCTTTTGATTTTGGCCCCCAATTTTCTAAATTTTCTTTCAATATGCTCGTATCCCCGATCAATGTGATAAACTCTATGAATTTCCGTAATTCCCTCGGCATTGAGGCCAGCTAATACAAGGGCCGCAGAGGCCCGGAGATCGCTGGCCATGAGGGGGGCCCCCGAAAGGCGGGGGATGCCTTCGATAATGGCCCGATGACCTTCCACACGGATTTTGGCACCCATACGGGCCAGTTCGCTGACATGCATAAATCGGTTTTCGAAGATAGTTTCCGTGATGACGCTCGTTCCCTTGGCGACAGTCATGCAGGCCATAAATTGGGCCTGAAAATCAGTGGCAAATCCGGGGAAGGGGGCCGTGGTGATATCGGCAGTTTTGAGGATTTTGGGGCCAATGGCACGAAGGCCCCTCTCGTTTTCCTCAAAGGAAACGCCGACCTCTTTTAATTTTTCGATGAGGGCCACAAGCATTGAGGATTTGGCATTGGTGATCGTGATGTCTCCATGGGTAATGGCAACGCCCATCAAGAAGGTGCCCATTTCGATGCGGTCCGGAATGATGGAATATTGGCAGGCGTGCAATTGGTCGACCCCCTGAATGTGGATGGTTTTTGTACCCATCCCTTCGATCCGGGCCCCCATAGCGATGAGGGCTTGAGCCAGATCGATGACTTCAGGTTCGCGAGCGGCATTTTCGATCACCGTTTCTCCCTGGGCTAAGGTGGCGGCCATCATCACATTTTCAGTCCCTGTGACAGTCACGGTATCAAAGCGGATGAGCTCTCCATGAAGCTTTTTGGTGGAGGCCACGACATAACCTCCCTGGATGTCGATTTTGGCGCCCATTTTTTCAAAGGCCTTGAGATGGAGATTGATGGGGCGGGCCCCGATGGCACAACCCCCGGGGAGGGAAACCTTCGCCTTGCGCACACGGGCCAATAAGGGGCCAAGGACAAGGACAGAGGCCCTCATGGTTTTGACGAGATCGTAAGTAGCCGTGTAACTGCGCATGTTGTTGCATTGCACTTGATAGGTGTGAGTCTGGATTTTTTTGTGATGGAGTCCCAATTTGGAAAGAAGTTTTAATGAAGTAAGGACATCCTTAAGTTCTGGAATGTGATGAAGGGTGCTTGTCCCTTCAGTCAAGATCGTTGCAAAAAGGAGGGGGAGAGCGGCGTTTTTGGATCCACTAATAGAAATTTCACCTTTAAGTCTTCGACCGCCTTGTATGATGATTTTATCCATTACACACTTCTTTTGGTTTTTAAAATTCTAGGGATATCATGGTAGTCGTTCACGCATTCTGTATTTGAAAAACTTTCTGTGAGATCAATCAGCTTTTTTATTTTTTCAACCTGTCCGGCACCGATTTCTAATAGAAGCCAGCCGTTGTCTTTTAATAGTTCGGTGGCATCTTGAAGGATTCGTGGATAGAAATCAAGGCCGTTATGTCCGCCATCCAGGGCTAAGCGAGGCTCGTAGTCGCGCACCTCGGGTTGGAGGGTGTCAAAATCGGATCGTGCAATGTAGGGGGGATTACTGACAATCATATCAAAGCGGTGTTGGGCGGCCTTCAGGGACAATTTTGGAGAGAGATCCGTCAGGACAAAATCAATATTTTCAATTTGATTTCTTTCGGCATTTTTTTGTGCCACAGCCAAGGCCTCTTTGGAAATTTCAGTGGCCATCATCGTGGAATGAGGGAATTCCTTCGCGAGTGTAATAGCCAGACAGCCAGATCCTGTGCCGATATCGAGCAGGGAATATTTTTCCTCAACGTTGGTGAGAATTTTTTTGGCGATTTCAATCATGAGCTCTGTTTCCGGACGTGGGATAAGGACGGAGGGATTGGTCAGAAAAGAGAGGCCAAAAAATTCTTGGACCCCAGTGATGTATTGTAATGGTTCGCGATGATAGCGCCTTTGAATGAGTTCCTTGTAAAGCTCTCTTTGGGATAAAGAAACCTCTTTTTTAAAATGAACATAGAGATCGATTCGGGAACACTTTAAGACATGAGCGAGGAGGAGTTCGGCATCGAGACGGGGATTGGGAATATCTTTTGATTTAAAATAGTCGGATGTCCACTGGATGATGTCTAAGGGATACCACTTTTTGCTGTCTGTAGTCTGAGAGGAGGATGGAGGATTCATAGGGTCTCTTTAATGGCTTCGGTTTGATAATGCGTTCTCAAGGCCATGATGATTTCATCAAGATTGCCATCCAAAATCTGGTCAAGTTGGTGGAGGGTCAGTCCGATACGGTGATCAGTGACTCGACTTTGTGGAAAATTGTAGGTTCGAATCTTTTCACTCCGATCTCCGGAGCCTATTTGGGATTTTCTCTCAGCCCTCTCTTGCGCCTCTTGTTCCCTCTGTTTCGCTTCCAGGAGACGAGATTTTAATATTTTAAGACCCTTGGCCCGATTTTTGATTTGAGATCGTTCATCGCGACACACCACGACCATTCCTGAAGGGATGTGGGTCAAACGCACGGCAGAGTCCGTTGTATTGACTCCTTGTCCTCCAGGGCCCGAGGAGCGAAAGACTTCGATCTTGAGATCCTTTTCTTCGATGTCGATTTCGATATCGTCTGCTTCGGGAACCACAGCAACAGTGACGGCCGAGGTATGGATACGCCCGGAGGATTCTGTTTTAGGGACGCGCTGAACCCTGTGGACTCCGCTTTCATATTTTAAGTCGCTGAAGACATTGTTGCCGGTAATGAGGACGATGATTTCCTTGAGGCCGCCTATTCCCGTATAATTGGAATCCATGAGCTCTACTCGCCAGCCCTTGCGTTCGGCGTATCGGGAATACATGCGAAAAAGATCCGAGGCAAAAAGGGCGGCCTCTTCACCTCCGGTTCCGGCGCGGATTTCAAGCAAGGTGTTTTTTTCATCCCGAGAATCCTTGGGGAGGAGGAGTGTTTTGAGTTCATTTTCCAATTTTGTTTTTTGAGATTCTAATAAAGTCAAATCTTCTTTAGCCAGTTGGCGAAGCCCCTCATCGATTTCTTCATTAAGGATGTGTTTGTTATCTTCGATGTCCTTGCAGGTTTTTTGGTATTGAAGGAAGGTATTGACCAAGGGAGAGAGGCGCGAGCGTTCTTTGAGGATTTTTTGGTATTCTTTCTGGTTTTGGACAATATCAGGCTGAGAAAGCTGTTTTTCCAGCTCTTGATATTTTTTCTCAAATTCTTGAAGTTTTTGAAACATGGTTATTTAATGCCCCTGCCTTATTGGACTTGAGCACACAAGCCCCTTGGCACATCAGGACCTTACCAAATCGCTAACCTTTTTTCTTTGGGGCTTTTTCTTGGATCTTGGCGTAGCGTTTCTTAAAGCGCTCTACACGACCTGCCGTGTCGATAAGCTTTTGCTTCCCTGTATAGAAGGGATGGCAGTTGGAACAAATCGCAATAGAGATATTCTTGACTGTGGACAGGGTCTCGATGACGTTGCCACAGGCACAGGTAATCTTGATGGGATGTAATTCTGGGTGGAGGCCTTCTTTCATGAGGGGGCGTTTCTAGCATGGCTATCTTAAGGAAATCAAGGGCTTTTTATCTAGGAACGATTGATGTAATCGTTGAGATAGGGAAGGAGAAAGGCGTCCCTGTCTTGGGCAGCTTGAAAGGAGGAGGATTGATGAAAGGTGGTATTTCCATTGTTTTCGAGGGACTGGAGGCCTTTATGGAGGACATTGGTCGTATCGCCCCAGCGTTGATAGGTATCGGGCCCTTGGGCCTGCGAGGAGCGGCGCTGGATCTTGGGTTCGGTGATCCCAAAGCTATCGGTAAAACTACGGGCGGCCCCCTGGAGGCGTTTAAAAAGGCCTGATTTTGGAACACTTCTTGGGGCTTGCAGCCCTGTCCTTACGATCTGTGAGGGATGGATCCTCCTTATGGACGGGGTATTTTGGGGCCGCATTTGAGGGCTGACACCGGGATTTCTATGACTGAATACAGGAGAACTCATACTGTCTCTTAGTAAGAGCAAGATTAGTGCCAATTAAAGGGCAAAAAGAGGGGTTTTGAAGGATATACAACAAGTTGATATTATTTAGTTTTTTACAAGAACAGGAGTGAACGGAGGCCCTCCCTCTCTTATTTTCATATTTTATTGGGGCATGGACCCCCCATTTCGGCGGTTAATTTTCCCCGATTTGACTTCCCCTAAGACAACTTGATATAGCATTTCAACTTTGAATGAGTACTCATGTGCTCATTCAAAGCCTGCTTATCAATTTTGCAGGTACTTATGGTTGGTCATTTAAGCTGTACTCACTGAAAGTTAATAAACCATAGGTTGGGTCTTCTTCTACGAAAGGAACGAGATTTGGGGCTATTTGATGGTGCCATGAAAGAGATTGAGGAGCGAGGAAGAAAAAGGTCCCTTCTCTCGGTCCACCCCCTTTCCCCCCCCATCCTCGTCATTGAGGGACAGGAAAAGATAAACTTTTGTTCCAATGATTATTTAGGTCTTGCCCAAGACCCTCGTTTGGTGGAGGCCGCGTGTCAAGCAGCCAGGGATTATGGGGCTGGGTCCAAGGCCTCTTGCCTGGTGGGCGGACATTATGATCTCCATGAGGCCTGCGAAAGGGAGGTCGCGGCCTTTAAAAACACCGAGGCCGCCTTGATTCTCAATTCGGGGTATCAGGCCAATATTGGTCTCCTGCCGATTTTAGCGACCCGAGGGGATGTCATTTTTAGCGATGCCTTGAATCATGCCTCCTTGATTGATGGATGTCGTTTGTCCAGGGCCAAAAAAGAGGTGTATTCGCATCATGATTTAGAGGCCTTGGAAGGGGCCCTGAAAAAGGCGGCCCAGGCTCGCAAGCGATGGATTGTCGTGGAGGGGGTCTATAGTATGGAGGGGGACGTTACGCCCTTGCCCGAGATATTGGCCTTGGCGGAAAAGTATGAGGCCTATGTCTATTTGGATGAGGCCCATGCCACAGGGGTCTTTGGCAAAGAAGGGCGGGGCTTGGTGGAGTATTTTGAGGACCAAGGGCATTCACTCAAGACAGATCGTTTATGGCAGATGGGGACCTTTGGCAAGGCCTTGGGTTCGTTTGGGGCCTATGTGGCCGGGGATCGGGGTTGGATGGATTATGTGGTGAATACGTGTCGCTCTTTTATCTTTACCACCGCCCTGCCGCCGCCTGTTTTGGGGGCCATTCGAAAGGCTGTTGAGATTGTGCCTCAAGAATCAGAGAGACGAAGACGTTTGTGGCAATGGGTGAAGATGTTTCAAGGGGTCTCGCCTATTATCCCTATTATTATCGGTTCAGAGCAGGCGACCTTGCATATTCATGAAAGGCTTTTGGAGGAGGGTTTTTTTGTCCAAGGGATTCGCCCGCCCACAGTGCCTCGAGGGACCTCACGCCTCCGCCTCACCTTGTCCGCCAGTCATACCCAAGAACATATCGTGGCCTTCAAAAAGGTGTTGGAAAGGGGGTAGAGGGGAATGGTGAAAAATAAAAATAGGCACTTAAAGACCTTGGATCATGGGACACTCTGGCACCCCTTTACTCAAATGACAGAATATGGCCAGGAAGATCCTATCATTATCCAACGGGCTAATGGTCATGAGCTCATTGATATTGACGGCAAACATTATTTGGATGGGGTGTCGTCGCTTTGGGTGAATGTCCATGGGCATCGAAAAAAAGAGATTGATCAGGCCATCAAAAAACAGCTCAATCAATTTTCCCATTCGACCCTATTAGGGGTGAGTCATGTGCCCGCCTTGGAGTTGGCTGAAAAACTTGTCAAGATAACGCCACACAACCTCACACGCGTCTTTTATTCGGACAATGGGTCCACAGCGGTGGAGATCGCCTTGAAGATGGCCTTTCAGGCCTGTCAGCAAAAAGGACTCACAAAAAAGAAGAGGTTTGTGTGTTTTGAAAATGGCTATCATGGCGACACCCTGGGTTCCGTCAGTGTCGGGGGCATTGACCTCTTTCATGAGATGTATCGCCCCTTGCTTTTTGAGGCCCTCAAGGTTTCTTATCCAGATCCTTATCATTCAGGACAAGGTCTGGAGGCGTGTCGACGGCATTGTTTGGAAAAGTTAGAGGCCGTTTTTAGGGAAAAATCCGATGAGATCGCGGCCCTGATTATTGAACCCTTGATTCAGGGGGCCGGGGGCATGATCATCTCTCCTCCGGGATTTTTAAAGGGGGTACGCCATCTCTGCACACAATACAATGTATGGATGATTGCCGACGAAGTAGCCACGGGTTTTGGGCGTACCGGCAAGATGTTTGCGTGTGATCATGAGGCCGTACGACCGGACTTTATGACTTTGGCCAAGGGGATAACGGGGGGTTATCTGCCTTTGGCCGTGACACTCACGACGGAAGAAGTTTATCAGGCCTTTGAGGCCCCTTATGAGGAGTTGAAGACATTTTTTCACGGACATTCCTATTCAGGGAATGCCCTGGCGTGTGCCGCAGCCTTGGCAAATCTCAAAATCTTTAAAAAAGAAAAGACCTTGGAAAAAATGAAAGAGAAAATTATATATCTCTCAAAGGAGTTAAAAAAGTTTTGGGACTTGCCGACAGTCGGCGATATTCGGCAAAAGGGTTTTATGGTGGGGATTGAGTTGGTCAAGGATCGGGAGACCAAGACCCCTTATGCCTTGGAAGAAAGGATCGGCCATCGGGTGATTCTCAGGGCCCGGGAGAAAGGGGTGATCCTCCGTCCCTTGGACAATGTGATTGTCCTGATGCCCCCTTTATCCTTGACGAAAAGGGAATTATCACATTTGTGTGGGGTCACGTTTGAGGCGATTCAAGAGGTGACTGCGAAGCAGTCATCCCGAGTGTAAGCGAGGGATCTCCCGAGTCAACTCATGGGATTATTTTTGAGGAGTGGAAAGGACTCACATGTCTCGCGGCCTTTTCATTGTTGGTACAGATACCGATGTAGGCAAGACCCTTGTGGCGGGAGGGCTGGCCCGGTTTTTGAGAAGGCAAAATTATAATGTCGGGGTCATGAAACCGTTTGAGTCCGGTTTGGCAAGGAGGAAGGAAGGAGAGACGGATACCCATTTTCTCATGTCCATGGCCGAGGTGAAGGATGCGTGTGAGGAGGTCAATCCCTATCGTTTTCAAGAATCACTGGCCCCGGGGGTGGCGGCCGCCCGTGCGGGGATCGAGGTTTCTTTTAAAGAGATTGGGAAAAAATTTGAGATACTTGCGAAACGCCATCCCTGGATGATCGTGGAAGGGGCGGGGGGGCTCATTGTTCCCTTGACATCTCACGAGACTCATCTCGAATTGATCAAGATGTTGGGACTCCCCGTCCTCGTTGTGGGACGGTTATCCCTGGGAACGATCAATCACACGATGCTGACCATTCATTGCCTTAAAAGTGTGGGGATTCCCGTGGCCGGGATTGTCCTCAATCAGACCTCGCCGGAGGTGACGGTGGCCGAAGAGGCCAATCCGCAGGTGATCCAGTCCATGACCTCTCTCTCTCTCTGGGGGGTTCTTCCCTATTTAAAGGATTCCAGAGATCCCGATGTTGTCGTCGGCGTTATTCAAGAAAGATTAGGCGATGCAATTTACCGTTTCATCCAATCGGCCTAAAGAACTGATCGACTCCTGTTCGTGAGGGGAACCTGGCAGGGCTTAAATAGGTGTGGATTCCCGATAATAGGAGCAAAGAGTCCTTCTTAAGCCATCTCTTTGATTCGGGGTTAATCCCTCTTCACCAATGAGCTCGCTGACTTGTTGAGTTGCTTGGTCCCAGGCCTCTTCAGCATAGGCTGTCTGAAAGGCCCTGTCTAATACAAGTCGTTGGTCTGGTCGATGGTTTATGTCTAAGTCTCGTCCCAATTCTTCCTCAAGAGATCTTTCTGAGGGTTCAATATGGCGAGAACGACTAATGAGACCCCGTCTGTCATAAAAATCTCGGATCATGGCTGGGTCATTAAGGTTGGCTCCAAAGTAAATTCTGCTTTGCTGACTTTCAAATATTTCTCTACCATGTTCATTAATGATCGATTCAATCAAGAGGTCTCTTTGTGTGGTCTGGAGTAAGTCTTCAGCAGGCTCAGCCGCTAACAGATCTCCATTAAGAATGGCTAGTTGATCAAGTTGGTGTTGAGTCTCCTCAGAAATGTTTCTGGGAATTCTGTCCTGAAATTCTGCCTGAACCCTTGTATTAACGGCGTATTCGCTTCCTATGGCAGAACTTGCAAATCCTAGGGCTAAACGAGGGACTAAAGGATCATCAAATTCAAGATTCTCATTCAGTTCAACAATCCAGTCCTCAACTGATCCTTCTTCCAGGGGGAGATCGGGATCATAAGCGGTTTCTTCAATAAAATTTTCAGGTGCAACAGTCCATCCTTCATCAGTTTCGACTTCCACAGAATTTTCAGGTTCGATGGTATTATGAAGAGGAATTTGAGAAGGGCGTGACCAGAGCGAGTTTGTGGGGCCTGTTATATCGAGACTGCCAGGAATGACAGATGTTAATTGCCTTAATGTATCGCTTGATGTGGTCGGTGTCTCTTCAGGAGAAATACACTCTGGAAATTTTCTATGCGATTCGACATCTCTCTCTTCGGGCATTGCTATTAAGGCATTAAGATTTTGCAAAAAATTAGAGATTATTTGATCTATTATGGTGCTCATAAAAAATCTTCCTCTATGACAGAATTATTATCGTCGTTGGGAAGGGGGCGAGTTGTGGATTTGACTCAAAAAAGTCTGACAATCTATAAAAATAGAATTCTCAATTGATTGTAAATGCTTGTTTTTTAAGTAAATATTATAATATATTACGTTATGTATAATAATCAAGAATACAGTGCAAGTCATGACAATTTCTTCCCGTGATTTATTTCTTGTGGTGGAGGGCCCGGAAGAGGAGGACAATCAGTGTGATGACCATCACGGGAAAGATTAAAATGAGGGACATTATATTGAAATAGATCATGCCTTCATGCTCTGAGGTCTTGCGTATCAAAAAAGTGAGATAGGAGGAGTAGTAGGCCAAAAAAAGAAGGCCCTCAAACCGGGCAATTTTAAAACCTGTAAAAAAGATAGGAAGACAGGCCACGGCAGCAACAATCATGAAGGGGACGTCAAAATGGAGGGCGAACGATCGGACCTTGATCCCGAAGGGGGCCAGGAGGCTGCTCAAGCCCAAGACACCGATGATATTTATAATATTGCTTCCAATGATGCTGCCGACGGCAACATCCCGATGCCCACGAATGGCGGCCACCATGGCGGTGATGAGTTCCGGGAGTGTTGTCCCTATGGCGACAATCGTCAACCCAATGACGAGTTCACCGACCCCTAGTGAAGTCGCAATAAAAGTGGTTCCCTTCACCAGCCAGTAAGATCCGATCAAGAGTGATAGAAGACCAAGGACGATATAAATCATCTGGATGGATACATCCGTTTTTTTCCCCCTGCCGAATTCCTCCTCATATTCCTTTTGCACAAAAAGGGTGTCGGGGCGACTTTTTTTGATGGTAAAAAAGGTGTAAAGAACGGCACAACACAAGAGGATTCCACCGTCCACATGGCTCACGACCCCGTCAACGGCCATGATCCCCATCATGATGGAAAAGCCGATCATGATGGGGACATCGAGTCGTATGATTTTTTGGGCAACAAAGAGGGGGGTGACTGTTGCGGACAATCCCAAAATGAGAAAAATATTACAGATATTGCTCCCAACGATGTTTCCAAAGGCCAAATCCGTCTGATTACGAAGGGCAGAGATTGTGCCGATGGCAAATTCGGGGGTGCTGGTGCCAAAGGCCACGATGGTAAGACCTATGATGAGGGGGGAAAGGCCCAGGAGGGCGGCCAGGCGTGCGGCACCGCGAATGAGCCATTCAGCCCCCAGGACCAGCAAGAGGAATCCTGCGATAAAGAGGAGGAGGGGGTGCACAGCTAAGCCCTACTCTCCTCCCGGGGACAGGTCAAATGCCTTTTGTGGGGGAAATGGAGAAGCAACTATTTGGGGCAGCGACCGATAGTCTCCCGTTATGGTCCCCCCATCCATCAGGCCCAGGCTTGAGGCCGTTTTCGAGGCCTTGAGGCGGCCTATCACCTCGGTGAGGCAATTAGCCGGTCATGTCCGCGGTGTTCGTGAGGTTTTAGGACCCGGGCATCCTTTGCATCAGAAAACCCTGACGCTTGAAAGGATTATTGACGCTCAAGGAGAAGAAACAGTTGCCGATCCCTCGATTCGGGAAGGGGCAGAGATTTTTCTTCGACAGGCCGGGGTCCTGCCTGAGAGGGAACAGGATCTCCAAACATTTGCAGAAGGGTTGGAGAGGGTCGTTCAATCATCACCAGAACATCTTTGGTCTCGAGGGGCTGGTCGGTTTGCCGCTACGGCATTTGCTGGGGCGGGTGTTGCTGCGTCTCCCATCCCTGGATATATCCTTGAAGAGGCGATTGGAACGGGGGCGACGTCCGTCTATCGAGCCGTCCAAGAAGGTTCAGGCCGTGCCGTGGCCATCAAGGATTATCGTTGGATGACGACCCTGCCCTCTGACACGACATCCAGTTTGGAGGCTTATAGGGCCCGTCTTCGTTTTTCCGGGGGGGCGCTCAATGAGGTTCGGTTTCAGTGGCGGCCTTCTTCGCCACACATCGTCGAACTGGTGGATATCGTGAGCACGCCGGAACGACTGGCCCTCGTCTATGAACTGATGGAGAGGAGCGTGGGGGCCATGGTGATGCAGCATCAAAGGCCGTTTACCTTAAGACAGGCGGCGCAAATGATCGAATGTGTGGCCTGCCTGCACGAGCACGGTATCTTGCACCGCGATATCAAACCGGAAAATTTTCTGCAAAGTCCAGGGGACGGGATCGTCAAAATGACCGACTTTCAAACCAGTTGTCGTTTTGGCGAACGTCCGACCACCCTGGATGCCGCTTTTTATTATCTTCCCCCGGAGGCGAGACCGACCTCTCACTACTATGATCCTACGGCCGACGTTTATGCCTTGGGCAAGACCCTTTTTCAGATGTCCGAAGGGGGATGGGCCACGCCCTTGGAAGAACGGGTGGCCCTTGCACGGCAGACACCGGAGGGACTTATGAATCTTCCCCTCCTTTTGCATCCTGATCCCGCAAGACCCTGGCATCGAGATCCACCCCCGTTTGAGACGATCCTTCGCCGGGCCATGGCCCCGGATCCTCTTAAGCGTTATCCAGACGCCGTCGCCATGAGGGAGGATTTTCATAGGCAGTTGGGAACACACCACTAGGAGGCCCTTGATTTTACAGGGCAGCACATTAATAATTATACAAGGATCTGCCCAGTATTAATCAGAGTGGTAAAGGCATTTTGTTTTTTTCCACTACGCGTAATAAGGTTTGAACTGATTAATTATGAAGGGCGGGGGACGTAGATGGGGAGGGCTTGATCGGGATGGAGTTGGAGGTCGCCCCTTTCGGCCTCTCCCGGTTGGAGGATTTCGGGGCCATAGCCAAAAAATTCCTGAAAGGAATGAGATTCGTAGGAAACGGACAGGATTCCTCCTCTATAGATAGCTGTGACGGTGTAACCGTCTCTGAGACGAAAGACGCCCGGGCCGGTTTGGCTTAACTGGCTTTGATACTGACCATCCACCCAGACAAGGATCCCACTCTCAAAGGGGATGGCATCGATGTCGCTGACACAAAAATCCCCTTTTGAGCTGTGTCCCGCGGGCAGTCGAAACCGGACCCGATCGTGGATGTGAAAATCACTGCTGATCACCCAAAAGGGTTCCTCTCCCCCATTGATGACGATCCCCCCGTCCGATTTATGGGATCGATCCGTAAAATCGGCGCAAGGGTTCTCGACCGTGGGGGAAGAGGCGCATCCCCAAAAGGCAAGTATTCTCGATGATACGAAGGTCATAGTTTTATTGTTTAATAAGATTATCGGCTTCCAGACATTTATGTTGCGTCTGTCAGAAATGATTGCCCATTTTTTCCCTATCGCTCATTATCAGTCATTATAAGTCGTTATCAGCCATTTATAAGTCAGACCATTTTTAGTGTGACTGATAAAGGGGGTATTTTATAAGTCATTATGCGCCATTATAAGGCTTTTATAAGGCATATATAGGTCAATAGCCTGGGGATTGAAGGCTTATTGCGTCTCTTGCTTTTCCCGCTGGTAATATTGTTCAAACAGGGGATCCTCTTTTTTCTTTTCCTTTTTCTGCTTTTCGTAAT